>Ga0187893_10002454_pt1 | contig 40702 bp, 35 predicted proteins | sample MA1701074metaG_FD_139574 | JGI IMG/M metagenome (GOLD analysis project Ga0187893, IMG submission 139574) | White microbial mat communities from a basaltic lava cave in the Kipuka Kanohina Cave System on the Island of Hawaii, USA - MA170107-4 metaG ...
CTAAAGGCATTTCGGGGAGAACGAGCCATCACGGAATTTGATTAGCCTTTCACCCCTACCCTCAGCTCATCCGAGCTGTTTTCAACCAACACCGGTTCGGTCCTCCAGCCGCGGTTAAGCGGCCTTCAACCTGGCCAAGGGTAGATCATCCCGCTTCGCGTCTATTGCCACAGACTAATCGCCCTATTCGGACTCGCTTTCGCTACGGCTCGCTTGCGCTTAACCTTGCCTGTGACAATAACTAGCCGGCTCATTAAGCAAGAGGCACGCCGTCAGGCTTTGTCCGCTCCGAAGAACGGACCATAGCCCTCCGACTGCTTGTAAGCATGCGGTTTCAGGTTCTATTTCACTCCCCTCGCAGGGGTTCTTTTCGCCTTTCCCTCACGGTACTGGTTCACTATCGGTCGCCAACGAGTATTTAGCCTTGGAGAGTGGTCTCCCCAGCTTCCCACGAGATTTCTCGTGTCTCGTAGTACTCAGGATCCCCCTTCGAGTCCGAACCACTTTCGGTTACGTGGCTATCACACTCTGTGGCTGCCTTTTCACAAGGCATTCACCTAGCGGTCGGATTGGTAACTCTACTTACGGGGTCCTACAACCCCAGCGTGCAAGCACGCTGGTTTGGGCTGTTCCGATTTCGCTCGCCGCTACTTTCGGAATCTCGTTTGATTTCTTTTCCTCCAGGTACTGAGATGGTTCACTTCCCTGGGTTGGCTCATACCCGCCTATGGATTCAGCGGGCTGTAATCCCGTTTTGCGGGACCGGGTTTCCCCATTCGGAGATCTTCGGGTCAAAGCCTGTTTGCGGCTCACCGAAGCTTATCGCAGCTTGCCACGTCCTTCATCGCCTGTTGGCGCCAAGGCATCCACCGCACGCCCTTAGTAGCTTGACCTTAAAACTTACTTTCGCCGTTGCCCTGCATCCGTCTTGCGGCGGACACCGGGCTCCCCGCACTGGGTGTTCAGTCCAGCACAGGGTCTCACACTGCTACTCGAGCAGAACTTGCGGTTTGCACGACGTACATTCACCCTGCGCCCGCTTGTAGCTCAGGTCCCGCCCCGGCTTGTTCCGTCGGGGCTGACCTGAGGCATGCGAACACAGCGCAATGCACTCCGATCGTGCAAATGCCAGCCTATTCAGTTTTCAAAAAGCGCCAGTCCTGCTCCCGGCAGAACCGCTCCGTTGTGCGCCTGTGTAGCGGCGGCCTTTAGGCCGGCACTTCATAACCCGCAACGGAAATAAAAAACCCGGCGTCGAGCGCCGGGTCAGTCAGCCACACAACTTCGCCGTGGCGGACTCACTCGAAGCTCGACTGATTTCTAGCCGGTATCCGTACCGAACCTCCGGAACCGTCCCCGACGCTGCGGGACGGAACTGCATCCCCCGCTTCGGCCCCGGGAATCGCTCCCCGGGGAAATCGCCCTGCCAGACCACTCCACAGGGCTTGCCCCGTAGCGGCGACTTCCCGAATCTTCGGGACGTCGCCATACTCCTGCTGCACAGGGCACCAGACAACCGTAGAGTATAGGCACATTCCCGATTCTCGTCAAGCCCCTCCCTCCCCGCCTTTTTCCACAACCCCGCGCCCCTGTGGAAACCGTGACTAGCTAGCGGTCGCTCTGCTTGCACTCCTTACGCCATCGAGCCCGCGCGCAGCTAGGGATCTGCACTTGGCCCGCGTTTTTCGGCCTTTCGCAATGCCGCTTCGACTCGCTTCCACCGTTCCTCGGTATCCTCTGAAAGATCGTGCCACGTGGGATTTTGCGACTCAATCAGGGCGATACGTTTGGCTCTGGTCCACGCCTTGACTTGCTTCTCCCTGGCGATTGCCGCGCGAACATCACGGAAAGCCTCGTAATACACCAGCCGTTCGAGTCGGTACTTGCGTGTAAAGCCGGGAATCAAGCCGCGTTTGTGCTCGTACACGCGGCGCTCCAGCGCATTGGTCATGCCGGTGTACAGGTTCCGCGACCGGCTCGACATGATGTAGACGTAATAGGTGCGCTCGGCAATGAAGTGCGGTCGGCAATGAAAAGCGGCATTCTGCTGTTTCGCTGGTGCATCCCTATACCGTTTCTCTCCTCGTCTTGTCACCCCGGGCGCTCTTCGCTTGTCATCCCGAGCGTAGCGAGGGATCTGCATTTTCGTTTGGCGACAGCAAGTGCAGATTCCTCGCCCCAAACTTCGGGGCTCGGAATGACACGTTTTTGGGGTCGGGCGCTGGTCCGCTACGAGCGCCATGGAACGGCGGGCGGGTTGCAAAACCGCCCCTAGAGTTTGAAGAGCGCGGCGGCGTTGGAGCCGAGGATCTGCTGGTTCTCTGCGGGCGAGAGGCCGGCGGCGGCGATGGCGTCCTGCATTTGCCGCATGGAGCCGATCATGTGCGGGTAATCGGAGCCGGCCAACACGTGCGCGGCGCCGGCGAAGTCGACGGCGAAGCGGATGGCGCGCGGGTCGAAGTTGACCGTGTCGTAGTAGAACTGCGCGCGCAGGTATTCGCTGGGCGGGCGCGAAATGTTGGCGCGGCAATCGGCGAAGGCGTGGTAGCCGCGGTCGAGCCGCTCGGCCAGATACGGAATCGCGCCGCCGAGGTGCCCGAGCACCCAGCGAACGTTGGGGAATTTCTCGACCACGCCGCTGAAGACCAGGCCCGCGGCGGCCAGCGTGGTGTCAAACAGGAAGCCGACCAGCGGCATCAGCCAGTAGTCCTGCATGGCCTCAACGCCCACCGGATACGTGGGATGAATGTAGAAGACGCCGCCGGCGCGGTTGGCGCGCTCGTAGAGGGGATGGAAGCGCGCGTCGTGCAGCGGCGTGCCGTTGACGTTGCTGTAGAGCATCACGCCGGGGAAGCCGAGCTGGCGGATGGCTCGGTCGTATTCGGCGAGCGCGGCCTGCGGGTCGTTGAGCGGCAGCGTGCCGAGCGCGGTGAAGCGGCCGGGGTAGGTCTGCATGGCGGAGTGAAACGCGTCGTTGACGATGCGCGCCAGCTCCACCGAGCGCGCGGGCGGCTCGACCACCGTGCCCGGGCAGGTGAAGCTGAAGACGTGATGGTCAACGCCGGCCTCAGTAAGCGCCTTATCGCGATGCGCCAGGTCGCGATGGCCGGGCACGACCACGTTGATGTCGCCGGGCGAGTGCAGCTCCGGGTTGCCGTCCTTATCGTAGGTGACGCGAATCTGCGCCGACTGCTGCGCCACGGCTTCGACGTACTTCATCGGGTAAAAGTGGTTGTGGACGTCGATGATCATGGAAGTTGATAGTCGACAGTTGGCAGTCGGTAGTCAAGGACAAAAGACACGATGCTCCGCCCTTGCGGGCTGCGCATCAGCCTGCGGCAGCGAAGTGTTGCGCTTCGCGCGGTCATGTAACGGCACGGCTAAAGCCGTGCCCTCCCCAAGCGCAACGGGCAGGTTGTAAACCTGCCCCTACGAAGGCGTGCGGCGGGCCCAGAGGTAGTACACCGGCAGGCCGGCCAAGACAAGGGCGAGCCCGATGGCGGCGTCGAGTGGCTGCGCGAAAATGTGGCTCGCCACAATCGCCGCGCACGAAATGATGAAAATCAGCGGCACGTAAGGGTAGCCCCAGCTGCGGTAGTCGGGTTGTGGGATTTGCGCGCCAGCGGTGGAACGGTCAGGAACCGCGACATCGTTTCCGTCGAAAGACAAGGCGGGAGCAGAGCTCCCGCACTCCAAGGCGCGGCGGCGAAGCAGGATAAGCCCCGCGGCCATCAGGCCGAAGAAAATCCACTCGGTGAAGACGACACGAGTGAACAGCGCGCGGTAAGTGCCCGTCGCGACCAGCAGCGACGACCACACCGCTTGCAGCGCGATGGCCAGGTGCGGCGTGCGATACCGCGGATGCACGCGGGCAAAGGCGCTGAACAGCAGCCCATCTTGCGCCATCGCGTAGTACACACGCGGCCCGGCGAGAATGATGCCGGCGAGCGCTCCAAAGGTGGAGAAGACGACCAGCGCGGACATGAATCCACCGCCGCCGGAGCCAAGCAGCACGTCGGCTGCATCGGCGGCTACGCGCGTGGAGCGCGCGACGGTGTCGAGCGGCAGGACGTAGAGATACACGGCGTTGAGCGCGACATAGCACACTGTGACGATCAGCACGCCCGCCAGCAGCGCGCGCGGAATGGTGCGCCGCGGCTCAATGGTCTCCTCTGCGTTGTAGGTGACCATGTGCCAGCCGCCGAAGGCGAACAGCCCGGCAATCAGCGCGCTGAAAAAGCCGCCGGGCGTGACCTCTGCGGCGGAAGCCGAAGGCACGAAATGTTCCGGCAGGCGCGAGCCGAGCAGCCAGCCGGCAGCGACGATCAGCACGATGGCCGCGAGCTTGCCGATAGTGAACCAGGTTTGCAGCGCGCTGCCGTGCTTCACGCCCAGCAGATTGATCGCGGAGAGCACCAGGATTGCGAGAATCGCCACGGCGCGAGTGCCCGCGTCGCCCAGCGGCAGGAAGTAGCCGGCGTAGCGCGCAAACACTACAGCGATGGCAGCGATGATTCCGGAGTGCATGGTCCAGAACATGGCCCAGCCCCACAGAAAGCCGACGGCGGGCGAGTAAGCCTCTTTGAGATAGATGTACACGCCGCCGGTGCGCGTGAAGATGGAAGCCAGCTCGGCGCAGGCCAGCGCGCCAAACAGCGTAAGAATGCCGGAGGCGAGCCAGACCAACAGGATTCCCGGGATGGAGGGGACGCTGCCGGTGATTTCCGAGGGCTGCGCAAAAATGGCCGCGCCGATAATGGTGCCAACCACCATCGCGGTGGACTCCCGCCATCCGAGAGCGCGGCGCAGGCCGCTTTCGTGCGCAGACATGCGCGGAATAGTAGCAGCAAAGGGGAACTCAGAACTCAAAACAACGGAGATATCGCAGGCGCAAAAAAGCGTATGATGCGCAGCACGTTGCCCGGGAACGTAAGGGCGAATGCAGTCGCGCACTACAAGACTCGTTTCTTCAAGTGGAAGAACGAAGATGCCTGCGACACGACGGGAGTTTCTGCACGGCATGACAGCGGCGGCGGTGTTGCCGCCCTCGCACAAAGCAGACGGATCTCGGCGGGCGCACAGCAACCCTGGGTTTCATTGACGTGCGTACGCACCTGTCTTATTCCGCTTATTCTGGCGCGCGGCACTTGAAGCAAATCGACGTCCACCTGCAATCGATTGCGGATGACAACACTCCCTCCGTTTTGGCCCGTGTTCATTTGTGGTTCCCAGCGGCCCTATAGATCGAAGTGTTGGTGGGTGCGGGAGTGGGCAGGCTGGTCGCGGCGGCAAGTGTCTGGGTTCGTGCCGCGTTCGAGCGCAGCGAAGTAAGCGAGGAGTTGCACCGGGACAACGTGCAGCAGCGGCGAAAGCCATTCGCCGCCGGCGGGCACTTCGAGCACGTGATCGGCGACGGATTCAGCCGGCGCGGCGCCATGCGACGCGATGAGCACGCGCAGCGCACCCACCTCGCCTGCGGCCCGCAGGGCCGCCACGATGCGGTAATCGCCCGACCCGCCGGCCAGGTGGGCGATCACCGCCGCGCGTTCATCGGCTTCGGCGATCGGGCCGTGCAGGAACTGCTCAATCTGAAATCCTTCCGCGGCGATGTACGAAGTCTCTTTCACCTTGAGTGCGCCTTCGCGGGCGGTGGCCCAGTTAGGCCCGGCGCCGAGGAACATCCAGCGCATGCGCTTGGCGAGCGGCGCGGCCACCGCGCGGGCTTGCGCTTCGAGTTGCAATGCGTTGCGCATCAGGCCCGGCGCAGCATTCACGGAAGCTTCGGCGCGCTGCGCATCTTCCGGCGTGACGAAGCCGCGGCGCTCAGCCAGATGAATCGCAAACACCGCGAGACAGGCGAGCGCGGAGGTGTAGCTCCTGGTATGCGCGGCGGATTGCTCCTGCTCGCAGGTTTCGATGAGGTGGTCGGCGCGGCGCATGGCTTCGTCAGCAGCCTGTCCGGTGAACGCAATGGTGAGCGCCCCGGAAGCGCGGGCCGAGGCCAGCGCCTGCGCGGAGTAACTCTTCCAGCCGCGGTGACTGATCACCAGCACCGCGTCGTCGGCGCGCAACTCGCGCGGATAGTGAACAAACTCGAACGACTGCACCACCGCCGCGCCCGAGCCGCGCATGAAGTGGCGCAGGCAGTAATCGGCCACCATCGCAGCGTGGAATGAAGTGCCAATGCCGGCGATCCAGATGCGCGTGCGCCCGGCGGCTTGCGCCGCGGCATCGAGGATTGCGTCACGCTGGGTGGCCAGCGCGCGGGCGATGCAATCCGGCTGCGCGAAGATCGCGTCGTGCATGTGGAAGGGGTGCGATGTGCGCTCGGGCATGGAAGTCAAAACCTATGGAACCACAGATGAACACAGATAAACACAGATGAAAGCAAAAACCAAACGAAGGAAACAGACTGTTACCGTCGAGCCGGCGCCCGTTTAGCTAGGGCTGCTGTCTGTGTTCATCTGTGGTTTCAATTCTTCTTTTCGCCGGGAACAAGCGGGACGAAGCGGACGCCCATGATGTCTTCGCTGCGAGTCTTGCCGGCGGCGTCCTTGGTGATGAGCTTGAGCACCTGATCGCGCCACTCCGCACCTACGGGGATCACCATGCGCCCGCCGGGGGCAAGCTGCTCGATGAGCGCGGGCGGGACGAAGGGCGCGCCGGCGGTGACCAGAATCAGGTCGAACGGCGCTTTTTCCGGCCAGCCCTGGTAGCCGTCGCCGATGCGCACGGTGATGTTCGAGTATCCGAGCTGCTTAAGGCGTTCGCGCGCGGAGGCGCCCAGCGGCTCGAGCAGCTCGATGGTGTAAACCTCGCGCACCAGCTCAGAGAGCACGGCGGCCTGGTAGCCCGAGCCGGTGCCGATTTCCAGCGCGCGATGCTGCGCCTGCGGCTGCGCCAGCTCGGTCATGATGGCGACGATGTAGGGCTGGGAAATGGTCTGGCCGTGGCCGATGGGCAGCGGATGGTCGCCATAGGCGCGCGCGGCAAGCTCCGGCGGGACGAACTTGTGCCGCGCGACTTTGCGCATGGCGTCGAGCACGCGACGGTCGCGCACCGCGGGCGCCGAATCGAAGCCGGGGCGGGAGGCGATCTGCGTGCGGACCATCTCCTCGCGCGCGCGGGTGAAGTGTTCCTCGCCCTGAGGCGCGTGGCCGGTGGTGGTGGCGCAGGAAGAAAGGAATGGAACCACAGACGAACATAGACAAACACAGATGAACAAAAGAAGGGAAAGGCGCCGCGTTGAAGCTGAAAGACGCATACGCTTCAGCTTCATCGTAAACCACTTTGGAAGAATCTGGGCTTCCAGCTTGGCGAAGACCTACTTGCGCAGGTAGGTTCTCACGTCGTGTGATTCAAGGGATTTCAGGAACTGCTCGCCGACGTCGGGATCAATGAAGAAGAACTTAATGTCGTTTTTTGTCCAGGGCTTGCCACGATAGCCGGCGATGGGCTTGCGGAAGACGAACTTCAGATCGATGCGCGACTGATCCGTGGTGGCAAGGCGACGGCGCGGGCCGCTGAGATTGGTGAGCAGAGTGAACAGGCCGTAGTCCACATATTGCTCGCCCTTCTTGCGGTCCACTTCGATCTCGCCAACGTTGTCGTAGCGCGTTTCGAAGCTGTCGTCGTTGCCCTGCCCCCATTCGCTGAGGACGTGATAAACGACGAAGTGCATCTTCTCGCCATCCACGTAAAGCCGGCCGGAGCAGAAATTCACGCCACGATGGTCGTGCACCACCGGGAGATAGATCGCGTTGAATTCGGGGTCATAGCGCCCGCCGCCGAGATAGGCAATGGTGGGCTCAAGCGCGACCGCCTTGCGATAGAGCGCAATGGCCTTGGGGAAATTCACCTGCCGCTCGTAGGCAATGCCGGCGCCGTTGTAAAGCCGCGCGGAGAGGGGAAACTGGGCGATCCCGTCTTCGAAGGTGGCGGCAGCGCGCACGAAATTGCCCTTGTGCATGAAGGCGGTGCCCAGGGTGAAGAAAGTGGTTTCGCTGGGGTCGGAGGCGAGCAACTGCTTGAGCGTGTCAATCGCATCGTCGTGCTTGCCTGCGGCCATCTGATCCACAGCCTTCAGCAATTCGGGATTGGCAGGCGCGGTAATTTGAGCCAGCGCGGGAACAGCGCTGGCTGAAACGAACAGAATGAGCGTGAAAAATCGCACGAGTTTCATTGCAGGACTCCTTGCGGCACAGGCGTGTGGGCCTGCGCCGACTTTGGGCGATTGTACTCGCGCGGCGAAGAAGCGGCAATCCTGCACCCGCGGCCCGGCAGAGGCTACTTTTTCTTCTTGGCGTAAAGGGCGCGGAGGCCGGCGGTGTACTTTTCGAACTGCTCCTTGCTGGTGAGCAGGGTCTTGTAGTTGGCGTCGGGGTAGTTCATGCGCAGCTCGGCCATGAGGTAGCTGCGGCGGGTGGTGTTGTTGTCGTGGCTGCTCCAGAAGCTGGTGCCGCCGTCGCCGTGGGCCTTGCTCATCAACTGCCACACGCGCGGGGCCTCGCGGATGTCGTAGCCGGCGGCCAGCATGGCTTCGAGCGCCGAACGGTCGGCCTGATTCTCGAGCGAGCGCGAGTAGCCGCTGCGGATGGCGCCTTCAAAGAGCGCGGTGGCTGCAGCAGCGCCTGCCCCGCCGGCTCCGCCGAAGATGGAAGCGATGGTGCCGGCCACGCGCATGGCGGCGAGCTTCTTGCGGTGGTAATTCTGCTGCCGCCAGGAGTGCTCCTGAATGGCATGCGCGATTTCGTGGCCGACCACGGTGGCGAGTTGCGCTTCGTTCTCGAGCAGCTCGAACATGCCGGAGTAAATCACCACGATGCCGTTGGGCAGCGCGAAGGCGTTAGCGCCTTTGCCTTCGACCACAAAGAAAAAGAACGGAATCTTGCCTGGCTTGTCCTTGGGCATGTTTTTCTGGTGATGCGGGATCAGGCGCTGGCCGAGCCAGTTGATGTACTTCTGCACGTTTTCGTCGGGGACGATCTTGAATTTGCCGACGTTGGCGATTTCCAAGTCGCCAGCCTTGCGCTTCTTGAAGTTGGGCGGGGTGTGTCGCGCCACGCCGACGCTGCGCCACATGTTGAACTCGGACTTTTCCAGCTCGTTGTGCATGAACTCCACTTTGCGAGCGAGCACGGTATTGTCCGGCAGGCGGACGCCTTCGTAGGTGATGAAGGTGTCGGGCCCGATGGATTGCAAGGAGTTCAACAAGTCGCCCGGCGTGTTGTCGTCATCGTCGTCGTCGCCATCGTCGCCGGCCTTGGCGGCGGCCTTTTGCGTCTTGCCCTGTTTCGCAAGGGCCTTGCGCTCGGTCTTGTTTGGCTTGAAGCGCACTTCCGTGGACTCGGTGACCACGATCCACTGCCCGTCGGCAAAGAACTTCCCCTCCCAGATGCCGTTGCCGATGCGCGACATTTCCGGCGACCAGATCATCAGCGCGGTGCGATTAATTTTCCTGGCGTCTTCGAGGATCACGCGGATTGATTTGGCGCGCAGCTCGCTGGTTTGTTCGTCCAGGTCGCCGGTGACCACCAGCTCGGTGCCGACGCGGATGTCTTCTGCCTTGAAGTCCACCGGGGATTTGTCTGAGTCGTCTTCCTTCTCGAATTCGAAGGATGTGGCGCTGTCGCGGGTGATGCGCACGTCGTCAATCTGAAACGAGGTGGGCGAGTGTACTTCCGTCACGTAACCGTGGAGCTTCTTTTCTTTGGCGGTGGCGGGGAGAACCGCAAACAGCAGGGCGAGACAAAGGGCCAGTCGCTTCATCGCAAACTCCATTCTGAGGAGCGAGTGGGCATTCCCCATGTTGCGCGGGCCAGCGGGGCGTGTCAATGGAACTTCGCGGGGAAATTCCACTGCGCGTCAACGCAAACCAGACTGTCTTCCCGAGCTCCGGAAATCGGGGTGAGGGATCTGGTTTTCTGTCCGGCCAAAACCAAAAGCAGATTCCTCGCTGCGCTTCGCTGGCTCGGAATGACAAGCAAAGGCCCGCGAGCGAGTCAGTAGCGCCAGCTCGTGAGGTCGCTGCCGGGCGGCGCGGTCTTCAGGATGCGCTCGACAATCTTGGGGATGAACATCTGATGGTAGCGCAGGCGCGAGTATGCGTTTGAGCGGGTGTGATCGCCGTTCCAGCAGTGCTCGGCGCGGTCGCCGTAGTCCACCACGCCGTCGTAGTGCGGGTCCTTGGTGGACTTCAGAAACTCCTCGGTGAGGTAAACAGCATTGTTCAGGTAATAGTTGTCCATGTCGCCGACGTAGAGGTGAATCTTGCCTTGCAGCTTTTTGCCGAGGCCCTTGTTCCAGTCGCGGCGCAGGATGTAGCTGAGGTCGTAGTTCTCGCGCCAGTATTCGGCAACCTTGTGATCAATCACGCCGGAGCGCTTATCCCACAGGCGCACGGGGTAGCCGTCGGGGCCAACGGGTGAGTAGACGGCTTCCCAGATATCCCATTGATCACCGGAGCGGCCCTTGGTGCCGAGCACCAACTCGAGGCGGTTCATCTGCTCGAGCGTGGCGGAGAGATGCCCGAGATAATCGCGGTGCCCGGGGCGCGCCACGCGCTTGAACGGGCCTTCGGCCCAGTAGGCATTCTTGTCTTTGTAGATGTCCACCACAGTGTAGGCGCGAAAATCGATGGGGTCGGGGCAGGCAGCGTAGCAGCCGTTGAAATCGTCGGGATAGAAAATCTGCGCGGCCAGCGCTTCCCAGCCGCCGGTGGAGCCACCGTACATAAAGCGCGACCAGCCTGTGCCGAGCCCACGGAACTTCTTCTCAATGTAGGGAATCAGCTCCTTGACGATAGCGTCGCCGTAGGGGCCGAGGTTGGCGGAGTTCACCGCGTAAGAATCGTCGTAGTACGGATTGGCGTGCTGGATTTCGATGATGAGCACGCGCGGGAAATTTGGCCCGGTCCACTCCTTGTAGAAATCGTAGGCGGCCTGCTGCTGGATGCGGTTGTAGCAGTCCAATTTGAAACGCGCGCTGTATTCGCATTTCATGTCCGGGTCGGGAGGCTGCTCGCGCCATCCGCCGAAGTCGTAGGGGAAGTGGCCGTGGTTGATCACCAGCGGGTAGCGGGCGTTGGGATGCTCGTCGAAGCCTTCCGGCAGCAGGACGTGCGCGCCCAGGTGCATCGGGCGTCCCCAGAACTTGGTGAGCAACTCGCTTTGAATGCGCACATGCTTGACGTACTTGGTTTCAGGCGGATCGGGGATCGGCGGGATCACTTTGTCGAGCTGGATGCGAATCACGTCGCGGCTGCGCGGGTCGAAGGTGACTTTCTGCGGCGTGCTGTAGAGATTGCCCGGCGCGCGGTTCCATTGCTGGCCTTCGCCGCGATCCATCGGCAGCTTGACCACGTGGCCGTCGGCGCGGCGGAACGTCTCGTATTTGTGCAGCAGCGCCTGCACGGTGTAACTGCCGGCGGGAATCTCGCTGAGGCTTTCGAGCGGATAGCCGAGCACGCCGGCGTCGAAAGTCTTTTCCTCGCCGGGCTTCATGCCCTCGACGTCAATGCCGAACACCTGCTGGGAATCAAGGCTGGTGCCGCTGATCTGGAAGCGTGGCTCGCCTTCCGCGCGCGTGGAGATGAGGAGCAGCAAGCGGCCATTAAGCGGCTGTCTGGACTGCTCCGGAGAGAAGCTGACTGCAAAGCGAGGCTGAGCCGGCTGCGCTGCGACCTGGGGAGCCAGCACGAAGAAAGCAAGAATCGCAAACAAGAGTGCGCGGCGGGGAAAAATGCGACGCATGGGTCACCTCCGAAACGGGTGCATGGTACCGCAAATCAGGCGGCGTAAGGGCAACAGGGACGCGGTGAGGAGGCATCTGTCCTGTGGGGATGCCGACCGCGCCCAACCGGCGCGAGGAGGAGAAAATGAAAAGAACCATGACCCTGGGGGCGTTGAGTCTGTTTGTGGCGGCAGCGGCCTTTGGGCAGGGCAAGCCGCGCGTGTTTGTGATGGACAGCCATTCCTGGGAAGTGAAAGGCGGCTCGGGCGCGGCGGATGGAACCGGCGGCGGATCGGTGAGCGGCGGGGCGCGTCCGCAGACCGCGGAAATCATCAAGACCTTCAACCAGCGCTGCCCGGAAGTGACCATCACGATGAGTCGCGAAAAAGCGGATTTCGTGGTGCTGCTGGAGCACGAAGGCGGGAAGGACTTGATCCGTCGCGACAACAAAGTGGTGGTGACCAACAAAGACGGCGATGTGTTCTACAGCAATTCGACGCGCAGCCTGGGCAACGCCGTGAAGGACAGTTGCGCAGCGATTCTGTCGCATCGTAGCCGCTCGTCGGCGGCGGATGCCGGCGAGCAAGGCAAGAACTAGGTGGGCGGCACCGCGAGCGCGGCGATCTTGCTGCGGATCGAATCGGGTATCGTCCACTTGACGCGTTCTTCGCGGCCGCGGATCTGGACAATCAACTCAGCTTCTTGATCCGTGGAGGAGAAAACGGGCGCGCCGGAATCCGTTTGCAGTGGGAATTGAAACCACAAGCGGTCATAGGCATAGTCGCGCCGCATCACCCGCGCGAGAGCCTTCTTTTCGCTGAAGCCCGGTTTTTCCAACCCACGCACTGAGCGACCAGAGTCTGCCGCCGCTCCCTTGGGTTGGATGAAAGCAGCCCGGTCTGGAGGGATCACTCCGGCGCCTTCGTCCGGATCCAAGTCGATGAGCATGATGGTGTAGCCGGGGAGGTCGGCATCTTCCACCAGAGCGCCTACCTGCTGCTCGGTAAGCCGCTCCTGCAATTGGATCAGCCGCGCGGATGCGGCGATCACCTCCGGAGTCAGCCATAGCGCGCGAAGCTTGTAACTCTTGGATTGCGAAGTGTTGAACGGATTCATCCCCCGCGAGCCGGGGACGCGCCCCTTGACCAGCATCTTCTTGATGATGGCTTCGGCATGCTGCGGGCTCCCAGAGAGCGAGTCCGCGGGCTCCTGTGGCATTACCCATTCAGGAACGGCCAGCAGAGTCGCAAGAACGAGAAGAGTGGGCCGCTTCATAGTCTCTGCTCATTCGTGGGCTAGCGGCGCGACTCGCGTTCCATGATGACCATGTGCTCGTCACGACTCACCATTCCGGCCAGCGTGTACCCGGCAGCCATGGATTCGGTTACTTCTTTTTGCAGGGTTCGGGTGAGAGTGGTGGCTAGCAGCTTGTATTCGTACTTCATTTCCGTATCCGGGGCTCTTTCGAGCAGAACGATGATCTCGATTCCAGCAAAGGGACCGACTCCTTGCTTGGAGATCATGGTGCGCGGCAACAGCCGCCAGCCATCGGCCGCGGCTTCGTTGAGTTCGCGGTTCATGGTGCCGGTGCGGGTGGTGGCCAGCAGCTTGTACTTGTAGGTCTTGGGCGGAGTAGCAACGCGCTCCATGAAAACGGCCATCTCCGCGCCGCTGGTGGGCGACCCGACCAGGACGCGGAAACCCTGATCGGCAACCTCGTTCAACTCTTTTTCCATGGTGCCGGTGCGTTTGGTGGCCAGGAGCAGGTAGCGTTGCTCCGCATCCACTTTCACGCGCTGGGCGGTGGCCATGGGAACCGCAAGGGCGAGAATCAGCAACACACAAAGCGCACAAATCTTCAGGCTACGCATAGACTGCCTCCTGGGCGAGCGGCTGGAGTCGTACCCCCGACTGGGGCGGATTCTACTCTTGTAGCTTTTGGCGAAGCAAGTGGCTGGGGCGTAGGGGCGGGTTTATCCCGCCCGTTGAACTGCGCTGCGACGACGGGCGGCATAAAGCCGCCCCTACAACTTCTTGACGGCGGAGCGGTCGGGGCAGTCGGCCAGCAGTTCGACCACGGAGCGTTGCAGCACCGGATGGCGCAGCGTGGGAGCGATTTCCGCGAGTGGGACCAGCACAAAGCGGCGCTCGGCCATGCGCGGATGAGGGATTTCGAGTTCCGGCGTCGCGATGCGTGTGGTGCCGTAGAGCAGGATGTCGATGTCAACGGTGCGCGGGCCGCGGCGGACCAGCTTGCGGCTGCCCAGCGCGCGCTCGACTTGCCGGATCGCGCGCAACAGCCGACGCGGCATCAGATCGGTCTCCGCTTCCACCACGCAGTTCAGGAACCACGACTGCACCGCGAAGTCCACCGGCTCAGTGCGATAGAGCGACGACTGCCGCAGCACGCGCACACCGGCGTCGCCTAACGCGGCCACGGCGCGCGCGATGTGCTCGGCCCGCTCGCCCACGTTGCTGCCCAGCGAAAGATAGGTGGTCTTATCCGCCACAGAAGGAAATCAAACCACAGATGAACACAGATGAACACAGATGAAGGGTGGAAAGGGAGAGTTGTCAACAGAAGCGGGGCCGGCTGAGAACCTGACGGCTGACAGCTGATAGCTTCTATCAGTGTTTATCTGTGTTCGTCTGCGGTTCCAAACGCCCGTCAGAACAGGCCGGACTGGCGGGCGCGGGGCGAATCCTTGCCGAAATGCTTGTAGGCCAGCGCGGTGGCCACGCGGCCGCGCGGCGTGCGGTCGATCAGCCCGAGCTGCATCAGGTAAGGCTCGTAGATTTCCTCGAGCGCATCTTCTTCTTCGCTAAGCGACGCGGCCAGCGTGTTAAGGCCGACCGGCCCGCCGTTGTACTTCTCGATGATGGCCAGCATCAGGTTGCGGTCCATGTCGTCGAGTCCGTGCTCGTCCACGCCGAGCATCTTGAGTGCTTCGCGCGCGGCATCGAGCGTGATCTTGCCGTCAGCGCGCACCTCGGCGAAGTCGCGGCAGCGGCGCAGCAGGCGGTTGGCCACGCGGGGCGTGCCGCGGCTGCGGCGAGCAATCTCCATTGCGCCGGGCTGGTCCATCGCGATGCCGAGGATCTGCGCCGAGCGCGTCACCACGTGCAACAGGTCGTCCGGCGTATAGAAGTCCAGCCGGTGCACGATGCCGAAGCGCGAGCGCAGCGGCGCAGTGATGAGTCCGGCGCGCGTAGTGGCGCCGACCAGCGTGAAGTGGTTCAGGCGATAGGCATGGATGCGCGCGCCCGGCCCCTGGCCGATCACCAGGTCGATGCGGTAGTCCTCCATCGCCGGGTAGAGGATTTCTTCGATGGCCGGCAGCAGGCGGTGAATTTCGTCGAGGAAGAACACTTCGCGCGCTTCGAGCGAGGTGAGGATGGCGGTGAGGTCGCCTTTGCGCTCGAGCAGCGGGCCGCTGGAAGTCTTTAGCACCACTTCCATTTCGTTGGCGATGATTTGCGCCAGCGTGGTCTTGCCCAAGCCGGGCGGGCCGTAGAGCAGCACATGATCGAGCGCTTCGCCGCGGCTGCGCGCTGCTTCAATGGCGATCTGGACGTTTTCCTTCACGCGCTGCTGGCCGACAAAGTCGGCCATGCGCGCGGGGCGCACGCTGGCGTCGATGCGGGCGTCCTCGTCGAACGCCTGCCCGGATACGACGCGTTGCTGCGGAGTCCTGGCCATTTTGCTCTTCGCGCGTCCGCATTGGCCCAAGGACGTGCGGGCGGATTATTGAGCACGCACGAGGGCCTGTCAACGCGGGGACTGGCGCGCGGTTCGTGAACTTGATAGATTACGCTAACTTTATTCTCCTGTTGTAGAGATGAAGGAGGCCGCCATGCCACCCAAGGATCTGGCCATTCATCCCGAGCGCCTGCCGCAAGTGACCAGCGCGCACGGCATTCCGGTGCGGGAAGACCTCCTCTACAGCGACCACAAAGCCCGCGACAAGTCGCGAATCCGCAAGCGGGCGGAGAAGGGGCTCCAACTATTGCAGGAGCCGCTGCGCAAAGTGCTCGAGCCGGACGAAGCGGTGTGGTACGTGGCGCAAGCGCAGGCTCCCATCAGCGTGGTGCAACAATTGACGCTGGGCTGGATGACCTACTACGTAACGCAAACCATGCTGGTGGTGACCAACCGGCGAATCCTGGCCTTTCACAAAAAAGCAAAGAGTTTCGGGCGCTGGGAGTGGGGCCGGCGGGTGCGCAGCATCCGCTTCGGCGACCTGAGCGACGCGAGACTAAAGGGGTTCCTGAGCCGCTACCTGCACCTGCATTACACCGACGGCCGCAAGGAAAAATACTGGGGAATCCGCGGAGCCGACGGCAAGAAGCTGCGGCAGATTCTGGACGCCGTGATGCCCTTGCGCGCGGCGGAAGCCAGCCCGGCGCGAGGACCCGCATCGCTTTGCCCCTCCTGCTTCGCTGCGCTCGAGAAAGCGCAGGAACAGTGCCGGCAGTGCGGTCAGCTGTTTGCGACGACTTCAGAAATGTGGAAGCGCTCGATCCTGTTTCCCGGTGGAGGATATTTCTATACGGGCCAGACCGGGCTGGGCATCCTGGATGCGATTGCCGAATCCATTCTGATAGGCTGGGTGGCATTTTTTCTCCTGATCGCCGCGGGGTTTCCCGAGCCGGTAGGAGATCTGGATCCTTACTTCGGGCAAGCAGCAGCGGCGTTCGCGGCGGTGTTCATCGCGGGCATTCTGGTACTTGAGAAGCTCGTGACTGGCCTGCACGCGCGGCACTTTGTGCAGGATTTCTACCCGCTGAGCAAAGCGCCGAGCCAGGGGAAGTGGCTGGGTTGGGGGCTGGCAGCCTACCTTGGCATCGGGCTTGTGGTGTGGGCCATCATTCCATGGGATGAGAAGCCGGTGGTGCAGGTCTCGCCCGACCTGAATGTCTACCGCGCTGACTTTGGCATTTTTTCCACCGGGCCGCGCGGGGACGACCGCTTCGCTTCCACCACAGCCCTGCCCATGACCATGGGGACAAGGTACGGCGTGATCCTGCGGTTCCGCACCCCGCGACCTACACTGCACTTCAAGGCGGAGTTTGAAGTCAACGGCGAGGTCGTCGAGTTTCAGGATGCGCAGGGGAACCCCGTGCCGCAGGAAGAAACCGTCGAGTCGGATGGCGGGCTGATTGCGCGGTTCTGGCAAATCGGCCCCGCGGAACCGAGTGAGCAGGTGCTGAAGGTCTATCTCGACGGCGTTCTGGTGAAGAGCTTCGCGTTCACGGTACGGTAGGCGGCTGCGAATCGGGCGGCGTAAAGCCGCCCCTACGGTTTCTTTGCGGTGCCGCTTAACTGCTGCAGCGATTCGCGCAGCAAGTCCTCGAAATGCTTGCCGGCGCCGCCTTTGCGCGCGGCTTCGACTGCGCGCTCGGCGTTCCGGCGGTCGTAACCGAGATTCTCGAGCGCAGAGAGCACGTCGGCTTCAAGCTGCGGGCGGGACGCCGGCTTTTCGTGCTCCTCGGGCGGGGTCATCGTGGCCAGCTTGTCGCGTAGCTCAACCACGATGCGCTCGGCAGTTTTCTTTCCCACGCCGGGGATGCGCGTGAGCTGCGGCAAGTCGCCGCGTCGAATGGCGGGGATTAGCTCGTCCACGCTCATGCCGGAGAGAATCTTGATGGCCAGCGACGGGCCCACACCCGAGGCTGAAATCAGCATCTCGAAGAAGTGCTTTTCGCGCGAGGTGAGGAAGCCATAGAGCGCCAGCGCGTCTTCGCGCACATGCGTGTAGGTGAGCAGGCTGACCTCGCTGCGCAGGCTACCCAGCGCGTAAAACGTGGAGAGCGGGATGATCACCGAGTAGCCCACGCCGCCCACGTCCACCAGTACTTGCGTGGGGCGCTTGTCAATCAGTGTGCCGCGCAGATGACCAATCATGTGTAGAACAGGCTCGCAGCCTGTTCGAGTCCCCCAGACTCATCAATGCACAGGCTAGGAGCCTGTGCTACGACGCCGCGCAGATGGCCGATCATCGTTTGTTCAATCCCGCGGCGCGATTATAGAGGAATGCAGCCACAGATGAACACAGATAAACACAGGCGCATACAAACGAATGGTCAGCGAGTGGCGGTAACAGCCAGCGAGGCCGGATCGAAGCGGCCGTCGAGATAAGCGCGGGCGATGCGTGTGACGAACTGGTGGACGGCATCTTCCTTCTGCGCCAGCGGGCCGGGGATGTAGCCGCGCGAGCTGACGCCGCGTTGCACCGCTTCGAGCGCGCGCCAATCCTGCAAGTTGGTCAGATCCCAGAAATCGAAGGCGTACTTCGCGCTGAACCGCGAGGACTCCAGCACCTCCGGCGGGAACAGCCACACGCACTCGATGCCGATGCGGTCCACGGCCAGCGGCTCGACGCGGTGATACATCACATAGTCCGGGTGCAGGGAGAGAAAGAGGTTCGGCACCATGCCGTAGTAATCCACCTGGCGAAGCTGCTGGCCGGAGAGGCCGCGCAGGGGCTGGCCGTCGGAGTGGCCGTCGAGCGACATGGTGACGGCGTGCGGCATCAGGTCCATGCGGCCGCCGATGAAGGCGCCGTTGCGGCTCATGTTGATGCCGCTCTCATGCGGCGTCACGCGGCAAAGCTCGGGATGGATGTTCGGGCAGTGGTAGCACTCGTGGTAGTTCTCGTGCACCAGCTTCCAGTTGGCCTGCACTTCGTAATTTTTCGAGGCGCCGGGGCGAAGGCGTTCCGGCTCGAAGGGGCGCACCAGGTTCTCGAGTTCGCCTACCCATTCCTCGAAGGGCGGCGCATCGCCGGTGGCGTTCACGAAAATCCAGCCATGCCACACCACGGTGCGCGCGGGTGAAAGGCCGTGTTCGCTGAGATCGAAACCGGGAATATCGCCCGAGCGCGGGGCTGCTTTGAGGTTGCCATCGAGCGCATACGTCCAGCCGTGATAGGGGCAGCGAATGGTCTTGGCGTGTGCGCAGGTTTCCGGCGCCAGCAGTTCGTGCCCGCGATGGCGGCACACGTTGAAGAAGCCGCGGACAACGTCGTCTTCGCCGCGCACCAGCAAAATGCCGTCGCCGGCGATGCGGATCACTTTCTGGTCGCCGGGCTGTGCCAGATCATCGGCGCGTCCCACGCAGACCCAGCTCGCCGCCCACAAGTTCTCCAGCTCCCAGTGGTAAACCTCCGCGGAGGTGTAGGCCCCCTGCGGCAGATTGCGGCTGAGGCCGAACGGAGCGACCGAGCGCTCCACCTGTGAGCGATCCAGGGGCACCGACTGGTGATTGCGCTTCATGGCGAAATCATAACGCAGCACATCGGCGGGCGCAAAATCATCCGCGCACTTCGCGGAGTGAGCGGTGCGACCTGTTTCCTTGCGCAATCCGCGCTACACTTGAGGGCGAATGCGTAACTTCTGCGAGCTGTTTGCGGCCACCGTGAGCCGGTTTGGCAGCCGGCCAGCCGTCGAGGTGCAGCGCAAAGATACCGTCGAGGTCTATTCCTTCACGCAACTGGATGAGATGGCTTCGCAGGTGGCGCGCTTTCTGGCCTCGCGCGGCGTGGCCGCCGGCGACCGCTGCGCGATCCTCTCCGACAATGAGGCCCGCTGGGTGGCCGCGTACCTCGGCGCGCTGAAGCTGGGCGCCGTCGCGGTGCCGATGGATACAGCGTACAAGGCCAAGCAGGTGGCCGCGCTGGTGCGCGACTGCACGCCGAAGGTGATGTTCACTTCGCCGCGCTTTGTGGAAGCGGCGGAAGAGGGCATTCGGCTGGCGGGCGGCGGTGGCGAGATCGTAATGCTGTATGGCGAATCCGCCGGCAAAACGCAATTCGACGAAGTTTTGGCCGCGAAGCCGCAGGCAGAGGTGCCGCCGTGTCCGGCGCAGCCGGGCGATGCGGCGGTGATCCTCTACAGCTCCGGCACCACCGGCGACCCCAAGGGCGTGGTGCTGACGCACGCGAACTTGATCGCCGAGGCGGAAGCCGTGTTTGCGGTGGTGCACATTGACGAGCACGACGCCATCCTCGGGGTGCTGCCGCTGTTCCACGCGCTGGCGCAAATGGCCAACCTGCTGCTGCCGTTTGCCAAGGGCGCGCGCGTGGTGTACCTCGAATCGCTCAACACCACTGAGTTGCTGCGCGCGCTGGGCGAGCGCGGCATCAGCGTGTTTGCCTGCGTGCCGCAGTTCTTTTACCTGATTCATCAGCGCGTGACGCAAACGGTGGAGAAGTCCGGCTGGGCCAAGCGCAAACTGTTTGCCGCGATGCTGGCTTCCAATGGCGCGTTGCGCGCCGCGGGCATCAACCTCGGCAAGCCGCTTTTCGGCAAAGTGCACAAGGTGCTCGGCCCGCGCATGCGCTATCTGGTGACGGGCGGGTCGCGCTTCGACACTAAAGTCGGCCGCGACCTCTATCGCATGGGCTTCACCATCATGCAGGCCTATGGGCTGACCGAGACTTCCGGCGCGGCCACGGTGATGCGGCCCGGCGACCCGCACATCGCGTCGGTGGGCCAGCCGATTCCGGGGACGGAAATTCAGATTTCGCCAGAACCCACACTGGAAGACGCGCCCGCCGAAGCGGCGGCAGACGGAGCGGCGCAGGGCGAAGTGCTCATCCGCGGACCGATCGTGATGCAGGGCTACTACCGCCGGCCGGAAGTGAACGCGCAAGTGCTGGCCGATGGGTGGCTGCGCACCGGCGACCTGGGTTACGTGGATGCGGGCGGAAGGCTCTACATCACCGGGCGGAAGAAAGAAATTATCGTGCTCAGCTCGGGGAAAAATATCTACCCCGAAGAGATTGAAGCGCACTACCTGCAATCGCCATTCATTAAAGAGATGTGCGTGATGGGGCGCACGCGCCCGGATGAGCCGGCGGCGGAGCGGCTGCACGCCGTTGTGGTGCCGGACATGGACGTGATGCGCGAGCGCAAAATGCTCAACGCCAGGGAAATTGTGCGTTTTGAAATGGAGAGCTTCTCCATTGGCCTGCCCAGCCACAAGCGGGTGTTGAGTTACGACCTGTGGAATGAAGAACTGCCGCGCACCACCACGCGCAAGCTGAAGCGGTTTGAGATTGAAAAGCGGGTACTGGCCGCGGCCTCGGCGGCGAGCGAAGCCACGGCCGCGCCCGCGGCAGGATCCGCCCAACTTTCCGAAGAAGACCAGGCGTGGCTAGGGCAGCGCGATGTGGCCAAGGCCATCGAGGTGATTCGCGATGCGGCCAAAGGCGGCAAGGCCGTGCGCCCAGACGCGAACATCGAGCTGGAGCTGGGATTGGATTCGATGGAGCGCGTCGAACTGCTGACGCATCTTGAGCAGATGTTTGGCACCGACGTGCCCGACGAGGTGGCGCACAAGATTTACACGGTGCGCGAGCTGGTCGAGGCCGTGCGCCCGCCGGAAGGGTCGGGGGCGACGGGACAACGCGGCGATCCGTGGGCCAAACTGCTTGCGGCGGAATCGATTGAGACGGACGATGCGTTTTTGCGCGAGCTGAGCCGGTCGAAGCCCATCACATCGCTTATCGGCTTCACGGCGATGAAAGCGGCGTACCTCTTTGCGAAGCTGTTCCTGCGCTTCCGCGTGCGCGGGCTGGAAAATCTGCCCGCGTCGGGGCCGTACCTGCTGTGCCCCAACCATCAGAGCCATCTCGACGCGTTTCTGCTGGTGGCGGCGCTGCCCTACCGCGTGATGCGCAACCTGTTTTTCGTTGGCGCGAGTGAGTACTTCTCTTCACCACTCAGTGCGTGGTTCGCAAAGAAGGTCAACCTGGTGCCGGTGGATCCCGACGCCAACCTGGTGCGCGCGATGCAGGCCGGCGCGCACGGGCTGCGGCTCGGCAAGATCTTGATCCTCTTCCCTGAGGGCGAGCGCTCGATTGATGGGCAAGTGAAAAAGTTCAAGAAGGGCGCGCCGATTCTTTCGACGCACTTGAATGCGCCGATTGTGCCGATTGCGCTGGAGGGCGTGTATGAGGTGTGGCCGCGCGGGCGCGGGTTCCGGTGGCGTTCGCTGGTCCCCGGCGTGAGCCGCACGAGGATGCACTGCGGCGCGCCACTGCCGCCGCCCAATCCCCTTCCCGCAGGTACGAGCTTCAGCCAGGCCGAGGCGCACTACACCGACGCCGCCGAGCGTCTCCGCTCCACCGTCGTCGAACTCGCCGCATCCCTCGCCGCACCCAGCCCCGCCAGCCAGTACGCTTCGGACTGACCCCCGGGCCAGCCTGCCGGACTGAGGGCCGCGCTACATCATCTGCAAAAGAGAATCAAAGGATGGCGCGTCTAAAGGGAATGAATAGCCGTGGCTACGATGGCGACCAGCCCTGCCGCGGCGGATGCCTCTCTGATTGCCGCCTGCAAGCGGGGCGACCGGGAGGCCTTCCGCCTGCTGTTTGAAAAGTATAAGGACCGGGTGTATTCGCTGGCGCTGCATTTCAGCGGGAATGAAGCGGTTGCCCAGGACGTTGCCCAAAAGATTTTTCTCAAGCTGTACACCAGCATCGGGCAGTTTCGCGGCGATGCGCACTTCACCACGTGGCTGTACCGCATGGTGTTCAACGCCTGCACCGACGAGCAGCGCAAGACGCGGCGGCTGGTGCCGCTGGAAGGCGGCGCGGTGACCGCGGCGGAGCGCAAGGCGGAGCGGCGCCCGCAAGAGCAGGCGCAGTTCCGCCGTCAAATCAGCGATGCCGTGCGCGGCGCGCTGCAGGGGTTGAAGCCGGAGTTGCGCCAGCCGCTGGTGTTGCGGTATGTGGAGGGGCTCTCGTACCAGGAAATCGCGGCGGCGATGGGCTGCTCGTCGGGCACAGTGGCTTCGCGGCTGAACCGCGGACACAAATTGCTGGCGCGGCAGTTGAGTCATCTGCGAGGGCAGTTGGATAGATGACGGTAGGGGCGGCTGCTTGCCCCGCCCCTAAAGAGGAAGAGCAAGAACTGATGTTCGGGCACGTGACAAATCGGTTGTCGGCGTATTGCAACGGCGAATTGAACGCGGCGGAAGCGCAGCGCGTGGAGTCGCACGTGGCCGCGTGCGTGAGCTGCCGCGCGGAGTTGGAGGAAGTTCGTCTCGGCGTGGCGCTGGCGTCGCATCTCGAGCCGGTGGCGGCGCCGGAGTCGCTGTGGCAGCGCGTGGAAGAGGCGCTCGATCGCGGCGAAGGGCAAGCGGAGCGCGCGCCGCGCTTGGCGTGGCTCGACTGGCGCGCGGCCGCGACGGTGGCGGCGGTGCTGCTGCTGGGGATTTGGCTGGCGATGCGGTGGATGCCGGGAGATCCCGCCGTGCCCGCGCAGCCGAGTGTGGCGGGAACGCCAGCGCGGTCCGCGCAGCAATCCGTGTCCTTCGACCTGGGTGTGTTCCTGCGGCCCGTGCAGGCAGCCGGGGAAGACGTGAGCTTTGAGCGCTTATCGAGCGCGCCGCCGGGTTTTGTGGAGCGCAAACGCGAAGAGAAGTTTTCGCTGGAGTGGCTGAATCGTTTGCTGAACGGACCCAACGAGCCGCTGCCGGGTTACACGCTACAATCGGCGCGCACCGGCGCGGCCGATGGCGCGCCAATCATTCAACTGGTGTACGCCAAAGGACACGACAAGGCCTTCAGCGTGTTTGTCGCGCCGCGGCGCGTGGAATTCAAGTTCGGCAAGGAATACGCCTACGAAGCGGAAGTGGGCGGCATCGCCTGCCGTCGCGTGGATTGCCCGATGCAGCGCACGTTTGAATTCGGCGAGGGCGGCTTCAAATGTGTGCTGGTGACCAAGTGGATTGCCGATGAAGACGCGGCGCGCGTGATGCGCTTCTTCCTCGACGCCTACCGCGACAAGGCCGCGCGCGGCATGGGCTCGGGCTTGCTGGTGCCGAGTGTGCACGCGGCTCCGGCGCCCGCTGCTCCTGCACAGGCGGCCGCTAAGGATGACGAGCGCACCCGATTGCTGAGCATCGGTGAGAAGCTCTTCGTTGCCAAGTGTGGAAGCTGTCACGACTCGGACGGGTCGAAAGCACTGACGTCCGGTCCGCCTCTTAATCAGCGCGCGCTTACCGACGAGGTGATCGCCAAGAACGTCGAGCCGCGCCTGCGCTCCGCCACCCCCGAAGAAAAGCAGGCCGTGGCCGTCTACATCCGCAGCTTTCTGAAGCCGCCCGCAGATTGACCTTCGCCGCCCGCGCGGATATATAATCGGCTTCCCCAGGGGAATCGCCCGTCCGGGAGGTTCTGATGGCCCAATTCAATTTCACGCTCAACGGAAAGAAGCAGCAGGTGGACGTGCCGGCGGAAATGCCGCTGCTGTGGGTGTTGCGTGACACGCTGAACCTGACCGGCACCAAGTTCGGCTGCGGCATGGCGCTGTGCGGCTCGTGCACGGTGCACGTGGATGGCGAGGCGACGCGCTCGTGCACCACCCCGATTGCGGATGTGGCGGGCAAGCGCGTGACCACCATCGAAGGACTGGGCGCAAGCGGCCTGCATCCGGTGCAGAGGGCGTGGATCGCCGAGGAAGTGCCGCAGTGCGGCTATTGCCAGACCGGCATGATCATGACCGCGGCGGCGCTCGTCGCCAAGAACAAGAAGCCGACCGACGCGCAGATTGACGAAGCGCTGGAAGGGCACATCTGCCGCTGCGGGACTTACCAGCGCATTCGCAAAGCGGTGCACACGGCCGCGCGCATGGCCGCCGGAGGCAAGCCCGCCGCGCCGGCCGCGGCACAGGCGAAGGGAGGTGCCCGATGAGCGCAATCTTCAATGTGACCCGGCGCGATTTCCTGCGCACGGGTTCGGCGGCGGGTGCGGGACTGGTGCTGGGCCTGTCCCTGCCGGGGCGCGAAGGCAATGGCGTTGCGGCGGCGGGTGATTTTGCGCCGAATGTGTTCTTGCGCATTGACCCGCAGGGCGTAATCACGCTGATGGCGCCGCGACCAGAGATGGGGCAAGGCGTGCGCACGTCGCTGCCGATGCTGATCGCGGAAGACCTGGAAGCCGATTGGAAGAAGATTCGCATCGAGCAGGCGCCGGCGGACAAGAAGTACGGCAGCCAGAGCGTGGGCGGCAGCGGCACGATCCGCGGTTCGTGGAAGCCGTTGCGCGAGGCCGGCGCGGCGGCGCGCGAGATGCTGGTGGCGGCAGCCGCGGCTCGCTGGGGCGTGCCGGTGGAAGAGTGCCGCGCGGAAAACAGCGCGGTCCTGCACGCGAAGAGCAAACGCAAGCTCAGCTACGGCGAAGTGGCGGATGCGGCGGGCAAGCTGGAGGTGCCGAAGGAGCCGAAGCTGAAGCCCGCAGCCGAGTGCAAGTTGCTGGGCAAGCCGCTGCCGCGCGTGGATACGCCGCCCAAGGTGCGCGGAGAAGCGGAATTCGGCATCGACGTGCGCGTGCCGGGGATGAAGTACGCGGCGCTGGCGCGCTGTCCGGTGTTCGGCGGAACGTTGGAAAGCTTCGACGCAACGAAAGCCAAAGCGATTGCCGGCGTGCGCGACGCGATCCGCGTCGGCGATGCCGTGGCCGTGGTGGCGGATAACACCTGGGCCGCGTTTCAGGGACGCGACGCGCTGGATATGAAATGGAACGAAGGCGCCGCGGCGAATCTCTCAAGCGCGGCCATCGCGGAGCAGTTCAAGGCGGACGCAGCGAAAGACGGCGTGGCGTGGCGCAACGATGGCGACGTGGCCGCAGCACTGAAGTCTTCGACGAAGATGATCAACGCGGTGTACGAATTCCCGTATCTCGCGCACGCGCCGATGGAGCCGCAGAACTGCACGGCCCACGTGCACGACGGGCGCGCCGAACTGTGGGCGCCGACGCAGGTGCCGCAGGATATTCAAGAGGAGGTGGCCAAGGCGCTTGGTATCCCCGAGAGCAACGTGCTGGTGCACATCACCTATCTCGGCGGGGGATTCGGGCGGCGCTTGCAGGAAGATTACGCGCTGGAAGCCGCGCTGGTGTCGAAGGCAACCGGCGCGCCGGTGAAGGTGATGTGGTCGCGCGAAGACGACATGCGGCACGACTTCTACCGCCCGGCCAGCTATCACCAAATGAGCGCGGGGTTCGACGGCACGCAACCCGTGGCGTTCCGCCACCGCGTAGTCTGTCCTTCAATCATTCGGCAGCTTTTCGGCGGCGCGCAGGACGGCCTGGATGCGGCCGCGGCCACGCAAACGCCCTACTGCTACGACACGGCGAACGTGCAACTGGCGTTTGTGATGTCCAACACCGCCGTCCCCGTAGGCTGGTGGCGCGCGGTCTATTCGACGCACAACAGTTTCGCCACCGAGTGCTTCGTGGACGAAATGGCCGAAGCCGTGAGCGAGGACCCCTACGCATTTCGCCAGCGGTTATTGAGCGGCAACCGCACCGTCGTGTCGCACCGCAGCAAGATCAGCGTGGCGCGCCTGCGCGGCGTGCTGGATCTGGCGGCCTCGAAAGCGGGCTGGGGCCGTCCGCTGCCCCAGGGCCGGGGGCGAGGGATCGCCTGCATTCCATCGTTCGAAAGCTATGCCGCCAATGTGGCCGAGGTGAGCGTGCAGGATGGCGAGGTGCGCGTGCACCGCGTGGTGTGCGCGATTGACTGCGGCCGCGTGGTGAATCCGGATACGGTGGCCGCGCAGGTGGAGGGCAGCGTAGTCTACGCGCTGGCGGCGATCCTGAAGCAGACCATCACCATCGAGGGCGGGCGCGTGGTACAGTCGAACTTCCACGACTTCCCGATGCTGCGCATCAACGAGATGCCCAAGGTGGAGGTGCACATTGTGCCCAGCGAGGAGCCTCCTACCGGCGCGGGCGAGCCGGCGGTGGGCCCGGTGGGCGCAGCGGTGCTGAATGCACTTTTCGCCGCCACCGGCAAGCGCATCCGCCAGATGCCGATTGCGCCGGAAGAGCTGGCCTAGGTCACCGGCTGGAAACCAGAGGCGCGGGCAGCTTTGCCTCGTTTCGCCGCGAATGCTAGATTACTCCTCGAAGCATGAGCGCAGCCGCAGTTGAAACCAGCAATCTCGCCAAGACCTACCGCGAACCGCTGAAGCGGCGCACCACGCATGCGCTGCGCGGTGTTTCGGTGCGCATCGAGCGCGGCGTCATTTTCGGATTGCTCGGGCAAAACGGCGCGGGCAAAACCACCTTCACGAAAATCCTGCTCAGCCTGGTGCAGCCCACCTCGGGCACGGCGCAAGTGCTGGGCGGCAGTCCGGGCGATCCCGCGATTCGCCGCCGCATCGGCTACCTGCCGGAGCAAATGAACCTGCCGGAGATGTTCAAAGCGCCAACGATGCTGCGACTGATGGGCCAGTATTACGGCATGGACAGACGCGCGTTGGAAAAGCGCATTCCGGAAGTGCTCGAGCAGGTGGGGCTCGCCGGAAACAGGAAAACGATTGAGGCGTACTCGAAAGGCATGCGCCAGCGGCTCGGCCTGGCGCAAGCTCTGCTGAACGATCCCGAGCTGCTGTTTCTCGACGAGCCGACCGAAGGGCTCGACCCGCTGGGCCGCAAACAGATACGCGATCTGCTGCTGCAAAAACGCGCCGAGGGTAAAACGATTCTGCTCAACTCGCACATCCTTTCGGAGATTGAGATGGTGTGCGACCAGATTCTGGTGATGAATGAAGGTGAAGTTGTGCGCCGCGGGAAACCAACGGACTTCACGCCGCCCACAGGTGTCTACCGGATGCGCGTGGGGGCGGTGACCGACGCGGTGCACGAGGCCGTGCAAAGAGTCGTTGGCCCGGTGCGCTGGGAAGGAGCAACGACCACCTTCACGCCACGCGACCGCGCCCAGTTGAATGCGCTGGTCGATAGCCTGCGCGCCGTGCCGGTGGAGATCGAGGCCCTCGAGCCGGTGCGCGCCACGCTGGAGGATTTTTTCCTTGAGCTGGTATTGCGCAAGGAGGCGGAGTAGCGATGCTCGTTGCCTTCCTGCACACCATCCGCGAAGCGTTTCAGCGGCGCATGACGCTGGTGCTGCTGGCGGTGGCGCTGATGGCGGCGGGCTATTATGTGATGTTGTTCCGGTTCGAAACCGCGCCGGACGGGCAAGTGCTGGTGCAGACTGCCGTGGGCTTGATCACGGTGCAGGAGTTCTTGAATTTCAATCTCCCCGGCCAACTGAATCACATCGGCACGTTCTGGCTGCTGCTGGGCGCGCTGGCCGCGGTGCCGCTGCTGACGTCGTTCCATGAAAAGGGATGGGTGGAGCTGTTGGTTTCGAAGGGCGTGGCGCGCTGGGAGTTGCTGCTGGGGCGGTACGCGGCGGCATTCTTGCAATTTGCGGCCACGCTGCTGGTGGTGTGCGGCGTGCCGGCGGTGCATGTGTGGATGGGCACGGGAGTTTCGACGCTGCCGTTTGTGAAGGGCGCGGCGCTCGTGCTGGCTGGCTACGGAGCGACGCTGGGGCTGGCCACGCTGCTGGCGGTCATCCAGCCCAAAATCGGATTGGTTTCGGTGCTGGTGTTCGCGCAGGTGTTTCTTTCGCCGCTGCTCACCGACCGCAAAGACCACTTTAAGGAAATGCCCGCACTGGAAGGCGTGGCCGGTTTCTTTCATTCGCTGCTTCCGCGCAACGACGAGCTGCGGCGCATGGCCATCGATCTCTATTACAACCAGCCGGTGGATTCGTGGACGCCCCTGTGGGCCTCGCTGGCGGTACTGGCGGTCACGCTCGCCGCCGCCTGCGCCATCTTCCAGCGCAAGTCGCTCTAAGTCAGCGCGCTTTTTTGCTTTGACTCCGCCACGGCCAGGAATTTTGCTTTGCGCGTCACCAGAAAATAGATGGGCAGCCCGGCCGAAAGCAGTCCCATCGCCACGGAAAGCTCCGGCGATGGCGGAACCGGGTCCTGCGCGGGGACAACGTCCACGCAAGGGATTCGCATCGATTCCATAAGCTCCTTTGCCCGTTCCCCGCTGCCCGGCATGAGCCAAAAAACGGTGGCATTCAATGCGCCAAAGACAAACAGAGCCAGCGAAGCGTAGTAGCCACTGATCCTCCACCTCAGCAGCTCGACTCCGGCGTACAGGCTGAATGCGCACCAAAAAGTATTCACCAGCACTGCGCTCCAGCCGATGAGCACCATGCCCATCAACACCGCCGGCCATTGCCACCAAATCATCAGCGGCATGGTCGCCGCCGACGTTGCCAGGAACCAGCCAATAACCACAATGCTGGTTGGCCGGGGAACTTCATCGGGCAAGACGCCCCCGGGCGAGAACAGAGCTTTGATGCGGGGCCGCGTAAAGTAAATCAGCCACCAGATGCCAATCGCCAGTGGCACCGCATAGAAAACGAAAAGGATGATCCGAACCGTGTTAAGAACCTCCGGACGTCCGCCGACCAGTTCGGAGAACGGCATGACCAGTATCATGAGCAGGCCGAGGCCCTGGAACGTCACGAGTAAGCTGCTGAAGGTCAGCAGGGAGACCCGGCTCCAGGGAATCAATCGCCATAATCCTGATGCGGTCACAATTTGCCAGAGGCCGGTCAGGAGAAAGAAGCCCACAACAAAGTAGCTCATTATGCGGACGAATTGAGGGCTGACGGCCCCGCCTGAGGCTTGATCCTGCCCGACCAGCGTGAACGCCCACGCCATCAAGATGGCACATGCCGCGCAAAGGAGCCCGCCGAGCGCAAGTAACACCGTGGTCACTACAACGGCGGCTGGACGTCTCATGAAGTCCTCCGGAATTAACTGGAGTATACATCCCTTGGCGCCGCGGAGGTCATTTCCAGCGCAAGTCGCTCTGACTTTCCTTCATCGCCTGACGTCTAGCCACAGGTGTCCGGCTGTGATTTCATATGCACGCAAGGCGTGCTGGGGGGAGGGTCGGGATGCTCAATGCAAATGTAAGAAGTGTGATTCGCGCCGGCGCATGGATTGTTGCAGCGACGGCTCTGGCTGTTGCGCCCGCCGCGCCGCAGGGCCTGGAGTGGGTCAAGGCCAATTACACCAAGCAGGAAGTGTACATTCCGATGCGCGATGGTGTGCGGCTCTATACCGCCATCTATACGCCGAAAGATACGTCGCAGGAGTGGCCGATCCTGCTCAGCCGCACCCCATACAGCATTCGCCCCTACGGCTCGGACCAATACCGCGAGAACATCGGCCCTTCGGCGCTGTTAGCCGAGGAAGGCTACATCATCGTCTATCAGGACGTGCGCGGGCGCTGGATGAGCGAGGGCGTCTTCGAGCACGTGCGCCCGCACAATCCGAAAAAGTCCGCGCGCGACATCGACGAGAGCACAGACACCTACGACACCATCGACTGGCTGGTGAAAAATGTCGCGAATCACAACGGCCGCGTCGGCATGTGGGGCATCTCCTATCCCGGCTTCTACGTCGCGGCGGGCATGATCGACGCGCATCCGGCGCTGAAAGCCGCGTCGCCGCAGGCGCCGGTGGCCGACTGGTTTTCAGCCGACGACTGGCATCATTACGGGGCGTTCCTGCTGGCGCACGCGTTTGGCTGGTGGTCGGGTGCGGGCTGCATGTTCACGCAGCCCACCACGGTGTCGCCGTGCGCGCCCTTTGACCGCGGCACCAACGACGGCTACGAGTTCTACCTGCGTCTCGGCCCGCTGCGCAACGCCAACGAAAAATATTTCAAAGGCTCGATGCCCTTCTGGAACGAAATGATGAAGCGCGACACGCGCGACGATTGGTGGAAGGCGCGCAACATTCGCGCGCATCTGAACAATATCAAGCCGGCGGTGATGACCGTGGGCGGCTGGTTCGACGCGGAAAACTTGTTCGGCGCGCTCGAAGTCTACCGCGCCGCCGAGCGGCAAAGTCCCGGCGCGACCAACATCCTGGTGATGGGGCCGTGGGTGCACGGCGGCTGGTCGCGCGGGCCGGGCGATTCGCTGGGCGATGCGCGCTTCGACGCCAAGACCGGGGAGTTCTACCGCGAGCACATCGAGCTGCGCTTTTTCAACGCGCTACTGAAGGACAAAGGCGCGCTGGACCTGCCCGAGGCGTACGTCTTCGAGACCGGTGCCAACCGCTGGCGGCGCTTCGATGTGTGGCCGCCGAAAGAGACGCAGGTGCGCTCGCTCTACCTGCACGCGGGCGGCAAGCTCTCGTTCGAGCCGCAGGCGGAAAGCGGCGAAGCGTTCGACGAGTACATGAGCGACCCGAAGAAGCCGGTGCCACTGACGCCGGGCATCGCCACCGGCATGGCGCAGCGCTATCTGGTGGATGACCAGCGGCACGCCGCGCGGCGGCCGGATGTGCTGGTGTACACCAGCGACGTGCTCGAAGAAGACATCACGGTGATTGGCCCGGTGTGGCCGTCGCTGCACGTTTCCACCACCGGCACCGACCAGGACTTCATCGTCAAGCTGATCGACGTTTACCCCGACCGCTATCCGGACGAGAAAGGCGAGACCAACAACACGCTGGGCGGCTACCAGCAACTGGTGCGCGGCGAAATTATCCGCGGCAAGTTCCGCAACTCGCTGGAGAAACCGGAGCCGTTTGCGCCGGGCAAGCCGACGAAGGTGGAGTGGGAAGTGCCGGACACGTTCCACACTTTCCGGCGCGGCCACCGCATCATGGTGCAGATTCACTCCACGTGGTTCCCGTTCGCAGATATCAATCCCGGCAAGTTTATGAATATTTTCGAGGCCACGGAAACCGACTTCCAGAAGACAACGCAACGAGTGTATCGCTCGCGCGCACTGCCCTCGCAGGTGCGCATCGGCATCCTGCCGAAATGAAAAGACGCCGGGTTTGGAGAGGACATGTACAAACAGGACTTGCTGGCGGGGCGGGTGGTGGTGATTACCGGCGGGGGGACGGGGCTGGGGCGCTCGATGGCGCTGCGCATGGCCGAGCTGGGCGCGAAGATATTTCTCTGCGGGCGGCGCGAAGAGCCGCTGCGCGAGGCGTGCGGCGCCATCGCCAAAGCGGGCGGCACGGCAGCGTGGGCGTCGTGCGACGTGCGCGATCCGGCGTCGGTGGAAAAAATGCTAGCGGAAGCCGAGCAGCAGGTGGGCGCACCGGACACGCTGGTGAACAACGCGGCGGGCAACTTCATCGCCCGCACCGAGACGCTCTCGCCGAACGCGTTCAACGCGGTAGTCAGCATCGTGCTCTACGGTACGTTTCACTGCACACAGGCGCTCGCGAAGCGATGGATCGCGGGCAAGCAGCCGGGTACGGTGTTGAACATCCTGACCACATACGCGGAGACTGGGTCCGGCTTCGTGGTGCCGTCGGCGTGCGCCAAGGCCGGCGTGCTGGCGATGACGCGGTCACTGGCCGTGGAGTGGGCGCGCTACAACATCCGGCTGAACGCGATTGCGCCGGGGCCGTTCCCGACCGAAGGCGCGTGGTCGCGGCTGATGCCGTCGAAGGATTTCGAGGAGCACGCCAAGAACACGCATCCGATGAAGCGCTTCGGGCGGCATGCCGAGCTTTCCAATTTGGCTGTATACCTCGTTAGCCCGCAATCGGACTATGTCAACGGCGAGTGCGTGGTGATTGACGGCGGTTTGTGGCTGCGCGGCGCGGGCGAGTTCAACGACCTGGCGGATCTGCCTGATGCGGTGTGGGCGCATATGGAAGCCGCGCGCAAGAAGTAGGCGAACCGGAATTGCTCGCACGGCGTTGCGATGCCCGCATCGCTAAATATTCGGTAGCCTAACGGACAAGGAGCAGAAAATGGCCACAGGTGCACGGACAGCGCAGAGGTTGAAAGAGACACCGCAGGAATACACCAAACGAATCCTAGGTTTCGTGGAAGGCAAGAATCCGATTACGGTGCAGGCGGCGACGGCGGGCAAACTGGCGAAGCTCATCCGCGGGCTCAGGCCGGCGCAATTGCGGAAGGCGCCCGCGCCGGGCAAGTGGTCGATCAGCCAGATTCTGGCGCACCTGGCTGAGGCGGAGATCGTGGTGGGCTGGCGCATCCGTTGCATGATCAGCGCAAGCGGCGGGCCGATTCAAGCCTTCGACCAGGACGCATGGGCGGCCAATCACCGCTACGAGCGCACGGATGCGAAGCGTTCGCTGGAAGTGTTCCGCGTGCTGCGCGAATTCAATCTGTCGCTCATCAAATCGCTCAACCCGGAGGAGCTGGAGCGTTACGGCATTCACTCCGAGCGCGGCAAAGAGAGCGTGGCGCACTACACGCGCATGATGGCCGGGCACGACCTGAACCACCTGGCGCAGGTGGAACGCATCGCGCGCGACCTGCGCAAACGCTGACTCGCAAGAGCCAGCACCACGGGGAGTCCTGCGCCTATTTCTTCTTGCCTTGCTCGATGTTCGAGCACTTGTTGACGGCAGCTATGGAACTCGCTTGCGCCGTCGAACGATGGCCGCAGCCAGGCCCGTGGTCACCAGCGCGAGCGTGCCGGGCTCCGGCACCACATTGACGTGAGTCTGAAAACCAAGGTCGGCATCCGCGATAATCAGGACCCAACTCCCATTGAACAACATGAGTCCCTGACCTCCCGTGTATTGGTCTGTCCCACAGCAGGCACCGATCCAATATCCACCGCTTCCGCCTGCGGGCGCGGTGGGCACGCTGACGACGATGGCGTACATCGTGCCGGCGACTTGAGCGATGGCCGTCGGGAACGTGATCAAAGTGCTGATCCCCGGCGAGAAGCCCGCCGGTAGCGTCGTGGACGTCAGAAGCGAATTCGGCACGCCTCCCGTGACGGAGTAGATCGAAACCACCAGCGGATGCGCTGAAAAATCTGTAGCAATGTTCGAGTACAGCTCCAGGTTGACGCCGGTCAAGTTGCCGTTCAGCCCAGCCGTATAGGTCTGAGCCAGCATGGGGCAGCACTCATTGAGTGCTGCGCTCATGCTGTACGGCGACGTAAAGGATTGATCCACCGTGTCGGCGCTGGCGGTCGCCGAGAAGAGTAAAGTTCCAACCAACAACAATACGATTCGCAGGGACTGCAAGCGCATATACACTCCTTCTCGAGGTCGAGTTATTCAGAGGGCGGTGGACGTGCGCCGCTCCGGGTTCCTGCGCCCGCCGCGGAGGTGGAAGGCGCGAGGGGCGTATGGTGCGCGCAGGCGGGGTGTGGCGCAAGCGAAAAAGGACGAAGCGGGCAGCAAAATAAGGACTTGGCAGGATGAATTTCGCTCTTTTTCGCGATGTCGTGCTAGAATCCAGCAACGTCCCACGCTTAGACTCCGGAGTGCGCCATGAACCAGCCCGGCCGCCCGACGAGCGGTGTCCTCACGTCCTGGAAGGAAATCGCCACCTACTTCAACCGCGAAGTTCGCACCGTGCAGCTCTGGGAAAAAGAAGAGGGGCTGCCCGTGCACCGGCACCTGCACCGGCGGCAGGCCAGCGTGTATGCCTACCCCGCGGAGTTGGAAACGTGGTGGAAGCAGCGAGGCGCCGCCGTGTTGGTTCAGGCTGACTTGCCGGGTGCTGATGCGGCTAAGAACGAGAGTCCGGGCACAAGTCCTGATGTTCTTCCGGCTCCTCGCGAAATCGAAGCTGCATTCGCTGCGCCGGCAAGGAGTGGGCCCCGGTGGGTTTGGCTGGCGCTGGCAGCGGTGGTGATACTGGTTGCATGGGAAATCCTGGCGGATCGGCCACAATCTCCCGCGGCAGTTACTGCGTACGCTGCGGCAACAACCCCGCTGGTGGCCGGCTCTGTGATCCTGAATGGATTAGCGCCCGGCCGCGCTATCGGCGACTTAAATGGCGACGGACGCCAGGATTTCATTCTCACGGTGGAGCCCTCTGGGATGCATGCGTATGTTTCCTTTGGCCGCGAAATTGCTTCCGCGCCAATCAATTTCAGCGAATCCCTCGATGTCACAATTCGCGGAAGCGGCCGAGGAGGGCTGACCTTCAATGCCGCGGAGATCAACGGCGATGGAATCGGCGATTTGATGGTTGCCGAGTACTTCAACGAACCGTATTCCTACAGCGGGACCGGCCAAACCTACATCTTCTTCGGTCGGAAGAGTTGGCCCCGGTCGCTCGACCTTGCCGATGCCGACGTAACTATCCGGATCAACGCCGCCAACGACGCGCGCTTGGGCCCCTGCACCACCTGGGAGGGGTCTTCGGATTTCAACGGTGATGGAATCGGGGATCTGCTGCTGACCGCGAGCGAGTATTCCGAGGCCGGGCGGCGGTCGGCCGGCGGGATTTTCATCTTCACTGGCCGGCGGGAATGGCCGAAAAAGATGGAGGTGGTGGCCGATTCGGATATCCGGTTTGTGGGCGCGCGCACCGGCGAAGGATTTGCTGGGGCTGCGTGCAACACCGGCGACTTCAACGCCGACGGTCGCACCGATTTGGTGGTTCATGCGTCGGAGGCCACGCTATGGGAGATGCGCGGGCGCCTCGGGCGCAGCTATCTGTTCCTCGGGCGCCACCAATGGCCTCGCCGCGTGGACGCGGCCACGGATTTCGACCTGCGCATTGACGGCCACAGCGCCGCGAGAGAGAGCTGGTTGACCCTGGCAGACATCAACGGCGACGGCGCGGACGATCTGGTGCTCTTCCACGCCAAGGACAAACCGGAACTACAAGCTGGAGAGGTGCTGGCATGGTTCGGAAAGTCTCATCGGCGCGGGGTGATTTCCGAAAACACCGCGGACCTGCAAATCGAAATGGATTGGCCTCTCTCTCCCTGGGGTCCTTCCATGCAGGCTGCGGACATGGATCTCGATGGCCTCGACGACATCCTGCTTTCCTCCCCCGTTGACGGTCGCGTGACGCTCGTGTACGGGCGGCAAGAATGGAAATCGAGCGGCAAGCTGGGCGACTACTCGCCAGTGCTTGTATTCCAGGGGGAGCCGGGAACGCCGCATTGGCGCACTTGGGTGCGGGACATGGAGTCCGATCTGCTGCCCGAGTTGGTGGTGTGGAGCGCAATGGATTCGCCGGCCGCGCGGCAGGCCATGGGGTGGATTGTGCGCCCCCATCACGGGCTGGATTTGGATGTGCGGCCGACGCACGAGCCGAACATCTTGTATCTGCCTGAGGGGGTGCTGGTTGTGCGAATCAAAGGAAAATCGCGCGCAGTGAAGGATGAACTCGACTTGACCACCGTTCGCTTGGCAGGCGCGCTGCCCAGCGAACAGGTTCAGAAAGACTATGACGGTGATGGGATCGAGGATTTGCAGATCCACTTCGAAACTTCCGCGATGCGCGTGACACCTGCGACCACTCGAGTCGCGCTGACCGCGCGGACGCGCTCAGGCTTGCCGGCGGCTGGCACAGACAGCGTACAGGTGGTGGTGAAGCGCGCGGCCGGCCATAGTTCAACGGGACCATCGCCCGATTGAGACGAATGGAGTTTCTCCGCGCTTCACGGCCTCGATGCTGTGCTACCATGCGCGGAGTTGCCTTGCCCGAACGGGGAATAAATGCTGCGACCCAATCGCTTGCGGCCGGCGGCGGGCCTCACGCTGGTGGAATTGCTGGTGGTGATGACCGTATTCATGACGCTCATGGCCATCGCCATCCCCCATCTGATGCGGGCCCGCGACATTGCCAACGAGGCTTCGGCGGTGGCGTCGCTTCGCACCGTCAGCACGGCGCAAGCTACCTATCAGCAGACGTTTGGCGTGGGTTACGCCCCCACCCTGGGTACGTTGGGGCCGCCCGCGGGTGGCGGGCCAACGGCAGCGGCGGCCGATTTGATCGATCAGGTGCTGGCGGCGGGCAGCAAGGCGGGCTACAGCTTTTTTTACGTGGCGGTGGACGCCGACGGTGACGGGCGCATGGACAGTTTCACCTTGCGAGCCAGCCCCATCGTGCCCGGGCAGACCGGCAACAAGTTCTTCTTCACCGACGAAACGAATGTGATTCGCTTCTCGCTGGCCGGGCCGGCTACTGCTGCGTCGACGCCGATTCCGCCGCAGTAGGGCTGAGCGCGGCGGCTAACCTCAAACATCCAGATACACCTGCGCGCGCCAGCCATCCGCGGTCTGCTCCACTCTCAGTTGATGAAAGGTGACGGCCTTGATGTAGGTGCCGGCCACATGGCGCTGCTTATCGTATCTCTCGCCAAAGATGGCGCCGCGCAGCACGAACCCCGGCGGCTGCGAGTCGATGCTGCGAATCTCCGCGCGCCGGAAGAACAGCTGCTCCGCGTCCGCGATCGCGAGAATCTCCGCCAGCCAGGCGTAGAGCAGCGATTCGAGGTCGGCGGCCGCGACTTCGACGTCGCGCCGCTCACGCTCGTCCATGCGCTGTGGGTCGCAAGCCAGCGTCATCATGGCCAGCGCGGCGCAGGCGAACAGCTCTTCGCGCGTCGCACCGTGGGCGACGAAACCCACGTCCGCCGGGTGCTCGATAATTGTGAAGGCAGGCTTCACGGCTGGCGCATCTGCTTGCGGGCATCGTCGCGCTGCTTGCGGATCTGCTCAGCCAGTTTGCCATCGGGGAACCGCTGCAGGAATTCGTCCATCACCTTCACGGTTTCAGCGTACTCCTTGCGCTCTTGCAGCACCGTAGCCAGCAGCACGTGCGTGAGCGGCACCTGCGAGTTGAGCGCGAAGGCACGCCGTGCGTGAGTCAAAGCGCGGTCAAGTTCTTTGCGATACAGCAACGCCGAGCTCAAATCGGCGTGCGCGCCCCACAGCGTCTCGTCCAGCGCCAGTGCTTCCTCCAGCGCCTGGACGCCCGGCTCAATCTGATTGGTGTCAATCAGCACTTTGCCCAGCAAGGCAAAGGCGCGCGCGTTCTGCGGATAAATCGCCACGGCCTTGCTCAGCGTGCGCAGGGCGTTGGCGCGCTGCCGTTGCTCGAAGTAGGCCAGCGCGAGTTGCACATAGGCTTCGTCGTAATCGCCATGCAGCTCGATCGCTTTCTGGAAGTGCGGGACGCTGAGCTCCGGATGCTTGCGCTCGGCCAACTCGCGGTAACCTTTTTCGAATTCCTTGCGCGCCTCGGGTGGCACGGCCAGCTCACGCGCGCTGAGTGGCGCAGCCGGCGGGGACGCTTTGGGCTGTTTGGCCGGGTCCGGTTCGAGCATCAGGGTCACGTTGAACACCGAGCCGCGCCCGCCCACTTCGACATTCATGTTCACTGTCTGCTCGATGGGCAGGTACCCTTCGTAACGGACACGGAGCACGTATTCGGTCATCGTGAGACGCGTGAACTCGAATTCCCCGCGCGATTCCGTGTAAGCGCGCTCCTGCAGCATGCCCAGGCGGTGCAGCTCGATCATTACATTTTCCGCCGGCTTCATGTCGCGCGCGAAGAGCACCCGCCCTTGAATCTTGATGCCTTCCGATAGCTGGGCGGGGGCAGCGGACGGAAGCAACAGGGCCAGCAGCGCGAGCGTCGCGGCCCACAAGCCGCGAGGCCGGGGGAGCAAGCGCGCTGAAGGATGGAGAAACATGCACGACCGCCGCTTCGAACCTTATGCCCGCGCACGGCGCGTGTCAATTGATGCGCGCGGGCGCGGCTTGAAACGGGCGCGCAGTCACGCTAGCATCCGATGCGCATCCGCACTGCCGCTTCCATGCGCGCGCACGCCCGCACAAACCGCCGAAAACCCGCTGCCGCTGCAGCGTTTGAAACGCGGGTGCTCGATTCGTGGGACGCGTATCTCAAGGTGATTACGGATTCGCCCTATGCGAATTGGGCCTTCCGCGGGCAAGGCGATGCAGCGTGGCCACTTTCCAGCACGCTGACCCGGTACTTCAGGGCTTTCCACGTTCCGCAAGAGACGTGGGCCGGGCGCGAGGAGCGTGCGCTGGGCGTATTCAAGCGCAAAGCCACGCACCTCCTCTCACACATTCCCGCGCGCGACGACGATTTCGAATGGATGGCGCTGATGCAGCACCACGGCGCTCCCACGCGGCTGCTGGACTTCACCTGGTCGCCTTATGTGGCGGCCTTCTTTGCTTTGGAGCGGGCCGCCGGAGACGCCGCCGTGTGGGGGTTGAATCCTCAAGCCATGACGTCCATCACGCCGTTGAGCGGCCCGTCGTTCACTCTTAGCCAGCTCGACTCCAGAATCGGGGCCGACAAACAAGTCGGCTGCGGCGAGCCGTACCTGCTCAATCGCCGCCTGGCCGCACAGTCCGGCACCCTGGTCGTCCCGAAGCAGGTCGGGGTGCCTATCGAAGACATCCTAGGCTGCGCGCCGGGTTCGCTGGTGAAGTTCATTCTCTCCCGCGCACAGGTTCGCGAGATTGCGATGCGCGAGCTGTATCGCATGAAGATCACCCACGAGACCCTGTTCCCCGATTTGGACGGACTTGCGCGCTCGCTGGCCTATGAGCTCGAATTCAAGTGGTGGCGATGAGCAGCGACAACGGTGGCGACATTACGGGAGCGTTCGTAGGCGCCGGCTTCGGGGCGTTCTCTTTCTTCCGCGGCTTCCGGCTGCTGCGCAACAAACGGCTCATCGAGAACACGCCGACGAGCAAGTGCCGCTCCATCGCCATGGGCATGGTCGAAGTGGCCGGGCGGGCCACTGGCGAGAGCACCATGCCCAGCTTGATCGGCAAGCTGCCCTGCTACTGCTCGCACGTCCTGATCGAGCGCTATGAGAAGCGCGGCAAAAACAGCCGCTGGGTCAAAGTGCACGAGCGGCACCAGGGGATTCCGTTCTTTATCGAAGACAACACCGGCCGCGTGATGGTGGACCCCGCCGGCGCCGAACTGGATATTCCGCCCGAGCTCGAACACGGCGAAGGCACCACCAAGGCCCTTCTGGGCATGACGCTGGCGCGTTTCCGCGAGACGGGGCGCGCGGCCAGCGATATTCCGTCGCTCTTCTACAGCTATTGCGGCTCCAACGGAATCGGCACCATCGGCCGCATGCGCTTCACCGAGCGCAACCTAGGGCCCGGCGACCCGGCCTTTGTGCTCGGCTCTGCGGAAGAACGGCCGGGCGTGCAGGACGAGCAGGAGCGCATCATCATTCGCAAGGGCAAGCATCACCCGTGGTTTTTCATCGCCGAGGCAAGCGAAAAGGATCTGCTTGCCAAGCTGGGACGCAGCACGCTGCTGCACATCTACGGCGGTGCGGCGCTCTGCCTGGCCTGCCTGGCGTACTTGCTGCACAAGTTCGGATTGTGGGAGTAGGCTTCCCCAAGGAGGGGACATGATCGGCTTGATCGTTTTCGTGGTGCTGCTGGCCATCGTGGTAGGGCTGGTGCTGTGGTTTGTGGGTGTTTACAACAGCCTGGTGCAGTTGCGCAACAACATCGACCGCGCGTGGGCCAATATCGACGTGCTGCTCAAGCAGCGCCACGACGAGCTTCCCAAGCTGGTGGATACCTGCAAGGGCTACATGAAGCACGAGCAGGGCACCTTCGAGAAAATCACCGAGCTGCGCTCGCGGGTGATGAACGCCGGCAGCGTCGCGGAAAAAGCGATGGCCGACAACATGCTCACCGGCGCGCTGCGTTCGCTGTTCGCCGTCGCGGAGAACTACCCCGAATTAAAGGCCAACACCAACTTCCAGCAGTTGCAGGGGCGCATCAGCCAGATCGAGTCCGATATCGCCGCGCGCCGCGACGCCTACAACAACGACACCAACACCTACAACATCCGCATCGAGGTGATCCCCGATGTGTTCATCGCGCGCATGCTGGGCTATGGCCGGCGCGACCTGTTCCAGGCTGCGGAAGGCGAGCGCGCCGACGTGAAAATCAATTTCTGATCTTCAGTTCCTTCCAGCGCCGTGCCAAAGAAGCCAGTGCCGGAGCATCGGGTCGAGTGGCCGCAGGTGGCGGCATTCCGCCTTGCGCGGCAGCATTTGCTGCATCCGCGCAGGGCCGATGTGGCCGCGCTGTGTCGCGATGCATGCGGGATGCAGGCGCAGGTGCTCTCCGCCGCGTATCTCGCGCTGTGGGCGCGCAATCATTCGCTCACCCGCGAAGCGATTGACGCAGCGCTGCAGCAAGAGCGCACGCTGGTGAAAACTTCGGTGATGCGCGGCACGCTGCACCTGCTGGCCGCGGAGGATTATTGGCTCTACATCCGCGCGTTGTGCAGCAATCGCCTGCGCCAGATGCGCGCGGTTATGGGGCGCTACGGCGTGAGGGCGGCAGAGGGCGATGCGGCGC
>Ga0187893_10002455_pt1 | contig 40699 bp, 38 predicted proteins | sample MA1701074metaG_FD_139574 | JGI IMG/M metagenome (GOLD analysis project Ga0187893, IMG submission 139574) | White microbial mat communities from a basaltic lava cave in the Kipuka Kanohina Cave System on the Island of Hawaii, USA - MA170107-4 metaG ...
ATGACGCCGCCGGCGCGTGCCGTGTTCGAAGGAATCATCGGCGCCAGCACGAGATCGGAGGCGACGAAGCTGTAGCCCAGGCCGAGCGTGCGGCGGCCGAAGAGCGACACCAGGATGTAGGCAATGCGCTCGCCCAGCCCCGTGCGGATGAAGCCGGACGCGAGGAAGAACGCCGACATGACGAGCCACAGCGGGCCGTTCGTGAACCCGCTCAGCGCCTCCTGCAGCGTCAACGTGTTCGTCCCCAGCGTGGCCGCGATGCCGACGAACGCGACCGCGCCGATCGGCAGCGGCTTGGCAATGAGGCCGACGATGGTCGCGACGAAGATGGCGAGGAGCCGCCAGGCACGGGGATCGACCGCGTCGGGGCGCGGCAGGAGCCAGATCAGGAAACCGACTGCGACGACGAGAACGAGACGGACAATCGGGATCCGGGATCCGGGATCCGGGATCAGGGATCGGGGATCCGGGATCCGGGATCGAGGTTCCAGGTTCGGCGCGCGCGACTCGGCTACGGTCTGAACCACGGATCCCGCGTCCCGGGTCCCGGATCGACGTTCACACGTTCATTCCCAGACTGCCTTCACGGGCTTGCTGATCAGATACGCGGGGTTCGCACCCGGGCGCGGCGTGAACTTCTGGAAGCGGCCGGAGTCGACCTCCGCCACGTACAGATTGCCCTCGCGATCCGTGCTTATGCCGTGGACGCCCCACACGGTGCCAGGGAAGTCGCCGATCGTGCCCCACGCATAGATGAGCTTCCCGTCGAGCGTGTACTTCAGCATCTTGTGCGTGTTGCGATCGAAGGTGGCCACCGTGCCGTCCTCGCCGATCTCGACCATGTGCAGGCTCGACGGGCTGACGTTGATCTTGAACTCGGAGAGATACGTGCCGTTCTCGTCGAAGATCTGGATGCGGTGATTGTCGCGATCGTTCACGACCACCCGCCGGCTCGGCACGTCGACGGCGATGCCGTGCACGTTGTTGAAGTAGCTCGGACGCGTCTCCTTGCCCGACTCGCCCTTCTGACCCCAGTCCATGAGGAACGTGCCGTCTTTGTCGAACTTGGCGACGCGCGTGCCGTTGTAGCCGTCCGACACGAAGAACGTGCCGTCGGGGAGCCACGCCATGAACGTCGGCCGATTGAAGTGCGTGCCGTCGGCACCCGAGACGTTGGGCGTGCCGATCGTCTGCACGAGCTGTTTGCCGTCGTTGGTGAACTTGTAGATCGCGTGCGTGTGGTCGTCCACGATCCACACGTGTTTTTCCGGATCGTAGGGGCTGACGTAGATCGCGTGCGGGCGCTTGAACATCTTGTCCCACTGCGTCCATCCTTCGATGATGTCGCCCTGCGCGTTGACGACGATCACCGAGTGCTCCCAGCGGGCGTCGACGCCGAGCTCGCGGAACGGCGGCTCGTTGCCGCGCCAGAGATCCATGCCCTTGGCCGGATCCTGTCCCGATCCGCCGGCGCCGGGCGGCGTCGCTTGGTTGGCGTTGCGCCACGGCACGCCACCGACGGGGAACTGGACGTTCGGTCCAATCTCCGGATAGCGCTTCACCGGCGGGCGCTTGAGATTGGGGAGCTCGCCGCCACCGAGCAGGTACACGCGGTTGGGGCTTTCGGCAAAGATGCCGCGCGCGCCGCCGTACGTCCACTTGTCATGGCCGGGGAGCGTGGCGAGATCCTTCGGCCACCCTTCCTGCACCTGGTACGGGCCCGAAATATCCTGCGCGCCAATCGCATCCGCGACGGCGGCCGCCGACGCGACGGCTGCAGGGGTTTCCGCTTCCGCGCCCGGCGACATCAGGCGGCTGCCCAGGGGAATTCCGGCGGCCAGACCGACCGCCAGCGCCAACAGAACGGTGACCGTCTTGTTCATGACACTCCTCCGCGCGGGAGACTATACCTCGTTCGGGTCGTTCGGGTCGTTCGGATGGCGCTGGCGGTCGCGTCGATAGGCCTGCCACTCGTCGGGCCTGTCGTCCGGGTCGAGCGCCTCCTGGGCGGGCCGTAGCGACTCTGGCACGTGCTGCAGATTCACGCGGATGCGAGTCCAGGTCTGAAACCGGCCGCGCATCGCGTCGACGAGCACATCGGCGGGCTCGAGGTGCCGAGCGGCCTCCGGATGCCGCACCCTCCACCGCTCGAGCCCCGCCAGGGCGTCGTCTTTCTTTCGCGCGCGCGCGATTTCGACGAGCGGTCGTCTGGGAACACGGCGGCGCGACGGCTGGACCCGGGACGGCTCGCCCGGCTGCTTGCGGAAATGTGGCGGCCACGGCGCATCCCCGAGGCCTTCCCGCTCGTGGCGCGCCGAGAGCTCCAACAGGGCCACGAGCGAGCCGGGATGCGCATCCATGGCGGCGTGCCGATCGCCGACCTCGGCGACCCGGGCCGGCATCGTGGCGAGCGTGAAGTCGCCAGGCTCGCAGACGTCGAGCTCGTCCCATGTGAGCGGCGCCGACACGCGCGCATCGGCGGTCGGGCGAACGGAATACGCGCTCGCGACGGTTCGATCCTTCGCGTTCTGGTTGTAATCGAGGAACACGCCCTGACGCTCCTCCTTCCACCACTTGCTGGTGGCCAGCGCCGGTGCGCGCCGTTCCGCTTCGCGCGCCAGCGCGAGCGCCGCCCGGCGCACCTCATCGAACGTCCACTGCCGCTCGATGCGCACATTGACATGAATGCCCCGCGATCCAGAGGTCTTTGGCCACCCGACGAGCGAGAAGTCGCGCAGCGTGGCTTGCACCAGACGCGCGACCTGCCGTACCTGCGACCACGGAACTCCCGGCACCGGGTCCAGGTCGACGCGAAGTTCGTCGGGATGATCGAGATCCTCGGCGCGCACTGGGTGCGGGTGAAGCTCGAGACAGGCGAGGTTAGCCATCCAGGCGAGGGCGGCGGCGGCGCGCGGCACCACTTCCTCGGCCGTGCGGCCCGATGGAAAACGCAGCGTGACCACCTCGATCCACGACGGCCGCGACTGCGGCGCGCGCTTCTGATAGAAGAACTCGCCACCGATGCCGTTTGGGTACCGGACCAGCACGTTTGGCCGGCCGCCTGCACCACGCAGCGCGCCTTCCGAGACGGCCAGGTAGTAGTGCACCAGATCGAGCTTCGTGTAGCCGGCCTGCGGAAACAGCACCTTGTGCGGATTGGAGATGGAGACCTCGTGTCCGGCGACGGTGATGAGCTCGGATGGCGCGCGGGTCGGCACAGCGCGACTGTACACTGCTGCCCGCTTGTGTTGAGTAGAGGCTACCATTTCAAGATGTTGCTTCACGATCTGGTGGCGACGAGCGCGGCCGTCGCGGAGGCCACCAGCCGGCTCGTGAAGATCGGACAGCTCGCCGAGCTGCTGCAGCGACTCGAGCCGGCCGAGATCGACATCGCGATCGCCTTCCTGTCAGGCCAGCCCCGACAGGGGCGCATCGGCATCGGCCCTGCTGCCATTCGTGCGGCAAGACCGTCCCATAGGTCCGAAACGCCGGTGCTCCGGATGATCGACGTGGACGAGGCGTTCGATCACGTCGCGACGGCGACCGGCCGGGGGTCGACCCCCGACCGCGTCGGCAGGCTTCGTGCGCTCCTCGCTCGTGCCACCGCCGACGAACAGGACTTCCTCGTACGGCTGCTTTTCGGCGAGCTGCGGCAGGGCGCGCTCGAAGGTGTGCTGCTCGAAGCCGTCGCGCGAGCGGCCGGCGTCCCTTCCTCGGCCCTTCGCCGGGCGGTGATGGTGGCCGGCGATCTCGCACCCGTCGCGCGTGCGGTACTCGCCGACGGCGACGCCGGCCTCTCCCGCTTCATGGTGCAGATCCTCCAGCCCGTCCAGCCGATGCTCGCGCAGACGGCCACCGGCATGGAGGCGGCGCTGGCGGAGCTCGAGGACGACGTCGCTCTCGAATGGAAACTGGACGGCGCGCGGATTCAGGTGCACAAAGCCGGCGACGAGGCGAAGGTGTTTTCGCGCAACCTGCGCGACGTGACGGCCGCCGTTCCCGAAGTCGTGCAGGCCGTGCGGGCGCTCCGCGCCAACGAAGTGATTCTCGACGGCGAGGTGATCGCGCTTCGTCCCACTGGCACACCGCACACGTTTCAAACGACGATGCAGCGGTTCGGGCGGAAGCTGGAGGTCGACCGCCTGCGTGCCGAGCTGCCGCTGACGCCGTTCTTCTTCGACTGTCTGTACCTCGATGGGACGCCACTCCTCGACCACGCGCAGAAAGACCGCCTTGCGACGCTCACATCGGTGGCGCCCGCGCTCGTCGTTCCAAACAGCGTCCGGCCGACACGGGTCGAAGCGACCGACTTTCTCGACGAGACCCTTCGCCGCGGCCACGAGGGGGTGATGGTGAAGGCGCGCGGGTCCGCCTACGCGGCGGGCCGCCGCGGACCGCACTGGCTGAAGATCAAAGTGGCCCGGACGCTCGATCTGGTCGTGCTCGCCGCTGAATGGGGCCACGGCCGGCGCCGCGGGTGGCTGAGCAATCTCCATCTGGGCGCGCGCGATCCGGTGCGAGGCGGCTTCGTCATGCTCGGCAAGACGTTCAAAGGGATGACCGACCAGATGCTCGCCTGGCAAACCAATCGGCTGCTCGGCCTCGAGATCGCCCGCGACGACTATACGGTGTACGTACGCCCAGAGCTGGTTGTCGAGATCGCCTTCAACGATCTTCAGGAAAGTCCGCACTATCCGGGTGGGCTGGCGCTGCGCTTCGCGCGCGTCACAACCTATCGCGCCGACAAGTCGGCGGGCGAAGCCGACACCATCGAGATGGTCCGCGACATCTATCGGCGATCGACCGGCCACAAACCGCCGCGAGGGGCGGCCTCTTGACGCCGATCTACCTTTTCGTTGGCGGCGCCACGTCGACGCCCACCAGCTTCGCCCTCTCGAGTGAGGCCTTCACGAACCCCGACGCTCGTACGTCCGCCAGAAACGTGTTCACGTACGCGAGCTGCGATCGCTTCCCCTTGGCGAGGACGATCGCCTGCGTCGTGTGCGTGAAATCGTCGGGCAGCACGCGCAGCTTCGGGAATTCGCGCACGAGCTCCTCCATGCGCGTGCGGTTGGCGCCCACGGCGTCGGCCTGGCCGCCGAGCAGGATTTTTGCCAGTTCCGCATTCGGCGGCGCCATGGGCAGCGAATTGAGCCGCGCCGCCTTCAACGTCTCGCGAAGGTAGACCTCTGGGCTCTGCCCCTGAATGGCAACCACCGTGACGCCGGCGCGATCGACGTCGGCCGTGCGCTTGATGCCGGAATCCGCCCGCACCGCGAAGGCGCTGCCGGTAATCGAATAATCGTCGGAATAGTCGACCTGCGTGGCGCGCGCTGCCTCGTACGCGAGGAATCCGATGTCCACCTTCCCGCTCCGGACGCTCTCGAGGACGGCGCCCGCCGACGGCAGCGGCGTAATCTCGTACTTCACGCCGAGGCGCCGTGCCAGCTCGCGTACCAGATCGGCGGCCGGACCGGTGATCGCGTTCGTCTTCGGGTCGACGCGCGCCTGGTTGGGGTTGTTTTCGATGAACGACGCCCGGAGCGTCCCGCTGGGCGCCAGATCGGCACTCTGCAGCGGCAGCACGAGCGCAAGGACCAGTGCAAGCATGAGCGATGGCATAGCGTGCGTGAGTCTACTACTATTATTGTGTTGTCGACTGACAACTGCCTCATGACGCGCTGGCTGATCTTTGGTGTGCTGCTCGCGGCCGCGAGCGGCGACGTGCAGGCGCATCACTCCATTGCCGGGGCGTACAACACGGCACAGCCCGTGACCGTCGAAGGCACGATCGTTCAGTTCCAGTACGTCAATCCGCATCCGTATCTGATCGTGGACGTCCGCCGGGGTGGCATCGTCGAAAAGTGGTACTTCGAGCTGGACAACCGACGGGAGCTCGCAGCTATCGGCATTACGGATTCGACCTTCAAGCCGGGGGACCGCATCGTCGTGATCGGTAGTCCTGCCCGACTCGAAGCGCACAAGCTGTACGTCGAACGGCTCGACCGTCCCGCGGATGGGTTCGGATTCGAACAGGTTCGCAACAGCCCGCAGCTCCGCAACCGTCCGCGGTAACCTGCAAGGTTCCCCGACCCGCCGGCTGTCCGCTAGAATCAATCGATCCCGATACTCATGCCGTCTCACCCCACAGGCGACCCGCCTGATCAGGCATTCGCGGAGCTGGTGCACGCGAGGCGCGGGCGGCTGCTCCGCGCGATCTTCGAGACCGAGCCGCAATGCGTGAAGCTACTCGGGTCCGACGGTTCGTTGCGCCTCATGAACCCGGCGGGCCTGCGGATGATCGAAGCCGATTCGTTCGAGGAGGTCCGAGGGCAGTCTGTATACCCGCTCGTCGTCGAGGAGTATCGCGCCGCGTTCCAGGCACTGACAGAGCGGGTCTTTCGCGGCGAAAGCGCGTCGCTCGAATTCCGGATCGTCGGCCTGAAGGGCACGCCGCGCTGGCTCGAGATTCAGGCGGTCCCGCTGCGTGACGAGACCGGCCGCGTCAGCGCGCTGCTCGGCATCACCCGTGACATCACCGACCGCGTCCTCGCCAACGCCGCGCTGCGCGAGAGCGAACAGAACTTTCGCATGCTCTTCGAGCAGGCGACCGATGGCATCTTCATCTGCGACGACGACCTGCGCTTTCTCGACGTCAACCCGGCCGCCTGCCGCATCACGGGGTACACGCGAGAGGAGCTGCTGACGCTTGGGGTCGCCGACATGCTCGCGCCAGGGGAACCCAGGTTGGCTCGCGACCTCCCAGGCTTTTCGACCGGCCAGGTCGTGACGATCGAACGCCCGGCGTTGCGCAAGGACGGCACGCGGTACATCGTGGAGGTCACGTCCAAGCGCCTGCCCGACGGCCGCGTCCAGTCGTTCGTCCGCGACATCACCGAACGGACCGAGCTGCAGGCGCAGCTTCTTCAGGCGCAGAAGATGGAGAGCATCGGGCGGCTGGCCGGCGGCATCGCGCACGACTTCAACAACCTGTTGACGATCATCAACGGCACCGCCGATCTCGCGATGGCAGGGCTGGACAGCGGCCATCCGCTGCGCCAGGATCTCGAGCAGATCCGTCACGCCGGTGAACGCGCCGCCGCCGTCACGCGGCAGTTGCTCGCCATGAGCCGCCAGCAGATCCTGCGGCTCGAGGTCCTGGATCTGAACGCCATCATCCGCGAGATGCATGGCATGCTCTCGCTCCTGGTCGGCGAGGACATCACAATCGAACTGGCACTGGCCGAGCGGCTCGGGCCGATCAAGGCCGACCAGAGCCAGATCGAGCAGGTGATCCTCAACCTGGCGGTCAACGCGCGCGACGCAATGCCCGAGGGCGGAACCCTGACGATCCAGACGAGCGACGTCGTGGCTGGGCTCCCGGAGCACCATCCGTTGCCGCCCGGCCCGCACGTCATGCTGGGGGTGCGCGACAGCGGCATCGGCATGGACGAGGCGGCACGCAAGCGGGTGTTCGAACCATTCTTCACCACGAAGGACGTCGGCAAGGGCGCGGGGCTGGGCCTCTCCACCGTGTACGGAATGGTGAAACAGATGGGCGGCAGCGTGTGGGTCGACAGCCACCCTGGCGAGGGTACCGCTTTTACGATCTACTTTCCCCGCGTCGAGACGACAACCGAACCGCGTGCGCCGGCGCCCGCGGACGCCGATGCGCGGAGCGACGAAACGATTCTCCTGGTCGAGGACGAGCCCGGTGTGCGCAGGTTGACAAAGCGCATCCTGGAATCAGCCGGTTATCGCGTGCTGACGGCCGCAAACGGCGCCGAGGCGCTGCAGCTGCTGGAGCGATCCGCCGACGCGATTCAGCTGATGCTCACCGACATGGTGATGCCGGGGATGAATGGGCGCGAGCTCGCCTCGCGCGTTGCCCGGCTGCGGCCTGAGATCAAGACGCTGTATATGACCGGGTATACGGCCGACGCCCTACTCCGGCGCGGCGCGCTCGACGCAACGAGCCGCGTCGTGACCAAGCCATTCACGGCACGGGACCTGCGGCGACACGTCCGTGAGGTACTCGACATGTAACTCAACGCTCAATAGGAATTTCACACCTCTAAACTTGCTATCTTGAGCTTCGAGTTTTGAGTCTTGAGTTTCGTCAGATAGATCCCCGTGCCAATCGCGGTCGCCAGCGACACAGTCAGTCCCCCGGAGAGCCACACGCCCCGATACTCCGCCAGCGCGCTGGAGTCGCCGCCGCTCAACGCGATGCCCAGGTAGCCGCTCCACGCAAGCGACGTGGCCCCGACGAGCTGCCCGCACATGTTGACGAAGCCGGTGATCGATGCGGTTTTCTCGGGCCCGTAGGTTTCGGACACCGCCGCCGTAATGAGCGTGAAGCAGTTCACGGCCGTCCCTGTGAGCGCCGCGACGACCGCGAGCAGCCAGAGCCCCGTCACCTGCATGGACAGCAGCTGGAAGAGCACGATACTGAGCACGAGCCAGCCGATGACGACGGCCGTGCGCGACATGCCGCGCCGGACGAAGATGTCGGACAGCGTGCCCGCCAGCGGTACGCCAAGGCCGCGGCCGACGATCGAATAGGCGACGGTGGCGAACAGCCCGCCGGCCACCACGGCGGCGTTCGTGTCGTAGCCATGCGCGGCCGCGTAGACGTCGGCCAGGTAGATCGAGATCCACGCCTGCGCCGTGCGCGTGCCGACCATGAAGCCGGCAAATAGCGCCGTGTAGCACCAAAGGTACGGGTCCGCGAGCAGCCGCCACGCAAACGGCTTCTTGGTCGTCGCCGGCTGGCCGTGGGGCGCCGACCGCAGAAAGGCAAAGCACACCAGGGCGATCGCAACCAGCGCGACCGCCATCGTATTGGTCGCCTGCCGCCATCCGGCGGCAAACGACAAGGCCAGCACCGGCAGCAGGAAATACGCGGTGCCTTCACCGAGCGCACCGCCCATCCCGCCGAACGCCGACTGGCTGAAGCCACGCTCGCTGGCCGGAAACCATCGCGCGACGCCGCCCGAGACCGACACGTACGCCGCGGCGGCGGCGACGCCGGCCGCCATGCGCCACATGAGGAGCTCCACCTCCGATTGACTGGTCGCGAACCCCGCCATCGTCGCCGCCATCAGCAGGATGCCCAGCGTCGCAGCGATGCGGCTGCCGAATCTGTCGGCCGCGATCCCCCATGGCATCTGGCAGAGCGCGTACGCGTAGAAGAATGCAGCGCCAAGCAGGCCGAGCATGCCGCGGTCGAGCTCGAAGTCGGCCTGCATGAACCGCTGAATGCCCGTGTAGTTCTGCCGCGTGAAATGGCTCGTGGCGTACGCGAGGATGCCGAAGACGAGAATGACCCAGCGGTAAGCAGACATAGGACTGGACGCTCTCTCAGCCGGCGTAAATCCAGAAATCGCTGACCACGCACGCGCCGGACGGCGGCAGCGGACCTGGCACCTGCACGACGGCGAACGGGTGCGGCTGTCTCGGGTAGCGATCGGACCACGCGGCTGAGACACCAGCGAAGTCCCTCATGTCGGTCAGGAAATATTGGGCTCGCACGACGTTGCGCATCGACACGCCGACGGCTGTGCAGACGGCTTCGGCGTACGAGAGCACCACCGTCCCCTGAGCCTGTCCTCTGAGGCTCAGCCCATCGAGCGCGGCGGCGTTCTCGACCGCCGGCACGGTGCCGTCACGACCGACCGCCATCACGCCCGACGGGAAGACGAGCTCACCGGCACGGATGCACGGCCCGTAGGTCGCCGTCGGCGGAACAACCGTGTCGATCACCTGTTTGCGCCGACTGGCGCCGTTGCGAAGCGCGATCAAATTGATCTCGAGGCTGCTCTCGGCGCTCGAATAGTCCTTTGCAGGCACCACGGTGATCGCGCACGGGATGTCACGGAAATGCTGCGACCAGACGTCGAGGAAATCGGGAAAGCTCTCCACGCCGCGGACGTAGGCCTGCGCCTTGAGGCTCTGCTCGAGCGAGGATCCGGCGGCCTTGAGCGACGGCGCGAGCCGCTCCGTGATGACGTAATGCACTTGGCGGCGAAAACTCGTCTCCCCTTGCCAGCGGCTGATCGCCGGCACGTCCACGCCCGGTGCGAGTCGGCCGTTCTGCTGCAGCGCCTGATTGCCGGCAACGAACACGAAGTCATCAACGACGACCGCCAGCGTGTAGCCGGAAGCCGAGATCGGCTCTCCGGGGAGAGTGACCCGCTCGATCGTCCAGCCTGGGCCTGGCACCACCGCGATCATCGACGCGTGCATGTTCGCGCGCGCGCTAAAGCACCGCTCCATGATGATGGACGTGCTCGGCGGGATGTAGGCGCCGAACTCGGCAAACCGCGCCAGATGATACGCGGAGACCGCAGCGCCCATCGTGTAGTACTGGTCGAGCCGCACGGTATTCGGCAGATCGGAACCGAATTCCTTGAGAAGGGCGCGCATGCGTCGCAGGATGTAATCGGCCTCGCGGCGCAGCGGCGGCCGGCCGCTCAGCCGACTGCCGGCGGGCCCTTCGACCTCCGGCGCCAGCCCTTTCTCGAAATCGAACGCCTCGTGCCCGCTGAGAAAGAGCCACGGTCCCGCCTTGACGGCGTACGCGTAGCTCGCGGCGGTTCCCGCGAGCCGCGCGACGGATTTCATCGTCGGAGCGCTCGCCGATTGCGCGCCGGCAGGCTTCGACGACGCCAGAGCGGTTGCGAGCGCGACCGCCCCTTGGAGAAACCCGCGCCGATCGATGCTGCCGTCGCGCCGCGTTCGCATCAGCCCGCACAGCATGCCACAGATCCTGTGGGCCGGAAGACCCCGAGCGACGCCGTATAATTCACGGCCATGGTTACGATCATGACTCGTCGAGATGCCGTAGCCTCGTTGGCGGTGTTGGCAGAGTGTCTGGCGTTCAACCGTCCAGCGGCCGCGCACGTGCAGGGCGCCTCCGCCGCGTCGCCGGCAAACCCTCGCCGGCCGGTGTTCCAGCACGATTTGCCGACGGTGATGCTGGACGACTGGGAGGTCACGGTCAACTACGTCGACTATGCGCCGGGACACGTCGGTGTGCCCCATCGCCATGCGGGATTCGTGCTCGTGTATGTCCTCGAGGGCACCGTCATCGCCAAGATTTCCGGACAGGGCGAGGAACAGACCTACACAGCCGGTCAGATGTTCTACGAACAGCCTGGTGCAACCCACGAAGTCTCGAAGAACGCGAGTCCGACGCAGCCGGCGCGGCTGCTTGCCATGATCTTCGCGAAGAAGGGGTCGACGCTGACGACTCCCGTGTAGGGAGGCCCAGGCGCGCCGGTCAGGACACGCGTGCCACCGCCGGCGTCAGGAGATCGGCAAGCGTGGCGACGTCGGGCATCCCCTCGAGTCCGCCGAGCGCGGTCCATGCGCGTGCGGCGGCCTCGGGTGGGATCGACCGTCGCGCGCACGCCGCGAACTTTGCCGCCAGCTCCTCGTCGCTCGCGGGCCGCGCCGGATAGCCACGTGCGCCGGCAGCCGACCCGGTCACGACGCGTCCATCGCGCAGCCGCATCGTGACGCGCGTGTGCGACAGCGGCGCTTCCCGATCGAATGCCGGATCGACGCGCATGGTGACCGTCGGCAGGAGCGCGTGAATCGCGGGCCTCTGCATCCGTTCGAGATCGAACGTCGCGAGGCCGACTTCCCCGTCGACGATCGCCGCCGCCGCGCAGAATGGCATGCTGAACTTCCCTTCGAGACCCGTGGCTGGCCGATCGTAGATCAGCAGGCGCGGCGTCATGGCATCGACCTCGATCTCGATGGCCTCGACCGCCTCGGCCACGATCCGCTCGCGACGCCGCAGATCGAGCAAGACGTCGATGGTCGGGTGGGTCGCCGCGCACGACGGGTACAGCTTCACCGTGATGCCCGTCGTCACGATCTCCCAGTGCGACTCGAGATCGACCACGGCACGCTCGAGCGTGGAGTGCTGCGCATCCATCGCCGCCAATAACCCCTGCGGACCGTCGAGCGACCGCTCGCTGGCGGCATAGCCGCGACGCGCGAGCTGGGCCGAGACGAGGCCGTTGCGCGCGGCCATGCCGGCGTGCAGCGGCTTCACCATGCTGCCCAGGTTCTCCTTGAGCCCGCAGGCCGACGAGGCGGCAATGCCGAGCGCATGGGCGGTTTCCTGCGGCGTGAGCCCGAGCATACGCGCCGCCGCAGCGGCGGCGCCCACCGTCCCGATCGTCGACGTACAGTGCCAGCCGCGCTCGTGGTAGTGCCGCGGGTTCATCACGATGCCCAGGCGGCACTCGATCTCGAAGCCGACGACGTATGCGTCCAGCAGCGTCGCGCCGGACGCGTGCGCGAGCTCGGCCGCGGCGAACGCCGCCGGCAGGAGCGCGCAGCTCGGGTGCGCGAGCGAGACGAAGCACATGTCGTCGAAATCGAGCGCGTGCGCCGCCACGCCGTTGGCGAGCGCCGCCCAGCTCGCGCCCGTCCTCGCCGGCGTGCCGACGACCGCGCAGGGCCCTCGCCCTTCATCGACGGCCATCGCCCGCACCGCGCACGCAGCCGGCTCGATCGCGCCGGCGAGCATCACGCCAAGCGTGTCGCGCACCGCCGCTGCCGCACGCGCGCGGGCGGCCGGCGGCGGCGCGGCGCGCGCCACGAACTCCGCCAGGAGCGCCACTTCGCCAGTCATCTTCGACGTGTCAGTAGGACCTCGGCAGACCGAGCACGTGCTCAGCAACGTAGCTGAGAATCAGATTCGTGGAGATCGGCGCCACCTGATAGAGGCGCGTCTCTCGGAACTTCCGTTCGACGTCGTATTCCTCGGCGAAGCCGAAGCCACCATACGTTTGCACGGCGACGTTGGCCGCCTCCCACGACGCATCGGCCGCAAGCAGCTTCGCCATGTTCGCCTCGGCGCCGCACGGCTCGCCGCGGTCGAAGAGCTGCGCCGCGCGGATGCGCATCAAATCCGCCGCCTCGACGTTGACGTGGGCGCGGGCGATCGGAAACTGCACGCCCTGGTTCTGACCGATGGCTCGCCCGAAGACGACCCGGTCCTTCGCGTAGCGGGTGGCGCGCTCGATGAACCAGCGGCCGTCGCCGATGCATTCGGCCGCGATGAGAATGCGCTCGGCGTTCAGCCCGTCGAGGAGATACCGGAAGCCTTGCCCCTCCTCACCCACCAGGTTCCCAACGGGTACCTTCAACCCGTCGAAGAACAGCTCTGTCGTCGCGTGATTCATCATCGTTCGGATCGGACGGATGGTGAGGCCTCGGTCGACCGCGTCGCGCATGTCGACGAGGAGCATCGAGAGCCCCTCGGTCCGCTTTGTCACCTGCTCGAGCGGCGTGGTGCGCGCCATCAGCAGCATCAGGTCGGAATGCTCCGCGCGGGAGATCCAGACCTTCTGCCCGGTCACCACGTAGTGGTCGCCCTGACGAACGGCCATCGTCTTCATCTGCGTGGTATCGGACCCGGTGGTCGGCTCGGATACGCCGAACGCCTGCAGCCGCAGCGTGCCGTTGGCGATCGCCGGCAGGTACGTGCGCTTCTGCGGGTCGTTGCCGTAACGCAGCAACGAGCCCATGATGTACATCTGCGCGTGGCACGCGGCGGCGTTGCCGCCGCAGCGGTTGATCTCTTCGAGGATGACAGACGCCTCGGCGATGCCGAGACCAGACCCTCCGTATTCGGTTGGAATCAGCGCGGCGAGAAAGCCCCCCTCCGTCAGAGCACGAACGAACTCTTCGGGGTACCCTCGGTCGGTGTCGAGGCGACGCCAGTAGGCGTCGGGAAAGCGCGTCGAGATCTCGCGGATGCTCTGTCGCAGGCTCCGGTGCAGCTCGGTCTGCTCGCTGACCATGGTCATGGTTGCCTATTCAAACGCCTTCGGCCCGAGCAGCGCGTCCCGAAACCGGTTCTTGATGTGCGTCCCGTCGCGCAGCGGCACGGTGAGCGGCGGCTGATTCGCCAGCACTTTCACGACGCGCAGGACCGGTCCAATACGGCCGTAGATCGCTGGCAGCGAGGCGTCGAGTGCCTGCGCCGTGGAAATGGTCGCCGCGTCGGGGAATCCAGCGGCGCGGCCGATCGCGGCCAGATCGACGCCGCGCGCGGTATGCGACGGCTGCATGCCGGTCTCGCCGTAGCGCTCGTTGTCGATCACCACGATCGACAAGTTGGACGGACGCTCCACGCCGATCGTGGCGAGGCTGCCGAGCCCCATCAGCAGCTCACCGTCGCCGGTGATGACGACCACGCGGCGCGACGGCTGCGCCAGCGCCAGCCCGAGACCGACCATGGCCGCGGCGCCCATGGCACCCCAGAGATAGAAGTTGTACGGCGAGTCCGCGGTCGCCGCCACGTCCCACGTGGGCGACCCCAGGCCGGTCACGATGAGCGCATGTTCGCGGGCGCGGAGAATGGCAGCGACGGCGTCGCGGCGATCGACCATCACTCGAACTTCTTGGCGCCGACGAGGCGCTGGGCAATGAGGAGCGCGACAGCGCGGTTCGACATGAAGGCGAGCTGCGCGCCGGCCTCGACGCTGGGACCGAGATCCCGCGCCGTCTCGACGTGCTGGACGATAACGCCGCAGGTGGCAAGGACGGCGGCGGCGGTCTGCCCCATCGGCACCTGCCACGGGTTCGTCTCCCCCCACTGTCCGCGCATCGTCACGATCATCAGGAGCGGAAAGCGGCACTCTTCCACGAGCGACAGCATGTTGATGCAATTGCCCACGCCGCTCGACTGCATCAGCAGCACGCCGCGCACGCCGCCCAGCCACGCGCCGGCGACGAGCGCGATCCCTTCCTCCTCGGTCGTCAGCGAGACGGCGCGCATCGCCGTGTCCGCGTGGCAGAGCGCGATCAGATCCTTGTGCCCCGCATCGGGCACATAGGCGACCTGGCCGATCGCTGCCCCTTTGAGCGCTTGGAAGATGTACTGAGACCAGACCGGCTGGGATTCGTCCGCCATGGGGTGTCTAGACTATGTGGGGCGCAAGTGCACAGTGCAAAGTGGGAAGAACCCCGCCGGTCGAATCGGCAACGGTGCCGCTGAGCGTGGCTTCCTGCGCACGGGCGGTGACGGGAAGAAGGAGCAGTGCACCGACGATGAGAGACGGCGACGCCGTCCGAAACGTCTTCATCAGCAGCCTCCCGAGCCCGAAGGCCCTCTGCGACGTGAAATTTGCGGGCCCTAGACTACACTAGACAGCCATGAGCCTGCTCGCCGTCCATCGACGCCTCGTCATCAGCAGTGCGGTCCTCGTGATTCCGCTCCTGACGCTCTTCGTCGCCGACGGCATCGCGCAGATGCGCCTCGCCGGGACGATGACTGATACCGCGACGCAGTTGCTCACAGCGTTCCCGGAAGAGCAGAAGGCCAGGTTTCAGTTCAGCTTCGAAACACTGGAACGCTACAACTGGCATTACATTCCGCGCATGCGCAAGGGACTGGCGCTGCGCGAGCTGACGCCAGCGCAGAAGAAGGCGGCGCTCGAGCTGCTCCGCACGGGTCTGAGCGCGTCAGGATACGAGACGGCACAGCAGATCATGCGGCTCGAGCGGGTTCTGCTGGAACGTGAGAAGAACGGCTCGATGCCCATGGTGCGCGATCCGGAGAACTACTACGTCTCGATCTTCGGAACGCCATCGCGGGAGCGCCCGTGGGGCTGGCGCATCGAGGGGCACCACATCTCGGTGAACTTTACGATTGCCGGCGGCCGCGTTGCCGACAACATGGTCGCGAACACGCCGCTCTTCTTTGGTGCGGAGCCCGCCGAGGTGCAGGGCGGGCCGCTCAAGGGGCTGCGCGTGCTCGGCCCGGCCGAGGACAAGGCGCGCGCACTGATAGACGCACTCGACGCGCAACAGCGATCGGTCGCGATCATCGGCACGAAGCTGCCGACCGACATCATGACGGGCAACGACCGCGCACCCGACCTGGGATCGCAGCTCAATCCCATCGGGCTCGATCGGCAGCCAGAGGCGCTCCCGACGGACGGCCTGCCCGCGTCGCGCATGACCGCGCAGCAGAAGCAGCTGCTGAGGGCGCTCATCGACGTCTACATGGGCCGCATGCCCGACGAGATCGCCGCGCTGCGCACGCGCGAGGTCATCGCGAACTTCGACGAGATCCGCTTCGCGTGGATCGGCGCCACGCGCGCCGAGGACGCGCCGAAGCCAACAGCCAGCTTCGGCTGCGTACCGGGCGATCAGCGGTGGGAATGCATCCCGCTCGGCTTCCCCTACTACTATCGCGTGCAGGCCCCGACGTTCCTCATCGAGTACATGAACGCGAACGGCAATCATGCCCACTCGGTGTGGCGCGACTACCAGAACGGCGACTTCGGCGAGGACCTGCTGCGCGCGCACTACGCCGAGGTGCCGCACGACGGCACCCCGGCCGTTCCGCTGCTCGCCTTCCGATGACCCTGTCGGGCGATCGTCCGACCGGCCGGATCCACGGGACCCGGTCGCCCGTCTGCGCGACGCATGGCGTCATCGCCACCAGCCAACCGCTCGCCTCCGCCGCCGGCCTGCACGTGCTGCAGGAAGGCGGCAACGCCGTCGACGCGGCCGTCACGGCCGCCGCCGTTCTGGCCGTCGTCGAACCGACGATGACCGGCGTTGGCGGGGATCTCTTCGCACTCGTCCGCGACGGACGGAGCGGGACCCTGAAGGCGCTCAACTCGAGCGGGCGCGCCGGTGCACACGCCGATGCGGATGCACTGGCGGCGCGCGGTGTGACGAGCCTGCCGCTCCACGGACCACTGACGGTCACGGTCCCAGGGTCGGTCGCCGGCTGGGCCGAGCTCCTCCACACGCACGGGACAATCCCGTTGGCGCGCGCGCTTTCGCCTGCCATCCGCTACGCGCGCGACGGATTTCCGGTGTCGGAGATCGTGGCGGCGCAGTGGCAGGCGGTCGCACCCCGGCTCGCAACGGATCCCGAGGCCGCCCGGGTGCTGCTCCCGCGACGCCGTGCGCCCGCTGCAGGCGAGGTGTTCCGCAATCCGGACCTGGCATCTACGCTCGAACAGATCGCGAACGGCGGCTCGGACGTCGTCTATCGGGGTCCGATCGGCGCCGCGATCGCTGCGCACGTCGCGAGCGCCGGTGGATTTCTCACAGCCGCCGATCTTGCCGCGCATCGCGCCGACTGGATCGAGCCGATTGCGACGACGTACCGCGGCCGCACCGTCTACGAGATGCCCCCCAATACGCAGGGATTCGTGGCGCTCGAGATGCTCAACATGCTCGAGGGATACGACGTTCGCGCGATGGGCCATAACAGCGCCGACTTCCTGCACGTCTACAGCGAGGCCACGCGGATCGCCTTTGCCGATCGCGCGGCGTACCTCGCAGATCCGGACCACGTACCACCTGAGCTGCTCGCGCTCCTTATCTCGAAGGACTACGCGGCGGACCGGCGGAAGCAGATCGATCTGCGCAGCGCCGCGACGTCGTACAGGCCCGCGGCGCCGGCCGCCCTAGAGCGTCGCGGCGACACGGTGTATCTTGCCGCGACCGACCGCACCGGTACGGTCGTGTCCCTCATCAACTCACTGTTCGACAGCTTTGGATCGGGAATCGTCGTTCCCGGAACGGGGATTGCGCTGCACTCGCGCGGCGCCGGCTTCACGCTGACGCCCGGGCACCCGAACCGACTGGCGCCAGGCAAGCGCCCGGCACACACACTTGTGCCCGCGATGCTGATCGACGCCGACAGCGTGATCGCGTTCGGCGTGATGGGCGCCGACAATCAAGCGCAGGCCCACGCGCAGGTCGTCGCCAACATCGTCGACTTCGGCATGAATGTGCAGGATGCAGGCGAGGTGGCGCGCGTGCGGCATTTCGAGGACGGCCTGGCAGTCGAATCGGGTGTGGCCGACTCGGTACGTGCCGCCTTGCAGGCGCGCGGCCACGCCGTCCACGACGGCCGCGGCCTGATGGGCGGCTATCAGGCGGTGCGCCTCGATCTCCGCGCCGGCGTCCTCGAAGGGGGATCGGATCCGCGGAAGGACGGCCTCGCGATCGGGTGGTAACGGCGGTCTACGTGTCGACGACCGCGTCGACTTCGATTTCCACGAGCAAATCCGGCGCAACCAGGCATCCGACCTCGACCCACGTCGCAGCCGGGGTCGCCGCTATAGACCGTCGGGCGCGTCGTTATCGCTCGAGACGTTCCACAGTCTCGATAAGAGCCGCCAGATCCTGGTGTGCTTTGCCGTCGGCCACCATCCGGTCGAGGTGCGCGCGGATGACGGCGGCCGCCGGCAGCGCTTGCCCCGCCTCGCGGGCGAGGTCGAGGACGATCGACAGATCCTTGTCGTAGAGCCGAGTCGCCATCCCAGGTGTGAACTGGCGCTCGGCCATCTTCCCGCCGAAGACGTCGAGGACGCGGCTCGAGGCAATGCCGCCGAGTAGGGCCTCGCGCAACCGACGCGGATCGAGCCCGCAGCGCGTGCCGAGCGCCAGCGCTTCGGCAACGCCTTCGGCATTGATGAGGAGCGCGAGCTGGTTGCACGCCTTCGCAACCTGACCCGCGCCATTGCCACCCATGTGCACGATCTGCCGGCCGAGGTGCTCGAGAATCGGCCGCGCCTCCTCGAGCACCTCCGCCTGGCCGCCCACCATGATCGTGAGCGTCGCCGCCTCGGCACCGGCCGGCCCGCCGGTCACCGGCGCGTCGAGCATCCGCACCTGCCGCTCGGCGAGTCGTTCCGCGATCTGACGCGTCGCCTGCGGCGCAATCGTGCTCATGTCGATCACGATCGTGCCGGGCCGCGCGCCGCTGAGCACGCCATCTGGCCCGAGCAGCACCGTCTCCACATCGGCTGTCGTCGTCACCATCGTGATGACCACGCCCGACTGGGACGCGAGCTCGGCGGGCGTGGCGGTGGTGGAGGCACCGGCCGAAACGAGCGGCGCCGCCGCCTCGGGGCGGCGCGCGTACACATGCACGCGATAGCCGGCCCTGACGAGATGCAGCGCCATGGGACGCCCCATCACACCAAGGCCGATGAATCCAACATTGACAGTCGTCATTGGCTGATAGGCCGGGATCCGCGCGCCTCCGAGCGGACGTGCCGCGCGGCGGGCGAAGTCGAGAGACCTGCTCTCACGGCCTGCCTTAGCCCGGCGCCGCGCCCTGGGTGTTGACGAACACGGCGTAGAGCGATTGGCTCGCCACCATGAAGAGCCGATTGCGCTTCGGCCCGCCGAAGCAGACGTTCGCGCACACCTCGGGCAGGCGGATACGGCCGATGAGGCGGCCGTCGGGATTCCAGACGGTCACCCCGTTGTAGCCGACGGCGCGCCCCGCGTTGCTCGAGCACCAGACGTTGCCGTCGACGTCGCACCGCGCACCGTCCGGTCCACACGTGACGCCGTCGACCATGAAGTTGGTGAACAGGCGCCTGTTGGCCAGGCGTGTGTTCTGCACGTCGAAGACGAACATCTCACGCGTGCCGCCGGAACCCTTGTCGCCCGGCCCGCGCCCGGTGGAGATTACGTACAGCCGCTTGTAGTCGGGCGAGAACACCAGCCCGTTCGGATCGGCAAGCTGATCCTCGCCAATCACCATATCCACCCTGCCGCTCGGATCGACGCGGTAGACGGCTGTTTGCAGCTCGCGGCGGAAGCGTCCCAGCTCCGGCGGCTGGCCAAGGCGCGGGTTGAGCCGTCCGGCGGGATTGGTCGGCCCGCCGGCCTCGTCCGGTTGGCCCTCGAACAGCCCGCCGCCGTACGGCGGATCGGTGAACCAGTAGCTGCCGTCGGGATGCGGCACGACATCGTTGGGCGAATTGAGCCGCTTGCCGCCGAAGTTGTCGGCGATGATCGTAACGGACCCATCGTGCTCGTAGCGGACGAGGCGCCGCATCAGGTGCTCGCAGGAGAGCTGGCGCCCCTGGAAATCAAAGGTGTTGCCGTTGCTGTTGTTGGCCGGAAACCGGAACAGGCTGACGTGGCCATCATCTTCGGCCCAGCGCATCTGGCGGTTGTTCGGGATGTCGCTGAAGACGAGATATTTTCCCTGGCCGCTCCACGCCGGACCTTCGAGCCACTGCCCGCCCGTCCAGAGCCGCCGGATCGCATTCTGCGGCTGCACGTAGCCGTTGAACTGCGGATCGACGGTCAGCACATCCGGATCGTTGAAATAGGTCGTCGGCTCGTTGAAGTCGCGCGGGGGGGTGGTCACCGTCGACCGAGGCTCGGCGCGCTGCTGGCCGAATAGGTCGCCCGTTGCCAGCGCGGTGCCCGCGGCCGCCCCGAGCGCCTTGACGGCGCCTCGGCGCGAGATCAGCATGTGCTTCATGAGCTCCGTATCTTAAGGGATGTGCTGGCGTCAACGAGCGCGGGCTCGTGGGCTGGTGCGGCGGTCCGCCTGGGCGGACCGCCCGCCGGACAAACGGGCGTCAGCGCGGAGGCGCGGGCTCGTTGATGGTGACCTGAATGCGCTTGCGGAACTTGACTGGCTTGCCGTCGACCGTCGCGGGGTAGTACAGCCACCGGTTCGACGCGGTCAGCAGAAGCTTGTCGTAGGCAGGCGCGGTCGAGACGAGCATGACGGCCGATTCGACGGCGCCTTCTTGATTGATGACCACTTCGACGACCCCTGTGAGGCCACCCGGCCGAACGGCGCCCGGAAAACGTGGGAGGTCCTGCTTGATGGCGACCGGCGGCACGACAGTGCGCTCCTCACCCGTATAGATCCGTGGTGGCGGCAGGACGACGGGCGGGGGCGGCGGGGGCGGGGGCGGAGGCGGTGGTGGGGCGATCGCCTTGACGCTCAGGTCGTGGAAGCCTGAGGCCAGCGTCCGCAGATCCGCGAGTGGCGGCTGCGATGCCACCTGGGTCATGTCGGGATCGCTCAACACATCGACGACGCGTCTGAACGCCGTCGCGGCATCCGCAAATGCCTTGCGCTCGTAGGCGGTCTTGGCCTCGTTGTACTGCTGCTGCACGAGCGTGGGAAGCATGCGACGTTTTGCATCCGCAACGGCGGCTCGCAACCGAGGCGAGAGATCATCGGCCGGTTTGTACATGGGATCGTAGGTGACGAGGGTGTCGAGCGCGCGATCGGCATCGGCGCGGCGTCCCAGCGCGAGCAGACAGAGGGCGCGATAGAGCTCCATTCCCTGCCGCTCCTCGCGCGATACGGCCGGTGGCAGCTCCTCGAGCAGCGCGAGTGCCTGCTCGTATTCCGCTGCCGCGTACAGCTGGCGGGCGGCGCTGAGCGGTTCCTGCGTATGAAGCCGCGGGGCCGTTGCCAGCATGATCCCCACGCACGCCACGACAATTCGCGCTGCCCGCATGTTCATCGCTTCCTCAGATCTACGCTCAGTCGCGTCGGCGAGTTGAGCGTCACCGTGGTTCGCACGATGTGCTCGCCGAGCTCGGGATGACGGAACAGCACCTCGTGCGGACCGATGGGCACGGCGACGTTGCCGATCGGCGTCTCGCCGACGCGCTCGCCGTCGATCCAGACCTCGGCCCACGGCTGCGCGTTGACGGACATCGCCCCATTCGGCCACTCGACCTTGATCGCCGACACCTGACCGGGCGCGACGGTGACGACGCGCGTCGTGCGGAAGCCAAGCGCCTCGTTGACGATGTCGAGCTCATGGCGGCCGGTGGCCACCATGATGCGATCGCTCCGGCTGCTGCCGAGCAACCGCTCCCGCTCGTAGACCTGCACGTCCACCGGCGCGGCCACGGCAATCCACCCGGACACCGGCACGCCCTGCGGCGCCGTCATCGGCACGACGAGCGAGGCCGTGGCGCCGGCCTCGACGACGACCGCGTGGGTAATGGACGTGAGATCGTTGGCGAGCACGACGGTGTGTTCACCGGGTTCGAGGGCGTTGATGGTCAGCGGCGTCTGGCCGCGCGCGACGCCGTCCACTGTGACACGCGCGCCGGAGGGCTCGGTCCGTACCTGCAGCTGACCGGCGGTTGGTTTCACCGTCGTCGGCAGATCGAGGAACTGCGACACCGTGTTGCCGGCGGCAATCGTCACAGGAATCGTGCGCCGCTCCGAACCGCTCACCACTTCCAGCACATGCGAGCCAGGCGAGACCGTCAGCGTGAGCGGTGTAAAGCCGCGGGGGGCGCCGTCGACGAGCGCTGCGGCGCCAGCCGGATTCGACTCGACGATAAGCGTGCCGGTCGCTTCGGCTACGGCCGAGGGCGTCAGATACGACCGTCCCGCGACCGCGCCGATAGACGCGAGCACGCCAAGCACCACCATGGCAGCGACCCATCGCTGCCGCCACCAGGGAGTGGGTTCAACGATGTCGTGACGCTCCGCTTGCCGTTCAACGGAGTGTGGTTCCGGCGCGCGTGGCGGCGATGCCGGTGGCGGAACGGTGCGAGGCGGTACCGACGCGTGCGCGGCGGTCGCCGGTACTGGCGGAGCGACCGCGGTGGATGCAGCGGCCGGCACGGGCGCGGGGGGGGCCGCGGGAGGTGCGGTCTCAACCGGCGGAGCTGCAATCGAAGGCTTCGGAGGTGCGACCGGCGTCTGGGCCGCAACAGGCGTTGAGGCCGCAACAGGCGACGGGACCGCCGCAGGCACTGGCGCCGCAGCGGGTGCCTGGGCTGCGACAGGCGTCGGACGAATGCGGTCGGTCACCGGCTTGGACGGCTTCGCCAGCGCCGGATCGACCGGAGGCGGCGTCGGGGCCGCATGTTTCGTGTACTGCGTCAGGAAGCCGCGCACGGCCGCGAGGGCCGCGACAGAATCACCGCTCCCGATGACGCGATCGAGCTCCTCCCGGGCCTCGACGCCCGAGGCGAACGACTGGCGCGCATCGAGCTGCAACGCGCGGGCGAGCCACGTGCGCACGGCCGCTGGCAGTGGTTCGACGCCGCCGGCCGCCGTGAGCCCCCAGGCGCGCTCGGCCAGCGGGCCAATCCGGTCCGGGAATTCTTCGCTGTACAGCGGGCGGCCGACGATCAGCGCCAGCGCGACGGCACCGACTTGGAGGACATCCGCGCGCTGATCGAAGCGCGGCGTGCCCGCGGGATTCGGCAGTGGAATGCCGAAGTCCTTCCAGTACCGCTCGTGGCTGAAGTGGAGCTGTTCGAGCGCCGCACCCAGGACGTGGTCGACGACGATCAGACGACCGTGCGGGGTCACGACCAGGCGCTCGGGTGCGATCGCGCCGTGCGAAACACCGTGCATCTGCTCGTGCAGCGCCGCCACCGCGTGCACGAGCTGCCGAATCAAATGCAGGGCCGCATTGACGTCGAGCGGCAGCAACTGCTGTTCGGCGACGGCCAGCACGTTCGACAGCCGTGCGCCCGCCGGACACTCGGACACGATGGCCAGCGCCGCCGTTTCCTGACTCAGTCGCTGCACCCCGCGCACCCGCGCGAAGGATGAATTTTGAAAGGGCGCTAGTGCGCCCACCCGCTCGCGCAGCGAGAACTCGAATGACGAGACAACCGTCAGCGTCTCGTTGAGCGCGAGCACCTCGAGCTTCTCGCCGCCGGGCCCCGGCACGTGATAGCGCCTGCCGAGACTGTCCTCGAAGATGGGCGGATGGGACTGCGACGCACGGGCAATGGCAGTATCCATGGCGTGTTGGCGGCCTCGGTGCCAGTTCTGTGCCTGCCGCGGACGAATTTGGATTGTGCCGTGCAAGTGCCTCACACCGAGGCGCTTGCGCGGTCGTCGCTACCGACGACGTGCGCGAGGAACGGGTCGCCGCTTACAGGAACGGCGGTCAGCCCGCAAATTTGTTATGGCGGATCGTGTGGACGGTCTCGGCCTACAGCGGCGACGAGAAGAGGATGCCCCCGAAGATCAACCACGCGAGCGCGAGCGTCCACGCAACGTTGAACGCCTGCGCCAGGAGGAAGGCGCCGAGCGGACGTCCTTCGTCGAGGCGCACGAGATCGCCGAGCCGTGTCTCCAGGCCGATCGCGACGAATGCGAGGGCGAACCAGAGGGTCCGCACCGACCCGATCGCATCCTTCGTCCGGTTGACGAGCTCTGGACCGAGCAGAAATGAGAAGACGGCCGACGCGGCCAGGAACCCGAGCACGAATTTGGGGAAACGCTGCCAAATGACCGACGCCCCGGTGGCCCTCTCGCCCGGCTGCGCCTGGCGCATCGTCCACCACATCGAGAGCACGAGCGCCGCCACGCCAATCAGGACGTTCTGCGAGAACTTCACGATGGTGCCGACCCTTACCGTCGTGTCGCTCACCAGCGCGCTCGCGGCGATGACCGACGGCGTGGTGTCGAGCGTTCCACCCATCCACGCGCCCGCCACGGCGTCCGGAATGCCGGCGAGCCGCACGATCCACGGCATCAGGACGATCATCGGCACCGCGACGACGAGCACGAGCGCCGTCACGTAGCTCAATTTGCGCCGATCGCCCTGAATGGCGCCGCACGCGGCAATCGCCGCCGACACGCCGCAAATCGAGACGGCCGTCGACAGCATCACGGCCATCTCGTCGTCCACGCGGAAGCGCTTCGCCAGCCAGAACGCCACGTACCACACGACGATGACGACCCCGACCGCTTGAATGATGCCGAGCGCGCCGGCCTGAAGAATGTCGCCGAATAGAATCGTCGCGCCCATGATGACCAGGCCCGTCTTGATGAAGAGCTCCGAGCGGGCCGCCGCGCGAATCGAGGCGCCCACGCCGCCAAGGTGGCTGACGAGCAGCCCTATCCCCAGCGCGAAGATGACGTACTCGATGCCCCACGCCGTCGGCGCCGCGTGGCCGGCGAGGACGAGCGACAGCCAGGCGAGCGCGAATACGACCGGATAGCCGCGCGTGAAGCGGGCCACGTCGCCCCCTTCGAGCGCCAGACCGATAGCGGCCAGAAGCCCGACGCCGACACCGGCGCCAATCCAGCCGCCCAACACCGCAGGCATGACGAGTCGTGTCGCGGACGCGGCGTCGGTCCAGCGCAGCCCTGGCAACGCCGGCACCAGGCCGAGCAGCACGAGCGCCAGGACCGTCGCCCCGAGGACGACAGCAGTCCAGTCCTCGTGCAGGCGGATGGGTGGCGCCGCTGCGGTCTTCTCAGCGACCCGATGCGTGGTCGTCGCCGTATCACTCATGATCGCCTCTCACAAGGGCGGTCAATTATATGATGGGCCCGTGAGATTCCGGACTTCCCTCGTCGCCGTGCTCATCCTGTTGCCGCCGCTGGTCCACGCGCAGACGATCGAGGACCGCACGCAGGACCGCGTGGCGTTTCCGGCCCACAAGATCATCGGCAACGTCCATTACGTCGGCACCGGAACGCTCAACTCGTATCTGATCGCGACGCCAGAGGGGCACATCCTCATCAACACCAATTTCGAGGAGACAGTGCCGCTGCTCCGAGAGTCGATTGCGAGGCTCCGCTTCCAGCTGAGCGACATCAAAATCATCCTTGGCAGCCACGCCCACGGCGACCACATGCAGGCCGATGCCGTCGTCAAGGAACTGACCGGCGGCGCGCAGGTCATGGCGATGGAGCAGGACGTGCCGGGGCTCAGAGCGATGAAGGCGCCGAGCGGGAAGCCGCATCCCGTCGACCGCGTGCTGAAGGACGGCGAGCAGGTCCGGCTGGGCGGGACGACGCTGACTGCACACCTCACGCCCGGACACACGCGCGGCTGCACGACGTGGGAGACAACGGTCCAGGAGGCCGGACGCTCGTACAACGTGGTGATCGCGTGCGGCGGCCTGCAGGAGGACGCGCGGCTGGTCAACAACAAGAACTACCCCGAGATCGCCGACCACTTCCTCCTGAGCATCAAGAAGTACAGGACGATGAAGCCGGAGGTATTCCTCGCAGCACACAGCTGGTTTTTCGACCTCGCCGGGAAGTACAAGCGGCTGGGGACTAGCGCGACCAATCCGTACATCGATCCCGGTGGGTTCCGCGCGTGGGTCGAGAACATGGAGAAGAACTGGAACACCCTGATGGCGGAGCAGAAGAAGAATCCGCCATCGAACTAGCCGCCAGGACGTGGTGTCCGGCTTCAGCCGGACTTACCGCGCAAAACAGTAGAAGCGCCCGGCGCCACCGCCGGGCGCGGTATTCGCACACTGGCCGGCATGCGCGGAGCTCCACGACGACAGCGCCCCGGCGGTGCTCTGGTTTGGCCCCATCCCGTCGGAGTGCCCGACCTGCGATGACATCGTCGGCGAGCTCGACGTCCAGTCCGCACACGTGCGGCCCGGTAGGAGCGTCCCGTCGGCGTTGGAACCGGTCAGGATGTCGTGCTCGATCGGCCGCGGCGATCCGGTCCACTGGCCGCTGATGCGTTGCCCGCGCTCGTCGACGAAGACGTCGGCGTCGCCGCGTCGCGCATGGAGCTCGGCGAGGTTGTTCGCGACGAGCATCAGATTGACGTTGTACCACGGGCCCGTGCCAATGCGATCGCGGGCGTGTGTCGCCCGGTTGTCGTTGGCGGGGTCGCGCTCGACGCTCAGATACGCACGCCACGAGCGGCGGCCCTGTCCGACCCCGGCCGCGAGCCGCTGACACGTTGCATCGGCGGCAGCCAGGCCGCCGAGATTTCCGGTGGTGCTCGTCACACTGGTGACGAAGAAGCCGAAGGAGGCGCCGGATGGCCCCGCAGGCGTCCGTTCTCCTGTGCAACTCACGGCGGCGACGGCGAGCGCGAGCAACAATCGGTGAGTCGTCATGCTGCTTCCAAGTACCTCCAAGCCTTGAGAATGTCAACATCCAGACCGAAGAAGCTCTGAATCGAGTCGGCGCCCGCGGATCCCAGGCGCGCTGGTCCGACGATGCACGCTAGAATTGCACGCGTTTGCTGAGACGAGAAGGAGAACTGATCACCGGAGAGAGGCTGGATGGCGAAAATTTCGATCACCCACGAGGGCGGGTCCCGCTATGTCGTATCTGTCGAGGAGGATGACGGCTCGACGAGCCACCACGTAAACGTGTCGCCGCCGGACGTCGCCCGCTATGCGCCGGGCGCGCGGCCCGAGGCCTTGCTGCGCGCATCCTTCGAGTTCCTGCTCGCACACGAGCCGAAGGAGGCGATCCTGCGACGGTTCGAGCTACCGATTATCGAGCGGTACTTCCCCGAGTATGGGCGCCTCATCGGCGCGATGGTGGCGCGAGTGGAGTGACCGAAGCGCCGCTTCAGCGGTCCTTGGAATGCGTCGTGCGCGACACGGACGCGGTCCATGACCGGCCGCACTTGCGGCAGGTGATCTCGAGCTTGCTGATATCGCCGCGAATCACGCGCTCGACGACCGTTGACGCCGATGAACGGCACGTAGGACATCGCGGCCGCGCCACGGCCGCCATCGACGGCGTAGGTCGACCAGATGGTCGCTTCAGCATTGTGTGAGCTATCGAGCTGAAGCCGCACTATAGAAAATGGGAGCGCGCGGCGTCAATGGGCGGTGCCCATTGCGTGCACGACGAACCTCGCGAGGAGGCGTCCGTGAACGCCTCACACGCCATCCCGACTGCGTCCGAAGGCCGCTAAAACCTCAACACGAGGCCCGCAGCAGCGCGTCCGAAGTCCAGCTTGGTGTCGCCCAAGCTGATCCCCAACAGGTTCAGATCCTGGAAGGCGTGGAAGTGGCGCAGGTCTCCGCGCACACCGACGCGACGACCGAGGTCGATGATGAGCCCGCCGCCCACGTCCCACCCGAAGTGGTTATTGTCACTTTCCAGCACACTCGGTATTGAGAACTCCACATGTGTCCTGATCAGGCCAAGTCCGATCAGCGCGTACGGCTGCGCGACGCCGAACCGCGGCGCCAGCATGACGTTGCCCATCAACGTCAGCACGCTCGACGACGCATTGGGAATGTCACCGAAGAAGTCTCGGGCATAGGCGAACTCGAGCTCGGACCCGAGCACGTTTCCGAGGCTGCCCACAGCCACGCCAATATTCAGGTTCTTGTCCTCGCAGCCCGTGATCGCCGGACACCCGGAGTCACCACCGAAGTCGTATCCGATCAATGGGCTCACGAAGCCCTGTGCGTATCCCGCACCGGGGACGAGTAGTGGCAGGAGCAATCCAAGAACCGCGATCGTCCGCGGCAGCTGCCGAATCATCACATGCTTTGGCATGGCGGGCTCCTATCGGGGGCACGAAACAGCTTATCGCACGTGGGGTTGCGGGGTGGGGGCAGAGTCCTGTCCCGCTTCGCGATCGGCGGGCGGCGTTCAGCCGCGGGACAGAAATCTGACGTGCCGGACGGCGACTGACGAGACGAACACCCGGAGGTTGTTCGTCTTGCTGTCGGCGGGATGGACTACGAACCCGTGGCCGTCGGAACGGTAGCTCAGCGTCGAGCCGACGAGCACCTCGCCGTCTTCGAACGTCACTTCGAGCTTGCGACCGTGCGGCCGATCGCCAAACGTCTTCTGCTCCTGGTACGTCGGATCGCCGTCGAAATCGCGCACGAAGAAGAGTGCCTTGAGCTGGTTCAACGGGACGATCAGCGCGTCATCGGCCAGGGGTGCGGACGACAAGTGTAGCTGAGGGCGCGACACATTGAAGTCGGACGTATACCCGCGCAGAATCCGCCCGTCGCGGTAACGCACGACCACCTTCTGCCAAGAGGTGGCGCCCGGGACGGACGGCGTGCCAGACGCCGTATCCGTCGCCCTCGGGGCCGGGGCCGCAGCGGCGCCGGGTTCGAGAGGCGCTAGAAAGGGGGCCAGATCCACAGGGTGCTTGAACGCGCAGGCGCTGCGATAGCGCGTCCGGCCGTCGGCACTGACCTTCTCCGATCGCAGCACGCGCGCGGGCACCAGCACGCCGCCGTCACGACCCGCGAGCTCGAAAACCATCGTCGCCGGCGCGTTCAACGCCTGCTCGGTCTCGATGGCCATCCCGATCGGTGAGACATCGACCAGTCGCACGTCCGGCCCGTACTTGATGCGCGTCGTCCGCAGCCATTCCAGATCGATGGCTCGAAGACGGCGGTGCGCACGTCGATTCGTATCCGCAGGTCTCGGTTCGACGGATGTGTCGGGCTCGCCAATCGACGGCTCCCCGCCCTTCGTGGCGACATCATCTTCGTAGGTGACGAGACGGACCGACGGGATGTGTGCCGACATCAGCTAACAGAGCCGACAGCAAGCCTTACGCCCACCCGCGACGCCACGAATCCCCGACGAACGCGCCGAAACACTGGGGGTTTCACTGGTTCACGAATCTTCGCGTCCGGCACGCCGTCATCGATTGCCGACGCTCCGGCATCGGCCGCCGGAGGGCTGCGGCCGTGGGGCAACCAACCTATTGAACTGTGGAAATCTCTGTGGGAAAACTGTGCCCAAGGTGTTGAAAACCATTGACACGGAGCTACTACGGACTTAGAGTCTGGCCTTCATCCAACCTCATGGGTGACGCCGGCAATGATTCCGCGCGACTATTCGCAAGCGTTCGCAAGTTTACGGGCACGAGGTGATAGGATCGCGCATCGAATCGGTCTCGCTGTCGGCCGCCGGTTTTCACGTCGCGCTGGTGCCCACGCGCCAGTGACCACCGTTTCGCGGGACATCACGCCCGACGCGCTCGAGCGTGAAATTCATCTCGCAGCCAGCACGGATGTTCCCGTGCTCATCACCGCGCAGACACTTGCCGGAGCCAGGCGTATCGCACGTGCCATTCACGAGCGACGTCCGGACGCGCACCAACAGTCCTTCACGGTCGTGAGCGGCGACCTGACCATCGATCGGGTCGTGACATCGCTTCAGAAGGGTTCCGGGGCAGTCGTGTTCGAAGGCGTTGGCGCATTCGGCGACGATCTCCAGGCCGTTCTCCTGGAGTTGCTCGAAAGTCAGGCAGGCCGCCGCGCGGGAGAGCCCCGGTACAGCCGAATTCTTTCGACGAGTCTTCCCGATCTCTACTCGCACGTGGAAGCGGGGACCTTTCGCAAGGAGCTCTTCTACCGACTGAACACGATTCACATCAACGTATGCCTCCCGATGACGGTCGGTGACGTGTTGGTGACGGGAGGTGTCAGCGGGCCAAGGGTTTCGCCACCCCACTAGCTTCGAACGCACGACGTGCATCGACCCGTCCGCCATTGTTCTCGGTGGCGTGCCCTAACTCGCTGAGCCGAGCGAGGCGTCCCGCCAGGAGGCCCACCATGTCGACGCCGCGACGATTGCCGCCGGAGCACGGCCCCTCTGCTCGCGCACCTGAATGCCCGACCTGCCACGACGCGAGCTTCGTCACCCGCGAAGATGTGCTCATCGAGCGCAACAAGATTGTGAGCTATTGGACGTGCGGGTCGTGTCTGCACTCGTGGCCGGTGCCTCCGTTACATGTGGCGAAAGCCGACCTGCAGCGCCGCAACGACCACTGGTGAGCCCGTGATCCCTCCGCGACGACGGCCGATGGGCGGTCGGAAATCCGATACGCGCGCGCCAGAACAGCACACGCAGGTTACCGGCGCCCGCAGAACGACTTACAGCAGCTGACGCGCAGGTCTGCGCGACTCTGCACGTTTCAGAACGGCACAATGACGCGCCTGTAATTCAATCCGACGCGTTTTGTAAGTCCTGCGCTGGAAGGGGTTCGCGCGACCAACAGCAAGTGTGCGTTCGTGGCGGCTCGTTTGCGCTTACGAGCGGCAAATGGCGAAGCTGTCGCATGTCTGGACGGTCCCCACACTCATCCTCCTGTTATCCGCGTCTGTGCCCGCCCAGACTCCCGCACCATCCGCCTCCGATCTGAACAAGCTTGATCTGGTCCTGCAGGAGGTCGCGAAGAAGGCGGCCGTCGGCAATCTGACCGACACCAACAAACGACGCGTTATCGTTCGCGCGAAGCGTGGCTGGCGCCAAGACGTGCGCCGGGCATTAGAGACTCGGTTCAACTTGGGTGACGAACATCCCAGTATCGATGGTCTCGTGGCGGAAATTCCTCCCGAGGAACTGGCGAATCTTGCCAACGATCCGACTGTGCTCTCCGTTTCCCTGGATCACATCGTCGTCGCCGGCGGCGAGAAGGTGCGCACCAATCGTTCGGCCAAAGTCCGCAGGCCCTCCCCGCGAAAGGCGGCGGCCACCTTCGTCAGCAGCCAAGGGCTGAGCGTAACTCCACTCCGCGAGACGCTCGGCCTCGCCGCGACCACCACGACCGGTGCAGGTGTGACCGTGGCGGTGATCGATTCCGGCATCGCCAACCTGTCCGACTTTGTGGGACGGATTGTCGCCTTCTACGACTTTACGCGGGGCGGCGTGAGGGCCGCCGCGCCCTACGACGATTATGGGCATGGCACGCACGTCGCCGGCCTCATCGCGAGCAGCGGCTATGCCTCAAGCGGGCAGTTCCAGGGCGTCGCACCGCAGACGCGACTGGTGGGGCTGAAGGTGCTCGACAAACACGGTCAGGGCCGGATGAGCACCGTGATCAGCGCGATCGAGTTCGCCGTGGCGAACAAAGCAATCTTTGGGATCGATGTCATCAATCTTTCGCTCGGGACCATCGTGGCGCAACCCGCCGCGCAGGATCCACTCGTGCAGGCGGTGGAGGCCGCGGTGCAGGCGGGCATCGTCGTCGTTGTCTCCGCCGGCAACATTGGAACCAACGCGCAGACCGGGAGGGTTGGCTACGCCGGCATCACTTCGCCGGGCAATGCTCCTTCGGCAATCACGGTGGGCGCGCTCGACACGAAGGGGACGACGAGTCGGCTCGACGATCTCGTGCCGTCCTATAGTTCGCGTGGACCAACGTGGTATGACGGCTACGCCAAGCCTGACGTCGTAGCGCCGGGACACACGCTGACCTCGAACAGCGTCGTTGATGGCTGGCTGTACGAAAGCTATCCGAGCGTGCGTGCCGCGCCGCAGGCGGGCGGCATCACCGGCCACGTGTTCATGAAGCTGAGCGGCACGAGCATGGCTGCCGCCGTCACGAGCGGAGTCGTCGCGCTGATGCTCGACGCGAACCGCCGCGCCACGGGTGCCTCGGGAGTTCAGGGACTCGGCACCAAGACCGCGAAGGCCATTCTCCAGTACACCGCCGTCCGCGCCGCGGATGCGGGTGTCGAGTACGACGCGCTGACACAGGGAGCCGGGGGAGTCAATGCCGCCGGTGCTCTGGAGCTCGCAGCTGGAACCAACGCTCTTGATTACGTGCATCCGTTTCGCGGCACGCGAACCTTGTGCACTTCTTCGGTGACGACGGCCTCGGGCGCGCTCGGCACGACCTCGATCGGTCAGGTGGAAACCGCACCGACGTACTGCTCAACGATTGCCGGCCAGCAGCTCGTCTGGAACCAGAACATTATCTGGGGCGAGAACATCGTCTGGAGCGAGAACATCGTCTGGAGCGAGAACATCGTCTGGGGCGAGAACGTCGTCTGGGGCGAGAACGTCGTCTGGGGCGAGAACGTCATCTGGGGCGAGAACGTCGTCTGGGGTGACAGCGTTGTCAGCGGCAACAACATCGTGTGGGGCGAAAACGTCATCTGGGGTGAGAACATCGTCTGGGGCAAGAACATCATCTGGGGTGACAACATCATCTGGGGCGACAACATCATCTGGGGCGACAGCGCGGGGTCTCGGTAACAAACCCGCTCGGAGCTTGGTAACGATGGAAAAGATGCCCTACGCCGAGGCGCGTCCTGGAACGTCCGTGGGCTCGTCGCTCCTGACCATCGAGCCGGCGGTCGTCTCCTCGGATTGGCAGCGGCAGCTCCCCGTGCTCAGCGCGCCCGGCGTCACGCTGCGTGAGCTGACGCTCGCAGACGCCGCATCGCTGTGTGCGCTGCTCACGACCGAAGAAGTGTCCCGCTTCATCTCACCCCCGCCGACGACGGCGGAGGGATTCGAGAAGTTCATCCGGTGGACGCAACAGCAACGCGCGGCCGGCCGCTACGTGTGCTTCGGGGTGGTGCCGCGTGGGATGTCGACGGCTGTGGGACTGTTTCAGGTGCGGGCGCTCGAGGCCGACCGTGCAATGTCGGAATGGGGATTCGTCATCGGGCAGCCGTACTGGGGAACCGGTCTCTTTGCCGCAGGCGCGCAGCTCGTGCTCGACTTCGTCTTCACGACGCTCGGGGTCGAGCGTCTCGAAGCGCGGTCCTCGGTTGAGAACGGTCGCGGCAATGGCGCGCTCCGCAAGATGGGCGCCGTGTTCGAGCGCGTCCTGGAGCGGGCGTTCCGGCGACACGAGCGACTGTACGACCAGAACCTGTGGTCGATTCATCGGCAGGACTGGTTGGAGCGTCGATCCGCAGAGGCCGACGTCCCATCAGTCTGTCGCGTCCACTAGGTCACGGCCGGCCGCGCGCGGCAGTTCCTTGTAGCAGACGCCCTCAGACTAGGCTGACACCGCAGCAGGTCTCGATTTCTTGGACTTCGTCTGCCTCGGAACGGGTCGTGCCTCCGTCGTGGCTTCGACGAGCTCGTGGATAGATTGTCCCAGCGCAATGCCAGCTCGGTACTCGGGCTGGGGCAAGAGCGTAAATGTGGACCATGCGACCTGACCGCGTGTTCTGACGGTCTTGTTCCCCTTCGACAGCGTCACGCGAACACCCTGATTGGGGCGCAGCATTTGGCTGGAACGCACCTGCACGCCTGATGTCGACCAATCCGCGAGCGTGACCGCAGCACCGTTGATCGAAACCGCTTCTTCGCCGGAGGCGGGGAAACGCGGGGCGCGTCGTTGCGGCCGTGGAGGAAGCGGGTGGGCCAACGCCGTGAGCCACTCTTGAGGATCCACGCCCTCCGGTTCGGCTGTCATCAGTGTGTCTACAGCATTCTCCGAGAGCAGACGAATCTCCGTGCCTCGCCACGTTCGCTGGTTGTGGATCTGGACCATGACTGCCGCGCCTGACTTCGTTGACGCAACCGCTTGTTCGATGATGATGATCTGCGCCTCCGTCTTGTCGATCACATGCATGGCACGGTGCAGATCCGTGTGCACGAGCGGCACGACCTGCGGCGTTTTCGACTCGAACGGCTTCCAGGCTGCCAACAGGGCGTCTGATCCGATGAGGAGGGCCGGTTTCCCGTAAGACGAATCGCACTTCGTCATCAGCGGTTCGTCCAGCGAAAGTCAGGCCAGATCAGAGCCTGTGACTGGTGGCGGTTAAATCCCTGATTTTGAGACTATGTGCGGCCGGACCTCCGACCGGTATGCCGGTCCACCGTCACCGGTCGGTCCGCGACGGACTCCGTTAAGGCGCTCGAGTCGTGGAGGCGGCTGGGAATACCGCCTTGATCGCGGCTTGCGCGCATTCGTCGTCCTGATTGCCGATGCCTCCGCCCGCACCCATCGCACCCACCATCTCGTTGCCAATGAAGATGGGAAACCCACCGGGCTGGGCAAAATCGCCCATCCATTCCGGGGCGCGGTTGATCTGTTTGTTCACGCGTTCCCACAGTTCGATCGTCGGGCGCCGCCAATGCGCCGCTGTCGTCGCCTTCAATGCGGCCGTCTCGAGTGCCGTATCGCTTGCGCCGTCCGTCCCCTGGAACGACAGGAGCGTGCCATCGGGATCCACCACCGCAATACCCAGCGCGGTGTACTTCCTCTGAGCGGCATAGGCGACGCAGGCATCGACCAGCGCGCGCGCGGCGAGGGTCGTGATGACCTTGCGGGTTGTCAGCAGCGGCTGCGGGCTGGCCGCCGGCAAGGTCTTGCCGTCGCCGAACACGGACGTTATGGCGTTTTGCGCGCACCCCTCATCCTTGCCGCCCGATAAACCCGCAGCCCCGGCGCCAATGGCGCCTACGACTTCGCCCTGAACGATGATGGGAAAGCCACCCGGGATCGGGAAGTAGCCCATCCACTCCGGGGCACGATTGACCTGCCGGTTCACGCGGTCGTACAGCTCGTTCGTTGGGCGGCGGAACTTGGCGGCGGTCTTCGCCTTCAACTGCGCCGTCACACCGGTGTTCCCTGTGGCGCCATCCGTCGATTGATACGAAAGCAGGTAGCCGGCGGAATCCACGACCGCCAGGGCGATCGGGTAACGGTCGCGCGCGGCCTCCGCCAGGCACGCCTCGATCATCTTTCGCGCGGCAAAGCCGGTGATGTCCCTCTTGTCGGTTAACGGCGATTGGGCATGCGCGTTGGTGGCGGTCAGAGCAGCTATGCACGCGAACGACAGCGCCGCAAGCGAGTGATTCGGCATCGGCATTTTCCTCACCCTCAACGATTCCGTGACACCTTCGCGGTCTCGCGCGTACTCAAGGGCGCGTCGATCGAGATTGTCTCGCAACTCCTTGGAGGCCGAGGTTCGGCGCATCGGGCACCTGACTAGAATACATGGGCGCCGCAGCAGACCTGGAGGTAAATGAGAGTCTCTCCTCTCACCGTCAGATTGACGATGGGCGTGCCATACGGGAAGGCGCTACCGAGACGATGCGCGGCCCAGGCCGCGATCAGGTAGCGCGCGCCAGTGGAGTCGATGGACATGCCTTGTCTGTGCATCACCGAATCGCCTGTCCTGGAGCGCCGGTGAGCGTCGATGTGCTGCTTGCCGTCGCCGCGTTCGGCATCGGCATCGTCGTCGGCCTGACCGGGATGGGCGGCGGCGCGCTGATGACACCGATGCTCGTGCTCTTTTTCGATGTGCTGCCGCTCACTGCGGTGTCCTCCGACCTAGTGGCGAGCGCCGTGATGAAGCCGGTAGGTTCGGCGGTCCACTTGCGCCGCGGCACTGTCCACCTGGGACTGGTGAAATGGCTGTCCATCGGTTCTATTCCGGCGGCGTTCGGCGGGGTCATCATTGCCCGGTCCCTCGGCGGAGGCGAGGACGTGCAAGACGTCATTCGCATTGCACTCGGCATCGCCTTGCTCCTGGCCGCGGCAGGGCTGATCGTGCGCGCCTACATCCGTCTCGTCGAGCACGCGCGCCGTCGGGATGGCCGTGCGGATCCCCTGCCGCAGGGTCGTCCGCGAGTGCAGCTCCGCCCGCTTCCCGTCATGGTAGTCGGCAGTGTCGGGGGCCTTGTCGTGGGGATGACCTCTGTCGGCTCCGGATCCTTGATCATCATCGCATTGATGATGCTGTATCCGCGTCTCAAGGCCAGCGAACTGGTAGGCACCGATCTGGTGCAGGCCGTCCCCCTCGTGGCCTCCGCCGCGCTGGGGCACATATTCTTCGGTGATTTCCAGCTGGCTATCACCACGTCGCTGTTAGTGGGTTGCATTCCTGGCGTCTGGCTTGGCGCCCATTTGTCGGCGCGCGCCCCAGGTGGTCTCGTGCGCCGGGCGTTGGCGTTCGTGCTTCTCGCGTCAGCGCTCAAGCTCCTCAACGTTTCAACCACTGACACAGCTCTCATTCTGCTCCTTGTGGCCATCTTTGCCCCTATTCTGTGGATGCTGGTTCGGCGCCGCCACGGCTTTCCTGCATTCGCATCGGGCCGCGATGGGCGGCGCATACGGGTAACGCCCGTAGGGGACGCGCGAGAACAATGATGCCCAACGCCATCGTGTTCTTAGAAATGGCCCGCATGGATCCTGAAAACAACGCGTAGTCTCTTCAGAGCAGGTGTCGCGCGCGGATTCCCGCGCCTCTGCCGCGTCAGGATGATGTACTATCCGGGCCAAGCCCAAACCCGGGAGGAGCTCCATGAAGCATGTCGTTTCAGCATCGTTGTTCGCGCTCGCCTGCACGCTGGTGCAGCCGGCGTCCGCTCAGCTCGAGGACAAGCCGGTGCCCATGGACAAGGCGCCGTTCCACATCCCGGTCTTCTCCAACGACTACCTCATTCTGTTGAACGTCAACATTCCGCCCGGGCGCAACACCGGATACCACACCCACTATGCCGACTCCGTGTCTGTGAATCTGACTCCGGCCTCGCAGACCAATCAGAATCACGGCTCGGCGGAAGTGAGTGCGCCGGGTGCGGGCGGGGACGGCGAACCTGGCCGTGCGACGTTTACGGATGTGACCAAGAATGGCCCGCGCACGCACAAGGCGACCAATGTCGGGCCGACGCCGTTCCACAACATCTCCTTCATCCTGAAGAATCGCGCACCGGCCGGAACCACGGTGTCGGACCGCTCAGGTGTTAAGGGCTACACCCAGATCATGGACAACGCGCGGCTGAGGGCTTGGCGCGTCGCGCTGAAGCCGGGAGAGGCGACAGGACAGATCACCCAAACAGCCCCGGGTCTCAGAGTCTACGTCCACGGCGGCGTACTGGCCGAGATGGTGCCCGGATCGGCCGACCGCGGCATGGCTCCATACCCAGGCGATTTCATCTGGCAGGATGCAGGGCAGACGAGAGCCGTGAAGAACACCGGCACGACCCTCATCGAATTCGTCGAATTCGAGCTGAAATAAGGACCGTGAGTTCACCGGCGCCCCTGATTTGCACTCCTAGCGTTCCGGAGCGGAGGCCCTGGGAAGGTTGTACTTCCGCGAGCGCGTGTTGAGCTCTTCGACTTGCTCGACTTTGTCCGAGATCTCCTCACTGAGAGCGCCGTTCTGCGCCTCTGTCATCCGTCCTGTGGTTCTTAGTTCGGTCAAGGCTTTGTCGACGGCGCCCAACGCGATGTTCACCATGCTCGGGGACTGTTCCACGGTGATTCGGGCTGCCTTCATGGCGTGGTCATCCGGGAGGAGCGCGAGTCCGCGTGATCGTCATCGACGCCTCGGCCCTCCTGGAATTCCTCCTGCAAACCCCGCTCGGCACCAGGATTGAGGCTCCGCCTTTTTCGAGACCAGGACGAATTCCATTCGCCCCACTTGGCGGAAGTTGAAGTGACTCAGGGCCTCCGACGCCTCGTACGGGCAGGCGAGGTGTGACCTGACTGCGCGGCCGAAGCGATTGCCGACCTCGATCTCCACCATCACCTCTCGGCCTCGGCGCGATCCGTCGGTCGATGCATTCCAGATCTTTGTTGCTTGTGGTAGGCGGTCACGCGATTGACCAACGCATTCACAGAACTTTACGTGTGACGACAGTCCACACGGAGAACAAGTCGGCGCACGTACAGTACCTGTACGTGCACGTACTCTTACGCGCGCCCGTTCGCTGGCGCCCGCGTCGCGCGGGAGGTACTCTCACATCGCTACGCGGGCCAGCCGAGCGTCAGCGGCGTCCGCCGATCAGCCCGGCGCGCCAGAGGAAGTACAGCAAGGTCAGCAAGGTGCTGACGGCCGCGGCCACGTAGGTCAGCGCCGCCGCGTTCAGCACTGCGTCAACGCCCTGGCGCTCTTGCATCGTGACGATGCCGTGCTCCACGACGAGCGCCTTGGCTCGGTTTGATGCGTTGAATTCGACAGGGAGCGTGACGATCTGGAACACCAGGACGGTCGAGAACAGGACGGCACCGACCAGGACCATGTTGGTCGACGCCATAAACAAGCCGATCAACATCACGAAGTAGCCGATGCTGGAGCCGATATTGGCGGTCGGCACTAGCGCTGACCGCACCCAGAGCGGGGCGTAATGCCGTGCGTGTTGGATCGCGTGCCCGGCCTCGTGTGTGGCAACCCCCACCGCCGCGATGGAGTCCGAACTGTAGACCGCCTCTGACAACGCCAGGGTCTTGGTGATCGGGTTGTAGTGGTCCGACAGCACGCCGTGGGAGCGGACGATGCGCACGTCGGTGATCCCCGCGCCGCGCAGCAGTTCCTGAGCGGCCTCCGCGCCGGTGAAGCCGCGCAGGGAGCGAACCTTGGAATACTTGTTGAAGGCGCGCTTCACGCGCACGCTGGCCCAGATGGAGAGTGCCAGCCCAGGAACGATGAAGAGAAAGTACATGGAATCGAAGATCATCGCCGTCCTCCAGAAAACCAAACTCTATTCTAGCTCCCGGCGCTGAGACTCAGCGAAATGCGCCCGGGGTACGATCGAGCGTCGTTCACGGGGTCCTCTGTTCCGTGGATGGTCTCGCAGGGAGAACGGCAGGACAGAGACCGTCGCCAGCAAGACACCGCAAGGCGGCGATCGCAGGCCGCGCCGTCAGGGACAGCCACAGATGCTCTTTGTCGAACTCGCCCGTCCGCGGAGGGGGAATGATGAATTGGACCGGTTATGCCCTGTTGTCCGCCTTGGCGGCGGCAGCGACCGCCACGCTCGCCAAGGTCGGAGTCGAATCCGTGTCATCCAACGTGGCCACCGCCGTTCGCACAGCCGTCGTGCTCCTGTTCGTCCTCATCCTGGTCGTGGTGAGGGGGGAGCATCGAGAGGTTCTCACGATTACGCCACGCTCGCTGGCATTCCTCTTGTTGTCCGGTTGCGCCACTGGACTCTCGTGGCTGGCCTATTTCCGGGCTCTCCAGCTGGGACCGGTTTCGGCGGTCGCGCCGATCGACAAGCTGAGTCTCCCGTTGACGGTCGCCCTCGCTGCCATCTTCCTCCATGAGCCGCTGTCGTGGCGACTGGCGCTCGGCGTCGCCCTGATGGTTGCCGGCGCTTTGCTGACGATTCGCGCGTGACACACCGACCCGTAGTAAACGGCGGGAACATGAGTGGGTGGCGCACCCAGTTCCGCCAACGGCACTTCGAATGAGGCGAAGCGCTTCATCGTCCCAGGTCCGCGTAATGGTGACCGACGCAGTCGACCCAAATGGCAGCGAGGATGGCAAGGCTGAGTCGCCACATTGGAATCACCTCCGGTCACGAGCGAGCGGCGTGTCGCTCGATACCGAAGGCGCGATTCCAGCGGCAACGGGGCCAGCGTCAGGGTGATCGTTCCCCTAAAGCCGGAAGCCACCGTTACCTCGAAGGATTCGTGCCAACGATGAGCGATAATCTCGGTCAGCCGCCGTTCAGGAACGCTGACCACTTTCATTCGACTCAGGAGGAGGTGCCATGTCCACGCCGAGAATCTTGCTCTGCACGTTCGGCGCCTGCGCCGTTTGGCTATTGACGGCTTCGATCAACTCGGGCGACGGCGGGACGACGTTATTGGCGCAGGGGGCCCCGAGAACGGGGAATGCCATTACCGGTGAGGGGCTGCCGAACCCGGCACCGAAGGTGACCCGCAACTGGGGTCAGCTTCCCGCGGGCCGGAAATGGGGCACGTCGGCCGGTATCGATGTCGACCCGATCGACGGACACATCTGGGCTTACGAGCGCTGCGGCGCGGGCGCGGCCGGCGGGGCCGCAGGGGGTGGTGTCAACTGCGAGACGAACGTCGTAGACCCGATCTTCAAGTTCAATCGCCATACTGGCGAGGTGCTGGCGAACTTCGGCAAGGGCGTGATGGTGACGCCGCACGGCATCCACGTGGACCGACAGGGCAACGTGTGGATTGCGGACTTCGCGGGCAATGAAGCCGGAACCAAGGGGCACCAGGTCCATAAGTTCAGTCCGAAGGGCGAGAAGCTTCTGAGCCTGGGCATCGCCGGCAAGCCGGGCAACGCCGATGGCCAGTTCAATCAGCCCAACGACGTTGTCGTCGGGCCGGATGGCAGCATCTATGTCTCCGACGGGCACGACGGCCAGGGGATGACCACCAACGCGGCCATCGCCGAGGGCATCAAGCGCGGCGCCACGGCCAGAATCAGCAAGTTCTCGCCCGGCGGACAGTTCATCAAGTCCTGGGGCAGGCTCGGCGTGCGACACGGAGAGTTCCGGACACCGCACGCACTGGTGTTCGATGCCAAGGGCCGTCTCTGGGTGACAGATCGCGGCAACCATCGGCTCGAGATTTTCGACCAGGACGGCAACTACCTCGAGTCGCGTTACATGTACGGCCGCATCAGCGGGATCTTCATCAAAGACAACATGGTCTACGCAATCGACTCGGAGTCTGGCCCGTTGAACCATGTGAACTGGCGCAACGGTGTG
>Ga0187893_10002456_pt1 | contig 40699 bp, 47 predicted proteins | sample MA1701074metaG_FD_139574 | JGI IMG/M metagenome (GOLD analysis project Ga0187893, IMG submission 139574) | White microbial mat communities from a basaltic lava cave in the Kipuka Kanohina Cave System on the Island of Hawaii, USA - MA170107-4 metaG ...
GCCGGTGATCGTGCAGGCGACGCTCGCGATCGCCGCGGCGATCATCGCCGAGGCGGCGCTGTCGTTCCTCGGGTTGGGTCAGCAGCCGCCGGCGCCGAGCTGGGGCTCGATGCTGAACATCGCGCAGCGGTTCCTCACCCAGGCGCCGTGGATGGCGGTGTTTCCGGGGCTCGCGATCTTCGTGACGGTGCTCGCGTTCAATCTGCTCGGCGACGGGCTGCGCGACGCGCTTGATCCGCGGAGCAGGTAGATGGCGTGGTTTGAAGATTTTGCAGCCACCAGTGCTCGCGCGGCCGAGGACGCGGCGGCGGGGGTGACCGACGCCCTCCTGGACGTCGCAGAGGACCTGAAGGGAGGCGGCCTACGACTTCGGCGACGAGACGAGGGACACGAGACGAGGGACACGAGACGAGGGACACGAGACGAGGGACACGAGACGAGGGACACCTGGACCGACGGGGTCGACGAGGTCCGGCTGGGCGTCATCGGCGGCGGCCACCTGGGTGGCTGTCTGGCTTTCCTCGGCGTCGGCTGGGCGCTGGAGGCGGTCCAAGGCTGGCGGGCCGACGCCGACCGGCTGCGGCGCGGACGGGCCGAGCAGGCGATCCGCTCGGACCCCCTGCGCATCTTCCGTCGCCCCGAACGCGCGTATCGTCCCCACGTCCGGCGACGCTGAAAGGTCCTGCGCCATGTCCGACGCCGAAACCGTCGCGCTGCTCGTGCGGCTGCTCGAAGCCTACCTGCGGCAAAACCCGCAAGCCATCGACAGCGTCGGTGGCATCGTGCGTGATTGGCTTCCGCAGGATGCTGCGTACTCGCCCGAGCTCGTCCGCACCGCACTCGAGTTTCTCGTGGACCGCGGCATCGCGGCTCGGCGGCAGCAGGCCGACGGCAGCTGCCTGTACGCGGCTGCCTCGGCGCGCGTCGCCCTGATCGTCGTCCACGGCGTCGGCGACCAGGGTCCGAACGAGACCGCGCGCGAGGTCGCGCGCCTCCTCCAGCGCGCGAACGGCAGCGAGTACTCCCCGTTCACGGAAGGGACGCTCGACCTGGAGGTCGAGCCGGCGCGGCGGGGCGAGCCGCCAGCGGCCGCGAGCGGCGCGGCACCCTGGCACGTCCAATCGCCGCACGTCCGCAGGATGGCGAGCCCGGGCAAGGCGCTTGCGGCCGACATCCAGTTCACCGCGAGTGCGATCGAGCAGGCGGAGCCGGCCGGCAAGTCGTCGCGCTACGGGTCCATCCGGCTCAAGGGGGAGCGCGCCGGCGCGGCAGGCAGGGTCGGACTCGACGTGTACGAGCTATATTGGGCCGACCTGTCGCGCCTGTCGGGCGTGCTCGCGCAGGTGCTGGGGAAGTTCTACCAGCTCCTCTTCCACCTCGCCGCCCTGGGGCAAAAGACGGTGGAGCTCGCGTGGTTCGAGGAGCGCGGCGCCGCGCGCGGACGCGGGCTCGCGGCCGTCAGCGTCCTGCAGACCCTCGTCGAAGGGCTGATCGGCGTCGTCATGCCGGTGCTCAACCTCTGCTTCGCAGCGGTGGTGCTGCCGGTGATGCTGCTCCTCGCATCCGACACCGTCCGGCTCGCCGCCTGCGCACTGGTCCTCGCGATGCTCGTGGGCGCCGGCGCCTACCGCGCGCTTTACGCAGGGAGCAAACGGTCGCTCGGAGCGTGGTCGCCGCTCCTTCCGCTCGGTGCGGGCCTGCTCGCCGGCGTGGCGGGAGGTTGGTTGGTGTGGCGGAGCGGCACGACGACGCTCGCGCTGTACGTGCTCGCGGTCGCCGGCCTGCTCGTCCTCACCTGGCTGCTGTCCGCAATGCTCGGCGAGCGGCGGCGCTCGGACAAGCGCGTGGCGCGCATCTTCAACTCGCTTCCCAAGGCGACCGCGTTCGCGGGGATCGCGCTCGGGGCGTGGCTGTCCTGGAGCGGCTGGCAGGCGTACCGCGACACCGCCGCGGTCGACGCGCACATCGTGCAGGCGATCGCCTTCGCCGCCGACGGCGTGTTCTACGCGCTCCAGGTGAGCTGGACGCTCCTGCTCGTCTGCGGCCTGTTGCTCACGGCCGGGTATCTCGCGATCGGGCTCCACGCCCGGCGCTACGACGGCAGCGCGGCGCTGAAGCGGGCGCTCTGGACCGGGCACATGGGATTCTTCATCCCGACGACGCTCTTCCTCATCGTCACGATCATCATCTGGAAGGCGCTCGTCCACCTCGTCCTGAAAAGCATCCCGGCGGGGACCGAGTACCAGCCGTGGCTGCACGCGGCGCTTCCGCAATGGCTGACGGCGGTCGTCCAGGACCTGCCGACGCGGATGCGCCTCTCCGGCCCGGTGTACCTCGCCGAATACGCCGAGGCGCTCCTGGCCGACGCGAGCGGCGCGTTCTTCAACGTGCTCTTCGTGATGATCGCGGTGGCGGTGGCGCTCCTCCTCGTCGGTCTCGTGCCGAGCATCGTCGCCGAGAGCTCGCCGCCGGAAGCCGCCACGTCCGGCGGCAGCCGGCGCCTCGGGCTCTGGCTCGACGACGCTTTCGCGGGCGCGAAGTTCGCCGGCTGGCTCGTCCTGGTCGCGCTCGTCATCGTCCTGCCGCTCGGCGCGCGGCCGCAGGTGATCGCCTGGATCAACGACCACGGGTGGGAGTTCCTGCTCGGCGACTCGGTCGCGACGTGGATCGGCGGCACGATCGCCGGCTCCGTCGCCGTGCTCGCGCTCTTCCGCCGCAACATCTTCGGCGGCCCCCAGAAGGCGCTCGACATCGCGCTCGACGTCGACAACTGGCTGCGCGAGCGGCCGCCGCCGCGCAATCCGCGCGGCCTCATCCTGCTGCGCTTCCTCGCCCTGCTGCGCGAAGTGCAGGCGGGACGCTACGACCGCGTGGTCATCGTCTCGCACAGTCAGGGCACCGTCGTGTGCGCCGACCTCCTGCGCTATCTCCACGCCGGATACTGGGAGCGGCACGGGCTCGCAACGCTCAGGGACGTCCCGGTCCGGCTGCTGACGTTCGGTTCGCCGCTCCGCCAGCTCTACGGCCGGCGGTTCCCGCACCTCTACGGCTGGGCCGAAGGTCCCGACCCGACGACGCTGAACGTCGTCGTCTGGGTGAACGGCTACCGGAGCGGCGACTACGTGGGCCGATACCTGTGGCAGGCCGACACCTCGGAGGACCGGTACGAACCGACCCCCCTCGACGCGGCGCTCGCGAGCGCTGCCGCTCCCGCCGACCGGCGCGCCGAGTTCTGCCTCGGCGAGGGCGCGCACACGCACTACTTCGATGAGAGCGCGACGCCTGTCGGCCGCCTGATCGACGCGTTCGTGCTCGCGCGCTGACGCGCGCGCCGGGTCAGTGCGCGGCGCCCGCCGGAATCGGCGTCGACTGCCACGCGACCATCCGCCACTCGCCGCCCTCCTCCGCCCACACGTTCAGGAACCGGCTCTGCAGCAGCTTCGGCTGGCCGTCGATCAGGACGTCGATGGTGATCCGCCCGGTCACGAGCACCGCGCCCGCCACCTCGCGGATCGTCCGCTCCGAGACCTTGATGTCGCGGTACTTGAACACGCCCTTCCCGACGCTCGCCAGGTACTCGGCCTTGCTCTCGGTGAGCGCGGTCGAGTGGGTGTAGGTCAGCCGGTCGCTCAGGAACCGTCCGAGGCTCGCGAGATCGCCGGCGATCATCGCCCGGTAGCGGGCCTCCTCGAGGGCGGCGATCCGTTCGGACGGGGTCGTCGGCGTCGCGGGCATCGCGCGGTCTCCTTCGGGTCCGGCCGCCAGGAGCCTCGCGGCCCTGGCGTGGATCGGTTGCCTACTTCAATCCGGCGAGACCGGCTTCCGCCACCTGCACGTCCTGGGCGCCGGTCGCGCCCGAGACGCCGATGGCGCCGACGATCCTGCCGTCGATGACGATCGGAATGCCGCCCTGCACCACCGACGCGCCTTCGAGGCCGAGCAGGTAGGTGAACTCGGACCCCTTCGCGATCAGGTCCTGGAACACCTTGGTCGGGCGCCTGAACTGCGCAGCCGAGCGCGCCTTGCCGATGGCGATATTGATGCTCCCGGTCTGGGTGTTGTCCATGCGCTCGAAGTAGACGAGCTGGCCGGCGGTATCGGTCACCGCTATGGCCATGAATACGACACGAGGACCATCGACGCGACGAGCGCCGTCCCCGCGATTGCTCTTCTCACCGACATCGTCGCTTCTCCTTTGGTGGTGGGTTTCTCGGTACTGCCTCTGCGAAACACCCGGCGGCGCGCATCGGTCTCCGCCGGCGGCTTCTGGGCGCGCAACTCTACCCCCGGCGCGCCGGCGACGCCGCCGCGCGCACCGCGCGGCGAACACATAGAATGCCGACCACCATGCGCCCCCGTACATCGCTCGTCCTCGCCCTCGCGTGCGCGCTCGCCGCGCCCGCCGCCGCCCAGACCGGGACCCTCGAGAAGATCCGCGCGACCGGCGCGATCACGCTCGGCTACATCGAGAACGCCGCCCCGTTCTCCTCCGTCGACGCGAAAGGCGAGCCGCAGGGCTACTCGGTCGACCTGTGCCGCGAGATCGCGCGCGGCATCGGCCAGCAGCTCGGCCGCGCGGTCGAGGTGCGCTGGGTCGCGCTGACGATCCAGAACCGGCTGGAGGCGGTGAGCGCGCGGCGGGTGGACCTCGAGTGCAGCACGACGACCTGGACGCTCGCGCGCCAGCGCAACGTCGACTTCAGCCTGATCACCTTCGTCGACGGCGGGAGCGTCCTCACGAAAGCCGGCGCCGGGCTCGGGCGCCTCGCCGACCTCGGCGGCAAGCGCGTCGCGGTCATCAAGGGCACCACCACCGAGCAGGCCCTGCGCGACGCGCTCGCGCGCTACAACGTGAAGGCGGAGGTGCTCACGGTGGGCACGCGCCCCGAGGGGCTGAAGCTCGTCGAGGAATCGAAGGTCGACGGGTTCGCCGCCGACCGGACCACGCTCGTCGGCCAGTTCCTCTCGAAGCCGGCCGGCGCGAGCGCGTACCGCCTGCTCGACGAGGATTTCTCGATCGAGCCCTACGCGTTCGCGCTGCCGAGCGGCGAGCACGACTACCGGCTCGCGGTGAACCGCGTGCTCGCCCGCCTCTTCCGCAGCGGCGAGATCGGCAAGGTGTACGACCGCTGGCTCGGCCCGCTCGGGCCGCCGAGCACGCTGCTGTCGGCGACCTACTTCGTCCAGGGCATCGCCGAGTAGCGCATGCGGGCGCGCCCGACACTGCGCGCGCCGTCGGCGCGCCGGGCGGCGGCCGCGCCACGTCCGCGTGCGCGCGGCGTCCGTCCGGTCGCCGCGGCGCTCGCCGCCGGCATCGCGCTCGCGGCATCGGCACAGACCTATCGCATCCCGGATCTGAAGCCGCCGCCACCGCGCATCGCGACCGCGCCGCGCGCGGGCGAGCCATGCAACGGGTGCGCCCGCATCGCCTCGATCCGCGAGATCACCACGACCGGCCGGCTCCCGCCGGCGGCGGTCGGCCCCGTGCCGGGTGGCGGGGGGTCATGGGACGTGACCCAGCAGAACCTGATCGGCGCGGTGATCTACCTGCCGCTCGGGGACAAGGGTGCCGACCGGCCGTACGTCGGCGGCGTCGGCACACCGGAGATGTACGCGCGGATGCGCGAGACGACCTACGAGATCGTGCTGCGGATGGACGACGGCACCCTGCGCATCGTGCGGCGCCCCGACGGCGCGGCGTTCGGCGTCGGCGACCGGGTGCGCTGGTACGGCGACGACGAGCTCGAGCTCCTCGCCAACTGACCCACGGCAGCGGCGTGACCCGCGGCAGCGGCGCGCGCCGCTCAGGCCAGGACGTCGCGCAGCGACTCGTTCTTCCCGGACATCGCGTTTGCGAACGGGCAGAGCGCGATGATCCCGAGCCGCTCGGCGCGCGCCCACTCGACGAGCGATTGCAGCAGGCGCAAACCCGCGCCCTCGCCGCGCAGCGTGTCGTCGACGAACGTGTGATCGATGATGGCGCGCTTCGCCCCGGCGCGGACGTAGGTCATCTCGGCGAGGCGCGTGCCGTCGCGCTCGATCACGAAGGTGCCGCGCGCGCCGGCCGGGACGTGGCGCACGTCGAGGGCTGCGGATTTCGCGCTTGCCATGCCGCGGATGCCAGCACCGCCGGAGACGGACGCGGGCGGTCGACCCGTCGACGCGACACGTGATACAAAGCCGGACGCTCCCGTCGCATTCTGCGTACGTCGTTTCTTCATTCTCGCGCTCGGCGCGGCCGCTTACACGAGTCCGGAGGCACGTTCCCGTGAGCCAACACCATCCGTTCGATCTGGCCATCCCCGTCGGCGCCGGCGACCACGTGCTCGGCCCGGCGCATGCCCACGTCACGATCGTGGAATACGGCGACTTCGAATGCCCGATCTGCAAGCAGACCGCGCCCGGGCTGAAGCTCCTGCGCGAGCGCTTCGCGGCGCAGGTCCGGTTCGCGTACCGGCACTTTCCGCTCGAGGAGGTGCACCCGCACGCGATGCTTGCCGCCGAGGCGACCGAGGCGGCCGCGGCGCAAGGCCGGTTCTGGGAGATGCACGGCCTCCTGTTCGAGCACCAGTCCCACCTCGATGCCAGGCACCTGCGGCGCTACGCCGAGCGCCTCGAGCTCGATCTCGCGCGCTTCGCCGCCGAGATGGACGAGCACGTGTATATCCAGCGGGTGCGCGAGCACATCGAGAGCGGGCGGCGGAGCCACGTGCGCGGCACGCCGGGGCTCTTCCTCAACGGCATGATCCAGGACGCCTCGTTCGGCCTGAAGGGCCTCGTCACCGCGACCGAGAAGATCCTGGCCGGGCGCTGAGGATGCCGAGCCTGCTCGAGATCCGCCGGGAGCAGATGTTCCCGAAGGGATCAACTGCTCTCCTTGTCGACGTTTAGTTGCGGACCCCGCGATCCCGGAGCGCGTTGCCCGAATAAGAGCGGGGCCGCCCAAAGGCGGCCCCGCCCTATCCGCAGACTGAACGCGCGCGGTTCGCGTCAGACCCAGGGCGCAGGGAGGAAGCCTCCCTGCCCCGGTCCGTCGAAGCGGTACTGCTGGCTGCCGAGGCCGTTGCCGTACGGGCCGTAGTCGCCGCCACGTTCCCAAGTATGCGATTGCACCGGCTCACGCGGCCCGAACCAGCGCTCCCGCCACGTCGTGCCGCGATTCGAATCGCGCCGCGTGGAACGGTCGTAGTCGCGGCTCTGCGGGGGCGCGGTGTAGCGCGGATCGGAGCTGTACGGCGCGGGCTGACGGTCCGTCGGGCTGCCGGCGGCGCCGGGATAAGCGGGATCCGCCGCGCGCGGCGCCGGGTCGCGGCGATCGGGCAACTGGCGGGTGTCGCCCGCGTCGGGCGGGCCGCTCTGCGGCCCGCCAGGGGCGAGCTGGGCGCTCGCCGTGCCCGCGCCGAGCGCGGCGGCGAACGCGATCACCAAAGTCGTGCGTTTCATGGGACTCCTTTCGGGGTGCGAAGCGAAATGCCTCGTGCGACCGGTCGGTCGCAATCGCCGTGCCCAGACCAATCGACCGCGTGGGCAGGAGAGAAGCGGTTGCGGATTGGCGCCGTTGTACCGGCTTACACCCGGGGGAAAAAGTTACCGCGTGTCGGGGTCGGCCGACTGGGGCGAGCGACCCCTCATCCCGGGGCGATGCGCAGTCGCAGCTCGGCGTTTCAGCGACGATATGCAGTCCTCTTTGGGCTTAGAATCGCCCGCGGCGGTCCAGGGATGGACCGGGCACCGCACTCCGCCGGGGAGGGTTCGATGAAGTTCCGCCATCTCGCTGCCGCGGCTTCGCTCGCTGCCGCCGCGCTCACCGCCCACGCCGCCGACTCGGTCAAGATCGGCTTCGTCAGCACGCTCTCCGGCCCGAACGCCTCGGTGGGTCTCGACATCCGCGACGGCTTCAACCTCGGGTTGAAGCTCCTCGGCGGGAAGCTCGGCGGCCTCAAGGCCGACGTCATCCTCCTCGACGACCAGCTCAACCCCGACACCGCGAAGCAGCACGTCGATCGCCTCCTCAAGCGCGACCGCGTCGACTTCGTCACCGGCGTCGTGTTCTCGAACATCGTGCTCGCGGTCGCGCCGCAGGTGACCGATGCGAAGACCTTCTTCATCGGCCCCAACGCCGGCCCGGCGCAGTACACCGGCGCGCAGTGCAATCCGTTCTTCTTCTCGTCGTCCTGGCCGAGCGAGGCCTACAGCGAGGCGGCCGGACAGTACGTGACGGACCGCGGGTTCAGGAACGTGCTCTTCCTTGCCCCGAACTATCAGGGCGGCAAGGATGCGGCGAACGGGTTCAAGCGCTACTACAAGGGCATGCTCGCCGACGAGATGTACACCAAGCTCGGCCAGCTCGACTACTCCGCGGAGCTCGCGCAGATCCGCGCGGCGAAGCCCGAGGCGCTGTACGTCTTCCTCCCCGGCGGGATGGGAATCAACTTCATCAAGCAGTTCGTCGCCTCGGGCATGTCGAAGGACATCCAGCTGGTAGTGCCGCTCTGGGGCGCGGACCAGGACATCATCCGCGCGGTCGGCGACCCGATGCTCGGCCTCTTCAGCCTCGGCCACTGGACGATCGACCTCGACAACCCGGCCAACCGGAAGTTCGTCGCCGAGTTCGAGCGCGAGTACAAGCGCCTGCCGACCGGCTACGCGGCGAGCGGCTACGACACCGCGATGCTGCTCGATTCGGCGATCCGCAAGGTCAAGGGCAACCTCGCGAACAAGGAGGCGCTGCGCGCGGCGATCAAGGCGGCCGACTTCAAGAGCGTGCGCGGCGAGTTCCGTTTCGGCGCGAACCAGTTCCCGGTGCAGGACTACTACCTGCAGGTCGTCGGGAAGAGCGCCGACGGCCGGATCGCGCACAAGACGATGGGACGGATCCTCGCCGCGCGTGGCGACGCCTACGTGCAGGACTGCGGGATGAAGTAGCCGGCGCGGGCGCGCCCTGCCGGGCGAACGGGATCAGCGCGCGCCGGGCGGGATCAACGCGCGCCGAGGCGTCGTCAGCCGAGCTTCCGGATCGGCAGCGAGCGAACGTTGCCGCCGTCCGCGGGCTTCCGCGCTCTCGCTTGCTTCCGGATCCGGGCGAAGGTCTTCGCGAGATCGGTGTGCGACGCCGGCGTATAGCGGAAGCCGGTGCCGAGGCAGGATGCGTGCCCCTTCGGCAAGGACGGCTGGGTCGGCTGGGTCGGCGGGGTCGGCGGGGTCGGCTGGGTCAGCTGGGTCGGCAGGGTCGGCAGGGTCGGCAGTGTCTTGGGCATGGTCTATGCTGGTCTCCAGCCCGTCTACTGTGCACGAGTCGTACCAACCGGACGCCACGCTACCCGGCTCAAGCGCTTACGCGAATGTCTTCCAGAAGACGCTCAGCGAGCATCGCGCGGATGTAAAGCGCGCCGACGCCCAAACGGTCCACCTAAACCGGAAACTCCCAGGTGCATGCTGAAATCCAGCCGTCGCGCGCGATCTACGTCCGGCTGCGGCAACGCGCCCAGCTGCTGCGCGGCCTCGCCATCTGCTTCGTCGCGCTGATCGCCCTGACGCTCGCGTTCGGCGCGATCCCCTACTTCCTCGCCGGCGAGCGGGCGGTGAGCGAGACCCGCGCCGGCCTCGAGATGCGACGTCTCGAGGCGGAGCACAGCCGCAACGGTGCCGGGAAGCGCGACAGGATCGCCGGGGAGCCGGCGAGCGTCGGCGATGCCGGCCCCGCGGGGCCGCAGGCGGCCGCGCAGGCGTCGCCGTTTCCGCCGGCGGAGCGGGCCGCGACCGCGGGACCGCGCTCGATGCTCGCCGTCGGCGACGAGGCGTTTTCCGCGGCGGTGATCCGGATCACCGCGGTGTGCCTGCTGATCGCGCTGATCGCGATCTTCGCGAGCCTCTACCGCTACAGCATGCGGCTCGCGGCGTACTACGACGAGAAGGCCGATGCGATCCGCCTGCTCGAGAGCGGCGACCGGCGGCTCGAGTCGCTGCTCGCCCGGACCACGCTCCCGCTCGGCTTGGCGGACGGCACGCCGTCGCGCCGGGCTGGGGATCCCCGATTCAGCGGGAGCGCGTGACGGCGGGCTGAACCGGCTCCTCGTGCTCGAGGACGCCGCGCTCGTTCACCACCTGCACCGCGCCGGCACGGCGCAGCCGCGCATAGGCGCGGGCGAATTCGAGGGCGAGCTGCCGGGTCGAGAAGGAGAGATCGCGGTCCCGCGGTTCGACCGATACGACCCATCCCCTGCTCGCGCCGGGCCGGACGGTGACGACTTCCTGGTTCATGGTGCTTCTGCTCGAGAGGATCCGCGGAATCCCGGAGCACGCTCCGCGCCCGATCGCCGGAGGGATTGTCAATTCTTGTCACAAGTGCGGGTGACGCCCGGGCCCCGCCCAAAGGGCCCCGAGGAAGGCCGGTCCCGGGGGGCAGGTTTCAGGGCTTGCCGCCCGGATCGTTTCGCTCGCCGATCCACCGCCGCTGCGACGCGTAACCCTCGCCCGGCTCCCCGCCCGCCTCGGCCCGCGCCATTTCGGCGAGCCGCACCGCCTTCGCCGGCGTGTCCTCGGGAATCGCCTCGAGCGCGTCGGCGAGCATCGCCGCGTAGTCGGCGCCGACCGGGCACACGTCGGCGCAGCGCCGGCAGCCGGTGATCACGCCCGAGCCGCGCAGGATGCTCTGCCACAGGTTGAACGTCGCCTCGGAGCGCAGCAGCTCCTTGCGCGCCTGCGCGTCGCCCGCCTCCACGATCCGCTCGATCTGGCCGGTGAGTTTGGCGAAGCCGTACGGCGAGCGGTACTCGTCGCAGGTCTCCCAGTCGCGCCCCCAGTGCCGCACGGTGTCCCCGGGACAGGCCTTGAGGCAGCGGCCGCACGTCGGCCCGAGGCAGAGCGCATGCGCCATCGGCCGGTCGCATTCGACATCGACCGAGCAGAGCACCGCGGTGAGCAGCACGCGCGGTCCGTATTCCGGCGTGAGGAGCTGGAGGTTGAGGCCGAGCGTGCCGAGCCCGGCCTCGACCGCCGCGTGCGGCAGCGAGAGCAGCGTCGTCTGGTGCTCCCGCGGATCGCCCCGGTAGCGCCACGGGTCGACGTGCGTCGGCGGCACGATGATCGCCGGGTAGCCGGCGTCCTCCAGCCAGTAGACCAGCTCGAGCGAGGTCTCCTCGAGCGCGGTGAGCGCGAGCTCGTCGTTGTAGTACTTGTGCCGGTCGCCCCAGGCGGCGATGCGCGCGACGCCGCTCGAGAGCTTCTTCGCGAGCACGATCACGCGCCCGCCGTCGTGATCGGTGATGTCGGAGGGACGCCGCGGGTCCCGCGGATCCGGCGGATGCGCCTCGAGCGCGGCGCCGTCGGCGATGCCGACGAGATCGGCGCCGAGCGCCTTCGCTCTCGCCTTGATCGCCGCCGCGGTCAGCGGCTGCCGGAAGACGCCGACCACGCGCTAGTCCTCGTCCGCCGCTTCCGCCGCGCGCTCGCGCTGGCGCTGCTTGAACGCCTGGAGCTGCTTCGCGACGATGCCCTGGTAGCCGTCCGGCCCCACCCAGCGCGCGTTCCACTCCGACAGGCCGGCAAGGGGCTCGCCGTCGCCGCGATCGTGTGCCGCGCGCGCCTCCTTGAACCGCTTCGCGAGCCCCACCTTCTCCGGCGTCTTCTCCGGAATCGCCTTCTGCACGTCGGCGAGGTGCGCGTGGTAGTCGTTGCCGACCGGGCACACCGCGAGGCAGCGCGGGCAGTCGCCGAACGAGCCCACCACCCGCAGCAGGCCCTGCCAGAAGCCGAAGAAGTCGCGCGAGCGGAACGTCGCCATCTTGTCCTCCGCCGGCCGCTCGATCATCCGGTCGAAGAACTTGAGGATCTGCGCGAAGCCGAACTCCTGCGCCTCGGTCGCGCATTCGCGCTTCGCGATCCCCCAGTGCAGCACCGCGTCGGCGGGGCACGAGTACAGGCAGCGGCTGCACGACTCGCCGATGCACACCTGCTCGGTCATGCGCGGATCGGGCTCGAGCGAGAGCTCGGTGAGGATGCCGGTGAGATAGAGCCGCGGTCCGAACTCCGGCGTGAGGATGTTGACCTCGAGCCCGAGTGTGCCGAGCCCGGCCTCGACGCCGAGGTGGCGCGTCGAGAGCCGGCCGTAGCTCGCGCGCTTCAGGTTCCACTCGGTCTCCTGCGCCGCGGTGACGAACGTCGGGTGGCCGTCGCGCTCGAGCTCTTCCGCCAGGCGGCAGGCGAGCCGATCCATCTTCCGCAGCACCAGCATGTCGAGGTACTGCACCGGCACGTTCGACTTGCAGCGGAACGCGCCGACCGGGATCCGGCTCACGACGACGATGACGCTCCGGCAGTACGGCGAGATGCGGTCCGGGGTCTGCGGCCAGCGCGGGTCGGGCGGGAAGGCGTTGAGCGCGTCGGCGGAGGCGATGCCGACGAGGTCCGCGCCGAGCGCCTTCGCGCGGCGCTTCACCCGCGCGGCGTCCCAGGCGGCGCCGCGCTCCGGATCGGGCGGCGCCCTCATCCGCCGCCGCCCCGCCGGTCGAGGAAGCGCGGCGCCTTCACCGCCTGCTCGAAGTCGCGCGCGAGCGTGCCGGTCGCGAGCACCTCGACCGTCGGGGTGAGGCCGAACGTCGCCCGCACCCGCTCGGCGAGCGTGCCCCGCAGCGCCGCGGGCTCGACGCCGCGGCGGAGCTCGATCTCGAGCCGGAGCGCGTCGAGCGCGCCCTCGTCGACCGCAATCGCGCGGAAATCGCTGACCGCGCCCTCGGCGAAGAGGAACTCCTCGAGGTCGCCGTGATTGACGTTGAGGCCGCGGATCTTGAAGAAGCCCTCGGTGCGGAGCTCGTGGTGCAGCACCGGGAACACCGAGAACGGGTCGCCGGTGCGCCGCTGCGGCACGACGCGCACGACGTCGCCGGTGAGCCAGCGCAGGAACGGCGTGATCGTGTTCGACCAGAGCGGTGTCATCACGAGCAGCCCCTGCCCGCCCGGCGCGACCGGCTTCCCGCTCGACGAGTCGACCACCTCGAGCAGGAAGAGGTCGGTCCACGCCACCATGCCGTCGACGCCGTCGCGCTCCACGGTGGCCATCGACCCCTCGGTCATGCCGAAGCTGTTGTAGACCTTCGCGCCCCACGCGCGCTCGAGCTTCGCGCGCTTCGCCGGGGCGAGCGGCTCGGCGCTCACGACGATCTTCCGCACCGAGCCGGCGGCGAGGTCGATCCCCTGCGCCTCGGCGACGTTGGCGAGGTGCAGCGCATAGCCCGGCATCGCGGCGAGGATCGTCGGCTTCAGCTCGCGGATCAGGTCGAGCTGCGTCGGCGTCGGCGTGGTGGTGCCCGCGCCGGCCCAGACGGTCGCGAGCCCCTCCATCTGCGCCGAGCGCGGCGTGGCCTGCCCGACCGGGTGGATGCCGAGCGGAAAGGAGACGTGGACGATGTCGCCCGGCGCGGCGCCGATGCACGGCCAGATGCGGCGAAAGCCGACGCCGATCTTGTAGTCGAGGTCCTCGCCCGAGCGCGGGTAGAAGAGCGGCTTGCCGGTCGAGCCGCCCGAGCGCCACAGCTCGCGCGCGGCGGCGATCGGCGCGATGCAGAAGTCGGCGTAGAACTCGGCGGTCGAGAGCTTGCGCAGCTCCTCCTTGGTGAGGAGCGGGATCTTCGCCCACTCCTCGGGGTCGTCGAGCCGGTCGAGGCGAATGCCCTCGAGGCGCGGCGCGAGGAGCTTCGAGCGCCGCGCGCGCTCGACCGCGACGGGCTTGCGCGCGCGGTGGATCGAGTCGATCGCCGCCTGGTCGCGCGGGAGGCCGAGCGTCCAGGGCGGGAGCGCGGGGCCGGGCGGCGCGGGCGCGTGCATCACGCGGCGCGCCGCCCGACGGCTTCGCGCTCCTCGGCGATCCGGCGGCGCAGGAGACGGATCGCCAGGATCTGCCCGGCATCGCCCACGACCGGCTCGTCGAGCAGCGTGCGGCCGAGCGGCCGCGCCGCGGTCACCTCGCGGTCCCAGGCGGCGACGTACCAGGCGTTGCGCAGGAACATGGGCGCTCCGGTTCGGCGGACCGGGAAAGCTTATACCCGATGCGATCCGGCCATCGTCCGCGGCGAAAGTCCGCGCCCCGTTTCGCTTAGAATGCTCGCGCCCGCAATCGGGCAGCGCACCCGGGCGCAGGAGACTGCGGCCGACGCCGCGAAGACGGTCACCCGCGCTCCGTACCCGAGGCGTCCACCAGGAGGAATCATGACCCGCAGGCTCGTCGTTCACTTCGTCGGTTTTTTCGCGCTGTGGGCCGCCACCGCGGCGCCGCTCCACGCGGCCGACCGGATCAAGATCGGCTTCCTCAGCACGCTCTCGGGGCCGAACGCCGCGATCGGCGCCGACATCCGCGACGGCTTCAACCTCGCGCTCAAGCTCGCCGGCGGCAAGGTCGGCGGGCTGCCGGCCGAGGTGGTGATCGGCGACGACCAGTTCAACCCCGACACCGGCAAGCAGCTCGCCGACCGGATGCTCAAGCGCGACCGGGTCGACCTCCTGACCGGGATGGTGTTCTCCAACATCATGCTCGCGGTGGTGCCGGCGGTGTTCGAGCAGAAGGTCTTCTACGTGAGCCCGAACGCCGCGCCCTCGCCGCTCGCCGGCAAGCAGTGCAACCCGCTGTTCTTCGTCGCCTCGTGGCCGAACGACGCCTATCACGAGGCGGCGGGGCAGTACGCTACGACCAAGGGGTTCAAGAACGCGTACCTCATCGCGCCGAACTACCAGGCGGGCAAGGATTCGCTCGCCGGGTTCAAGCGCTTCTACCAGGGCAAGGTGGTGGACGAGGTCTACACCAAGCTCGGCCAGCTCGACTACGCGGCCGAGATCGCGCAGATCCGCGCGGCGAAGCCCGAGGCGCTCTACGCCTTCCTCCCCGGCGGCATGGGGATCAACTTCATCAAGCAGTTCGTCGCCGCCGGCATGTCGAAGGACATCCAGCTCATCGTGCCCGGCTTCGGCTCCGACCAGGACATCATCCGCGCGGTCGGCGAGCCGATGCTCGGCCTCTTCGACACCGCACACTGGTCGTACGACCTCGACAACGACGCCAACCGCAGATTCGTCGCCGAGTTCGAGAAGGAGTACAAGCGCATCCCGAGCGTGTTCGCGGCGCAGGGCTACGACACCGCGCTGCTGATCGACTCGGCGGTGCGCAAGGTGAAGGGCAACCTCGACAACAAGGACGCGCTGCGCGCCGCCTTCCGGTCGGCCGACTTCAAGAGCGTGCGAGGGGCCTTCAAGTTCAACCGCAACCAGTACCCGATCCAGGACTACTACCTGCGCGTGGTGGCGAAGGACGCGCAGGGACGGATCGTGAACAAGAAGCTCGGCACGGTCTTCACCAACCACGGCGATGCGTACGTGCAGGACTGCGCGATGAAGTGAGCGCGCGCGGGCCGCGACGCCGGCGACGGCGAGGCGGGGAGCCGCCTCGCTTTTCTTTTCCCCCATGTCCGGAATCCTCCTCCTCGAGCAGGCGCTGAACGGGCTGCAGTTCGGCCTGATGCTCTTCCTCCTCGCCGCCGGGCTCACGCTCGTGTTCGGCATCATGGACATGATCAACCTCGCGCACGGCTCGCTCTACATGGTCGGCGCGTTCCTCGCCGCGACCTTCGCCGAGCTGACCGGCTCGTTCTGGCTCGCAGTCGTGCTGGCGATGGCCGGCACGGCGGTCGTCGGCATGGCGCTCGAGATCAGCGTGCTGCGACGACTCTACGCGCGCGACCACCTCGCGCAGGTGCTCGCGACCTTCGCGATCATCCTGATCGCGAACGAGGGGGTGCGGCTCATCTGGGGACCGCAGGTGCCGCTGTCGGCGCCGCCGGCGCTCGCGGGCCCGGTCCAGATCCTGCCCGGGCTCGACTACTCCTCCTACCGGCTGGTGATCATCGCCGTCGGCCTCGCGGTGGCGGTGGCGCTCTACGTGCTGGTCACCCGGACGAAGACCGGCATGCTGGTGCGCGCCGGCGCGTCGAACCGCGAGATGGCGACCGCGATGGGCGTCGACATCAAGCTGCTCTTCACCCTGGTGTTCGGCTTCGGCGCGGCGCTGTGCGCGATTGCCGGCGCGATGCTCGGGCCCATCCTCGCGGTGCAGGTCGGCATGGGCGAGAGCATCCTCATCCTCGCGTTCGTCGTGATCGTGATCGGCGGCATCGGCTCGATCCGCGGCGCGCTCGTCGGCGCGCTCGTGGTCGGCATGGCGGACACGATCGGCCGCGCCTTCATCCCCGCGCTCCTGCGCGAGTTCCTGCCGCCGCAGTTCGCCTCCGCCCTGGGGCCCGCGCTCGCGTCGATTCTGATCTACGTCCTGATGGCGGCGATCCTCTTCTGGAAGCCGCAGGGCCTCTTTCCCGCGCGCGGATAGCGATGCGGCGCTGGACGCTCCTCGCGGTGCTCGCGCTGGCGGTCGCGTTCCCGCTCGTCGCGCGGCCGCTCGGCTGGGAGTTCTACGTCGGCTTCGCGAGCCGCATCATGATCTACGCGCTCGCCGCCTCGAGCCTCAACCTCATTCTCGGCTACGGCGGGATGCTCTCGTTCGGGCACGCGGCATTCGTCGGCGCCGGCGCGTACGTAGTCGGCATCCTGATGGCCGAAGGTGTCGCGAGCGCCTGGGTGAGCTGGCCGCTCGCGGTCGCGGCCGCGGGCGCGCTCGCGGCCGCCGTCGGGGCGGTGTCGCTCCGCACCCGCGGCGTGTACTTCATCATGATCACGCTCGCGTTCGCGCAGATGATCTACTACATCGCCGTCGGCATGAAGGCGTACGGCGGCGAGGAGGGCCTCAACCTCCCCGCGCGCTCGAGCGTCGGCTTCGGCCTCGACCTCAAGGACGACGCGACTTTCTACTACGTCGTGCTCGGCGTGCTGATCGCCGCCCTCTATGCCATGCACCGCCTCGCGCGCGCGCGCTTCGGGCGGGTGATCGAGGCGATCCGCGAGAACGAGACGCGCATGGAGGCGATCGGCTTCGCCACCCACCGCTACAAGCTCGTCTGCTTCGCGCTCGGCGGCGCGGTCGCCGGGCTCTCCGGGGCGCTGCTCGCGAACCAGAACTCGTACGTGAACCCGAACCTCCTCTACTGGACGCAGTCCGGGTCGCTGATGATCATGGTGATCCTCGGCGGCGTCGGCGCGCTCTACGGCGGCCTCCTCGGCGCAATTGCGCTCCTCGTCCTCGAGGAGGTGTTCTCGGTCTACACCATCCACTGGCAGCTCGGCGTCGGTGCGATCCTGCTCGCGATCGTGCTCTACGCGCCGCAGGGCCTCGCCGGGCTCCTCGCGCGGCGGCGCGATGGCTGAGACGCCCGCGGCGATCCTGCGGGTCGAGGACCTGCACAAGCGCTTCGGCGGCGTCGTCGCCACCGACGGCGTATCGCTGGCGGTGGCGCGCGGTGAGGTCCACGCGCTGATCGGCCCGAACGGCGCCGGGAAGACGACGCTCGTGCACCAGCTCTCCGGCGCGCTCCGGCCCGATCGCGGCCGCGTGGCGTTCGACGGCACCGACGTGACGGCGATGGCTTTCCACGACCGCGTGCGGATCGGCCTCGCGCGCTCCTACCAGATCACCAGCATCTTCCGGAAGTTCAGCGTGCTCGAGAACATGGTGCTGCCGGTGCAGGCGCGCAGCGGGTCGAGCCTCTCGTTCTGGCGGCCGCGCGCGGCCGAAGCGGCGCTCTTCGACGAGGCGCGGCGCGTGCTCGCCGCCGTCGGCCTCGCCGGGCGCGAGGGCGTGGCCGCCGGCACCCTTGCGCACGGCGAGCAGCGCCAGCTCGAGGTCGGCCTCGCGCTCGCCACGAATCCGCGGCTCCTCCTCCTCGACGAGCCGATGGCAGGCATGGGTCCGGAGGACTCGGAGCGGATGATCGGGCTCGTCGCGGGGCTCAAGGGTTCGATCTCGGTGCTGCTCGTGGAGCACGACATGGACGCGGTCTTCCGCCTCGCCGACCGCATCTCGGTGCTGGTGAGCGGGCGGGTCATCGCGAGCGGGCCGCCGGCGGCGATCCGCGCGAACGAGGAGGTGAAGCGGGCCTACCTCGGCGAGGAGGTCGCCGCTTGAGCGAGGCCCTGCTCCGCGTCGAGAACCTCGAGACCGCCTACGGCGCGAGCCAGGTGCTGTTCGGGGTCTCGCTCGAGATCCGCGCCGGCGAGGTCGCGACGCTCCTCGGCCGCAACGGCATGGGCAAGACGACGACCGTCCGCTCGATCTTCGGCCTCACGCCGGCGCGCGGCGGGGCGATCTCGTTCCGCGGCGAGCGGATCGAGCGCCGCTCCGCCGACCGCATCGCGCGGATGGGGCTCGCGCTCGTCCCCGAGGGGCGGCAGATCTTCCCCAACCTGACCGTGCGCGAGCACCTCGTCGCATTCGCGGAGAACCGCAGCGGCGCGGCCGAGCCGTGGACGCTCGAGCGCGTGCTCGCGGTGTTCCCCGCGCTCGCCGCGCGCACCGAGAACATGGGCAACCAGCTCTCCGGGGGCGAGCAGCAGATGCTCGCGATCGGCCGCGCGCTGACGACGAATCCGAGCCTGCTCGTGCTCGACGAGGCGACCGAGGGCCTCGCGCCGCTGGTGCGCGAGGAGATCTGGCGCTGCCTCGCCGCGCTGAAGGCGGCCGGCCAGACGATTCTCGTGATCGACAAGTACGTCGAGCGGCTCGTGCGCATCGCCGACCGCCACACGATCATCGAGCGCGGGCGGGTGGCGTGGCAGGGCTCGTCCGTCGAGCTCGACGCCGACCGCGGGCTCTGGCACCGGTATCTCGGCGTGTAGCCCCGGGCGCCCGCGCCGCTAAGACCATCGTCATAGTCCGTCGCGCCGGTTTCGCCGCGCGCGGCAAAGGACTAAGGTTCCGGGCATCGAAGATCCGAAGTCGGCGATCTCCTCGACCAGCGGTACGGCCCGCGGCCGCGCCGCCGGCGCGCCAGGTGAAGCTTTCCATGCAGCGCGAAGTTTCCGCAGCCCCATTGCCCGGCCCGTCCGCGGAACGCTCTCCGGACGGCGCTCGTCTCGTCTGGGCCGATCTGACGCAGGAGGAAGCGGCGTCGAGCCTGTTTGCCCACGCTTCCCAGACCTTCGGCGCGATGCGCGTCACGGAACTGAACGCCATCCCGGCCGGCGCACCGCTCGTGCTCTGTGTCGAGCTCGCGCGCGCGCAGCCCCCGGATCTCGAGCCGCTGGAATTGCTGACCCGCCGCAACCCGTCGCTGCCCGTCCTGCTCGTCGCCGGGGAGCATTCCGACGCGCTCGCGATCGAAGCGCTGCGTGTGCGGGTGCGGGACTACCTCGTGCAGCCGGTGGCGTGGCCGGCGCTCGAGTGCCGGATCTCCGCCCTGCTCGAGCGGGGCGCGCCCGGGCGCGGTCGTGCGCGCGACCGCCGCGCGTGCCGCACCGACGCCGCGCTCGCCTACGTGGCCGAACGCTTCCGCGCGCGCGTGGACCTCGCCTCGGCGGCGCGGTGCTGCCACATGAGCGCGTCGCACTTCAGCCGGGTCTTCAAGCGCGAGCAGGGCGTCACGTTCAGCCGCTATCTCCTCGAGTACCGCATCCGCCGCGCGTGCGACCTCCTCGGCGAGGCGCGCCTCTCGGTGAAGGAGATCGGGTTCGACGTCGGCTTCAACGACCTCGCCTACTTCTCGCGCTCCTTCCGCCGCTGCGTCGGCGTCTGTCCCACACGCTACCAGTCCGACGCCGCGGGTTGACGCCGTCAGCGCGCACGGCGCGCGCAGGATCGGTCAAGCGTCCGCCGGAATCGTGCTAGCGCTGCGCCGATTTCTTCTAACGGTGCACGCCTCCCGTTCACTACAGTGCACCGGCAAGCCACGAGGCTTCGCTGAATCCCCTTCTCTTCAACCCATTCTCTTCAACCAAAGGAGTGTTCCCATGAAAGCAGCAACCAGAGCCGAAGCGCACGCGCTGCGGCACGCCGCGGCGGAAGCCGCCGCCCCGCAACGCGCCCCCGGGCTCGAGATCGTCCGCCCGGCGCGCGAGACGACCGACGCCGACATCAAGGCGCTCATCGAGGCGCGCGTCAAGAGCGCGCTCGACGAGGCGATGCAGCGTGCGCGTCCGGAGATCGCCGAGCCGCAGGGCTGGTGGAACCTGTACGCCCTCGGGCCGATTCAGCCGATCGCCGTCGGCGGCCCGCTGCTCCCGCACCAGGTGATCAAGGTGGGCGAGCCGGCGTTCGTCGCGACGGTCATGTTCCTCAACCCGTTCCTCGTGATCGCGCCCGGCACGACCGCGGGCGACGTGCTGTCGAACTTCGCGCTGCCGTACGAGATCCGCTACCAGGCCGGAAACCTGACGACCTGGACGCTCGGTCCGGGCAACATGAACGTTACCCATGCCGGCGCCGGCTTCAACCTCGTGCCGGGCGTGTACACGTACGTCGACGTGCTCGGCTTCGTCGCGAACACGCCGGGCCTCTACGAGATGAACGTGACCGCGCGGCTTCTCGGCGCGACGCCGCCGTTCGTGAACGCTCCGCAGTTCGCGGGCTACGCGCGCGGCGTGATCGACTTCGACCCCGATCTCTTCCTCGCCCCGGCGCCCGGCTTCCAGTTCGATCTGCCGATCCGGTTCCAGGTCTACCCGTAACGCACTGCGACCAGACGAGTGCCGGAGACGCCGGGCGCATGCCCGGCGTCTCCGGCGGGAAGCGAACGCCATGAAGCTCGATGCAATGACCCGGGCCCGTGCCCGGCTGGCGGCGCGCGAGGCGTGCCGCGACTATCTCTACGACGGCAACGTCACCTCGATCGACGTCGGTTTCCCGGAGCGCGAAGGCAGCTTCGAGCCGAGGCCCGCGATCCGGTTTCACGTTGCGAAGAAGCTGCGCGGGTTCGCCCTCGAGAGCGCCTTCGCCGCCGGCGCCACGGCGCCGCTCCCCGCGCAGGTCGGCGGGTTCGAGACCGACGTGCTCGAGGGCCGCTACCGGCCCCACTGGTGGTTTCCCTGGGGCTGGCGTCCGACGACGGCGAGCCGGCGTCTGGGCCGATCCGACCCGCTGCGCGGCGGCATCAGCCTCTCGCGCGAGGGCGGATACGGCGCCGGCACGCTCGGCGGGATCGTGACCGACCGCGCGAGCGGCCGGCCGATGATCCTCAGCAACTGGCACGTGCTCGTCGCCGACTGGGCGACGCGGCCGGGCGTGGCCGCCTACCAGCCCGGACGCAGGGACGGCGGGTCGAGCGAGGACCGGGTCGGCGCCTACGCGCGCGATGCGATGGCGTCGAACCTCGACGCGGCGGTCGCGACGCTCGACGGCAAGCGCGGCCACTCGAGCGAGCAGCTCGACCTCGGCCGCGTGGCCGGGGCGGGCGAGCCCGACCTGGGCGTGCGCGTCGTGAAGTCGGGTCGCACGACCGCGATCACCCACGGCGTCGTCACCGGCATCGACGGGACGGCGAAGATCCGCTATGGCCCGATCGACCGGCTGATCCGGCGCGTCGTCACGATCGACCCGGTCCCCGGGTCCAGCGTCGTGAGCGACGGCGGCGATTCCGGCTCGCTCTGGCTCGATGCGGCGACGCGCGCCTGCGTCGCGCTGCACTTCGCCGGGAGCAACCTGCCGGAGCGCGCGCTCGGGATGGACATCGCCCCGGTGCTCGAAGCGCTCGGCGTCGATCTCGCCTGATCCTGGTGGCCATCGACCCCCGCGTGCGCAAGGCCCGCGCGAAGCTCGAGCGGCTGCTCGCGGCGCGTCCGGAGGTGCGGCTGATCGACGTCGGGGCCGAGGGGCCGGGCAACGGCGTCGTGCTGCGCGTGCACCTCGTGCCCGGGACCGAAGCGAGCGCGCTCGCGATTCCCGGGGCGGTGGACGGCGTGGCGGTGCGCGTCGTGGCCGGCGAGTACCGGGTGCAAGGAACGCCCGGTCGCTCGGCGTGCTGATTCCCGCAGATCAGTCGCCCGGTGGTTGCCAGCGAGCATCGGACTAGGCCGGATGGCCGAACGGCGCGAGCCTTTCCGGCGGCGAACGTGCATGGATCACGTGCCGGACCCGTCCTATTCCCCACCTGCGCCGCCGGCGAAACGCGACACTGGCGTCGCGCTGGCGGTAACGAAGCCGGCGAAGAAACCCCGCCCACCCGAACGACTTTTCGACAGGAGACTCACCATGAAGCGCAATCTGATCGCCGTAGTCCTCGCCAGCCTCGCCACCGTCGCGTTCGCCGAGCCGACCCTTCAGGCCGACGAAACCCGCCTGATGAACGCGCCGGAAGCGACCTCGTACATCGCCGCCGACGTGCGCGTCGAGGCGGACGACCGCTACCAGGTGTTCAACCCGTAAGGCATGCCCCGAGCCGCCGGGGCGGAAGTCCCGGCGGCCCGGATTCACGCCGCACCGGAGCAACGATCATGAAGGTTCTCGGCACCCGCGATCTCGAGCGGCTCGTGCGCGAGACTTTTCCGGCGAAGCGGCACTTCTCCGCGGAGGCCGAGCTCGGCACCGCCGCCACCCGCCTGCCCGCGACCGCCTTCGTGCACGGCGGCCCCGATCCGTTCCTCGACCGCCAGTTCGACGCCTGGCTCGAGGGCGAGCCGATCTACGTCGCGCTCTACCAGCTGCTGAACCGCCTGTGCCGCCAGGGCGCCCTGATGCCCGGCGAGTACGCGGTGACGCGGCGCGCGTGATCAGTCCCCGATCACCCGCTTCCGCGCGAGAAACTCCCGCGCGAACGCGGCCGAGGACTGACGCGGTCCCGCGCGGTCCCGCGCGGCCCCGCTCCCGGCGACGCGCGCTCCCTGTCGGGGCGCCCGACGCCGCGTCCGCCCCATGAACGAGCGCGGGCGGGTCCGAGGGGAACTCGCGTTCGCCGCGCCCTGCGGAATGCGTCACGCGCTCCACGGCACGCCGCCGCGAGACCGCAAGGATTTCATCGACAGCCGGGCGCGATCGGGCGCATCGTTCACCTGCCCCCGACGGAGACCGGAATGAACCGCCACGCCAGTCGCGCCGACTTCTTCATGGCAGGCTCCGCGATCCTGCCGCTGCCGCTCCTTCTCACCTTCGGCCCGCTCGCCGCGCTCGGCACGATGGTCGCGCTGCTCGGCCTCGGCTGCTATCACGGCGCGATGGAGCAGGCGGAGACGGGCGAAGGGCCGCTCTTCGGCAACGGGCTCGACCCCGCCGAGCGCGGCGAGCGCGCGCCGGACCGCGCGCGCCGCGAGTAGCCCGGGACCGGGGCTACAGCCCGGCGACGAGCGAGCTCGCCAGCCAGACGATCGACGCGACGGCACCGAGCAGGACGCCGCCGGCGGCGATGCCCACGCCCACGCGCGCGGCGATGCCGGACGTGCGGACGTGCCACGCCATGCGGCGGACCGGCGCCTCGACGAGGCGGATCGCGGCTTCGGTGCTGAAGTTGCGCTGGGCGGCGGGGCTCCGGGTCACGGCGGTCTCCTCGGGGTTCGTGTCAGCGGGTTCGTGTCAGTCCGGCTCCAGCGTAGCTCCCCATCCGGGCACCGGGCCGCAAATCCTGCCGGCGCGCGAGTGACGGATTCACCGGGCGCGCCCCGCCCTGCTAGAGTCGCGCCTCCATGCCCGCCGCGCCGATCGACATCCATGCGCACTATTACCCGGAGGAGCTGATCGCGCTCTGGCGCGAGGAGGGTCCGCGCTGCGGCGGCGGGGTCGGCGAAGTCGAGGGCAAAGGGCCGGTGCTCAAGGCCGGGGGCATCCAGACCAACCCGCTCGGCCCGCTCTTCTACGACCTCGATGCGCGCCTTGCGGCGATGGACGGGCAGGGCGTGGCGGTGCACGCGATGTCGCTCTCGCTGCCGATGGTCTACTGGGCGGACAAGGCGCTCGCGCAGAAGCTCTCCGAGTGCTACAACGACGCGATCGCGACCGCACACCTGCGTCACCCCGACCGCCTCGTCGGGCTGGCGATGCTGCCGATGCACTTCCCGGCCGCGGCGCTCGCCGAGCTCGGGCGCGCGCGCACCCTGCCCGGGGTGCGCGGGGTCTACATGGCGACCGCGATGGCCGGCCGCGAGCTCTCCGACGCGACTTTCTTCCCGGTCTACGAGGCGATCGAGGCGGCGGGGCTGCCGATCTTCCTGCATCCGAACGGCGTGATCGGGCACGAGCGGCTCGCCGCGCACTACCTGCACAACCTGCTAGGCAACCCGTTCGAGACCGCGATCGCGGCGGCGCACCTCGTCTTCGGCGGCGTGCTCGACCGCTTTCCGCGGCTCACCTTCTGCCTGCCGCACGCGGGCGGCGCCTTCCCGTATCTCGTCGGCCGGCTCCAGCGCGGCTTCGAGAAGCGGCCCGAGCTCGCCGGCCGCAAGCTCGGGCCGCTCGACTATCTGCGCCGCTTCTACTACGACACGATCAGCTACCACGGCCCCGCGCTCGACTACCTCAAGGGCCTCGCCGGCGCCGACCGCCTGCTCATGGGGAGCGACTACTGCTTCCCGATCGCCCTCGAGCGGCCGGTCGAGACGGTGACCGGGCATGCCGGCTTCACCGCGGCGGAGCAGGCGCTGATCGTGGAAGGCAACGCGCGCCGGCTGCTCGGTCTCGGGGGCGGCGGTTCGTGAGCGGCGGGCCCGCCCTCCTCCTCCTCACGCCGTTCGTCGAGCCGTATCACGCCGAGCTCGAACGGGAGTTCACGATCCATCCGGTCGCAAGGGCGCCGGACCGCGCGGCGGCGATCCGGGTGGTCGCGCCGCAGATCCGGGCGATGGTCACCAACAGCACCGCCGGGGCGAGCCGCGAGCTGATCGATTCGCTCCCGCAGCTCGAGATCATCACGCTCTTCTCGGCCGGGTACGAGGGCGTCGACCGGGCGGCCGCGGCGGCCCGCGGCATCCCGGTGACCACCGCGCAAGGCACGAACGCGGTCTCCGTCGCCGAGCTCGCGCTCGGGCTGATGCTCGCGGTCCAGCGCGAGATCCCGCTGCGCGACCGGCAGGTGCGCGCGGGCCGCTTCGCGGACGCGCGCGCGCTCACGCACACGCTCGCGGGGAAGCGGCTCGGCCTCGTCGGCTTCGGCGACATCGGGCAGGCGATCGCCGCGCGCGCCGCGGCGTTCGGCATGACGATCGCCTACACGAAGCCCGCGCCGGCTTCGTCCTCCGGCCACCGCCACTTCGCCAGCGCCGAGGCGCTGGCCGCCGCAAGCGATTTCCTCGTCGTCTGCGCGCCCGGCGGGCCGGCGACGCGGCACCTCGTGAACGCGCGCGTGCTCGCGGCGCTCGGTCCCCGCGGCTACCTCGTCAACGTCGCCCGCGGCAGCATCGTCGACACCGCCGCGCTCGCCGACGCGCTCGAGGCTCGCGCGATCGCCGGCGCGGGGCTCGACGTCTACGAGAACGAGCCGGAGGTGCCCGAGCGCCTGCGCCGGCTCGACAACGTCGTCCTGCTGCCGCACGTCGCCGGCTTCACCCACGAGTCGTTCCGCGCCGCGTTCGAGCTGGTGCGCGAGAACCTGCGCGCGCACTTCGCCGGGCGGCCGCTCCTCACGCCGCTCGCGCCGCCGGACTGAGCGCGCGCGGAGCCAGAGCGGGCACGGGGCCCGAGCGACCGCCACCGGAACGATCGCACACTCCCCGCCCGCCCCCGTCCCGCGGCGCGGAAAACCGCCGCGTTCGCCCCGCCCTCCCCGCGGTAGAAAAGACGCCGGTGCCGGCACGCCCGGCGTAAGTGCTCAGGGGAGAGAAAATGATCATCCGTACCTGGATCGCGGCCGCAGTGCTCGCCGGCTTCGCGGTCGCCGCGACCGATGCCGAAGCGAAGCGCGTGCGCTCGCGCTCGTCGAGCTCGAGCGACCAGCCCACTGCCGCGCCCGCGGCGAAGAAGGCCACGAAGGACGAGGACGACAAGGTCGCCGCCGCGAAGAAGCCGGCGAAGGACGAGGACTCGGGCCCGTCGGCACGGCTGTCCTCGAACCGCTCGTCCTCGTCCCAGTCCCAGTCCCAGTCCTCGGGGCAGGGCGCCGCGGTAGTTCCCGTCCCGGCGGCCGCAGCGACGGCGCCGGAGGACGACGCCGCGCGCAAGGCGGCGGACGACGCGAAGCGCAAGCGCGCCGAGGAGCTGGCAATGATGCAGGCGAAGTTCGACGAGCAGGCGGCGGTGCGAAAGCGCGAGGACGAGCGCGCGCGCGCCGCGGCCGCGGCGGACGAGAAGCGGCGCGAGGACGAGGCGAACGCGAAGCGCCGCGCCGCAGAGAGCCGCGAGCGCGAGGCGCGCCGCAACCAGGTGGCTACCACCGCCCCGGCCTGCGTCATCAAGCCGGTGATGTCGGACGACGATCTCGCGAAGTGCCGTAGCGGGCGCTAGCCCGCTAGCCGGGCGATCGCTTGCGCGCCGCCCGGGCCGGACGGGCGGCGAGGCTCCGCAGGTACTCCGGCATCTCCTGCCGCAGGACGTGGCGCAGCACGGCCTCCGTAACCGGCTGATCGGTTTCCGCGAGGTACCTCTTCAGCGCTTCGTTCATCATCGTCTGGTAACCGGTGCCGGCCTTCTCGGCGCGGGCGCGAAACGCGTCGAGCACCGCGTTGTCGATGAAGATGGAGATCCGCGTCTTTCCCTTCTGCGGAATGACTGCCCCGCGTCGGCCGCGGGAGAAATCGTATTCAGCTCGCATACTGTCTTCTTTCCTTTCGCGTCGCCCGGCGCGCCGAGATCGAACGGCAGATGTCGCGTGTTGGGCGAGATTCGCCGCGGCCTTGTCCGGGTCGTACTGGAACCGCACGGCGGAATAATATATATGTTATATGTATTACGCAAGTCCGTGTCGCGCAGTGCCGCGGCTTGCCCGCCGGCCCGCCCGGCGCTATGTTCCGCCTTCCCGCGCAAAGGAACGTCACCGGAGGCCGCACCGTGCTGCAGGAGCGCATCCCCAACCTGAAAGCGCTGGTCGAGCCCGACCGCGTGCACCGGCTCTGCTACGCCGACCCGGACGTCTTCGACCTCGAGATCGCGCGGATCTTCGATCGCTGCTGGATCTACGCCGGTCACGAGTCGCAGGTGAAGAAGCCCGGCGACTTCTGGACCTTCCAGATCGGCCGGCAGCCGATGGTCATGGTGCGGGGACACAGAGGCGCGGTCCACGTGCTCTACAACCGCTGCCCCCACCGCGGCGTCCAGGTGTGCGGCGCGCGCCACGGCAACGCCGGGGAGGTCCTCACCTGCTCCTACCACTCCTGGCGCTTCCACTACGACGGCACGAACGAGTCGGTGCCGCTGCCGCGCGGCTACGAGGAGACGACGTTCGCGGGCTACGACCGCAACATGAAGCGCGCTCCGCGCGTCGAGTCCTACCGCGGCTTCGTGTTCGCGAGCCTCGCCGGGGACGGCCCGTCGCTCCAGGAATGGCTCGGGCCCGCCCGGGTCGCGTTCGACGACATCTGCGACCGCTCGCCCGAAGGCGAGGTCGAGGTGGTGATGAACTGCTACCGCGTCGTCCAGCGCTCGAACTGGAAGTTCTTCATGGAGAACCAGCTCGACGCGGTGCATCCGTCGGTGACGCACGAGTCGACCGGCCGGGCGGCGGCCGACGTCGAGTTCCAGATCCAGCGCCGCACCGGCGAGAAGCCGCTGCACTACCACATGCTCTCGGCATTCACGATTCCATTCGAGAAGTGGGATTCGCTCGAGACGATCGGCTATCCGCACGGCCACACGGTCCTCGGCGGCTACATGGGCCTGCGGCCGCAGGATCCGGACACCGTCGCCTACGAGAAGGTCCTGGCGAAAGCCTACGGCGAGCGGAAGAAGGAGGAGTTCCTGTCGCGGAACATCCACCACGTGCTCGTCTATCCCTGCCTCTCGATCCAGTCGCCGCTGCAGCAGCTCCGCGCGATCCGGCCGATCGCGCCGGACCGGACGCTCTCGGAGATCTGGCACTTCCGGCTGAAGGGCGCGCCGGAGGCGATCTACCGGCGCTCGCTCTGGTACTACAACCTCGTCAACTCGCCGGCGACGATGGTGAACGCCGACGACCTCGAGAACTGGCAGAAGGGCCAGTGGGGCCTCGCCTCCGAGGGCGGCGACTGGGTGAGCTTCCACCGCGACTACGGGCGCGACAAGGTGGAAGGCGACGTGCTGCGCTCCTCGAACGGCTGCAGCGAGGCGCCGATGCGCAACCAGTTCCGCGCGTGGCTGCAGTACATGACCGCGGCGTGACGGCGGTGGCGGCGAAGAAACCGAAGCAGCGGGCGCCGGCGAAGAAGACGGCGCGGCCGGCGGCGGCGCGCGCAGCGCGCGGTGCCGCCCCCCGGCGCGCAGCCGACGGCGCGCACCTCCAGCGCGAGGTCGAGGCGCTGCTCTACCGCCAGTCCGAGGCGCTCGACGGCAAGGACTGGAAAGGATTCATCGATCTCTTCGCCCCCGGCGGCGTGTACTGGATGCCGCCCGCGCCGCACTACACGAGCTGGGACGGCCAGCCGTCGATCTTCGCCGAGGACCGCGACATGATGACGGTGCGGATGAAGCGCGTGACGCACCCGCACGCGTGGTCGCAGCAGCCCGACTGGGGCACGAACCACGTCGTGTCGAACGTCGTCGTCGAGAAAGTCGACCCGAAGTCCGGCGACGTGCACGTGCGCTCCCGCTTCCACATGGTCGAGCTGCGCCGCGACGAGCTGCGCCACTTCGCCGGCGCGTACCGCCACCACCTCGGCCGCACGAAGGACGGCTTGCGGATCAAGCTGCAGCGCGTCGACATGGTGAACGCGCAGGCGCCGTACGAGTACGTGCTGCAGGTCTGGGTCTAGCGCCGCGTCCCGGCGCCGTGGCGCTCGCCGGCATCGGGACCATCCGCCGCGCCCGCCGCCGATCGCATCGCTTGTGCGCCCCATGATCCTCTGCGAAACTCCCGGCGTCCGCAGCGCGGCGCGCGCGCTCCCGCGCGCGCCGCGTCCTGCTCCCCGAGGGCGCCGATGTTCGAGACCACCATCGCCGGCAGCCTGCCGAAGCCCGGCTGGCTCGCCGAGACGCACCGGCTCTGGCCGCGGTGGAAGCTCGAGGGCGAGGCGCTCGCCGAAGCCAAGCGCGACGCGACGCTCGCCTGGCTCGCGACCCAGGAGGCGGCCGGCATCGACGTCGTCACCGACGGCGAGCAGTCGCGGCAGCACTTCGTCCACGGCTTCCTCGAGGCGATCGAAGGCATCGACTTCGACCGCAAGGTGAAGCTCGGCATCCGGAACAACCGCTACGAGGCAATGGTGCCGACGGTGGTCGGGCCCCTGCGGCCGCGGGGCCGGGTGCACGCGACCGAAGCGCAGCTCGCCCGCGCACACACGCGGCGGCCGCTCAAGTTCACGCTGCCGGGGCCGATGACGATCGTCGACACGATCGCCGACAGCCACTACGGCGACAAGGTGAAGATGGCAATGGCGTTCGCCGAATGCCTGAACGAGGAGGCGCGCGGGCTCGTCGCCGACGGCGTCGACGTGATCCAGTTCGACGAGCCGGCGTTCAACGTCTACCTGGACGACGTGAAGCGCTGGGGGATCGACGCGCTCCACCGCGCCGCCGAGGGGCTGGCGTGCAAGACCGCCGTGCACATCTGCTACGGCTACGGCATCCAGGCGAACCTCGACTGGAAACGGACTCTCGGCGGCGAGTGGCGCCAGTACGAGGAGATCTTCCCGGCGCTCGCGCGGAGCCGCATCGACCAGGTCTCGCTCGAGTGCGCCAACTCGAAGGTGCCGGCGAAGCTGATGGGGCTGCTCGCCGGCAAGGACGTGCTCGTCGGCGTGATCGACGTCGCGTCCGACGCGGTCGAGACGCCCGGGCAGGTCGCGGCCACCCTCGCCGAAGCGGCGAAGCACGTGCCGAAGGAGCGCATCGTCGCCTGCACGAACTGCGGCATGGCGCCGATGGACCGCGCGATCGCGGCGGCGAAGCTCGCGGCGCTCGGCGCCGGGGCGCGGCTCGCGCGCGAGCGGCTGGCCTGACCGGAATGAAGCGGCTCGCCGCCGACCCGGCGCTCGTCGACGACCTCGTCGTTGCCAACCACATCCTGTACGCCGAAGGCGTCGTCGACGGCTTCGGCCACGTGAGCGCCCGGCATCCCGGGCGGCCCGACCGGTTCGTCCTCGCGCGCAGCATGGCGCCCGCGCTGGTCGAGGCCGGCGACCTCATGGCGTTCGACCTCGACGGCAACGCCGTCGGCGGCGACCAGCGCACGCCCTACGTCGAGCGCTTCATCCACGGCGCGATCTACAAGGCGCGGCCCGACGTGTCGGCGGTGGTGCACAGCCACAGCCCGAGCGTCATCCCGTTCGGCGTCACCGGCGGGACGCTCCGCCCGATCTACCACATGAGCGGCTTCCTCGGCGCCGGCGCGCCGATCTTCGAGATCCGCGAGGCGGGCGGGATGACCGACATGCTGATCCGCGACAACGCGCTCGGCGACGCGCTCGCGCGGACGCTCGGGTCCCGCGCGGTGGCGCTGATGCGCGGCCACGGCTCGGTCGCGGTCGGCGCCTCGATCCAGCAGGTCGTGTACCGCGCGATCTACACCGAGATGAATGCGCGCCTGCAGGCCGAAGCGGCGCGCATGGGCACGATCAACTTCCTCGAGCCGGAGGAGGCGCGCCTCGCCGCGCTCATGAACGACCAGCACAACCGCCGGCCGTGGGAGCTGTGGCAGCGCCGGGTCGAGCGGTCGCGCCCGCGCGCGGCCGCCGCCAGGCGGGCGCGCAGCTGATCGGCCGGCGGTGGACACGGTCTTCGCCGCGTTCGAGCAGACCGCCCGCGCGCATCGCGCCAAGCCGTTCCTGCAGGTGCTCCCGGAGGACGTCGAGCTCGGCTACGGCGAGGCGCTCGACCTCGTCCGCGCGATCGGGGCGCGCTACCGGGCGCGCGGCTACGGGCGCGGGCACCGGGTCGCGCTCAAGCTTCCGAACTGCCCCGAGTTCCTGCTCCACTTCCTCGCGCTCAATTCGATCGGCGCGAGCGTCCTGCCGCTGAATCCCGAGTACCGGCCGGCGGAGCTCGAGTACGTGCTCGGGCACGGCGAGGCGAACCTCGTCGTCGCGCGCGAGATGCTCGAGGGCGGGTTCGATCCGCCTCCCGCCCCCGCGCCGGGCACCGCCCGGGAATGCGCGCTGCTCTACACCTCGGGCACGACCGGCAAGCCCAAGGGCTGCCTCCTGAGCGACTTCTACTTCCTCAACCTCGGCCGGCACTACGTGGACGAAGGCGGCCTGTGCGCGCTCCGGCCGGGCGAGGAGCGGCTGATCACGCCGCTGCCGCTCTTCCACATGAACGCGCTCGCCTGCTCGACGACGGCGATGATCCTGGCCGCGGGCGCGATCGTGCAGCTCGACCGCTTCCACCCGCGAACGTGGTGGCGCGACGTGGCGGCGTCCGGCGCCACGATCGTGCACTACCTCGGCGTCATGCCGGCCGTCCTGCTGACCCTGCCGGAGGGTCCCCACGATCGCGCGCACGGCGTGCGCTTCGGCTACGGCGCCAACGCGAATCCGCAGGATCACGCCGCGTTCGAGGCGCGCTTCGGCTTCCCGCTCGTCGAGGCCTGGGCGATGACCGAGACCGGCGGCGGCGCGATGCTCGCCGCGAGCCGCGAGCCGCGGCACGTCGGCACCCGCTGCGTCGGCCGCCCGCGCGCGCATTTCGAGTTCCGCATCGAGTCCGGAACCGGGGAGTTCCTGGTCCGGAATGCGGGCGCCGATCCGCGCGCCGGATTCTTTTCCGGCTACCTGAAGGACGACGCGGCGACCGAGGAGGCCTGGCGCGGCGGCTGGTTCCACACCGGGGACGCGCTCCGCCAGGGCGAGGACGGCAGCTTCCACTTCGTCGACCGGCAGAAGAACATCATCCGGCGCGCCGGCGAGAACATCGCCGCGCTCGAGGTGGAGGCCGCGCTCGCCGGGCACCCGGCGGTGCGCGGGGTCGCGGTGATCGCGGCGCCGGACCCGCTGCGCGACGAGGAGGTCATGGCCTGCGTGGTCGCCGCCGCGGGCGCCGTGCCGGGGCGGGACACCGCGGTCTCGATCCAGGATTGGTGCCTCGCGCGCCTCGCGTACTTCAAGGCGCCCGGCCTGGTGGCGTTCATCGACGCCCTGCCGGTGACCTCCACCAACAAGGTGCAGAAGGCGAAGCTCGCCGATTTCGCGGTCGACCCGACCCGCTGCTTCGATCTGCGCGACCGGAAGCGGCGCAGCTAAATTAAACTGTCCGCCATGGGCAGGTATCGCGACGATCCGGGCGCGCTCGCTCGACTGGTGGAGGACGACCGCGTCCATCGCGACGTCTACACCGACCCGGAGATCTTCTCACTCGAGCTGGAGCGCCTCTGGTCGCGCGCCTGGATCTACGTCGGGCACGCGAGCCAGGTGCCGGAGACCGGCGACTTCCTCACCGTCGACCTCGCCGCGAAGCCGGTCGTCATGGTGCGCCAGGCCGACGGCGGCATCCGCGTGCTGTTGAACCGCTGCGCGCACAAGGGCACGAAGGTGGTGTACGCGCCGTCCGGCAACGCCGGCAAGACGTTCCGCTGCCCGTACCACGCGTGGACCTACCGGCTCGACGGCTCGCTCGTCATGATCCCGCTCAAGGACGGTTACGCCGGCACGCGGCTGGAGGAGACCGACTCGCCGCGCGGGCTCGGCGTGGTGAAGAACGTCGAGGTCTACCGCGGCTTCGTCTTCGCCCGCCTCGCCGAGCGGGGCCTTGGCTTCCGGGAGTTCTTCGGCGAGGCGCTCTCCTCGATCGACTTCCTCGCCGACCGCTCGCCCGAGGGGGAGCTCGAGATCACCGGCGGCAGCTTGCGCTACCTCCACGACTGCAACTGGAAGATGTTCGTGGAGAACCTGAACGACAGCATGCACCCGATGATCGCGCACGCCTCGTCGGCGGGCACGGCGAAGCGGCTGTGGGAGGGCCGCGGCGCCGACGGGCCGAAGCCGATGGCGGTCGAGCAGTTCGTGCCGTTCGTCAACGGCTACCAGTTCTTCGACGAAATGGGCATCAAGGTGTACCCGCACGGCCACGGCTTCTCCGGCGTGAACTTCTCGATCCACTCGGCGTACTCGCCGATCCGGGAGTACGAGGAGGCGATGCACCGCACCTACGGCGAGGAGCGCGCGCAGGAGATCCTCGGCACCGTGCGCCACAACACCGTCTACTACCCGAGCCTGACGATCAAGGGCGCGATCCAGTCGATCCGCGTCGCGCGGCCGCTCGCCGCCGACCGCACGCTGATCGAGTCCTTCACCTTCCGCCTGAAGGGCGCGCCGGAGGCCATGCTCGCCCGCACGGTCATGTACAACCGGCTGATCAACTCGCCGATGTCGGTGGTCGGCCACGACGATCTCCACTGCTACCGCTCGATCCAGGAGGGCCTCGCGGCGCCCGGGACCGAGTGGGTGAGCCTGCACCGCAACTTCGACCCGCGCGAGCTCGCCGCGCCCGAGCTCGTCGCCAACGGCACCAGCGAGATCTCGATGCGCAACCAGTTCCGCGCCTGGCGCGAGCTCATGGCGGCGGAATGAGCGGGCGCGGATGAGCGAGCGGCCCACCGAGCAGGAGCTCGTCCGGTTCGTCGTGCGCGAGGCGCGGCTCCTCGACGAGAAGCGCTTCGACGAGTGGTACGAGCTCTTCGCCGACGACGCGTTCTACTGGGTGCCCGCGGTGCCGGGCCAGGCGGATCCGCACCTCCAGAACTCGCTCGCGTACGAGGACAAGTTCCTGCTCGAGCTGCGCATCGAGCGCCTCAAGAGCCCGCAGGCCTACTCGCAGAAGCCGGCGAGCCGCTGCCACCACGTCCTCCAGGCGCCGGAGGTGGAGCGCGCGGACCGCGCGCGCGGCGAGTTCGTGCTGCGCACGCCGTTCGTCTACACCGAGACCCGCGGCGACGAGTCGCAGCGCTACGCCGCGACCGCGTGGCACACGCTCGTCTGGGCCGACGAGCGGCTGCGCATCCGGCTGAAGCGCGTCGACCTCCTCAACTGCGACGCGATGCTGCCGTCGATCCAGCTCTTCCTGTGACCCGATGAGCGCAGCGATCGTCACCGGCGGCGCCGCGGGCATCGGCCGCGCGGTGGCGGAAAGCCTCCTCGCCGCCGGAACCGAGGTCGTGTCGCTCGACCTGCGGCCGGGCGATCTGCGGCACCCGCGGCTGCACCACGTCACCGTCGATCTCGCGGACACGGGCGCGACCGCCGAAGCCGCGGCGGCGATCGCGCGCACGCACGCGCCGACGACGGTGATCCACAACGCCGGCGTGATCCGGCCCGCACCGCTGCCGGAGGTGAAGCTCGAGGACCTGGGCGCGCTCGTCAACCTCCACCTCGCGGCGGCGGTCCTCCTCACGCAGGCGTGCCTGCCCGCGATGAAGGCGGCGGGCTACGGCCGGGTGGTCCTCGTCTCCTCCCGCGCGGTGCTCGGCCTGCCGACGCGCACCGCCTACTCGGCCACCAAGGCCGGCATGCTCGGGATGGCGCGCACCTGGGCGCTCGAGCTCGCGCCGCTCGGCGTCACGGTGAACGTGGTCGCGCCGGGGCCGATCCGCACGGCGAACTTCCACAGCGTCGTTCCGGAGGGCAGCCCGCAGGTGGAGCGCATCGCGCAGGGGATCCCGGTGAAGCGGCTGGGCGAGGCCGCCGACGTGGCGCGCGCGGTGATGTTCTTCGCCGCGCCCGAAGCGGGCTTCGTGACCGGGCAGGTGCTGTACGTGTGCGGCGGCACCAGCGTCGGCAGCCTGACCCTGTAGCGCCGATGGTGGCCGCCGCTCTGCAGCGAGGCGCCCGGTGACGCGCCGGCGCGCCGGCTACGACGGCGTCGCGGTCGCGATGCCGGTGACGGTCCCCTACGTGCGCTACTCCATCCGCGGCGCGCACTGGTGGATCGGGCGGGCGATGGCCGAGCTCTGCCAGCGCTCCGGTGTTCGCAAGGAGGAGATCGATGGCCTCTGCGTGTCGAGCTTCACGCTCTCACCGGACGTCGCGGCCGGCCTCACCCAGCATCTCGGCCTGTCGGTGCGCTGGCTCGACCACGTCGCGCTCGGCGGCGGGAGCGCGGTGGTGAGCCTGCGCCGCGCGGCGCGCGCGGTGCAGGCGGGCGACGCCGACATCGTCGCCTGCGTCGCGGGCGACGCGAACCACGTCGACTCGTTCCGGCTCAACACCGCGAACTTCAGCCTGTTCGCCCGCGACGCGGTCTACGCCTACGGCTCGGGCGGGACGTACGCGAGCTTCGCCCTGCTCACCGCGCACTACATGCGGCAGTACGGCGCCACGCGCGAAGACTTCGGCAAGCTCTGCATCGCGCAGCGCGCGAGCGCGCTTGCCAATCCGCACGCGCTCTTCAAGCAGCCGCTGACGATGGCGGAGTACCTCGCCGCGCGGCCGCTCGCGACGCCGGTGCATCTCTTCGACTGCGTGATGCCGTGCGCCGGCGCGGAGGCGTTCCTCGTGATGCGCGAGGAGGAGGCGGCGGCGCGCGGCCTGCCGTGGGCGCGGCTCCTCGCCACGCTCGAGCGCATCAACGCCTTCCCCGGCGACCCGGTCCAGATCCGCGGCGGCTGGGAGCTCGATCGCGACGAGCTGTACGGCCAGGCCGGCGCCGGTCCGCAGGACATGGACTTCTTGCAGGCCTACGACGACTATCCGGTCATCAGCGTGATGCAGCTCGAGGACCTCGGGTTCTGCGCGAAGGGCGAAGGGCCGCAGTTCGTGCGCGCGAACGGCTTCACCGTCGACGGCAGCCTGCCGCTCAACACCTGCGGCGGCCAGCTCTCGGTCGGGCAGGCCGGCGCCGCCGGGGGGCATCTCGGGATGGTGGAGGCGATCCGGCAGCTCACCGGCCAGCCGCTCGGACGCCAGGTGCCCGACGCCGAGCTCGGCCTGGTGAGCGGCTTCGGCATGATCAACTACGACCGCGGGCTCTGCTCGGGGGCGGCGATCCTCGCTACCGGCGCCCGAGCGGGGACAGGATGAGCGCACCGCTCCAGCGCCCCAAGCGCAAGAACCCGATCCTGCGCACGCGGCTGCCGACGGCGCCGCCGGCCGCGCGGAGCCGCATGGCGCACGGCCTGACCGCGGGCGCCGCGCGCGGCGAGCTCGAGCTGCAGGTCTGCCGCGACTGCGGCGCGACGCAGTATCCGCCGCGCGAGGCCTGCCACGCCTGCCTCTCGGACCGGCTCGCCTGGCGCGCGCAGGACGGTCGCGGCGAGCTCGTCTCCGAGACCACTCTCCATCTGAGCTACGAGCTGTTCTTCCGCGAGCGCGTGCCGTGGCGGCTCGGCATGGTCCGGCTCGACGCCGGGCCGATCGTCATCGCCCACCTGCACGGTGACTGCGCCCCACCGCCGGCGCGCGTGAAGGTCCGGGCCTGCCTGGACAAGTCGGGCGAGGCCGCGCTCTTCGCCGTCCCCGAGAAAGAGACCCCGAACATGGCCGACGACAGGCAGCTCCGTGAGATGACCTGCGATCCGAAGTTCCGCAAGGTGCTCGTCACCGACGGCAAGACCGCGCTCGGGCAGGCGCTCGTGCGCGCGCTCGTCGCGGCGGGCGCCGACCTCGTCTGGGTTGGCCACGCCGAGCCGTGGAAGAAGTTCGCCGGGTTCGACGAGCTGGCGGCGCTGCCGCAGGTGACGCTGGTGCCGCTCGACGTGACCGACTCGCGCAACGTGCGCGAGGTCGCGGCCGAGATCGGCGGCCGGGTCGACATCCTGGTGAACAACGCCGAGCATCACCGCGCGCACGGCATCGGCGACCGCCAGGGCGTCGAAACCGCCCGCGCGGAGATGGACGTCAACTACTTCGGGCTGCTCCGCCTAGCGCAGGAGTTCGGGCCGGCGATGCGCGCGCGCGGCGCCGACGGGCAGTCGAGCGCGGTGGCGTGGGTCAACCTGCTCTCGATCTACGCGCTCACGAACTTCCCGCCGCACGGCACCTTCTCCGCGTCGAAGGCGGCGGCGCACTCGCTCGCGCAGTGCCTGCGCGCCGAGATGCGCGGCTCCGGGATCCGCGTGGTCAATCTCTACCCCGGGCCGATCGACGACGAATGGAACCAGCTCCTGCTGCCGCCCAAGCTCGCACCCGCCGCGCTCGCACAGGCCGTGGTGAAGGCGCTCCAGAGCGGGGTCGAGGACGTCTACCCCGGCGACGTGGCGCAGGAGTGGCTCGCGCGCTGGCGCGACAATCCGAAGGCGCTGGAACGGGAGGTCTCGTCGTGAGCACACCGCGCCGTGCGAAGGGCAGAGCCGGCGCGCGTGCGCCCCGCCGGAATCCGGCGAATCGCCCGGCGAGCCCGCTCGCCGGGCTGGCGCAGGGCCTCGCCGCCGGGACGATCCGGGTCGTCGACCTCACCGCGACCCTGTCGCCGGAGTTCCCCCACATCTCGCTCCCGCCCGAGTTCGGGCAGGCCTGGCCGTTCCGCATCGAGGAGGTGTCGCACTACGACGAACGCGGGCCGGCCTGGTACTGGAACAACTTCTCCTGCGGCGAGCACACCGGCACGCACTTCGACGCGCCGGTCCACTGGGTGTCCGGGAAGGACCTGCCGCACAACGCCGTCGACACGATCCCGCCCGAGCGCTTCATCGGGCCGGCGTGCGTCGTCGATTGCTCGCCGGAAGCGGCGCGGGACCCCGACTTCCTGCTGACGAAGCGCTTCCTCCTCGAGTGGGAGAAGCGGCACGGCCGCATCCCGGCCCGCGCCTGGGTGCTGATGCGCACCGACTGGTCGAAGCGCAGCGACGACCCGGCCGCCTACCAGAACTACGACGAGACCGGGCAGCACACGCCCGGCCCGGACACCGACGCGGTGCGGTTCCTGGTCGAGGAGCGCGACATCCTCGGCTTCGGCACCGAGTCGATCGGCACCGACGCCGGCCAGGCGGTGCACCTCCGCCCGCCCTACCCCTGCCACTACTTCATGCACGGCGCCGGGCGCTACGGCCTGCAATGCCTCACCCGGCTCGACCGGCTGCCGCCGACCGGTGCGGTCGTGATCGCCGCGCCGCTCAAGATCCGCAACGGCAGCGGGAGCCCGCTGCGCGTGCTGGCGCTCGTTCCGGGCGCGAAACCGCGGGAGAATCTGCGATGACCGACAGGAAGCACCGGATCTGGTTCCAGGGCGCGACCGACCGCGTCCACATGGCGCCGTACATCAGCCGGGTCGAGGCGCACCTCCAGGCGATCCTCGATCCGGACTTCGGCTACACCTTCCACACCACCTCGCCGCCGGCGACGACCACGCACGCGCTCACCGAGCACCGCATCGCCGGCGCGTTCGTGCGCGGCGCCGTCGAAGCCGCCCGCCAGGGCTACGATGCCATGGCGATCACCCATTTCCAGGACGCCGGCCTCGCGGAGGTGAAGTCGGTGGCCGAGATCCCGGTGCTCGGCCTCGGCGAGACCACGCTCTTCCACGCCTGCACGCTCGGCCGCAAGCTCGGCCTGGTGACCATCAATCCGGCGTTCGTGCCCTGGCACGAGGACCAGGTCGTCCGCTACGGCCTCGCGAGCCGGGTCGTCGGCGTGCGCGCCGTCGACGCGAAAGTGAGCGACTTCATCGACGCCTTCGCCCGCCGCGAGGCCTACGACGCGCTCTACCCGAAGTGGGAGCGCGAGTGCCTGCGCCTGCTGGAGGCCGGTGCCGACGTGATCGTCCCCGCCGGCGGGCTGCCGATGATGCTGTTCGGCGCCGAGCCCGGCGCCCACCTCGACGGCGCGCCGATCGTCAACGGCATCACGCTGATCGCCAAGTCCGCCGAGATGGCGGTGAAGCTCCGCCGCACCGCCGGCATGGCGGCGGTCAGCCGGCGCTCGAGCTACGCCCGGCCGCCGGAGCTCGCGCTGCGGGAGTTCCTGGAGCCCTGACGCTCAGCTGATCCCCGGCAGCCAGGTGGCGAGCGGCGGGAAGGCGATGATCAGCGCGATGAGCGCGAGCACGCAGGCGATGAACGGCAGCCCGGCGAGGTAGATGTCGCGCATCGTCGTGCCGGGCGGCGAGACGCCCTTCATGACGAAGAGCAGCAGGCCGAACGGCGGCGTGGTGTAGCCGATCTCGAGCGCGAGCAGCATGATGAGGCCGAACCACGTCAGGTCGAAGCCGAGCAGCTTCGCGAGCGGGAAGAAGATCGGCGCGGTGAGCAGCATCATCGAGAGCTGGTCCATGAAGCAGCCGAGGAAGAGAATCACGCCGATCATGATGAGGAGCATCGTGAGCGGCGCGACGTCGAACGCGAGCGCCCATTTCATGAGGCCGCTCGAGGCGCCGGTGAACGCGAGCACCTGGGCGAAGGTGGCCGAGCCGAAGATGATCAGGAACGCCATCACCGTGACCCGCAGCGCGCCCTTGAGCGACTTGACGAACGCCTCCCAGGTCATCACCCCGTAGCAGGCGGCGAGGAAGATCACCGACACGGCGCCGAGCGCCGCCGCCTCGGTCGGCGTGGCCCAGCCGACCAGCATGATGACCACCGAGAAGGCGATGATGCCCACCATCGGGATCACGTCGACGAAGACGAGGCGGACCTTCTCGCGCCGCGACACCGGCGCCGCGGCGTAGGCCGGGGCGGCGCCGGGATCGAAGACCGTCCACGCCCAGATCAGGACGCCGTACATCGCGGCGAGCAGGAGGCCGGGAACGATCCCCGCGATGAGGAGATCGCCCACGTCCGTCTGCCCGAGGGTGGCGAGGAGCACGGTGAGCGCCGAGGGAGGAATGATCACCGCGAGCCCGCCGACGCCCATGATCGGGCCGATCGAGAGGTACTTGTTGTACCCGCGGCGCATCATCTCCGGCACCATCAGCGTCCCGAGCAGCGCGCACGCGCCCATCGAGGACCCCGCCGGGCCGGCGAAGGCGGTACCGCCGATCAGCGTCACGTAGGCGAGGCGCCCGCGCACGTTGCCGAGCAGCTTGTCCGCGGCGTTGAAGCAGCGCGCGGCGAGCCCGGTATGAAAGAAGAGCTCGCCCATCAGGAGGAACATCGGGATCGGCACCAGCGCGAAGTTGGTCATCGCGCCGAAGCCGTTGTTGATCACCTGCGCGATGCCGTTGCCGCCGCCCATGTAGAGCACCGCGGCGACGATGTTGGTGGCGAAGAAAGCGATCGCCACCGGCACGCCGAGCATCATCAGCCCGACCGCGCAGCCGAAGAGGATGACCGCCGCCCCGACCCAGTCCACGCTCAGGGCTCCACTTCCTCGACCGCGGCGATCGGCTGCAGGAAGCTCTCGCCGCGCCGCAGGAAGCGCGCGAACTCGACCGCCATCATCGCGAACGCCACCGGGATCCACATCACGATCGTCCAGCGGGGCATGTCGAACGAGCGCACGTCCTTGTTCGCCTGCGCGATGTCGGTGAGGGTGACGCGCAGGCCGTACCAGGCGAGCACCAGGCACACGGCGATGCACAGCACCCCGATCGCGACGGTCATGGCGCGGCGCTGCCGCGGGCCGAGCGCCATCAGCAGGATCTCGACGTAGACGTGGCCCTTCTCGCGCACCAGCCAGGGCGCGCCGAGGCAGGGAATCAGCAGCAGGAAATACTCGTTGAAGGTGAAGAAGTGCGCCGAGCTCTGGTAGCCCGCCTGGCGCAGCACGACGTCGATGAAGATCGTGATCATCATCGCCGCCATGAGCAGCCCCGCGCAGACCGCGAGGCCGTACAGCAGCAGGTCGTAGGTCCTCGTCAGGAGGCGCATGACGAACCGCCCGGTGTGGTGGAGCGGGGCGGCCCCGCCGCGGTGGAGCGGGGCGGCCCCGC
>Ga0187893_10002457_pt1 | contig 40696 bp, 29 predicted proteins | sample MA1701074metaG_FD_139574 | JGI IMG/M metagenome (GOLD analysis project Ga0187893, IMG submission 139574) | White microbial mat communities from a basaltic lava cave in the Kipuka Kanohina Cave System on the Island of Hawaii, USA - MA170107-4 metaG ...
ACCGGGCAACTATGGAGCCGGCGCTCAGTGCGTACGGGAGTGCCAAGCGGGTCCGCGGGTGGGTCAACCTTGCACGGAAAGTGTGGGCGATCCGCCGGCGCCGGACCTGGACTGCGGCTCTTGCTCGGCCGGTTCGCCGAGCCCCGGCATCCCCTGCGATGCGAACAGCGACTGCTCGCCGGGCACCTGTGCCACGGGTGTTTGTGGCGCCGGCGGTCCCGCGACCACCGGCTTCTGCCGCGACAGATGCGGACGGTGCAATTAACGGAGCTCAACGAAGAATGGGCAGGGGCGGAGTTGAACCGCCGACACACGGATTTTCAGTCCGTTGCTCTACCAACTGAGCTACCTACCCGTTCGCACGGCCGACGTGGCTCGTACGAGGCCCACAAGGGACCACGAGAAAGTACATGTCATGAGAAGTGTGGTCAAGACGCTGGTTGGTCGTCGCCGAGTGCAGTCTGCCCGCGAAGCTCTTCGAGTTGAAAGAGCCCCACGTCAGCTACGTCGATCAAGCGCGCGCCGCCGTCGGTGACTCTGCGGTTTCGAAATCCTGGTTGAACGGGTCGTCCCAGAAGTTGACGAGGTCGATGCGGGTGACGACGCCGAGCGGCTGATTGCGGCGCAGGGCCACGACGCCGCTGTTTCCGGCGGAGAGCACGCGGTAGACCTCATCGAGGTCCACGTGCTCATCGACGGTGGGCATGGGGCGGCCCATGATCTCGCGGACGGGGACGCCGCGGGGATCGATGCGCTGGTGCAGCAAGCGGGCGAGGGTCAGCTCGCGGAGCTGGCCGACGACCTGATTGTCCTCGATGACCGGCACTTGAGAGATGCCGTGGCGGCGAAGAAGAACGATAGCATCTTCGGCCTTCTCGTCGGGACCGATGGCGATGATGGGCACGTTGCCGCGACGTTCGAGCAGCTCGCCGACGGTGTGCGACTTGCCGAGGGGCTTCATGAAGCCGCGCTCGATCATCCACTCGTCGGAGTAGAGCTTTGAGAGGTAGTTCCTGCCGGTGTCGGGGCACATGACGATCACGAGATCGGTCGGTCCGAGGCGCTTGGCGTAACGCAGGGCCGCGGCCATCGCCGTGCCGCACGAGCCGCCGACGAGCAACCCCTCTTGCCGGGACATCGCCCGCGCCACCGCGAACGAATCCGAATCGCCGACGCGGATCCATTCGTCCACGACATGTGAGTTGAGCGTCTTGGGAACGTAGTCTTCGCCGATGCCTTCAACGGCCCAGGGCTTGGGGCTGTCGCCTGAGAGGATCGAGCCTTCCGGGTCGGCCCCGATCACGCGGATGCGCTGGTTTTTTTCCTTAAGATACTTCCCCACGCCCGAGATCGTGCCGCCGGTTCCGATGCCGGCCACGAAGGCCGTAATCTTGCCTTCGGTTTGCTCCCAGATTTCGGGGCCCGTGTGACGGTAGTGATACTCAGGGTTGTTGAGGTTGGTGAACTGATTGGGCTGCCAGGCGTTGGGGATTTCGTTGGCAAGGCGTTGGGCGACGCCGCTGTAGCCCTCCGGGCTGTTGCTCTCCGCGTTGGTCGGCGTAATAACGACTTCCGCCCCGTAAGCCTTGAGCAGGCGGATTTTCTCGGCGCTCATCTTGTCCGGCATGATGAAGATGCAGCGATAGCCCTTGACAGCGGCGACCATGGCCAGCCCCACGCCGGTGTTGCCGGACGTGGCCTCGACGATCGTACCGCCCGGCTTGAGCATGCCCTCCCGTTCGGCCGCCTCCACCATCGCCAGGGCGATACGGTCCTTCACGCTGCCGCCCGGATTGACGAACTCGATCTTGGCATAGACCGGCGTGGACAAGCCGGTGGCGATCCGGTTCATCCGAACCAAAGGCGTGCGGCCGATCGCTTCCAGAACGCTCTTGCACATCTTGACCATGAGGTCGCTTCTCCGGGCGAGCACGGATACACCCTTGTGCGTCCGTTTCGCACACGCGGGCGGATTGTATCGTATTTTAAGGAGGGGCTGTACGCCCTGCGCGGGGTTTTCTGCCGCATGGGGCCTTGCAGCGGGTGGGGGGGAAAGGGGGAAGCCGCGGGGCTAGGTGGCCCGGGGCTGCCCCCTTTTTTTGGGACGCCGGTTCGCCTAAAGTAATATGTTCGTCCACGCTACGCGGCGAGGAGGAGGAAAGACCGATCGCCGCGACTCGGTAGAGAGGAAGACGCCCGTGACGGGCCGGCGGAACCGGGTCGCAACCCGTGCCGCTGAACAGTAACGATTGGGGAGCACAAGGAAAACCATGGTCGTTTCGACCGAACCCGCACCAACGAGAAAACAGCAACCGCAGACCATCGAGCGGGAGGAGATTACCGTTCGGTTTGCGGGGGACTCCGGCGACGGCATGCAACTCGCCGGAACCCAACTGACCAACACGTCCGCGATCTTCGGCAACGACGTGAGCACGTTCCCGGACTTCCCGGCGGAGATTCGCGCTCCCGCGGGGACACTCGCGGGGGTCAGCGGCTATCAGCTCAACTTCGGGGCCCGCAAGCTGCGCACGGCCGGCGATCGCGTGAACGCACTGATCGCCATGAACCCGGCGGCCCTTAAGATCAACGTCGCGGACTTAGAGCAGGGCGGCATCCTGGTCGTGAACGAGGATGCTTTTAGCGCCGGCAACTTGCAGAAGGCGGGGTACGCGACGAACCCGCTCGACGACGGCAGCCTCAAACACTACCAGCTCTTTCGAGTCCCGATCGACAAGCTCAACGCCGAAGCGTGCGCGGAGACAGGCTTGACCGGGCGCGCGGCGGGACGGTGCAAGAACTTCTACGCCTTGGGAATTACCTACTGGTTGTTCGGGCGGTCGATGGAGCCGACGCTGCGCTGGATCAACGACAAGTTCGGCAGCAAGCCGGCCGTGGCCGAGGCCAACTCCAGGGCCCTTCGCGCGGGGTACTACTTCGGCGAGACGACGGAGATGTTCCCGGTGCGGTTCCTGGTTTCACCGGCGAAGCTTTCGCCGGGGCGATATCGCAAGGTGACCGGCAACGAGGCCTTGGCGATGGGGTTGATTACCGCCGCCAAGCTCGCCGAAAAGCCCCTGTTCTACGGCACGTATCCAATCACGCCGGCGAGCGACATTCTGCACGAGCTGTCGCGGCACAAGAACTTCGACGTGCGGACGTTCCAGGCGGAGGACGAGATCGCGGCGATCACGGCGGTAGTCGGCGCCGCCTATGCCGGGGCGTTCGCGGTTACCGGAACGAGCGGGCCGGGCATGGCCCTGAAGCAGGAAGCCATCGGACTGGCCATCATGACCGAACTGCCCATGGTTATCATCAACGTGCAGCGCGGCGGCCCCAGCACCGGCTTGCCCACCAAGACCGAGCAAGCCGACCTTTTCCAGGCCGTCCTTGGTCGCAACGGAGAATCCCCACTGTGCGTCCTGGCGGCCGCCACGCCGGCCGATTGCTTCACCATGGGGATCGAGGCGTTCCGCATCGCCACGGAATTCATGACCCCTGTCGTCCTGCTGAGCGACGGGTATCTCGCCAACGGCGCCGAGCCATGGTTGATCCCCGATCCCGCGAAGCTGCCGAAGATCCGCGTGAAGCACCCCACGGAGTCGAACAGCGGGAACGGCTTCCTGCCGTACAAGCGCGACGCGAAGCTCGCCCGGGAGTGGGCCATCCCTGGAACGCCGGGCCTCGAGCATCGCGTGGGCGGATTGGAGAAGCGCGACGTGACCGGGGACGTCTGCTACGAAGCCGACAACCATCACCACATGGTCTGTACGCGCCGCCGGAAGATCGACAACATCGCCGACACCATCCTGCCGCTGGAGGTGTACGGTGATCCCGCCGGTGAGTTGCTTGTGCTGGGATGGGGCAGCACGTACGGACCGATTACGTCGGCGGTGGATAAGTGCCGCGAGCGCGGGCTGAAAGTCTCCAGCGCTCATTTGCGATACATCGACCCCATGCCCAAGAACACGGGCGACGTGCTCCGGCGCTTCAAGAAGGTCCTGATCCCCGAAATGAACCTCGGGCAGCTCCTGACCGTGATTCGCGCGAAGTACCTGGTGGACGCCATCGGCTTGAACAAGGTCCAGGGCAAGCCCTTCATGATTCGTGAAATCGAAGAGAAGATCGAGGAACTCCTCGGCAAATCAAACGGAAGGAACGCATGAGCACGCAGACAACGGTGCAATTGACGGCGAAGGATTACGGCAGCGACCAGGATGTCCGCTGGTGCCCGGGATGCGGGGACTATTCCATCCTCGCCCAGGTCAAGAAGGTCATGGCCGCCATCGGGGCCAAGCGCGAGACCACGGTGTTCGTGTCCGGCATCGGTTGTTCGAGCCGTTTTCCGTATTACATGAGCACGTACGGGTTCCACAGCATCCACGGGCGAGCGCCCGCGGTGGCGACGGGCGTCAAGTCCACCAACCCGGAGCTTGACGTGTGGGTGGCCACGGGGGACGGCGACGCCCTGAGCATCGGCGGCAACCACTTCCTGCACGCCGTGCGTCGAAACGTGAACATGAAGATTCTCATGTTCAACAATCAAATCTACGGGTTGACCAAGGGCCAGTATTCGCCCACGTCCCCCCTGGGGAAAAAGACCAAATCCACGCCGGTAGGCTCGGTGGACTATCCGCTGCACCCCATCTCCGTGGCCATCGGCGCGGAGGCGACGTTCGTGGCCCGCTCGATCGACGTGAACGTCAAGCACCTCGAGTACGTGCTGGAACGGGCCTCGAAGCACAAGGGGACGGCGTTCGTCGAAATCTACCAGAACTGCAACATCTTCAACGACCTTTGTTTCGAGTACGCCACGGCCAAGGAAACCAAGGACGACACCACCGTCTACCTCGAGCACGGCAAGCCGCTCATCTTCGGCAAGGACCGCAAGAAGGGCATCCGCCTCCACGGCATGGACCCCGAAATCGTCGAGCTGGGCGGAGACATCAAGGAGGACGATCTGCTGTTCCACGACGAGAGGCAGGCGGAACCGAGCCTCGCCTACTTGCTCAGCCGCATGCACCACCCCGAGTTTCCCGAACCCATGGGCGTGTTCCGCGCCGTCGAACGACTGACCTACGAGGACATGCTCACCGGGCAGGTCCGCGACGCAGTGCAAAGCAAAGGCGCGGGCAAGCTCGCCGAACTCTACGACGACGGCGAGACCTGGGTCGTGAACTAGCAGCAATGATGGCGCATGAAGTTAAGACGCTGCTGCGTTCGCGTCCATTCCAGGGGCTTCGTTTCCACATTTCCGATGGTGAGTCGTACGAGGTTTGGCAACCGGACATGGTCTTCGTAACGGCGACCAAGGTGGAAATCGCGCTCCCCCCTCTGGATGCTCACGGACTTGCCACCGGTGGTTCCATCCACGTGGACCCGCTCCACATTACGCGCATTCAACCGCTCGCGGCCCGGAAACCATCTCGCAACGGGCGGCGACGCAAGCGGTAGGCCGATCGCCTGCCCCGCGTTCCATGCCCATTTTGGGGTTTACCCTTCCCTCGTGCGCTCCCTGTTGGTACAATCCCCTCCGTCGGAGTCGTTAAGGGAGGGGTCCCACGCAAGCTCACATTCAGAACGGAGAGAAAAAATGACTGCGAGGAAGGTGCGCCTCGGCGCGGCGGTTAGTTTGTTCATGGCCGGAAGGCTGATGGCGGGGGCGACCCCTCTCCAGCCGGTGTTCACCTACCAGGGTCAACTGAAAGAGAACGGCCAACCGGTCGACGGCATGGTCGATTTGGAGTTCACCCTCGGCGACTCTCCGGTCCTCGGGGTGGCGGTCGGCCCGCCGATCACGAAGCTAAACGTCGAGGTTGTGAACGGGCTGTTCACCGTGGAACTGGACTTCGGCGGCACCGCATTTCTGGGCGACGAGCGATGGCTTCAGGTCAAGGTGCGACGGCCTGCAGGGGTAGGTGCGTTTCAGTTGATCAGTCCCCGGCAGCGGCTGAACGCTTCCCCTTATTCGTTGTTTGCCCTCAATACGTACTGGCGGGCCTCGGGCAACAACATCACCAACACCAACAGCGGTTTTGTGGGCGTGAACCGCTCGACGCAGGTGAGCAGCGCGGAGTACTTCGGCATCCAGGCGCAGGCCACCGGCACAAACTACGGCGGCATGTACATCCGCACTGACAGCGCCACGGCGAAGCCGTTCTACGGGTATACCACCGGGACCGAGACGGCCTGGACGTATCTCGACGGGGCGACGGGAAGCTGGCATGTGTACAACGACGCGATTCGCATGACCATCGAGGACACGGGGAGCGTGGGAATCGGCGAGACCAACCCCAGCGCCCGTCTTCATGTGGAAACCTCGCTCGGGGGCGACGCGTTGTTTGTAACCCAAACGGGGACCGGGCGAGCGGCGCAGTTCTACGTCGGGAACGCGAGCACGGCCAACGCGATCTACGCAGTTACCTATGGCGGCGGATACGCGGGGTCCTTCGAGGCTCACGAGCCGAACACCACTGCGACGCTCAACGTGTACAAGAACCAGGGCCCTGCGTTGCGGGTGTGGAGCACGTTGTCCGCGGGGGGAACCCCCGCGACGGATGCGGCTATGGCCGTAGTCGGCGGCTCGGACACCGAGCCGGCCGGCGGCGGGTTCCTGGTGCTCGGCAGCGTCGCCGGCCTCAACGTATCCATCGACAACAACGAAATCATGGCCCGCAACAACGGCGCAGCGGCGACCCTGGCCCTCAACGCCGACGGCGGCAACATCACCCTGATCCAGAGCGGCACCGGCGGCGTGTCCATCGGCACGACGCTCCTCCCCACCGGTGTGCTTCTCGCCGTGGATGGGAAGGTCCTCTGCGAGGAAATGGAAGTGCAGCTCTCCGGCGACTGGCCTGATTACGTGTTTAACGATGACTACGCGCTGATGCCCCTTTCCGAACTGGAGCGGGCGATCGATGAGCACAAGCACCTGCCCGGCATGCCCTCCGCCGCTCAGGTCGCGGAGCGAGGAATCAACGTGGGTCAGATGCACGCTCAAACGCTGCAAAAAGTCGAGGAGCTGACCCTATACGTCCTCCAACTCAACGCCGAGTTGAAGACCTTGCGAGACGAGAACAAGCACCTCCAAGATCGCATTTCCTCGTTAGAAGGGAATCCTCGCCCGGAGTAGGAACGGACCCATGCGACGACCGGGACGACATTGCTCCTCTGCGGCGGTGATCTGGGCCGCCCTCCTCTGCGTTGACGCAGCCTCGGCTTCGCCTGTGGAGCCCGCCGACGTCACGGCCGGTGCCTGCCCGACCGGAAAAATCTCCCGCAACGTGTATCGTGTGCCCTATGCCACGGGCATGATCGGAGATCAGGGCGCCAATGACTTCGTGAACCACTGCGGCTCCTTCGACACTCGCGCCCGCACCCGCGTCTGCACCAACAGCCTGAACGCGTGTACCTCGAACGCCCAGTGCAGTCCCGGTGGAACGTGCGAGTTTGTGTTGGTCGCTCCGGCACATGGCGTGGTCTGCTCCGTAATCGAGCATTTCGACGACTGTGGTTGCAGCGGTTCGTATGGGCCGTTCGGCAACGCGATCGTTATTCTGCACGCTAACGGCGAAATGTCCGCGTTTCTCCACATCAAGCAGTGGAGCGCATCCATATTCGGCATGCAGCCCGGCACGCTGGTGAGCGCCGGCACCCCCGTGGCCGTGGAAGGCGACGTGGGGCGGACGTGTGGCGGAGGTTCATCTACCTGTGGAACGGACGGCCCGCCGCGCATCGGCACGTGCCTGGAAACACTGCCGGCGGACGCCACCAACTGCTATCGCCATATCCATTGGAACATCACCCGCTACGGGACGTTCGAGAACGTCCAACCGTACACCTGCGGCGTAAGCGGCAGCATTTACTCGCCCAACACGAGCTTCACCGCCGGCAACTGCGTTCTGGGTATCTGTGGTGCGGCGCTTACGATTCCGAACCAGGTCTTCAGCGGCCCCGGCGTTTTCGAGGTCTTCCAAGGGCGCACCCAATACACCGCCAGCAGCGTCACTGTGCAGAACCAGGCCAACGTGGTGATGCACGCCTGCGAGAAGGTGCGGATGCTGCCCGGCTTCCACGCCGATGCGGGCGGCTATTTCCGCGCCGAGATCGGCATTGCCAACCAGACCGCGCCGTCGGCTTGGCCGGCGCCGACGAGCTGTCCCTGCAACGACGCCGGCTGGCGCATGTGCGTCCAACGCTCTGATCTAAGCCAAGCAGACGATGTACAGCACCTCTGCAACCCGCCCGGACCATTCACCGATGGCTGCCACGGGTGCGGGTTCCCGGGCGCAACCCGTTGCTGCCCCTGCGTGGGCAACGGCTGCGAGACCGATGGCGTATGCCCGTAAGCGGGCTTACGAGGAGCAACGTATGACTTTCCTCAAGTCTCGTCCTCCGATTGCAAGCGTTCTTTCCCTCAGCGTCGCCATGGCGGCGCTCGCCGGCCAAGTCCCTGCTCTCGCGCAGACCGCCAATGCCAAAGGCAAGATTTCTCGCAACATGTATCGCATCCCCTACGGGAACACGGTCGCCGTGACCATGAGCCAGGACTATATCGACCATGGAAACACTCCGGCCGGGGATACGGGCTCCATGGACATGAGCGGAGCGGGCACACCAGCTATTGTCGCTGCGGCGGCGGGAACGGTCATCGGAGTCAATGACACGCGCAACGGTTGCGGTTGCAACTCAGCCTACGGACCGTGCGCCAACTCCATCCAGATCCAGCACGCCAACGGCGAGGTTTCGACTTACCTGCACATTGCCCAGAACAGCGCCACCAATAACGGTATCGCGCTGAACACCGTAGTAAACCAAGGCCAGCAAATTGCTGTCGAGGGTGATGTCGGCTGGACGTGCGGTGGCGGGAGCAATCCGCGGTACTCGGCTTGCATAGGGCCGCCACCGATTCCACCCGGCACGGGCAACTGCGGGCCCCACCTGCACTGGAACGTCGTGCGCGCCAGCGGCGAACGCGTCAACCCAATGACCTGCGGGATCGGCAACAACATCTATGTGGACAACGGGGGTTACACCGCTGCGGCCTGCGACAATACAACGTGCCCCACGGACAGCGCGGTCGTGAACCTGACTTTGAATGCTTTCGGCGAATGGCGCGTGTTCCAAGCCGACAATCAGGTGACCGCCAGCACCGTCACGGTCACCAACTTCGGCAGCCTCGTCTTGCACGCCGGAAACAGCGTGCGGATGACGCCGGGTTTCCTCGCCGACGCGGGCGGCTACGTTCGCGCCGAAATCGGGGCCTGCAACACGACGGCCTTCGCACCCACGACCACGACTGCGGGCGAGGTCGCGGGGCGGCCCGCAATAGACCTGTCCTACGAAACGGAAGGTTACTAGGCGGAACGACTGGCCCGCTCACCCCAGCGGCGCGACGTGCTCGATCAGAGGATCGCGGACAGTTTCGGACGGGAACCTGCCGAGCGCGATTGCACCGGGAAGCTCGGGGGCCAGGGGCGGTCTTTCGGCTGACCCACGTCTGCGTAGTTGCCGGCGGGTCTTAGACGAAGCCATTCAGCGCGAACCGCGCCCAAGGATGCCTCCGCAATCGCCCGGCGGCAGGTCGTGCAAAAACATTGGTCGGCGCCGCGATCACTGGCTTTGTATTCCTGTCCGCACCAGATGCAAAGACGCTCGTCGGGTTGTATCCCCGCCATCAGACTTCGTCCTATTCAGAGAATTCATGTTTCCGCGCAGCACTTGGGGCTAGCATACTGCATGCGTAAGCGCTCAAGCAAGCTAAAAAAGCGTTCAGCCCGGCGCGCAACGAAGGCGGAAACGACGAGTGCCGCCGAAGTCACCAATCACTCCGCGGCGGTCACATTAGGCCGGCTGGGCGGCAAGAAAGGAGGCGTCGCGCGAGCCAGGAAATTATCGGCCAAGCGACGTTCGCAGATCGCAAGAAAGGCCGCCAACGCCCGCTGGTCGAAGACTCAATAACGAGTCGCGGGCGCGGACCGAGGACTACTACCTGATTCGATGAATTCTTTGTTACCGACGGTTTCCTCTACGCCCGAGTGGCGACCGGCTCCGCCACAACGTCCGCCGCACGGGCGCGGATCTCATCGAACTGGTCATGGCATTGCAGAAAGGCCTCGACCAGGACGGGATCGAAGTGCTTGCCCGCTTCCGAGCGGATGATCTCCACGGCTTCGGCGTGCGAACGGGCCTTCTTGTAGCGGCGTTCGCTGGTGATCGCATCGTAGGCGTCGACCAGGGCGATGATTCTGGCGGAAAGGGGGATCTTGTCGCCGGCGATGCGCCGAGGGTACCCCGTGCCGTCGAAACGCTCGTGGTGGCACCAGGCGATGTCGATGCACATCTGTAGCTGCGGCACCGGGTGCGTCGGATCGAGCGCCTGCGAGAGCACGCGCCGCCCGATGTCCGTGTGCGTCTTCATGATCTGGAATTCTTCGTCGGTGAGCTTGCCGGGCTTGGTCAGGATTTCGTCGGGGATGCCCACCTTGCCGATGTCGTGCATCGGTGCGGCCTGCACCAGCATGTCCACGAACAGGCTGCTCACCGTCGAGCCGAAGGCGCCGGATCGTTCCAGCTCGCTCGCCAGGACGCGGGCCATCTTCGCGACCCGTTCGAGGTGCTGGGTCGTCTCTTCATCGCGGTACTCCGCGAGGCGGCCCACGGTCTTGAGCAGGACGCGAACCGAGTGCTTCAGCCGGTCGCGGCGGAGAATGTTGTGCAGGGCGATGGCGGCAGCGTCGGCGACCGAGCGAATGCACTCGATCTCGTCCTCCGAGAAGGTGTTGTCGGCCCCTTTCTCGGTGACGTTCATCACCCCGAGCACGCCGTCCTGGGTCTCCAACGACGCGGTCAGCAGCGGCGTGCTCAGGAACGTGTCGCGGCGGTAGTCGGGCGAGCCTTCGGCCGGCGTGCCGTAGCTCCTGGCCACGTACGTCTTTCCGCTCTGGAACACGTGACCCGTGATGCCTTCGATCTTCTGAAGTTGCAGGCGCTCGGCGACGCGCTTTTCCATTCCCACGGCGCGTTCGCAGACTAGGCGGTCCCCGATGGGGTCGGTGAGGAACAGCGAGATGCGCCGCGCTGCCGTGGTTTGCTGCACGACGCGGATGAGCAAGTCAAGGATCTCATCGCGGGAGTCGGCGTGGTTCAGATCGCGCATGAACTCGTAGAGCTGCTGAAGACGGCGAGTCTTGACGTCCACCTCGGCTTCGAGCTGGGTGTTGAGGCGATCCAGGTCCTTGTGGGCCCTGGCCAAGCGAAACACGGTGCGAACGCGGGCCATCAGCTCGGCCACGTCAAAGGGCTTAGGCAAGTACTCCTGAGCCCCGGCCTCCAGCCCTCGCACGATGTCCTCGGTTCGTGTTCGAGCGGTCAGCATGATGACTGGGATGCTGCGTGTGCGCTCGTCACTTTTGAGCGCTCGCGTGGCCGCGATCCCGTCCATCTGGGGCAGACCCAGGTCCATGATGATCAGGTCCGGCAGGCGCTGGGAAGCGACCTCGATGCCCTTAAGCCCGTCGACGGCTTCCAGAACCTCGAAGTTCGACGCGCGCAGGTGGGCGGCGAGGATGAAGCGCAGCTCCGCTTCGTCCTCGACGATCAGAATGCAACCCTCGTGGTGTGGCGTCATCATTGTTGGCGCGTAGGGCTCCGCTTTCACGTCGGCGCGGGGAGTTCATCGGCATATTGCAGCGCTCACCGGACTCCGGCGCGCCAGACGGTCAATCGGTTATTGGGCGGTCCGAGAAAGGCGCGAGACGTGAGGGAATCGTGGCGCTGATCAGGTTTGGATCATTACTTTGCGCGAACATTGGCCGGATTAGCTGCAAATAAGCTCGCGAAAATCGCAGGACGGACGGGCCTGGTGAAGCGGTCGTGCCCGCGAGTCCCGCGTGGCAGGAGTGTGGCACAGCCGACGGAGGGAGTCGAACCCTCAACCCCGGCTTTACGAAAGCCGTGCTCTACCATTGAGCTACGTCGGCGACGACGTCCGCGCACTTTTACGCTGCGTTCGTACGTTCGTCAACTTCGACTGCGGCTACGCGCTCGGCAGGGTTGGCTTTGGTTTCGTCGAGTCCGTCGTCGATTGAAGTGATGCCAACGGATTCGAGCGCAGTGACCGAGGATCGGGTCATGGCGCTGTGCTTCGAACTGGAGGAAGGCCTGGCACGACGTGTCGTGCTTTCGCCAATACCCCCGTCCCAAGACCGCGTCAGCTAAACGAGGAAGCTCGTATCAGCGTGTCGGAGCCTCCGCGGGAAAGGGCGTCGCCACCTTTCACCTAATCCACAGGTGACCGTTTCCGCGGCGATCGGATCGTAGCGATCAGAGGATTCCGCGAAGGTCGTATGCCGCCACAGCGCGGATCATCCTGGGGGTGGCGTGGCTCTCCAGGATTCGGCTTGATCCTAGCGTAGCCTGAGAAACCGACTTACAGACGCCATGCGACCCGCCCCAGGCCCTGAGGTTGTGCGATCCCGCATCCGCATCGTAGCCACCCGGGAGACGGCCAACCCCGTGCCTATGTGCCTTTCGAGCCTTCGGCCTCTATAATGACCCCGCCGCGCCGAAGATTTCAGGGAGGAAATGCCGATGGAGACGGACGTGCGTAGCAAGCAAGATCGCCCGGGCTGGCTGGAGGCCAGCGGTCTGCCTCACATCCTGCGAACGCTGGGTCTGGCCGTGCATCCGGCCAAGCTCGGCTTGGCCTTCGCGGCCCTGTTCCTGACCTTCGTTCTGGGCGGCGTCCTCGATTGGATCTGGGTGCGTGCGGACGGCGGCGTCGACGAGACGGCCGTGAGCGCGTTCGTCACCGCCCGCCAGCTGGACCGGCCGTACACGGAGCCCTCGGGCACGCACGGCGTCTTTCGCGTCTTCCGCGAGCACGAGCGGCGCTCCATCCTCGGGTTTCTCGGATCGTCGCTGCCCGGCGCATCGGTGGCGGCCGGAACGCCCGTCGGTACGTACGTCGAGCTCCATTCGTACGCCGGGTCGCTGCAAAGCTTGGTCAGCATGGCCTACGGTGTGCTGTGGATGGGGCGGCATCATCCGTTCTACTTTCTGCTCTTCGGCGTCGGCACGTTGATCCTCTGGGCCTCGGCGGGCGGAGCCATCTGCCGCATCGCCGCGGTTCACTTCGGAAAGGACGAAAAGCTCACCGCCAAGCAAGGACTGTCCTACGCGCGAGGGAAGCTCTTCGGCGGGTTCGTGCTGGCCCCGTGCATTCCGTTGGCCTTTGTTCTGCTTACCGCCGTGATCATGATGCTGGGCGGCCTGTTTCTTCGCATCCCCGTGCTCGGCGACGTGGTCGGGGGGCTCGCGTTCGGGCTGGCCATTGTGGGCGGGTTCGTGATCGCGATTCTACTCGTCGGATTGGTGGCGGGCGGCAGCCTGTTCTGGCCTGCGGTCGCGACCGAGGGGTCGGACGCCTTCGACTCGTTCTCGCGGAGCCTCTCCTACCCGTTGTCGAAACCGTGGAAGTTCGCCCTTTACACCATCTTCGCCGTGGTGTTCGCGAGCTTGTGCTGGGTGCTGGTGAACCTGTTCACTTATCTGGCGCTTGCAGTTACGCGGGGAGTGGTCGGATTCGGCACAGCCCCTTTCGGGCGATTGATGCGCGATGCGGCCGGCGTGCCGATCCGCAAGCTTGATCTTCTGTGGCCGCTCGGCGGACCGAACTCGCTCTACGCTTGGCCTGAATGGAGCAGGCTCGCGGGATACGAATACATCTCGGCCGCTTTGATCGCGTTGTATGTTCTCATCGTCATCGGACTGCTTTGGGCCTTCCTGTGCTCATTCTACTTCTGTGCCAGTACGGTGATCTACTTCCTGCTGCGACGAGATGTGGATGGGACCGATCTCGAAGAGGTCCAAATCGACGACGCCCCGGCCCCCTTGCCGGCCCAGGGCGCAGCCATATCGGGCTCTCCCGCCCCCGCTCTTGCCTCGCCAACCTAAGTACACGCGACGCGTATTCTACTTCTCCCTTTTATCGGGCGGCGTACCCCACGCCGCGGCGGGAATGACCATCGACGCCCAGCAATGCTATGATGAGTCGGCGGGCGGTAGGGCTCGGTCGCCTTCAAGGGAGCACGCCCCGTTGTCTCGGGGGCAAAAAACGTCGTAAACTACGGGCCTGCAATTGGTTACGTCGCGATGCGCGGTGTAACCGACGGGCACGGAGTGTGCCCATACATCACGCTGAACAACTCCCGTGCAGCCTCTAGTTTGGTACCTCCGGCGCTTGCAGGCCATGTCGCCTGGTGAGGCGGCATGGCGCCTGCGGCAGAAAGCGCGAGCCTCGCGGCAGCGCGTGTTCCGCAAACGCTCCTTTCGCGTTGCAGGGGTGGGTGAAATCCTCGGCGATGCGAGGATCGAGTCGGCGTGCCACCCGGCGGCCTTGGGACGGCATCTTCACCGTCCGTCAGGTCAACTCACTGCGGACGAGAAGACGTTATGGCTGCCCTTGCTGGTGGCACGGGCCGACCGGATCGTGGCGCATCGCCTCGACCTGTTCGATCTTCCGGGCATCGACCTTGGGCCCAAGATCCAATGGAACTATGAGTACAAGGCCGGCCGACCGACGCCGATGGGCCTTGCTTCGACGATCGACTACCGCGACTACCGCGTCACCGGCGATTGTAAGTTCATCTGGGAACTTAACCGCCACCATCACCTTGTCGTGCTCGCCCGGGCGTACTACGCGACCGGCGAGCATCGGTACGCCGCGGAGGTCGTGGACCAACTCGAGAGCTGGATCGAGCAGTGCCCGTATGGCTATGGCATGAACTGGCGCAGCCCGTTGGAGTTGAGCATTCGGCTCATCAACTGGGTGTGGAGTCTGGAGCTGATTCGAGCGTCCGGGTTGCTTACCGCGACTCGCTGGCGGCGCATCTTGCCCGTCGTTTACGCGCACCTGTCGCAAATCGCTCGCCAGTATTCGCGCTATTCGTCGGCAAACAACCACCTCATCGGTGAAGCGGCCGGCGTTTTCATCGCGTGCAGCTACTTTCGCGGTCTTCGGCGCGCGGAGACTTGGCGTGCCGCTGCCCGCGATATTCTGGCCGGTGAGATTATTCGACAGACGCATGCCGACGGAGGAACGCGCGAACAAGCCATGGGGTACCAGCTGTTTGTGATGGAGCTGTTGTTGCTTTGCGGCGTGACGGTGAAGTCCTGCGGCGACGACTTTTCGGACGAATACTGGAAGCGTCTGGAGAAGATGTTTGAGTTCCTTCACGGCTTCGTCGAGGGCGGGCCATTGCCGCCCATCGGCGATGCGGACGATGGTTATGTTCTGGACTTGGGTGATCGAGACCATCGCAGGGAGAGCCTGCTTTGTCTTGGGGCGACGGCCTTCCAACGACCGGAGTGGACGGCTTGCTCATCGAGCGTTCCTGAGAGTGCGTTCTGGCTTCTCGGCACACATGCCAAAGAAACCACGGCCACCGTCGAACGAGATGCGCTCCAGTCGCGCGCGTTTCCGGACAGCGGTTATTATCTTCTGCAGTGCGGTCGCGCCCAGGATCGGGTCAGTGTCGTCTTCGACTGCGGGCCACTGGGGTTCCTTTCTACGGCCGCGCACGGACATGCGGATGCACTGTCCGTGACCCTGCGTCTTGGCGGACAGGACGTGCTCCTCGACTGCGGCACCTATGACTATTTTACGTACCCCTCGTGGCGCGATTACTTCCGCAGCACGCGAGCACACAACACGGCGACGGTGGACGGGTTCGACTCGTCGGAGATGCTCGGTCCGTTTCTATGGGGTCGGCGTGCGGATTGCCGCCGGCTGGCGTGGGAACCCTCGGCGGAGGGAGGCCGGGTATGTGCAGAGCACGGCGGATATACACGTTTAGCTGATCCGGTCATCCATCGGCGGGCCGTTTCTGTGGACGGTACGCACGGTCGTCTGGAGGTGGAAGATGAGTTCGTCTGTAAGGGCGACCACGCAGTCGCGATCTATTGGCACGTACCCCTCGAATGCCGGTTGAACAGAACTGGCGATGGGCGGCTGGAGCTGTCAGTCGGAGACCGTACTCTCACCGTGGAATTCGACGGCCGGCTCAGGACCGACGTTGGTTCCGGCGACGAATCCTCGATACGCGGCTGGGTTAGCGACGGATATCATCGCAAGGCGGCATGCAGGACGATCGTCGGTTTGGCGTCGATTTCCGGAACGACAACATTCACCACGAGGATTCTCTATTCACGTTCCGAAGCGCAGGTCCCTCAGTCTCCAAGGGACGGCGCTCCACGCCAACTCGCTTCGGATGCGGCTCGGCCTGCGACGGTCTTGGGTCGGCGCACGATGGTGGAAGGCGCGCCATGATCTGCCAGGTGATTACGGATCGCCGCGCGCTGCTGGAACTCGGCAGTGAGTGGAACGAGTTGCTGGCGCAGAGCCGTGCCGATTCCATTTTCCTGACCTGGGAATGGATCAGCGGGTGGATGGAGACGCTGGGCGGCGACGTGACGCCCCTGGTAGTCACGGCGCGCGACGTGGACGGCAAGCTCTGTGGATTGTTGCCCGCATACCGTACTCGTTTTGCGCTGTTCAAGGCGATTCGGTTCCGCGGGCTGCGCATCATCGGTGACGGAGTGAGCGGCGGGGAGTATGGAAGCGTGATCGCGCGGCGCGACGTAGAGGCCGAGGCGACCGTGGCGGTCATGGAGCGCCTGGCACAGCGGGCGATGCGCTGGAACGTCCTTTGGATTCCTAACGCGGGTCCTACCGAGGAGCGGTCCGCGGCGTTGTTGGACGGCGTGCAGCGGCTCGGCATTCTCCTGCGTACCCGTCCGGCGGAATTCGCACAGATTCCTCTTCCCGGCTCATTCGAAGCATACCTGCAGTCCCTTCCTCAGAAGATTCGTTACCAAATGCGGCGCGGAATGGAGCGCGCGGAGCGTGAGCACGGCGCGCGGCTGGTGCGATGCACCAACGAGGCGCGGTTGGGGGAGGCCCTCGGTGACCTGCGACGTTTGCACGAGGCTCGATGGCTGCGTCGGGGCCAGCGGGGGACATTTGCCGAGGCGAGCAAGCGCGACTTCTATATGAGAGTGGCACAGTCCACGCTGAGGCGCGGGTGGTTGCGACTGGATTTCTTGCACGTGGACGGACGAGCGGTCGCGGCGCAGATCGGCTTTGCCTACCACGGCGTGTTTTATGAACTGCAGCGCGGGTTTGACCCTTCGTTCCCAAAAATACCGGCCGGTCTGGGGGCGGCATTGCGATGCATGGTCATTCAGCGTTGTATTGAAGATGGGATCCGCACCTATGATTTCCTTGGCGAATACAGTGGGGATAAGCAGCGGGCAGGCGCACTGCGGACCGTGGGGCGCGATTTGCTCCTGATCCGGCCGTCATTGCGCGGCGCCCTGCTCGATTGGCTCGCGGTGTGGCCGAGGGGGCGATACTTCGTCGAGCGGGCTCGCCCCTCCGAGCGAATGGTGGAGGACCTTCCGCCGATGCAGGGGGCACCCGCGCAGCGACCCGAGCCGGCACTCGTTTCCTAAAGCCGTGTCCAAGAACGTCATTATTGTCGGTCCGCCGCGCTCAGGAACCAGCCTGACCGCCGCGGTGTTCGCGAAGAAGGGCTACTACGTCGGGGCCATCGAATCGGCCGCGATGCGCGACGGAGATGACAATAATCCGTACGGGTATTTTGAGGCTGATGAACTGATCGCGCGGAACGTAGGGATACTCGAGCGCGGCGGGTTTTCCTTTCATAACACGTGGAGGCACGAACCCATCACCGCGGACGTGATTGAGCGCCTTGCGGTCATGCCGCCCTCGAATGAGGAGCGCGCATTCGTGCAGGCGTGTGGGGCGCATCGGCCCTGGATGTGGAAGGACCCGCGTTTGTGTTTCACGCTGCCGGTGTGGGCGAGGGCAATTGACCCGCGGACGACGGTGATCGTGGTTGTCCGACGGGCGACGGAGGACATCTACCGTAGCTTCCAGCGCATGGGTTGGTGCGAGGACGGCGCTATGGCGCGCCGGCGCACCGTCGAGCGCATCGAGTTGCACGCGAGGCATGCGGAGGACTCAGCGAAGGCGGCCGGGATGCCGCATGTCTGTGTGGACTATGCTGATTACCTGGCGAAGGCCCTGGAGGTTGCGGAGCGACTGGGAGAACTGTGCGGGCTAAGGCTCGTGGCGGAAGATCTGAATGTGCAGCCCGCGCTTTCCCACAGTTCAGCTCGTGGACGCTTTTCGGCGCGTCTTCGGCGGAGCTTGGATCGAGGCGCGCTGCGATCCCTGAAGGCGCTCCGACCGATGGTGCCAAGGAAGTTGTTGAGCGCTCTGTTTCCGGAGAAGAAATATCAGAGTCTCCCAAAGTGAGTTCCACGAGCGGCTGAAGGACGCGCCCGCCGGAGAATCGCGGCCGCGATGCTTGCAATCGGGCGCCGCCGACCCCCAAGCGATGAAGGCCGTCGAGATCCAGTCGCGCGACGACCGCGCGCCGGAATACGATGACTGGGTTTGCCGGATGCGCGGCTCATACTCCTGTGAGGCGGAATTGCGCGCGGTGATGCGGGCGCTGCGGATTACCAGTCGTTCACGCGTTCTCGACGCCGGGTGTGGAACCGGGCGCCTGACGATGCTCCTCGCCGCCCGCGCGGAGAGCGTGTCGGCCGTCGACTTCTCACCACGGAGCGTGGACGTTCTTCGACGCCGGCTGGCCGAAGAGCGGCTAAGCAATGTGCAGACCATGGTGGGGGATCTCAATCACGTTTCTCTGGTTGCCGAGTCGTTCGACGCTGTAGCGTCCGTAGGGGTCATGCACCATATTCCCACGCACGAGTTGCGGTGCGATGCACTCGCCCGCCTGCGCGCGGCCTTGAAGATAGGGGGGCGCTTGGTCGTTGTCGTCTATCGTTGGGGCGGGATGATCGACTCGCGAAAGGAACGCAAAGAAGGGGTCCACGGCTCGGGCGTCTATTACCACGCCTTTTCGCCGACTGATCTTCGGGAGTTGCTGCGCGAGGCGGGATTCCGCGGTATCCGGGTTCGGGGGCTGATCTCGTGTCCGGGTCGCATTCGACGACATCTTCCGGCGGCTGCGTCAGTGTTGGAGCCATTCTTGATGGTCGTGCCGTGGTCTGCCTTGGTATCGGATTTCCTCATTGCCAGCGCCATCAAGTAGCGTTGCGAGCGTGCAGTGGGCGGAGCGGGAGCGGCGAGTCGAGACCTCGCGGGATCGTCTGATCGGTCTGGCCGCGCGCCTGTTTGGCGCGCTGGATGTACGCTCTCGTTGCGTTGTGCTTACGTTGCACCGCGTCGGCGGCGACTCCGCAGTCAGCGCTGATCATGTCGCGCAGCACTTTGGCTATCTACGCGAAAACTACGATCTCGTTCTTCCTTCGGATATTCTCAGCCGTCCGCGAGTGCCGAAGCGAACAGCCATCGTCACGGTGGACGATGCTCATTCTTGTCTTTATGACGTAGTGTTTCCGATTGCCAAGTCGATGGCCGTGCCTCTTGCCGTCTGCATACCGACGGACTTTGTGCTGCGTGGTAGATGGTTGTGGTTTGACCGGCTGGCGTGGTGTCTGGCGACGGGCCCCGCTGGGAGACCGTTGGATACGAGCCTTGGCTCGGTAGTGTCCGGATCGCCGAAGTCTGTGAATCGCCTGCTTGCAGAGCTCAAGCGACTGCATCCGACTCGGCGTGATCTGGTCATCGAGGAGATTGTGCAGAAGATCGGTGTTCGAGCGCCGGATTGTCCTCCGACAGCGTGGCGTCCGACCACTGTGGAGCAGCTAAGGGAAATGGTGGCGACCGGCCTGGTCGAGATCTGCTCGCACAGTGTGACGCACCCGGTTGTATCGACGCTGAATAATGAGGAACTTCGCCTGGAGCTCACTGTATCCAAGTCGGAGCTGGAATCGACCTTTGGGAAAGAGGTGACCGCGTTCTGTTACCCGAACGGAGAGCAGGGGGACTTCGATGAACGGACGGGCAAGGCCGTTCTCGACGCCGGGTATCGAATGGCCTTCACCAGCATCGAGGGAGTGAATTACGCGTCGAGAATGAAATGGTTGGCACTTCGACGCGTACATGCGCATGCGCGCGGCGCCGTATTCATGAAATGTGCCAGTGGACTTGGCGATCTACAGCGATTGGGCGCGGGTGTGGGCGTTTTCAGGAACGGCCGAGCAGGCAGCACTGCCGAGGCCATTGAATGATCATTCAGGGCATGGACAGTCAGGCCGCCGCCGCGCCGCCGCCTCCTTCCTCAGGCGTCGACACCCGCGCCGTCGCGCGGAACGTCCTCGCCAACTGGAGTGGGCACTGTGTTACGCTGGCGGCGGGCTTCATTCTGCCGCGACTGATCAATGATCAGATCGGGCAGGTGCGCCTGGGCTTGTGGGACTTTGCATGGTCGATCGCGGGAAGCTTTTTCATCCTCACCGGCGGGATCGGCTCGGCAGTCAATCGTTACGTAGCCCACTATCGGGCAGTGTCCGACTGGCCGTCGCTGAACCGGACGGTCAGCGCCTGCATGGCCCTGTATCTGGTCTGTACCGCGGTAGCGCTTGCGCTTGCGGCAGCCGCGTCGTGGTGGATTCACCTCATTCTGCCGGCCACTCTGGAGACGGGCCTATGGGAAGCACGGACAGTGGTGTTCCTGCTGGGTATTGCCATGGTCGTGCAGCTGCCGTTCGCGACGTACCACGGCGTCATTACGGGGCACCAGCGCTATGACGTGGCGACGTGGATCGAGACAGGCTGCCGGATCGCGGGCGTGCTGCTGATGATCGTGGCGTTGCTCCTAGGCTACGGGCTGATCGCTCTATCCGTGCTGACGGTATTACGGGAGCTGAGCGTCGGCCTGCTGAAGTACGCGGCGGCGCGCCACGTGTGCCCGGTCATGCGTCTCTCCTTCGGCGGGATTCGCCGCAGTGATTTGAAGGCGGTGCTGGCATTCGGCGGCAAGACCTATATGAACTTTGCGGCGGACATCACGCTGTACCAGTTCAACAGGGTGGTGGTGGGCGCCTATCTCGGCCCTATCGCCCTGGCCATGTTCGCCAGACCGCTCGGTCTAGTGAACTCGTGCCAGCAGGTGATCTATCATTTCGGCCGGGTTCTCACTCCGCTGGCCAGTGATATCCAGGCCAGCCGGCAGTCCGCGAACGTCACCGATCTATTGATGCGGACGGCGCGGTATTCCGTCCTGCTTTCCCTCCCGATGGTCCTGTTCCTCATCGCCTTCGGGGATGGGCTGATGCGCTTGTGGATGGGCGAAGGATACGAGGTTGGGAACGTGCTGGCGATCCTAGCCGTGGGCCATCTGAGCACGTTCGTGCAGATTGGTCCGTACCACATTCTCCTGGGAATGAATCGCCACGGATTGCCCGCCCTGGCCACGTTCGTAGCCGGATGCGTCAGCGTCTTGAGCAGCTTCATCGGCCTCACCATGGGTGGTTTCGGCCTTCAAGGGGCGGCGCTGAGCATGGTCATCCCGCTGACCATAGCCCATGGATTAATCGTTCCCCTGTGCGCGGCGCGGGCCGTGGGCCTGCCCCTCCGACGGTATCTTTTCGCCCTGGGAGTACCAGCGCTCATGGTGGTTCCGTTCGCTATGACGATCACCGCCGTTCGACTTCTGATGGGCGATGAAACGCTCCGGACGATAATTCTCGCTTCGGCACTGGGCGGAGTCGTGCTGGGCGCTTCCGTCTATGTTGCGCGCAAGACGTCGCTTGGTGACCGGGTTTTCCGCATGCTGAAGCGCGAACCCGAGCGGAGCGCTTGCCCCCGCGAAGTGAGCGACGGCGCTGAACCGGATGCATCATCGCTTGCGCCGGCGCTCGCCGAACAATAAGTTGTCGACAAAACGTCATTTCGTGGACCCTTCGCGACGGAGAATCTGTGTCGTGGGCTCTTGTGCAGGGCCGGTCCTCTTCGAGGACTGGGATCGGCGTTACACGGGCGGGGCCGAGGTGCAACAGGTCCTGCTCGCTCGGGCGCTCGCGGATCGCGGCCATGATGTGTCCTTCATCATTCAGAGCCCCGATCGACCGCCGACGCTCACCACCCAGGGCATCCGTGTTTACGCGTACCGAGCGCCGCGTCTAGCGCCCGGCGTCAACGCGTTCGTCAAGTGCGCCCGCTTGTGGCGGCTCCTCAGTCGGATCCAGCCGGAGATCATCTATCAGCGGATGGCAGACTGGACCACGGGCGTGTGCGCAGCGTACGCCCAACAACACGGCATCGCCCTCTTTCATGCGGTGGCGAGCGACCGCGATGTCCACGTGGATGAAGAAATGGACGGCAACTGGTGGCAGTCGAAGCTGTATTCCTGGGGATTGAGGCGGGCCTCGGTGGTGCTCGCCCAACATCGCGGACAATGGGAGAGCCTTCGCTCCGGTTTCGGCATTGATGCCCAGGTATTCCCATCCGTGTACGCCGACGCTCCGGTTGAAGCCGATCGTGAACGCGCCGGAGTGTATTGGGTATCCATGATCCGCCCCAACAAGAGGCCGGAGTTCTTGCTCGAGCTTGCCCGACGTCTGCCGGATGTGCCGTTTGTGTTGGTGGGCGGGCCCGAAGGCGATGCCGAGTCGCGGTATTACTATGATCGCATCGCCGCGTGCGCTAGCGAAATACCCAACGTTCGCTTTACCGGTTTTCTCAGCCCCACACAGGTCGACGCGGAGCTGTCTCGGGCGGCCTTGCTGGTGAGCACTACGCAGCCGCGGCGGGAGGGGCTTCCGGTCTCATTCTTGCAGGCGTGGCGTCAGGCCGTACCGACCGTGGGGTTCGCCGCCGCCGGCCTTGATGATGCCCTGCAGCAAACGGGTTGGTCGGTTAGAAACCCGGACGAGCTCGCCGAAGTCGTTCGGTCGGTCTATGCCGACCCGCAGCGGCGTCGCGCCCGAGGACTGCAGGCGAGGCGGTATTTCTCGGAACATCACGCGATGAGCGTCGTCATTCCGAAGTTCGAGGCCTTGATGGGACACACCCTCACCCGCCTAGGGAACGGCGTCGCCCAGCCGCACAGCGAGGTAGGCGCATTCGCTTGAAAGTCGTTCTCCTCACGAACCTGCCAGCGAACCTCGACGAGCCGCGGGGCGGAGTGCAGAGCACGGCCGTCGCGCTTCTTCGTGCCCTTTCCCAGTGGACGGATTTCGAGGTCCACGCGGCCGCGGTCAATTCCAGCGTCGAATCCGATCGTGATGTGTCCTTCGGCCGCGTTGAACTTCACTATCGCAGGGCCGCCCGCGTTCCGGTCTTGCTTGGAGCAATCACACAGCAGCGGCGTATCGTGTCGGAATTACTAAGGGCCCTCAAGCCCGACATCATACATGCTTGCGACACTTCCTATTTCAAGGTTGAGCCTTCGTTGCGTCCGGTCGTTTACCAGATACAAGGGACCATTGCCGAGGACAGCCGGTTCGAAGGACCTCTGGGTCGCGTGGTCAGCCCCGCGTGGCGATGGCTTGAACGTCGCGCCGTGCGCGAGGCGGACGCCGTCATTGTGAACGCAGCGCCGGTTGCGCGGCTGATCGCGCCACTCCGCACCGAACATGTATTTGTCTGCGAGGAGCCGGTGCATGAGGATTTTCTCGCCGTCACCCGGCAATCGGACGCGCGGCGCGTGCTATGCGTGGGACAGGTCACTCCGCTGAAAAACTGTGTCGCGCTGGTGGAGGCGGCGGCCGTTGCTCGCAGTCGAGGTGTGGACTGTGAAGTACGGTTCGCCGGCGACGGCCCGGCGGGATATCTGGCCGGATTGCGCAGGACGATCGCCCGGCTCGGACTGAAGGACCGCTGTTACCTGCTGGGTCGATTGTCGCGCGCGGAGCTGATCGCCGAACTCGCCGCGGCCGCGGTGCTCGCTCACCCGTCAAGGCGGGAGCACCTTCCAGCGGCCATTGTGGAAGCGATGGTCGTGGGCGTGCCGGTGGTCGCCAGTCGGGTCGGTGGGATTCCGGATATCATCGACGACCAGGTCACGGGGTTCCTCATCGATCCGGCCGACGTGCGCGCGCTGGCCGATCGCCTCTGCAGACTGTTGAGCGACGAACCGCTGCGAGCCCGCTTGTCCAAAGACGCCCAGGACGTAGCGCGGCGACGTTTTCATCCGAGGCCGGCCGTGCAACGCTTGACTGACTGCTACCAGACCGTTCTTGGATCACCCAGACAGTCGTCCCGCCTGGTTGCGGTCGCATGAAGCGTCTCCTCTTTGTTCCTGGCTTCACGGCTGACACGTATAACTCCATCCAGAGACGGTACGTCGCCCTGACCCGCCATCTGCGGGGCCGCCTGGACCTGACGTGGTGCTTGCCGCCGGACGATCCTGACGAATGGATATGGGCGGACCCGCGGCGTCGCGGCCAGACACCCGACATCGTCGCCGCGTTGTCTGAAATCGCGGCGACGGTCGTTCGTCTGCCCATTCATCGCGGCTCGCCATGGAACCGCGCGAGACGCTTTAGGCATCTGCTGGCGAAAGGGGATTTCGCCGGCGTGTATGCAGCGTTTGCACATCGCTTTCCCCCGCTATACGCCGGGAAGAGAGCGGAGGTCACGACGATCTGGGATGCAGCGTGGAACTCTCTTGAGCCGCCGCACCGTCTTGTCCGCGCTAAGGCAATGTTCTACCGTCGCTACATCGAGAGGTTCGTCGCGGCGACGCCGCTCATCGCGGACAGTCTGCGGGCACACGGCATCGGTGAGGCCCGGATTTTCGTGCGCTGGAGCGCCATTGACACGCATGATCTCCCTCGGCTCGCTCAGGAGGCCGCACGGAGGTCCGTGCTCGCCGACCTGGCGCTTCCGGCGGATGCGCGTATCGTCCTGCAACTGACCAGTTATCTGCCGAGCAAGAACACGGCCATGGCGGTGCGTGTCATGAACCGTCTGAAGGACCGCGTGCCCGCTTTGTATTGGCTTCTCGCCGGCGAAGATGGGCCCGAAACCTCGGCAGTGCGGGAGCTGGCGCAGAAACTGGACGTGCGCGATCGGATGGTGATGCTCGGGCATCGCCGCGACGTTTGGTCCCTGATGGCGTCCGCAGACGCGGTTGCGATGACTTCGCGGCAGGACGGTCTGCCCAACGCTCTTCTCGAGGCCATGGCCTCTCGCAGGCCGATCGTCTCAACCCGCGCGCAGGGACCGGAGTACTTGGTCCGCGATGGTGAGAACGGTTTCCTGGTCAACGGCGACGACGATCTGTCTTTTGCCGAATGTCTCGTGCGTTTGCTCGAGAACAGATCACTGGCTGAGTCCATGGGGCGAAGCGGTTACCAACGATTGGAGCGCGATTTCACCATGCAACGCTGGTGTGAACGATTGGGTGATCACCTCTGCGAATGCCTCGAAGGAGAAGCCGAGCGTGGCACGCGGCCTATGGAAAACGCCCGCTTCGCCCATTGCGGAGAAGGCGCGTAGAGTCATCGTCATGTGCGGAATCGCGGGTTTCATAGCGCCCGAGAATGAAGCGTCCGCTCGGAGCCGGCTTGCGCGCATGACCGAGGCGCTTGCCCACCGGGGCCCGGATGGCGAAGGGGCCGTTATTCTTCCGGCGGGTGTGCCGCCTTGGGTCGTCGCCCTCGGTCATCGCCGCCTGGCGATCCTGGACCTTAGCGAGGCCGGTCGGCAGCCGATGTCCACACCCGACAAAGCCCATTGGATGACCTACAACGGGGAAGTCTATAACTTTCAAGAGTTGCGGCGGGAGCTGCAGGACCGTGGAGTGCATTTCCATTCTCGTTGTGATTCGGAAGTGTTGCTCCACCTGCTCGCCCAAGAGGGGCCCGGTGCCCTGTCACGCCTCAATGGCATGTGGGCGATCGGCTATTGGAACGAGCGTACACGCACCTTGCTTCTGGCCCGCGATCGTCTGGGGATCAAGCCCCTTTATTACTATCACGATCCGGCCGCCGGGGTCTTCGTGTTCGGCTCGGAGATCAAGGCCCTTCTGACCGCTGGCGTGCCGCGCGACCTGCGCCCGGAAGGTCTGGCGGAATACTTCTGCGTCGGCCACTGCCTCGACCCACACACGATGTTCCGCGACGTGCGACAACTCGAAGCCGGTCATTACTTGATCTACCGTGACGGCCGGTGCGAACTGCGCCCATTTTGGGAATTGAGGACGTTTCTGGAGGATTGCGCGCCGACAACGCCGGAGTCCCTCCTCCATTATCTCGACGACTCGGTGCGTCTGCGGCTCGTCAGCGACGTGCCTGTCGGGGCTTTTTTGAGCGGGGGCGTTGATTCCAGCGCCATCGTCGGCGCCATGGCGGCGACAAAGGACAACGGCGACATCCGCACGTTCTGCATCTCTTTTCCAGGCAGTGTAGTGGATGAGGCGCGATACGCCCGACGCATGGCCGAGCACGTCGGCGCGGTGCATCGCGAGCTCACCTTCCAGCCCGACGGCATGGCCATCCTAGATGACGCCGTCCGGCACAACGACGAACCGTTCGCCGACGATGCCTTTCTCCCGACGTACATGATGTGCCGCGTCGCCCGCGGAGAAGTGAAAGTTGCGCTTTCCGGCGACGGCGGCGATGAACTGTTTGCGGGGTATGACAAGTACAAGACGGAACAGGTCGCCAACAAACTTGGACCCGGTGGCCAGTGGACGCTGCGCGGCCTTGCGAAAGGCGCTGGAGCGATCGCTACGGCCCCTATGCCCGTCACGCTTCGCGACCGGATCGCGTGGCTGCAACGAATGCTGGACACGGCGGGGATGGAGCCCGCGGAACGATATGTTGCCAAGCTCAGTGTTGTCTCACCTGATCTGGCCGACGACCTTGGCGTTGCCCACGTGCGCGGAGCACACGGCCGCATTCGCCGGTGTTTTGACGAACTACGCACCAGCGATGTTTTTAAGCGGATGTTCAATGCCGACGTGCGTCTGGGCCTGGCGAACAACATGCTCCGCAAGGTCGATCGCATGAGCATGGCTTGGGGCCTCGAAGTTCGGGTGCCCCTACTCGACTACCGCATCGTGCAGTTAGCCGCTCGCTTGCCCTCCTCACAACGAATCCAACGGCTTCGGCCCAAGTATCTGCTGCGCGAGGCCGTCCGCGGGCGCGTTCCCGCCGATCTCCTGCACCGTCGCAAACAGGGCTTCGATGTCCCTATCGCGCAGTGGTTTCGCGGCGATTTCGCGGGCACGGTTCGCGACGTGATCGCCGAAACGGACGGCATGCCGCTGAATGCCAACACGGTCAAAGACCTGCTCGTCGTACATGAGACCGGCGCCGCCGACGTCGCCCGCGCCCTTTTCGCAATCGTCAGCTTCGCGGTATGGCACCGTCTGTACGTGAGCCGGCGGGCCTATGCCGCGCCGCCCGATCACTCCCTTCCCACCTGATGTCTCGCGCTGTTTCGCCCCCGTGCGCGGTCGGAGTCCTTGCCTCACGGCGCACCCTTCCACCGCCGACCGCCCTCGCCAAGGCCGCCGATCGACTGCGCGGCTATTGGGAAGGTCTCAAGCCATTGCCGTCGGGCGCTGCAGACCACGACTATGCGAACGTGTTTGAGCGCAGCCGCATCGACCTCGAACGGTTACTGCCCATTCCCCTCAGTCAAGCCGCCATCGTAGTCTTGGGCTGCGGCTACCGTTATCCCGATGTCCTGCTTTTCTCGCAGTGCGCGCGATCCGTCGTCGGTCTGGACGTGCGCCCGGCGTTCTATCGGGATGGATCCTTGCGGCTCTTTGGCCTGCGCCGGCAGAAGAAGGGGATTCTGGCCGCGGCCTACAACACCATCGCCGAGCGTCGCGGCTTGCGCCGGTACTACCGCCGATTATCGCGCTGCTGCGGGGCCTCACTGGATCACCGTCAAGCGACTGTGCTGTCCTTTGACGGGCGGCGTTCGTCGCTTCCCGATGAATCCTTCGACGCGTCCATTTCCAATGCCGTGCTCCAGCACGTCATGGATTTGGAGAGCTTCTTTGCCGAGGCCGCTCGCCTGACCAAAGCGGGCGGGGTTTCCTATCACGTGCTTCACAATTATTGCAGTTTCTCGGGATCGCTGCGCCCGGAGTGGTTCTGCCGGCAACACCCCTGGGGTCATCTGCGCGGCGTCTATCAGACGAACCCGCTGCACTTGAATGCCGTGAGGATCGGCCCGATGTGCGAGCTGTTTCGCCGCAGATTCGAGATCATCGACGTGATCCCGCTTGCGAAGAACCATGCCCAGAAGGGCAGAGACCCGGACTTCGAGTATGAACATCCCGAGCTTCTGACCAGGGAGCTGCGCCAAGAGCTGAGCGCTTATCCGGAAGAGGAGCTGCTTGTGCGATCGTTTCTCCTCATCGGGCGAAAGAAGTAGCATGGCCGCGACGACGCAACTCAGCGCCGTGCATGATCGACGAACTTGCGTGAACTTCGCAGATGCTCTCGAGGCCCCGCAGGTGACCCTTCGGCGGTTCCCTTATCCCTATCGCTGCGCCTTGGCAATCTGCAGTGATCTGGATGAGACGCCGGACGGTCGTGCGTACGATCATTTGTTGCGGTTCCTCAATACCGAAGAAGCGACGGATTTCGGACCCGGCGTCGGACTCGAGTGCGCGAACAGCATCTACTTCGACATGCCTCCCGCGCAGTTTTCCTACTGGAATGGAGATCCAAAAGGGCAGGAGATGGTCCGGACCTATATCAGGAGCGGCCACGTAGATGTGCTGCACTCCTTTGGCGACCTCGCCGGCACCAGGGCGGCGGCCAATCGGGCTTTGGAGGAGCTGCACCGCCATGACTGTCGCCTGGCCGTGTGGGTCGATCATTCGAAGGCGCCGACCAACTTTGGCGGAGATATCATGTCGGGCCTTGGCGACGTGGTCGGATCGCCGGCGTATCACGCCGATCTGACGGCGGCCTATGGTATCCGCTACGCTTGGCGCGGCCGGGTAACCAGCGTCATCGGGCAAGATGAACCGCATACCACGCGGGCTGTGGGAGTCCGCAGCCGCCCGCTTCGTTCGTTTCGCACCGTGCTGAAGGAGCACGCCAAGCATCAGTTCGGCAGGGCGGGTAGTCGGAAGTACGCCATGCACGCGGCGAATGTCCTTCGTCGCCCTGTTCGCCTGCGCGACGACACGCCGGTCGTAGAGTTCATGCGTTTCAATCCGCACTGGGCGGGGGTCAGTCACGCCGACTCGGCCCGCGCGCTCTCCGAGTCCCTTTCACCGCGCGTTCTTGATTGCCTGCTGGCGCGAGAGAGCGTTTCCATACTCTATGCTCACTTGGGCAAATTCTTCGTGCGCGGAAATAGTGCGCTGCCGGAAGCAATCACGGCGCTGCGCGCCCTTCGTGATCGATATGAGCAGCGGACGACTCTACTCACGACGACGGCCAGACTCTTGCGTCATGTGGACGCGCGCGATGGTGTTCGGTTCACGGTTACCCAGAGTGGCGAACGAACGGCGATTCGCATTCTCGAGATGCAAGACGCGCTGGCCCGCTCACGAGCGCCGTGCGTCGAAGAACTGGCCGGCCTCACCTTCGTGGCGCCTGGTCGACGCGAAATGGAGCTGGAGCTTTCCGACTCGACTCCGGTTCGCTGCGAGCTGTATCATGCGAACGACCAGACGTACGCGATGATCCCGTGGCGTCGGCTCCCATTCCCGCAGACATCATGAGCGTGGCTCGGTCAGCAAAACATCCAACGCCAACGTATACCGAGTATGGGCGTCGACCAATGAATGGGAAGCCGGCCTTTCTCATCACCATCGACACCGAAGGCGACAACCTCTGGGCTAAGCCGCGCGCCGTCACCACACGCAACGCGGAGTATCTTCCCCGGTTCCAGGTGCTTTGCGAGCGATTCGGGTTTTCCCCGACGTATCTTACGAACTGGGAGATGGTCAATTGCGAGTTTTTCCGGGAGTTTGGCGGTGATCTTGTGCGCCGCGCCACCGGCGAGATCGGCATGCACCTTCATGCATGGGACTCGCCGCCTTTGTTTTCACTGACCTCCGACGATCCCTGGCACCAACCCTATCTGACGGAGTATCCACTCCCGGTCGTGCGGGAGAAAATCCGCGTCATCACGGACAGGTTGCAGGATGTGTTCCAATGCCGCCCCGTCAGTCATCGCGCCGGCCGCTGGGCTCTCGATGAGAACTACGTGCGAGCGTTGAGTGAGGCGGGTTACCAGGTCGACTGCTCGGTAACTCCGCACTACTCCTGGAGGGACTGTCTTGGTGCCCCGGCGGGCTCAGGCGGCAGCGATTACACCAGCTTTCCCGACAAGCCCTACTTCCCGTTTGTGGATGACATTCGCCGCCCCGGCGGCTCGACGCTTTTGGAAGTGCCGGTGTCGATCCTGCGAACATCTGACTCAGCCTTTTGGGGCGCGGTGCGTAGCGCCGGTCGTGCCACGACCCAGACTACGCGCCTTGTGAACCGACTCCGCCCGCCGCTGCTCTGGCCGTATCCTGGCATACAGTCGATGAGGCACCTTTTCCGTTTGCTGGAGGTTGTGTTGCACGAGCAGCGCGACTATTTCATGCTCGTCCTCCACTCCTCGGAGTTGATGCCCGGCGGAAGCCCTCGTTTTTCTACTGCCGCTTCGATCGAGAGACTCTACGAGGTCTTGGAGGCGTTGTTCGCGGAGGCAAGCGACACTTTTCAGGGAATGACGCTCTGCGGGTTCTACCAACATTGGGTTCGACCAGCGGCGCCGCCGCCTTCGCTTCAAGTGAGCGTAGCGGTGCGGTGCCCTTGACGGCCGTCGGCGGCGTGGACGCTCGCGCGCGAGCCGGGGTCTCTAGCGGTGATCCGGGCTACGCGCCCCTGCCGGCCGAGCCGTTGGGTGAGACTCCTTCCGGCGGTCAGGGCGCGTGGCGACGCGCATGTGCGTTTGCTTTTCTGGGAGCAGTCTACGCGACTACGATTGCATTATCCGCCGTATGCCGCCGCATCCGCCGACGCCCTCGGACTGACATACGTCGCATCCTCGCCACCGCGCGATTCGACAGCGCCAACTGGTTTTGCGCGCACGCGCGTCCCCTGGCACATTGTGGGATGGACGAGGTGGTGTTCGTCTCCGACCGGTGTGCGGATGAATGCCTGGGCGTGACGCTACGATCGCCGCCCGCGTGGTTGACCCTCGTCGCTGGCCGGGCCGTGGCGAAGCTGCTCACCCTGCTGGTCGCGGGCGCGGCCCGCCGAGCCGATCTTTACATCGGCTATCACATCCTTCCCGGAGCAATCTCCGCTCTGATCGCCGCGCGACTCCTCGGACGCCGAGCGTGTTATCAAATGACCGGCGGCCCCACGGAAGTGATCGGCGGAGGTTTCGCCGCAGAGAATCGCGTTCTCGCGGCGCTGGGCAGCCCCTCGCGCCTCCTCGAACGCTTGGCCCTTCGATTGGTCCGCGAGTTCGACTTGATCGTCGTTCGGGGTGATCGTGCGCGCCGTTTCCTGCGGGATCACGGAGTGAGCCAGCCTCTTGCGTGCGTGCCCGGCAGCATTCCGGATCGCGAAGGGGAACCGCGAGTCCGGGACATCGACTTGGTCTTTGTGGGGCGACTCAGTGAGATCAAGCAGCCCTTGCAGTTCATCGACCTCGTCGCCGCTGTCCGTACGACCAGCCGAGGTCTTCGGGCCGCCGTGGTGGGTGACGGCCCGCTGCGCCCGGCATGTCAGGCGGCAGCGAGACGCCTGGGCCTGGAGGATTGCCTCGAGTTCTTCGGACGGGTGGACGCTGTCTCCACGATCCTATCGCGCGCAAAGGTCTTTGTTTTGACCTCACGCAGTGAAGGACTGTCGATCGCCCTTGCCGAGGCAATGGCCGCGGGCGTGGTTCCTGTAGTCGCGGATGTAGGCGATCTTTCGACGCTCGTGCAGGACGGGCACACAGGCTACCTCGTCCGATACGGCGATTTGCCTACCTCTGCGCACCATGTTGAGCGGCTGCTTATGGATCAACAGCTGTGGAATGCACTGTCGTCGAACGCCGTTCGCGCCGCCAAGGCGCACTGCAGCCTGACTGCCGTCGCCGACCGCTGGCGGCAAGCGTTTTCGACGATCTAGACCATGGTGCACCGCAGACATGTTGCGATCTACCGCGACGAAGCGAGATACCCTGCGTCTCCGCCGTACGATCCATCCGAGCGCTATCCGGAATACAAGTTCCCCAGCGCGAGTGCGAAAGAACCGAACCCGGTCTATCGCGCCGTCCGCAGCGCTATGCGGCTGCTTGGGCTGGACGCCGCTCATTTTGGTAGTCCGGCGTGGAATCCTCTGGGTGACCTGATTGAACCCGGCCAGACGGTTCTTCTGAAACCCAATTTTATTCGCGATTTTCACGACACGCGCGGCGACGAGATCGAGTCTCTCGTCACTCACGGCAGCGTGATTCGCGCGGTGCTCGACTATGTAATGATCGCTCTGCGGGACCAAGGGCGGGTGGTCATCGCCGACGCCCCGCAATCGGAAACGGTCTTCGAACGCATCGCGGACCGCAATGGTCTGCGCGCCATTCAGGATGTTTTCCAACAAAACACGACGGTAGGCGTCGAGATCGTCGATCTGCGCCCGGAGTACACAGAGAAGGTGAACGGGGTCATCGTCGGCCATCGGCCGCTTCCGGGTGATCCCGCCGGCTACCGCGTCGTCAACCTCGGTTCGCACTCGCAGTTCAGCGAGATCAACCACATGAACGCACGTCTGTACGGAAGTGAATATGATCGCGGTGAACTCGCCGCGCATCACCACGGCGATGTCCATGAATACCTCATCTCCCAAACGGCTCTCGACGCAGACGTGTTCATCAACCTGCCGAAGATGAAGACCCACAAGAAGGTAGGTGTGACCCTCAACCTCAAGGGCCTGGTGGGGATCAATGGGAACAAGAACTGGCTACCGCATCACCGCGAGGGCGTCCCGGCCGACGGTGGAGATCAGTTCGACTCTTCCGGCTTGTCGCAACGATTGGAGCACGCCGTGGTCAGTGCGTTCAAGAAACGATTCCCTCGACTCGGCCCCCTTCGTCGATGGGTCGGCGGCCCGCTGAAGAGGATGGGAACGGCGATCTTCGGCGACACTCGTACCAACAGAGTCCGCTCGGGGAACTGGTATGGCAACGACACGACCTGGAGAATGGTCCTCGATCTGAATCGCGCCCTTGTGTACGCGGATCGAGGAGGGCAAATGCAGCGCACCGCTCAACGTCGAGCGTTCAGCATCGTAGATGGGATCATTGCCGGAGAGGGCAATGGGCCCACGGGCTGCGATCCGCTGTCGGTCGGGTTGGTCGTCGCCGGCTGTGACCCTCTCTCTGTTGACCTCGTGTGTACACGGGTCATGGGACTAGATTACACCAAGGTCCCAACGCTCGCGAATGCATTGAAGGACCACCAGTACGCGCTTGCCTTTGTTGGACATGACGAAATCCAGTGTTCTTCCAACGTGCAAGAGTGGGCTGGCCGTCTGTGCGATTTCGTTGGCCCAGGCCTGGCCTTTCGACCACACTTCGGATGGAAAGGTCACCTTGAGCTGCCGGAGGCTCTAAGTGCAAAGAGCTATCTCGCGCAAGAATCTGTGGGATAGGCTGCCCCAGCGCGTGCGCCGCACGATCGGCGGTGCGCTCGGCTTATTGCCGCCCGCACTCGTCCTGGGGAAGGCCTTCCGGCGCAGCCTTTCTTTCGTGCGAACGGCGGATCGTTGGTCAGCGGATCGCTCGCGCGAGTATGTAGTTGCGCAGCTTAAGCGTGTGTGCCGGCTCGCGCAGGAGAGAACGCGCTACTATCGGGACACATTCAGCGCGGTTGGTTTTCAACCTGAAGATCTCAAGACAGTCGATGATCTCGCGGCCTTGCCCACGATCACCCGAAAGACCATCCACGATCGGCTCGACGACATGCTCACCACCGATCCGCGCGGTTCACGCGTGGACGGCATCGCGACCGGTGGCACAGGCGGACACCCTTTGCACTTCTACATCGGGGCGGATCGGTCTGCGACCGAGTTTGCGTATCTGGTCGCCGGCTGGGAGCGCGCGGGCTTTCGGCTGGGAGACACCCTGGCTCTATTCCGCGGGCGTCCGGTCGCCCCGGCGCCGAACGGACTGCGACACGAGTTCGATCCCTTGCAGCGTCATCATGTTTATAGCACTTTCCATATGTCCGACCGGGACCTGGCAGGATACCTCGATCACATCTCGAACATCGGGCCGTGTTTCCTGCACGTATACCCGTCCTCGGTGGACGCGCTAGCGCGTTTCATTCGTCGCAGTGGTCGCCCCGCGCCGGCGAACATCCGAGGCATCCTTGCCGAGTCGGAGATGGTCTATCCGCATCAGCGCACCTTCGCCAAAGACGTATTGCAGTGTCGATACTTCTCTTCGTATGGTCACACAGAGAAACTAGTCGCCGCGGCGGAATGCGAGTTTACCAAGGACTACCACGTCTGGCCGACGTATGGTCACTTTGAGCTGCTCGACGCTGCCGGCAAGCCCGTCACCACGCCCGGGCAGCGCGGGGAGATCGTCGGCACGGGCTTCATCAACTGGGTCGTCCCCTTCATCCGTTACCGTACCGGGGACTTCGCCACCTACGTCGCCGACTGTTGCCCGCAGTGCAAGCGCGAGCATCCCATCATCGCCGATATTCGCGGTCATCGTGTCCAGGAGTTCCTCGTGGCCACAGACCGGTCGCTCATTCCATGGACGGCGGTCAACGTGCACGACGATACCTTTGCGGGAGTCAGCCGATTTCAGTTTCACCAGTCCAAGCCGGGCGAGGCGACGCTGCGCATCGTTCCCGGCAACGGACGAGCGGATTGTGATTTCAGGGGCGTCGTCGATCGTCTCAATCGCAAACTGGCGGGCCGAGTGGCAATCACGACCGAGATTGTGGAAGCCATACCGCTATCCTCCCGCGGCAAGGCGATCTATGTGGATCAGCAAGTACCCGGCGTTGACCTTGCTACTGCCGCACAAACAAGTCCATGAGCTCGTGACCGCGGTCGATTCGCACGCCGCCATCGAGCGCCGCTCTCTCTGAAAACCCTTCCCCTTTCCCTAGTTGAGCCTCAATTCCCGTTCCGGCCATGCAGAACGGCGGCGGGGCGGAGCTATGGACTCTGCTGGCTACCGGTGTCGGGTGATCCGGCGCAATGAGAATGCGCCACTCGCCGTGACCGCGCAAGGCTCCGAGAAGCGGGCCGACGATGTGCTCGTCGATGCGCTCGATGGCCGCGACTTTGGCCCCCACATCGCCGAGATGCCCCGCCTCGTCCGGGGCCTCGATGTGTACGGCCACCAGGTCGAACGAGCGCAACGCATCACAGGCCGCCTTTCCCTTGGCAGCATAGTCCGTATCCAAGTACCCGGTCGCCCCGGGTACCTCGATCACCGTCATGGCCGCGCAGCGCGCGATCCCACGGATCAGATCAACGGCCGCAATCACGGCCCCTCGTAGGCCGAAGCGCGACGCGAACGACGGCAGCGATGCCGTCCGGCCCTGGCCCCACAGCCAGACATCCGTCGCTGCGTTGCGATTCCCACGGCCGCTCGCTGAGTATCCTGCAAGGACATCATGGGCCCTCTCCATGATCGCGCGCACGCGGTCGGCGCCAGCGCCTCGCGGCAGATAGTCCGCAACCTTCTGGTCAGGGATGTCGTGCGGTGGCGTGCACTGCAGCTCCAGCTCCGCCGAGTGCGAGAGCACCATGAGGTTTCGGTAGGAGACGCCGGCGTGGAACCGGCACCCCTCCCGGCCAAGGGCGGAGTTCAATGCGGCGATGAGCTCGGCGGCCTGCGTCTGCGGGATGTGCCCGGCCGTGAAGTCCTTCATCCGGCCGCCGGCGATCGTGACCAAGTTGGACCGAAAAACCAGGTCAGCCCCGTCCGCGGGGATGTTTCGGGCCGCTGCCTCCAATGGCGCTCGCCCGGGATAGTGAACCCGCGGGTCGTAGCCGAACAACGACAAGGTCGCTACATCGCTGCCGGGCGAGTACCCCTCCGGGACCGTGACGACCAGCCCTTGTCGCCCGTGCCGCGCGATCCAGTCCATGTTCGGCTTCGCGGCCGCCTCCAGCGGCGTACGCCCGCCGAGCGCCTCCACCGGCTCATCCGCCGCCCCGTCGGGCAGAATGACCGCATGTTTCATGCTCGTATGCCTTGCTTCACCGCCTGCTGTCCCAATTCCCACGCCTGATAGCTCGAATGGGGGATGGACCGCCGGGTCACCTGCGCCGGGCAGGGGGCCCACATCACCGGTTCTCAGTACACGGTACCCAGTGTTGATCTCGGAGGCGAATTGCACCCGAGCCGTAGGCCTCCTCAACGAACGCAGCACGGACTAGGCACACCTTACGCAGACCAGTCGAAAAACACCGGGACCGGGGTTTTTTCCTTGTACCTGCCCACCGGATTCGTTAGATTATTGGGCCAAGCGTGCGTTACGTGGCAGATGTTCGCCCAATCCCGACGGCTGGGGACCGTACGCCTCGTTCCGAGAATCATGTTTGTAGACGCAAGGAGTGGGAGCGTTTGAAGGAATCCCACCGCGCCAAGAGCGCTGACGCAGGGCTGAACCAGCGCGTGGCTTTTTTTTCGAGTCATGATGTTGGAGGGCAATGCCCATGCATGCTTCATCAGCGAGGCGTTCAAATCCCACGATAGCGGCCATCTGGACGGCCTTCGCTGTCGCGTTGTCGCTCAGCTACGCGCGGACGCTTGCCCAGGATCATGTCGAACCGCTCGCCGGGCCGACGGCCTTTCTGCTGATTAGCGAGTCGGACATCGACATCGCGCAAGGAGAGCCACGGGCGGGTATAGGACGCCCGGCGGTGCTCGCCAAAGGAGCCACCGCAAAGGAGTGGTGCCAAACACAACAGAGGTGGGAGGCGAAAGGACTCGGCAGAGCCGCCGTCGGCGTTTGCCTGACGGAGGGAACTTGCGATACCCCCTCGGTACGAGATTCCTGGATTCCCGCGGGTTCGACGCCGTTTCTTTCCTTGAACATCCACTTCAACGTATTTGCGAACAGCGACGGCACCAATCCGGCCTCGACCTTGGCCGGGGTCGAGGCGCAGGTCGCTCAGCTGAACGCCGACTTCGCTCCTTCGAGGATTCAATTCTGCCCGACGACCGAGTTCATCAACGACTCCACCTATCGCAGTTTCGCCGACTCCGAAGAGTTCGGCATGAAGAACACCTACGCCGAGAGCCCGGACGCGCAATTGAACGTCTACGTCGTGAACATCGAAGGCCCGTACATCGGTGTGGGGACGTTCCCTTGGGACCCCGACGCTCTCACGAGCTTCGGCGGTCTGATCATCGATGATGATTTCTTTGGGGCGGGGAATAAGACGATGACGCACGAGGTCGGGCACTGCATCGGCCTATGGCACACACATCATGGCGTTTCTGAAGTAGTTCAGTGCTCCGCCTGCTACGAGCGGGCCGATGGCTTGAACGGCGACACTACCGGCGATTTCGCAGGCGACACAGCCCCGACGCCGACGAACTTCAACTGCGCGCCGCCCGGTGGAACCGATACGTGCAGCGGCGTGGACTGGGGGGCGACGGACCCACAAAACTACATGGGCTACGCTCCCGACTCGTGCTACACCGAGTTCAGCCCGCACCAGTGGGGCCGCATGCATTGCTGGTTCGACGACGTGTTGACCAGTTGGAGTTGCCGAGGACAGACCAAGTTCAGCCAACCGCCGGACGACAGCGGCCAGGCGATGGCATCGGACGTCGATCTGAGCGACGCGAGCCCCAACAGCGTCCTGGCCGACAACTTCATCTCTGACGGACGGCCGATCACCGCCGTTCGGTGGTGGGGCAGCAATCTGAGCACCGGCACTCCGGCGGCGACGGCCGGAGCCGCTGTCCGCTCAGAGTCCGCGCCCGCCGCCGCGGTCGTGCGGGCGCCCAACGCCTGGTCCTATGGCAACCAACCTGTCAACGTCGACACACCAGATCCTCGTCCTTCTGCGCCGTCTAATCCCGCCGCAGTCGGCGGGGATACCTGCGCCACGGCGACACTCATTTCGGCCCTACCGTATAACGATACGGGAAATACCTGCTCCTTTGCGGATAACTATGACGAGATCTGCCCATTTGCCCAGGCTGGCTCGCCGGACGTCGTCTACAGGTTCACCCCGGCCACCAACGTGGTCGTCGATATCACACTGTGCGCGAACTCCGACTATGACACCAAGGTGTACATCTACGCGGGAGCGTGCGGCGGTTACCAGTCCGGCGTGTTCCACGCCTGCAACGACGATGCGTGCAGCAGCCCACTCTTCTCGAACTTCGTGTCCCGGCTGGAATCCGTCGCTCTTACTGGCGGAACTACTTATTTCATTGTCGTGGACGGATATTTCCTTGCGCCGGGCGAATGCGGCAACTACACGTTTGACATCACCGCCCAGGCGCCGTGCCCGGCCCCCGGTGCGTGCATCCTGACCAACGGCAACTTTGAGCACGGAACCACCTGCGGTTGGACGAAAACGGATACGGGTACGGGCGGCTGGGCGATAAACGACGGCACCGTTGACCCCGCCAGCCCGGACGGGCCGCTTGCGCCGTGCAGCGGATCCTATACCGCCTTTACCAATCCCACGAATCCCGGCTTGCGGACTCTGTACCAGGATGTCGCCATTCCTGTCGCGGGCAGCGTGATGTTGGAATGGGTAGACATGCTACGGAATCACGCCGGGACGTACGTCGACCCGGGCCAGGAATTCCGCGTCGAGCTTCGTAATCCAGGGGACAACAGTCTGCTCGCATCGCTGTTTTCGACCAATCCCGGCGATCCCGCGTTTCAAGTTTGCACCCCGCGATGTGTGGACATCACGGCGTTCGCCGGGCAAACCGTCCGCCTGACGTTCGAGGAGGAAGATAGCCTTTTCTATTTCAATGCCCACGTGGACGACGTCTGCATCTCGGTCGGTTCGTGCCCCGTCGGTGCTTGCTGCCGGGCCGGCACGCAGGTCTGCGACCTCAACGTGACCGAGACCAGTTGCGTGGGCGCGGGAGGCATCTTCCAGGGCGAGGGCACCACGACCTGCACGACGTGCCCACCCGTGATTTGTGGCGACAGCATCATCGGCCCCGGCGAACAATGCGATCCGCCGGACGGGCTGCTTTGCGACAGCGCTTGCCAGTTGATCCCCAATCCGCCGATCGACGGCTGGTTGATCAGCTTCCATGAGCCGCTGGCCAAGGGTGGATCGCCGGCTGAGCCGCTGGGCCTTTATTTCTGCGACACCGACGTGGTCGACCTCCGTGCGACCCCGGTTGTGTCGTGCGACGCTCGCCCGGTTCGTGAGTACCTGGTGTTCCTGGAGGACTGCTGCCTGCTCGTGAGTAATTCCGATAGCCGCAGCACCAATGTCCCGGCGCAGTTCGACGCCTTCAACGAGGAGGAGTGCTTCACCTATGACCTCGACATCCAGGCGGTGATGGGGATCGAGTACTACCGCGTCGGCGGCGGACCGGGGGTCTGCGACGGGCAAACAGCCACGGGTAACTCGGCGAGCATCCCGTTCTGGGGTTGGCACACCACCGGAGTGAACCGCCTCCCCCGTACGGCTCTTCAGAGCGCGGTCACCCTCCCGGGAAGCGACTGGCTCTACGGGCCATGGGCCAACATTACGCCGGCGTGCTCCGATCCGAACTTTGCCTTCCAATTGCTCACCGACGCCGATCCGGCCGTCGGCGATTGCAACGACAACGAGATCCCCGATACGTGCGAATCCGCGCCCGACTGCCAGCCGAACGGAGAACTCGATGAGTGTGAAATCGCCTCGGGCGCCGCAGAGGATTGCAACAACAACACCATTCCCGACGAGTGCGACATCATTGCCGGCGCTCCCGACTGCCAGCCAAACGACATCCCTGATGAGTGCGAACTGGCCGGGGTGGGATCGTTGAGCGGCACGCGACCAGCCGTCCTCGGCTTCGTCGATATTGCCGGCACCGGCACGCCCCTGAACCTGGGAGACGAAGCAGCGGCGAACGTGACCATGCCCTTCGTTGCTGTGGACCTCGGCGGGCCCACCATCAGCGTCGCCGACAATGGCGGGCTCGGTATGGTTGCGGGCACTTTCTTGGACTTCGTCAACGCGGCGCTGCCCAGTCTTGACGCTTTCGGCGGGAACGCCGCTTTGCTCATCCATTGGGACGATTTGGATTCGACGACGGGCAATGTGTACTACGAGACGATCGGCTCTCCCCCCAACCGGGTGTTTATCGTCCAATGGGACGACCGTCCGCATTACCCCGGCGACGTCACGCTGGATGGCGACGAGGTCACCTTCCAAATCCAAAGCTTTGAAACGCCCGTGGACAACATCGTCGCGCAGTATCTCTACGCGGACACCAACTTCCTAGATGCGGCTGCCAACGACGGTCGTTCCGCGACGGTGGGTTATCAGCGAGACTCGAGCAATGCGCTCCAGTGGTCGTTCAATACGGCCAGCGTCACACCCAGCACGGTCATCTCATTGCTCGACCGCGACTTGAATAACAACGGTCGACCCGACGCTTGTGACCCGACGGGGGTGACGCCCCTGGCCTCCGGGGATAAGACCCGCGCGCTTTCGTTTACGAGTCCGCCATCGGCGGTGGCCACGGGAAGCGGGTCGGCCTTGAAGGTGGTGGCGGTGGATTTGTATCACCCCCAGCCCGGCAACCCGCCCAACCGCGCCCAGCCCAACTTCTCCGCCTTTGATACGACCTTGAACAACGTGTGCAGCGGACCCGGAC
>Ga0187893_10002458_pt1 | contig 40692 bp, 29 predicted proteins | sample MA1701074metaG_FD_139574 | JGI IMG/M metagenome (GOLD analysis project Ga0187893, IMG submission 139574) | White microbial mat communities from a basaltic lava cave in the Kipuka Kanohina Cave System on the Island of Hawaii, USA - MA170107-4 metaG ...
ATTCCTGCCGCGATGGGATTCATGTCGCAGCCGTCCGGCAAGTTCACACTGCGTTTGGACGGCAAGGCGTTGTTCGATTTCAACGTGGCGCTGACCGACGCTTCGTGGCAAAGCACCGATGGGCAAGTGCGCGCGACCTACACGGTGATGGAAGCAAACAGCGAGGACAGTTGCGGCATGCTGGCGGTCGAGGTCGCGTCGAATTTGCTGAAGTCCGGCGAACCAGCCCGCTTCGAGGTTACCGGTTCGGGTGCGGGTAGCCAGCGGTGGTTTGGGGTGTACGTGCTGCCTGAGAGCGTCGCTGACCGGAGGTGACGTTTTTTAGCGGCAGGTAGGAGCCGACGTGAGGAGGCTCCAATCAAAGCAGTTTAGAGCTAAGAAATCAGAGCCTCCTCACGTCTTGGGGTTGATATCTTCTCACCGCTTGAAACTCGCGAGCAATTCCTCCGGCGTCACAATGGCGGTGCCGGCTTTACCCACGACTACGCCGGCGGCGTGATTGGAGACGATGGCGGCTTCGATCGGCGACGCGCCTGCTGCGATGGCGAGCGTGAACGAGGCGATGACCGTGTCGCCCGCGCCGGACACATCGAACACCTCCCGCGCCACCGTGGGGATATGCACCGGCTTCTCGCCGCGGCGGCAAAGCAACATGCCTTGTTCGCCAAGCGTGATGAGCAGCAAGGCCGGCAACAGGTCGTTCAGCAAACGGCCAGCGGTGCGAATGAGATTCATGTCCCGCAGCGGATTGGCGTCGCGGGTGTCGTCGGTCAGGCCGGAGAGTTCAAACGCTTCCTTGCGGTTCGGCGTGATGAGCGAAAAGCCGGTCAGGTTGAGATGATGCACCGGCTTGGGATCCAGGCTGAGCCAGATGCTGTGTTCTCGGCAAAGCTTCTTCAATTCATCCAACAGGCTTTGCGTGACGACACCCTTGCCGTAGTCGCCGACAATCACCGCTGCCGCGCCCGCCAGCCGGGCACGGAGGGCATCGAGCAACCGCGCGGTCGTCCGGCTGTCGAGATCGCCGCGAGTTTCTCGATCCACACGCACGACCTGCTGCTGGTGGGCGATGATGCGGGTCTTGATGCTCGTCGGCCGCGACGCATGCGCGACCAATCCATCACAACCTATGTCCTGTTCGCGAAGCAATTCGCGCATGCGCGCGGCAGAATCGTCACGGCCCACAACGGCGAACAGTTCCGGCGCGGCGCCGAGCGCGCAGAGATTGCGCGCGACGTTGGCCGCGCCACCGGGCATGAAGCTTTCGCTCTTGAAATCGACCACTGGCACCGGCGCTTCCGGTGAGATGCGGCTGACGCCGCCCCGGATGAATTGGTCAAGCATCACGTCGCCAACGACGAGGACGCGGGCGCGGCGGGCGACGGTGAGAAGCTGTTTGACGCGGCTGCCAGAGAGAGTTGAAGCAGTCATTCGTATTTCCATCCTTGGAAGATCATGAATCAAGAAACCCCGTCAGCGGACTGGTTGCGCTGGCGGTGTCGTGTTGCGCCGCGAGTCCCATCTCAAATGCGGCGCGTCCCGCTTCTACTGCCATCTTGAACACGATGGCCATGCGGTTCGGATCACTGGCAATGGCGATGGCGGTGTTGACAAGCACGGCGTCGGCGCCGAGTTCCATCGCTTCGGCAGCATGGCTGGGAGCACCGAGTCCGGCATCGACCACGACCGGCACCGTGGCTTGCTCGATGATGATGCGAACCTGGTCGCGCGTCTGCACGCCGCGATTGGATCCAATGGGCGACCCAAGCGGCATCACCGCGGCGGTGCCCACGTCTTGCAGGCGCCTGGCGAGCACAGGATCGGCGTTGATGTAAGGCAGCACGATGAAGCCTTCCTTCACGAGTTGTTCGGCGGCTTTGAATGTTTCGACCGGATCGGGCAGCAAGTAGCGCGGGTCAGGATGAATTTCGAGCTTCAGCCATTTGGGCAGGCCGGCGGCGGCGGCGAGGCGCGCGAGGCGGACGGCTTCCTCGGCGTTCATCGCGCCGCTGGTGTTGGGCAGGAGCAGGTAGCGTTTGGGATCGATGAATTCGAGAATGTTCGCGAAGGGATCCTTCTTCCCGCTCAGGTCCGCCCGACGCAGCGCCACCGTGACGATCTCCGTGCCGCTGGCCGCCAGTGCGTCGCGCATCGCTTCGGGCGACGAGAATTTGCCAGTGCCGACGAGCAGTCGGGACTGAAACTCGCGTCCAGCGATGACGAGCGGGCGGTTGAACGCTTGCATTGCGCCAAGCTTAGGCGCTGGTGTGGAGCCTTGTCGAGTGGGGAGCATGGTATGGTGCATCTGGAGGGACGAGTTACACGAGTCCTTGATTCTTTCCCTGCTTTCTCTTGAGAGGAATGGGGACTCGCGGAGCTCGTCCCTCCCACGATGCGCGATGGGCCCTGCCAACCACGCTGCTTATCCGCTTTTCGTGATTGTTTGTTCCGCCGTTTTTGCTACCTTTCCGCCAACGCACGTAAACGTCTGACTCTATCGTCTTATGATCGAGAGAACCTGCCAGGACTGCGAATTTCGTCTTCAGGATCATTTCCAAACTCGCCGCCAGTTTATCAACCGCCTCGGCCTCGGCTTCGGCGCGCTGGGGCTGACCAGCCTAGTCGGGATGGGACTGCTCCCCGCGCTCGATGGCCTCGCTGCTGACGACGGCTACGCCCCGCTCGCACCCAAACAGCCGCACTTCACCCCCAAGGCCAAACGCATCATCCACATCTTCGCCAGCGGTGCGCCATCGCACATCGACACCTGGGATCCCAAGCCCGAGCTGGACAAGTATGATGAGAAGAAGATGCCCGGTGACATGGGCGGCGTCGCGTTCGCCTCGCCCTTCAAGTTCAACAAAATGGGCAGGAGCGGCCTGCCGGTCAGCGAAGTGTTCCCGCTCATCGGCCAGCACGTTGATGACCTCGCGGTCATCCGCTCGATGTGGACGGACATCCCCGACCACGGCGCGGCCACCGTGATGATGAACACCGGCTCACTTCGCATGGTGAAGCCCAGCGTCGGCTCATGGATCACCTATGGCCTTGGCACCGAGAACCAGAACCTGCCGGGCTTCGTCGCCCTCGCTGTCGGCGGCGTCGGAGCGGAGAACCTGCGCAGCGCGTTCCTGCCCGGCGCGTATCAAGGCACCGCCGTCAACACCGCCGACGCGCGCATCGACCGGCTCATCGAGAACATCAAAAACAAATACGTCTCGCTGCCGGAACAGCGGAAGCAACTCGACCTCCTGCATCAGCTCAACGAAGTCCACGCGCAAAACCTGAAGAAGGACGGCCAGCTTGAGGCGCGTCTCCAGGCCTACGAACTCGCCTACCAGATGCAGATGGAAGCGACTGACGCCTTCGACATCACGAAGGAGCCGAAGGAAATGCAGGACCTTTACGGCACCAACACGCAGCAAGGTCGTCAGATGCTCATCGCGCGTCGCCTGCTGGAGAAGGGCGTGCGCTTCGTGCAGGTCTGGCACGGTGGCTGGGACCATCACAACAATCTCCTCGCGAACCTCCGCAACAAGGCCACCGAGTGCGACAAACCCATCGCCGCGCTGCTTACCGACCTCAAGCAGAAGGGCATGTTGAAGGACACGCTCGTCATCTGGGGCGGCGAGTTCGGCCGCTCGCCTTCGGCGGACGGCAACATGCAAGGCGGCACGCCGGGCCGGAATCACAATGGACGCGCCTTCAGCCTCTGGATGGCCGGTGGCGGCGTGAGGGGAGGCCAGGCCTACGGTGCGACGGACGAACTCGGCTACCGCGCGGTCGAGAACAAGGTCCACATCCACGACCTGCACGCGACCGTGCTGCACCTGCTTGGCTTCAACCACGAGAAGCTCACCTACCGCTACAACGGCCGCGACTTCCGGCTGACGGATGTGTATGGGAACGTGGTGAAGCAGGTGGTGGGGTAGCTAAACGGAAACTGTCTTCCGGATTCGGAAGATTCGAACAAACTAAATGAGCGCACAAAGAAGTCGACTAAGTTCCTTCAAAATGTTCGTTTTGGCTGTGTCTGCCGCGACTTTCGCGACGATGGCAACCATGCATGCACAAGAGTATCGCCTGCATTTCTCGGACCCGATTGGGGACCACGTTTCAGGCTTTTTTGACATCATCGGCATGGATTTCACATTCGATCCCAGAACGGGCGATTACGATGGACGCTTCTATGCCAGTGAAACTGCGCCGTTCTCTCGTTCAAGCGGAGCCTTCTGGTTCAATCTCGCACTCGCAAATCGGCAACGCCAAGGACCTGGCTATCCCGGCGGCCGTATGCACACCGTCGCTCCTGGCACTCTTCTATCCGACACCGTCCTCGTGTTTCGAGGTGTTGATCCCGAATTGATCAGATGGCTTCCTGGAGACGTTGTTGCTCCCACATTGTCTGATATTCCCGTCGCCTCTGGAGTTCTCCCCTATTTGCCAACTTTACTGACCAGTCCTTATGAATTCGTGGGTGTAGGTCTTGTCGTCATGGACTCAATGCGGATTGACCAAGCCGCCGTTATTATTCCGGAGCCTGCAATGCTCTGGCTGGGGGTATTGGCCTTAGGTGCCTTTGTCGTCCGCCGCCGATTTTATGCCCTGCAGTGACGACTGAAACCCTTATTCCTATGCCCGCCCTCACCCCAACCCTCTCCGGCGGAGCCGTGCCAGAAGGTAGCCGGGGGTTGAGCGCCAGCGATACCCCCGGAGTGTCGCGGCCGAAATCCCGCACCCCGGAGGGGTGCCAGACTCCTTCACTCAACGCCCGTGTGCGGCTCGACGCGTTCTTCGACCCCTCCGGGGTCGTGTCATTAATTCGCTCGATCCGAGGGTATCGTCGCTTTGCTCCTCAACCCCCGGCTACCTCCTGGCAGCCCTCCGGGCTGCGAGTGGAGAAGTGCGCCTGAATTATTGAGATGAAAACTCCCGCCCTCACCCCGGCCCTCTCCCCCAGGAGAGGGAGCGCGGCGACCACATCCGCCGAGACCATGTCATTCGCCGCGTCCCGCGCCGCAATAAAGAATTTGAGCGCGGCAGGAGACTCCGAGCCTGCAAACGCGCATATCGCGCCCCCTCTCCTGGGGCTGCGGGCGAAGCCTCGGCGTAAGAAGCAATTCATCCTGGCCGGGGTGAGGGCGGACCAACTTCTCGACACACAAGCGAACGTTCTCGAAGCCCAGCCCCGTAAGGGCGACATCTTTGTAGCCACGCACATCAATAATTCACCAAGCTCCGTAGGAGCGACATGTTCGATGCCGCTCCTACGGAGCTTTCGTCGTTTGTTCATGCCGTTCTACAAATATGTCGCTCCTACGGAGCTGAACTTCCGCTCGCGCTCTGCCGCTTTGGTGTCTGGTTGTTGGTGTTTGTTTGGTTTTTGGATCCTGGTGTTTGGTGTTTCCGCCGCTGCGGCGGACGCCCCCAAGCTCACCGCCGCCCAAACCGAGTTCTTCGAATCCAAAGTCCGCCCGGTGCTGGTCGAGAATTGCTACAAGTGCCATAGCGCGGGCGCGGAGAAGATCAAAGGCGGTCTCACGCTCGACACGCGCGATGGCTGGCTCAAGGGCGGCGATTCAGGGCCGGCCATTGTTCCCGGCAAGCCAGCCGACAGTCTGCTCGTTAAAGCCATCCGCTATGCGGACAAGGACCTCCAGATGCCGCCGAGCGACAAGAAGCTTCCGGACAGCCTCATCGCCGACCTCGTGGAATGGGTCCGCATGGGCGCGCCCGATCCGCGGACGGAAGGCACGAGCGCGAAGGCGATGTATGCGGCGGATTTGGAGAAGGCGAAGAAGCATTGGGCCTACAAGCCGATTGTGAAGCCACGAGTGCCGGTGATCAGTGAATCAGTAATCAGTACGTCAGTAATCAGTAATCGATCTGGAGGTGTCGAGCGCCCACTGAATACTGATTCACTGATTACTGATGACTCGAACGCCATCGACGCCTTCATTCTAACCAAGCTCACCGAGAAGGGGCTCACACCCTCGCCGCGCGCCGACAAAGTCACGCTGCTGCGCCGCGCCACGTTCGATCTGCACGGTCTGCCGCCGACGGAAAGAGAGGTGGCTTATTTCCTCGCCGATGAGTCGCCGAATGCCTTCGAGAAGGTCATCGACCGACTCCTCGAGTCGCCCCGTTACGGAGAGCGATGGGGACGTTACTGGCTCGACCTCGCGAAATACGGCGAAACCAAGGGCCGCAGCGACAACGGGCGCGACATGCGTTACCTCTGGGCCTGGACCTATCGCGACTGGGTCATTCGCTCGCTCAACGAAGATCTGTCCTACGACCAATTTCTGCTCCGCCAGATTGCCGCGGATAAACTGAATCTCCCGGATCAGCGTGAGATGGCGGCGATGGGTTTCCTGACGCTCGGCAACCGTTTCGGGAACAATCAAAACGACATCATCGACGACCGCATCGATCTGATTGGCAAGGCCACGATGGGTCTCACGCTGGCCTGCGCGCGCTGCCACGATCACAAGTTCGATCCCGTGCCGACGAAGGATTACTACTCCCTGCACGGTGTCTTTAACAGTTGCAACGAGCCGCGCGAAGGTCCGGCACTCGCGGAAATCAAGGACACACCGGCCTACCGCGATTTCCAGAAACAACTGGCCACGCGTGAAGCAGCGGTCGATGCCTTCCGCGAGAAGGTGGAACGTGACCTGGCCGCTGCGTGGCGCGGGAAAACGGCGGAGTATTTGATGGCCTTGCACGATCACAAAAAGGCCACGAATGGCATCGCGCTGGACCCGTTCGTGCAACGGCGAGGCCTGTCGGCTGGCCGTGCCCGGGCCTGGCAAGACTACCTGCGGAATCGCGTGAACCGTCATCACGCCATCTGGACGCCGTGGGCCGCTTTCGCCTCGCTGAAGGACGGGGAGTTCGCCCCCAAAAGCCGCGAACTTGCGGCTAAGTTCAACGCGAACGCAGACAAAGCCAAGCCCATCAACCCGCACGTGGCGAAGCTCTTCGTCACTCCACCGACAAATCTCAAACAAGTCGCCGCTCGCTACGAAGCGCTATTGGTCAACGTGGCCAAAGAGTGGGATGCGATGGTCGCCACGCATGACGCGCGTGTGAAATCCGCCACGGCGTCGGGCTCCGCGCCACCCGAAGCGCCAAAGGGTTTTCCTGACAAAGACCTCGAAGACATTCGTGAAATTGTCGCCACGAGCAAGGGACCGATCTTCATCAACGATCAGGTGGTGCGGAACTTCATCGATCAGGACAACGATCTGCGGCAGCGACAGAACAACCTCGTGCGCGCCATCAACGACGTGAAGGCAGGGCATCGCGGCTCGCCGGCGCGCGCCCACGCCCTCTTCGACAACGACCAGCCCAGGGATTCCTACGTGATGGTGAAGGGCAATGCCCGCAATCGCGGCGCGGTGGTCCCACGCCAGGCGCCAGAGATTATCGCCGGGACCGGACGCAAGCCCTTCAAGGAAGGCAGCGGACGACTGGAGTTTGCACAGACCATTGTGAGCAGGGATAACCCGCTGACCGCGCGCGTGGCCGTGAACCGCGTTTGGTTGCGTCACTTTGGCGAAGGGCTTGTCACAACGCCGGACGACTTCGGCCTGCGCTCCGATCCGCCCACGCATCCGGAGTTGCTGGATTACCTCGCCGCGCGTTTTGTCGAAGAGGGCTGGTCGCTGAAAAAGCTGCACAAGCTGATGATGCTTTCAGCAACGTATCAGCAAAGCAGCGATGAGAATCCACGTTTTGCCCAAATCGATCCGGGCAACAGGCTTTACTGGCAGATGAACCGGCGGCGGCTGGACTTCGAGGCGCTGCGCGACACGATTCTCTACATCGGCGGGCGGCTCGAACTGGAACCGATGGGTGGACCCGGAGTGATGCTGGATGCCGAACCTTACCCGACGCGGCGCTCGGTTTACGCCTACATCGACCGTGTGCGCGTGCCAAACATGTTTCAGGCATTCGACTTCGCGAATCCGGACCTCACCACCGGCAAACGCAATGAAACCATCGTGCCGCAACAGGCGCTCTTCATGATGAACAGCCCGCTCGTCGTAGAGCAGGCGCGTAATCTCACGCTACGTTCCGATTTCAAGGCGCAGACGAAGGCCGAAGACCGCATCAAGCTGCTCTACAAACTCATCTACCAGCGCGAGCCGACCGACGTGGAGACGAAGCTCGCGCTCGATTACATCCGGGGCGAGTACGGCGTGACGACCGCGAAGCCGGGCGCGCAGGCGTGGGAATACGGCTTTGGTGAATTCGATCCGAAAGCGAACCGGATGGAATCGTTTGTACAACTTGCCAGGTTCGAGGAGGGGCCTCGGGCCTGGATGCCAGGCAACCGGCAGGCAGGCGGAAAAGTCGGACGAGTTTCGCTCAATGCGAAGGGTGGCACACCGGGCAATGGCTTCCAACACGGCGCCGTTCGCCGCTGGACCGCGCGTCGCGACGGCTTCATCTCCATCGACGGTGCGCTTGGCGAACAGCCTAAGAAGCCAGACGAGGTCGTGCGCGGCTGGATTGTCTCGAGCGGCATTGGCCTGCTGGGCAGCTATCTTCCTCAGAAAAGCCAGATCGCCACCAAACTTCCACGTGTGCTGGTGAGGCGCGGCGACACCATTGACTTCGTCGTCGTCGGCAAAGGCGCGTTCACCTGGTCGCCGACGATTCGACTTATTGAAGGCGCGAAGGCCGGCGAGGTTGCCGAATGGAATGCGGAGAAAGACTTCAGCGGCACCGTCGCTGGCAAGCAGATGGAAGCCTGGGAGAAGTTTGCACAAGTGCTCCTCGAAACCAATGAGATGACATTCGTGAACTGAAAGTATATTCTGACGCTCGTCCTGGAATGAAACCCTTCCTTCATCACGCGCTTCGTGGCGGAGCCGAAGCGAACGCAAACCAAAACCAACCATTGCCCCGACAGTCGCGGCGCGGATTTCTTCGTTCCACCCTAATGGCCGCGCTGTGCGGTGAAGGCTTCGTTGCCGCCGCAAGAGCCGCTGCCACGGCGAATCCTGCCAAACGTCGGCTGCTGTATGTCGCCGTGCCTGGCATCCGCAACTACCTCGAACGCGGCGGGCACGGCGTGCTCGTGTTTGACATCAATCGCGGCCACACCTTCGTGAAGCGGATTCCCGCCGCCGGTTTCGGAGCCGACGGAAAACCACTCAACGTGAAAGGCGTTGCCGCCAACGCCGCGACCGGCCGGCTTTACGTGAGCACGTTGCAGTTCCTGACCTGCTTCGATTTGCGCACGGACAAGATTCTCTGGGAGAAATCCTACGAGGGCGGCTGCGACCGCATGGCGCTCTCTCCCGACGGCCAGGTGATGTATCTCCCGTCGCTTGAAAAGGACCACTGGCATGTGATCCACGCGCTCACCGGCGAGATCATCACGAAAGTTGTGCCGAAATCCGGAGCGCACAACACCGTTTACGGACTCGACGGCAAGCACGCTTACCTCGCCGGTCTCAAGTCGCCCCTGCTGCGAGTGACCGACACAGCCACGCATACGATCAGCAAGGAGGTTGGGCCATTTGGATCCGCGATTCGGCCGTTCACGGTCAATGGCCGGCAGACCCTCTGTTTCGTGAACGTGAACAGCCTGCTGGGCTTTGAAGTCGGCGATCTCGTCACGGGCAAGATGCTGCATCGCGTCGAGGTGCAGGGCTTCAAAATGGGAGTGCCTAAGCGCCACGGTTGTCCGAGCCACGGCGTCGGCCTCACGTCAGACGAGAGGGAAGTGTGGGTCTGTGACGCAGCCAACCAACGGATGCACATCTTCGACGCGACGGTCATGCCCCCCAAACAAGTCGCGAGTATTGCCGTGCGCGATGACCCAGGCTGGATCACTTTCAGTCTCGACGGCAAGCTGGCCTATCCTTCCACAGGGGAAGTCATCGACGTTGCCACCCGAAAAATCGTGGCGACGCTCAAAGACGAAACCGGCGCCGCCGTTCACAGCGAAAAACTCGTCGAGATCCATTTCGACGGTGACACCCCGGTGCGCAACGGCGATCAGTTCGGAATCGGGCGAGTGATTTGAATTACTATTCCCCAAACTCCAGATAGCCGAAGCGCGCAGGCTGATGGAAGCCAGGCAGGAGCGTGGGCGACCAACTCAGTAATTGCGGCGGCTGACCTTTGGCCCGGTTGAAGCGGTAGAAGTTTGCCCGCCAGACGGCTTTTGGTTTGGGCGTGGCTTCGCCCAGATCGACAAACGGAATCATCACCTCCGCCTGCCACAGCTCGTCTTTGTCGCTGGAATTGCCGGCCGTGCCTTTGAGCTTCACGGCGCTTTTCATGCCTTTGGCCGTGTAACTCCAGTCGCCGGTAAAGTTGGTCGAGACGCCACGCTGATCCATCCGATTGCTGATAATGGCGTCGAACATGCCGCCCAGAGGATTCCATTGCAGTTCGTAGTAACGATTCAACGACCCGGCCGTGACGAAAAACTCCGCGACTTCCTCTTCCCAGAATTTGCTATCGCGCGCGGTAAAGGTGGCCTGGACGTCGGCATCCGTGCAGGTCCAGCCGAGATAAAGCGCGTTGTCGTCATACCAGACGCGCACAGTGGTCTTTTCCCGTTCGGGCCCGGAGCCGTCATTCAAGACGAGCGGTGAAAGCACCGCGGCTTTGGCCCAAACCGCTTCGTCCAGGTTGCCATCGACGGTTAACGCTCCGTGCAACTTCGGGACCACGACTCGCTTGGGCGGCGGAAGTTTTCTTGCGGCGTCGGGTTGGTCCGCCCCGCTCGCAGGAAGGATTGTCGTGAGGCAGCAGAGAGCGGCGAGCAGAAAGCGCGAGATGAGTGAGTTCATTTGGCGATGCTAATTCGCCACGTACCGCTGGCAAGCAGGACTCCATCCTCGAAGAACGGCACTGCGAAACTGCGTCCCGGCGGTTCAGTGACATGCAAAGAGCCGCTCGACACCGTCAATGAGCCTGCGCACACTGACCGGGTGAATCCCGACCACCAACGCTATTCTTTGGACCTGCTCACTTCCGTGGGCCAAAGCCTTATCCGCCGCGTTGCGGTGGCGATGAGCATTGGAATCGCTTTCGTATTCCCAACTTGTGCGGCCCAAGGTGCCGTTGATCCAGCGTTGGACTGGCCGGCGTGGCGTGGCCCTACGCGTGACGGCATTGCGGCGTCCGGACAAAACCCGCCCGTGCAATGGAGCGAGACCGAAAACATTCTGTGGAAATCCCCCATTCCTGGCCGGGGGCACGGATCACCGACGGTCGTTGGCGATCGCATCTATCTTGCCACGGCGGACCGGACGAAACAGACGCAATCCATACTCTGTCTGGACCGACACACGGGAAAACTGATCTGGCAAACCGAAATCCACGGCAGCAAGGCGGACCCTGGCAAACATTCCAACTCGTCAGCCGCCTCCTCCACGGTCGCTTGTAATGGCGAACAGCTCTTTATCAATTTTCTGAATGGCGGCGCGGTTCATACGACCGCGCTTGACCTGAAGGGCAAGGTGCTTTGGCAGCAAAGAATCTGCAACTTCATCACTCATCAAGGATTCGCCGCTTCGCCGGTTCTCCATGAATCGCTGGTGCTGGTTTCCGCGGACCACAAGGGCGGCGGAGTCGTCGCAGGGCTTGACCGGAAGACCGGCAAAATCGTCTGGAGCGAGCCGCGGCCGAAGCATCACAACTACACCACCCCATCCATCCTTGACGCCGGTGGTCGCACTCAAATGGTGATGGCCGGCTGCAATCTGATCACCAGCCTCGATCCGGTGACTGGAAAAAAACTTTGGGAAGTGGATGGCTCGACAGAGGAATGCGTCGTGACTGCGGTGACTGATGGCACACGCATCTTCGCCAGCGGTGGTTATCCCAGAAACCATACTGTGGCATTGATGGCCGATGGGTCGGGGAGGATCGCCTGGCAAAACACTGTTCGCGTCTATGTCCCATCCATGATCCAAAAGAGCGGCCACCTCTATGCCGTCACGGACGCCGGCATAGCGGTCTGCTGGAAGTCAGACACGGGCGAAGAATTATGGAAGGAACGACTGGGCGGGGATTTCTTCGCTTCCCCGGTGATGGCAGGCGACCGGATTTACGCCTCGAATGTAGGCGCGAAGACATTTGTCTTCGAGGCCACGCCCAAGGACTTCACAATTCTCAGGCAGAATCAACTCGGCGACGAAGCCTACGCGTCACCGGTCATCTGCGGCAATCGCATCTACCTGCGCGTCGCCAAGCGCGGCGAGCAGCGGCAGGAAGTCCTTTATTGTATTGGGAACACCGCTGGGGAGGCCCGACAGATGCCTAAAGGGACTGCTGGCCGGTGAAGCGAGACGCTTCGCCACCGCACACAAGACGGGTGGGCTACGTAGCGCGCGCCTCTGGCGTGCGGGTGCGCCGCGTCCAGCCGCGATCCCGGAAACCAATGGTGTCATTTGCCCGGCTGGGCAATCGCCGGTGGCCGGAAAAACAGGACTCCTTTCGCCTGTGTTTTGCGGCGGTAGATTTTGTCGGAGGCACAGGCATAGAGGTATTGGTGGTCCGGACCGGCGAAGGCGATGCTGACGCAGCCTTTATTGGTGGGCTTGGCGATGATGCCGCCCAGGCGGCCAGTGTAATCGAACATCTGAATGCCCAGGTGGCTGGTGACGTAGTAGCGGCCCACGGAATCGGTGGTGGAGCCGTCGCCGCCGGAGTCGGCTTTGCCAACGGGAGTGCGCAGGGTCATGTAACGCGCGCCGGCATCGAGGCTGCCATCGCGGTTGACGCGAAAGACCCAGACGTTGGTGCCGCGGTACTCTGAGACGGCGAGAGTGCCTTGATCGGGCGAGAGGGTGATGCCGTTGGGCGCGTTGATGCCGGTAGCGCCGACACGGACGTTGCCCTTGCGATCGACAATGGTGACCTGGCCTTTGCCGGTCTCGGTGAAGTAGGCGTAACCCTTCGATGAAACAACGAGGTCATTGGGCTGCACGTTGTCAGCGAGGACGGTGAGGTTGCCGGAAGGGACTTCGATGGCGACGAGTTGTTTCTTCGGCCCTTGCGTGCAGGCATAGAGGTGTCCATCGGGGCCGAACTTGAGGCCGCTGCATTTGGGGGCGTTAGTGATGACGTCGGTGATTTGGCCGGTCGGGGAGATTTTCTGGATGGCGGTGCCTTTGCCGAGATCCATGAAGTAGAAGTTGCCGTCGGCGTCGGCGCACGCGCCGTCAGTGAAGCCGAAGCCTTCGGCGACGAGCTGCCAGTCTTCGCCATCGATGAGGACTTTGGAGAGGGCTTCATCGCCCGCGAGGTTCTGGGCGCGGAGCAGGACGGGAGAGAGCAGCAGGACGGTGAGGATGGCAAACGGAAGAAGGCGCGTGGGATTCATGGGCAGGATTGTGTGGATTCGGCTGCGAGTGTCAAAGCTGGAGTCGTGCGGTAGGGCGCGTTCTCCGAACGCGCCGAGGTAATGGTTTGCGGCGCGCCCGAAGGTCGCTGCCCTATCTCTGTGCGTCCGGCGCGGCTTTCGCGGTTGGCGAAAAGACCGATAGGATTCAAGCTGGAGCGCGCCCATCAACAGGGCTTTTGGCTTGTCCGGAGGGCGTTCGGATGGTTTGGTTGCACGAATTTTTGAAGCGCGAAGAATGAAAGTGGTGACGATTGTTGGCGCGCGGCCGCAGTTCATCAAGGCGGCGGCAGTGAGCCGGGTGTTGCGCCAGCGGCATCAGGAGGTGTTGCTGCACACGGGCCAGCATTACGATTACAAGATGTCCGGCGTGTTCTTCGACGGGTTGGAGCTGCCGGCGCCGGATATGAACCTGGAGGTGGGTTCCGGTTCTCACGGGGCGCAAACCGGCGCTATGCTGGTGGGCATCGAAAAAGTGTTGCTGGCCGAGCGTCCGAAATGGCTTCTGATTTACGGCGACACGAACTCCACGCTGGCCGGGGCGGTGGCGGCGGCGAAGTTGAACATACCTGTGGCGCACGTCGAGGCGGGACTGCGCAGTTTCAACCGGCGGATGCCGGAAGAAATCAACCGGGTGGTGGCGGATCACCTGTCGCAGTTGTTGTTGTGCCCGAGTGACACGGCGGTGAAGAACCTGGCGGCGGAGGGCATCACCAAGGGCGTGCATCTGTCCGGGGATGTGATGCTGGACATTCTGATGTGGGCGAAGCAACGGGCGGAGGCTTCGGGCGGGGAGCCTTTGCGGAAGTTCAACCTAGAGGCGAAGGGGTACTTGCTGGCGACGGTACATCGGAGCGAGAACACGGACGACCCGGCGCGGCTGACTGGCATCTTGAGGGCGTTTGATCAGATCAAGGAGCCAATTTTGTTTCCAGTTCACCCCCGCACGAGAAAGGCAATTGCCAGCCTGGGATGCGCGGTGCGGTCGCACGTGCGCATGGTCGAGCCGCTGGGGTATGTCGAGATGGTGGCGCTGTCGGCGTCGGCGCGGATGATCCTGACGGATTCAGGCGGCTTGCAGAAGGAGGCATACTGGCTCGGTGTTCCATGCGTGACGCTGCGGGAGGAAACGGAATGGGTCGAAACGGTGGTGCACGGCTGGAATGTGCTGGCGGGGTCTGGAAGTGATGGCATTGTCAGTGCTGTGAATTTGTTTGTGGCTCCCGCCTCTCGTCCGCCGCTTTACGGAAGCGGCTGCGTGGCGGCTGCCTGTATTGATCTTCTGGAAACTTCACGAGTGTCGGGCAATTAGGGAAAGAGCAATTGATGCACAGCGAAAAGAAAGCAGCCCGCGTGGCCGTTGCAGGCATGGGCTATTGGGGCAAGAACCTCGTTCGCAATTTTCATGAGCTGGGCGCGCTGTCGATGATTTGCGACGCGAACCCGGCGGTCGAAACGGCCTGCCAGAAGGAATATCAAGGAGTGAAGTTCAGCCGGGACTTTGGTGCTGTGCTGAGCGATCCGACGATTGGGGCGATTGCTTTGGCCACGCCAGCGGTCAGCCACTATCAGATGGCCAAAGCGGCGTTGGAGGCGGGCAAGGATGTTTTTGTCGAGAAGCCGCTCGCCATCGAGGTCGGGCACGGGCAACAACTCGTCGAACTGGCGGAAGCGAAGGGAAGGATTCTGATGGTCGGGCACGTCCTGCGTTACCACCCTGCCATCGTGAAATTGCGGGAGCTGATTCAAAACGGGGCGCTGGGGAAACTACAGTATTTGTATTCCAACCGGCTCAACATGGGCAAAATCCGAACGGAGGAAAACATCCTGTGGAGTTTCGCCCCGCACGACATCTCGGTGATGCTGGCGCTGTTGAACGAAAGTCCGTCGCGCGTTTCCTGCCAGGGCGGCGCCTACCTGAACCCCGATTCGTCCGACGTGACGGTGAGCCAGTTCAGTTTTCCCAGCGGCGTGCAGGCGCATATCTTTGTCAGTTGGCTGCACCCGATCAAAGAGCAGCGGCTGGTGGTCGTGGGTTCCGAGAAGATGGCGGTGTTCGATGATACCATCGCGAACAAGCTCACACTCTACGCGCACAAGGTCGAGTGGAAGAACCGCATCCCAACGGCGGTCAAAGCCGAGGGCGAAGCGGTGGCGTTGGACAAGCAGGAGCCGTTAAAAGCTGAGTGCCAGCATTTTCTCGACTGCGTGCGGACGCGGGCCACGCCATTGACGGATGGCCGCGAAGGTCTGCGGGTGTTGTCCATCCTCGATGCGTGCCAGCGTTCGCTCGAACGGAATGGACAGGTGGATGCGCTGGAAGCCTCGGTTCAACGGAGGGCGCTGCCGTATTTCGTCCACGAGTCGGCTTATGTGGACGAAGGCGCGCGAGTCGGCGCGGGCACGAAGGTATGGCACTTTTCGCACGTTATCAAAGGCGCGCGCATCGGTGAGCGATGCGTCATCGGCCAGAACGTGAACGTCGATGGCGGCGCGGTCATCGGCAACAACGTCAAAATCCAAAACAATGTATCGGTCTATTCCGGCACGGTGGTGGAGGATGATGTGTTCCTCGGGCCTTCCTGTGTGCTGACCAACGTGACGAACCCACGCTCGCAGGTGAACCGGCACTCGTTGTATGAAACGACGACTTTCAAACGCGGTTGCACGATTGGCGCGAATGCCACTGTCGTCTGCGGCTCGACCATCGGGCGATACGCGTTTATCGGCGCCGGTTCGGTGGTGACCAAGGCGGTGCCGGACTATGCGCTCATGATCGGCAACCCCGCGCGCCAAAAAGGATGGATGAGCCGGCACGGCCACAAATTGTCCACGCCCGACGCAAAGGGCATCATGATTTGCCCCGAGAGCGGCTATCGCTATCAGGAGGTGAAGCCTGGCATGTTGCGCTGCCTGGATCTTGATGAGGAAGCGCCGCTCCCGGAGGCACTCGCCAGGGGAGGGAAATCCTACAAAGACTTCAAAAAGCAATGAGTCAAAAGATCAACGTCCCATTGTTGGACCTCCACGCGCAGTATCGCACCATCAAGCCGGAGATCGAGAAGGCGGTTGCCGAGGTGCTGGCCTCGCAGCAATTTATCCTCGGCCCCAAAGTGACGGAATGCGAAGCCGCCATTGCCAAGTATTCCAACGTGGCGCACGGCGTCGGCGCGTCGTCCGGCACGGACACGCTGCTGATGTGTCTCATGGCCGAGAACATCGGTCCGGGCGATGAGGTTATTACGACGCCGTACACGTTCTTCGCGACGGCAGGCTGCATCTCTCGCGTGGGTGCAAAGCCTGTGTTCGTCGATGTCAATCCTGCGACATACAACATCAACGCCGCCGCCATCGAAGCCGCCGTGACGCCGCGCACCAAGGCCATCATGCCGGTGCATCTCTACGGGCAGATGGCGGACATGGACCCCATCATGGCCGTGGCGCAGAAGCACAAACTGACCGTGATCGAAGATGCTGCGCAGGCCATCGGCGCGGAAGATAAGGGCCGCCGCGCCGGCTCCATCGGGCACTACGGCAGCTTTTCGTTTTTTCCGTCGAAGAATCTTGGTGCGGCGGGTGATGGCGGCATGGTGGTGACCAACGACGCGGCCCGCGCTGAGAAGCTGCGGGTTGTCCGGGCGCACGGGTCGAAGCCGAAGTATTATCACAAGATCATCGGCGGAAATTTCCGGCTCGATTCCATCCAGGCCGCCATTGTAACGGTCAAGCTGGCCCACCTCGATTCATGGACCAAGGCGCGGCAGAACAATGCCCGGCGTTATGACCGGCTGTTCGCCGAATCAGGGTTGAAGATCGCCGACAGCGGCGCGTCGCCGCGTCCCGGTCTGCTCGCGCAACGCGCTGGCGGCGATGGCGCGCATGTCATCACGCCGAAAGTTTTCGGAAGCCGCCACATCTTTAATCAGTATGTCATCCGCGTCGCGCCGCGCGATGCGTTGAAGGCGTATCTGGACAGCCGCGGCATTGGCACGGAGATCTATTATCCGGTGCCTATGCATTTGCAGGAGTGTTTCGCCAGCCTCGGCCATCGCACGGGCGCATTCCCGGAAAGCGAGGCGGCGGCGCGCGAAACGCTGGCCCTGCCCATCTATCCCGAAGTCTCCGAAGAACAGGCGCGCTATGTGGTCGAGTGCGTGCGCGACTTTTTCCTCGCAGCGAAGTAAGGCGCGATGATTGGCGTTGTCATCAGGCCGGAGCAGAGCGCGGTCGTCGAAGAGTTTTTCCAGCTTTTCAAGACGCCGTGGGAGATTTTTCAACCAGGACGGGCTTACGATGTCGTCATCGCGACTGCTGACGATCTTCCGGCGGTGGAAGCGACGCCGCTCATGGTCTTCGGATCGGAAATCCGCCGCGATGACTCACCGAGGGGCATCACCGGGCAGACGAAGCGCGGCGGAACGCTCCTGCGATACGGCGGCACGCGGGTGCCGATTTACGGAAGCGTGCTGGTGTTTGACAAGGCCGTTGACGGCACGCCATTTCTTGAAGCGAACGGAGCGGCATCTGGAATCAAGGTCGAATCTGAACAAGGGACCGTTTTGCGGGTGGGCTACGATTTGTTTGAAGAGATCGAGTCACTGCTTTCTTCCGGGCAGCCCATTGAGAACGCACACTTCCCGACGCTGGATCTTCATATCGCCATGCTGCGCGACTGGATTTTGGAGGTGGGTGTTACGTTCGTCGAAATCCCGCCTGCTCCCGCCGGAAAGCAGTTCATCGTCTCGCTGACGCATGATATCGACTTCATTGGCATCCGCGATCACAAGTTCGACCACACGATGTGGGGTTTCCTCTATCGCTCGAGCGTGGTGGCGTTGCATGACTTTTTTCGCGGGCGCATCTCGTTTGGGCGGATGGTCAAAATCTGGCGCGCCGCCGCGTCCCTGCCGTTAGTGTATCTGGGATGGGCGAAGGACTTCTGGATCCCGTTCGACTGGTACCTCGAAGTCGAAAAGAATCTGCCCGCCACTTACTTTTTCATCCCGTTCAAGAACCGCGCGGGCGATAAAGTCTCCACCTGCCACGCGGAACGCCGGGCTACCAGGTATGACGTGAGCGATCTCGGCGATTGGACGAAACGTCTGCAAGACGCGGGCTGCGAACTCGGACTGCACGGCATTGATGCCTGGCACAGCGTTGAGCGGGGGCGCACCGAATCGGAGCGCATTGCCGGCGTGTCGCGCGGAGGCGGGATGGGCATCCGAATGCACTGGTTGTTGCGCGATGAGAATACCTACCGTGTGCTGGAGGAATCCGGTTTCACCTACGATTCCACCGACGGCTACAACGAAACCATCGGTTACCGCGCCGGCACCACTCAGGTCTTCCGCCCCCTTGGAAGACAAACCCTGCTGGAACTACCCATGCACATCCAGGATGGAGCGTTGTTCTACGCAAACAGGCTCGACCTTTCCGAAGACGAAGCCTGGAAACGATGCGCGGACATGATCGATGACGCCAAAAAATCAGGTGGCGTGCTCACGCTGCTCTGGCACGATCGCAGTCACGGGCCGGAGAGGTTCTGGGGGGATTTTTATGAACGGCTTGTCGGGAAGCTGCGAACCATGAACGTGTGGTTCGGCAGCGCGCGACAAGTGGTCGAGTGGTTTCGGAAGCGGCGCGAGGTGGCTTTTGAGCGTAACCCGTCCGATGGCGGGACAGTGCAAATCAAGCTCCGCGGCCCCGGTGGAAACATTTCTCCTCCGTTGACCTTGCGGGTCCATTCACCCGCTGATGCGGATGGACGATTCAGACCAGCGGACGTTTCGTGGAACGGTGAAAGCGAACAGAGCGTGGAAACCTTGATTCGACACGCCAGCCTCCAGCCAGTTATGCCGCAGTAAAATCAACCGATTCACTTCCAGTACTGATGAAATCCGTTTGCATCCTGCTCCAGAATTTTTACGAGATCGACATTCGCGTCCGCCGGAAAGCGGAGGCACTGGTGGCCGAGGGTTATACAGTCGATGTGTTGTCGCTCCATTCTTCACATTCTGCGGCCAGGGACTCGGTGGTTGCCGGAGTCAATGTCTTTACCTTTTCGCTGGGAAAACAGCGCGGATCGAAGGTGCGTTACCTCTTCGAGTACGTCTCCTTCCTGCTGTGGACTTTCTTCAAACTGGCCAGCCTGATGAAGCAGCGGCATTACAGTGTCGTGGACGTCAACAACCTGCCCGACTTCCTCGTCTTCGCCGCCGCATACGCGAAATGGAAGGGCGCGAAGGTTGTTTTCGACATGCACGAGATTACGCCCGAGTTCATCATGTCGAAGTACGGTGTCGGAGAAGACAACTGGCAGGTCCGCCTCGCGAAATTGATCGAGCGTGCCAGCATGCGCTACGCGGACCACGTCATCACCATCAACACCCCCATCCAGCGTCTTCTGGAAACTCGCGGTCTGGCACCCGAAAAATCGACCGTGATCATGAATGCCGTGGACGATTCGATGTTCGCCTCGGCCGCCGGTTTGCCGATTCCCGCCAGGGCCGCGGCTTCAAACGCGAAGTTCGTGATGATGTATCACGGCACGCTCACGCGCATCTATGGCATGGACATCGCCATCGAGGCGTTCGGGCTGGCGCAAAAAGAGATGCCAGACGCGGAATTGTGGATTCTTGGTGGGGGCCCTGAAAAGAAATCCCTGGAGGCACTTGTGGCCAAACATGGCCTGGAGCCCAAGGTACAGTTCCTGGGCACGGTCCTTCCGCAGGAGGTACCAGCCTGGCTGAAGCGGTGCGATATCGGTGTGCTCGCCACGCGTCGCGATGTGTTCCTGGACTTTTCGTTTTCCAACAAGCTCTCTGAATACATCATCATGGGCAAGGCGGTCATCTGCTCACGGCTAAAGGCCATCGGCCACTACTTCACGGGAGACGCGCTGGCCTATTTCGAGCCGAATGATCCACGCAGCCTCGCGGAACAGATGGTGCGATTGTATCGCGACAAAGAATTGCGCACACGGCTCGCGGCAAGAGGAAAAGAGGAATACGCGCCCATTGCCTGGGACGTGATGAAGCGGCGTTATCTCGAAATGATGGCGCGCCTCGCAGGCGTGGAACATCCTCGTCCAGTCGCGTCGGAAGCGCGTGTGAGCGAAGCCACTCATGGATGATTCTGGAAATCTTGCGGCTCGATTGAAGTGGGCAACGTTGCGTCTGCTGGAGTATTGCCGGGCCAACGACTGGGCGGGTTACGATCCTTACGACGCGCTCAACAGTGAACTGTTCAAACGCTTCCATTTTCTCGATGCACGGATTCCCCGGCTGGTCCTCACGCAGGCACTGAAGCGCGCGCCGTTCAACGTGCGTCCCTTGCTGGCCGTGCCCAAGACACAAAACCCCAAAGGCCTGGCCTTGTTCCTCAACTCGTTCATCAAGCTTTCCAGGCTCCGGCTGCTCACTCAGGAAGATGGCAATGCAATCAAAGCAATGGCCGACAAGATCGCGGCGCTCCGATCGCCGGGCACGCGCTACTGGTCCTGGGGCTATAGCTTTCCGTGGCAGACGCGGACCATGGTGGTGCCGCGCGGCACGCCGAACCTTGTTTGCACCACGTTCGTCGCCGACGCTTTGCTGAACGCTTACGAGACATGTGGCGAGTCGCGTTACCTGGAAATGGCGGCCAGCGCGGCGGATTACATCCTCGACGAGTTGATCTGGACCGAAGGCGATTCGGTAGTATCACTGAATTATCCGCTGCCTACGTCACGGTCCAAAATCCACAACGCGAATTTTTTAGGCGCGGCGTTGCTGTGCCGCGCGGCCAAACTGACGGGTCGGGACAAATACGTTGAACCCGCGCTGAAGGTCGCGCGGTATTCCGCCGGGCGACAGGCGGAGGATGGCTCATGGGTGTACGGTGAGTTGCCAACGCAACGCTGGATCGACAATTTTCACACGGGATACAACCTCAGTGGCCTGCGGTTGATTTGCCGTGACGCGCCAACATCGGAATTCGAGCCGCACATCAAACGCGGGTTTGAGTTTTACCGCACGCACTTCTTCCGCGAAGACGGCGCGGCGCGTTATTTTCACAACAACACCTATCCCATCGACGTTCATGCGGTCTCGCAAAGCATTCTTACGCCCATTGAGTTTGCGGATCTTTATCCGGGAAACACGAAGTTGGCCTGGTCGGTTTTTGACTGGGCGATGGCCAATATGTGGGATGAGAATGGATACTTTTATTATCGAGTCCTTCGCTTCCTGAAGATAAAAACCTCATACATGCGATGGTCGCAGGCCTGGATGCTTCTGGCGCTGACCACCCTGCTGGAACACTCCGAGAGTGCAACGAACCGGACGGCAGCCGATAAGCCAGTGGCGGCGACGATTTAAACGACAACGATGCAAACCGAATCCGTTCACACCATCATTCTGGGCGCGGGGCCTTCCGGATTGGCGGCGGGTTACACGCTGGCCAGGGCCGGGCTGAAGCCGGTGGTGATTGAAAAGGACAAAGTGCCGGGCGGCCTGATGCGCTCGCTGAAGCGTGGCGACTTCATTGTGGATATCGGGCGCAAGGAACTCTACAACCGCCTGGCCAAGGTCGATGCGTTCTGGACCGAGATTCTCGGCGACGATTACCGCGCCTATCCGCATCGTGGTGGCCTGCTTTACGACGGGCGGATCATCGACATGTCGCCCGCCTATCAAGGCATCCGGCGTGGCATGCCGTGGGGGATGTTTATCGGATGCGCGATCGATTTCTTCGGAGCGCGCCTTCGCATCGGGGCTTCCAGGCCGCGCAACCTGGAAGAGTACTGGTATCAGCAGCGGGGGCGGAAGCTCACCCGGATTACCAACCAGGGCTTTCAGGAAAAATTGCATGGCCGGAAGTGGGCGGATATTCCCATGCCTGAGAGCGTGTTGAACAACGGAACGGGTCCTGGTTTCTTTGAAACGCTCAAGCAGGGAATGGTGCGCATCTTCTCCAGGAAAGAGACCAATACCTACAAGGGCATCTGGCGGCACCCGGCCCGCGGGACCGGCCAGATTTGCGAAGCGATGGCCGATGGAATCGTGAAGGCTGGCGGCCGTGTCCTGTATCAGGCACGCCTTTTGGAAATGGGCGTTGCTCCGGGGATCATCACTTCCGTCAGCGTGGAGACGCCTTCAGAAACCATTCAGTTCCATCCTTCGTACGTCATCTCCAGCACGCCAGCGGAATTCCTGAAGAAACTGCTCCTGCCGGAAAGCGCGGACGCTGCGCCCGAACGCAACCAGTCTCCGGCACGCCCGCAAAAAGTCGTGGTGCTGGTTTATCTCTTCGTGAATGGAGAGCCGAAGTTCCCCCACTTCTGGCTGCAAGTAACGGATCCAACAACGCGCATTGGGCGAATTGCCAATTACGCCGCGTTGAACTCGGACATGATGCCGAAGGGCAAGCATTGCATCTGTTGCGAGATTTACTGCTTTGGAGACGACCCGTTGCTCAAGCAAACCGACCCGCAATTTGTCGAGATGGCCCTGAATGACTGCGCCCAATCAAACATCGTGGACCGCAGCCAATGTTTCGACACCATGGTCATCAAATTTCCCGGCGCGGACGCCTCGCAAAACCGGCATAACTGGCTTAACCCACAACGCCAGCGGCTGCTGGCGGAACTGGGCCAGTTCAAGAACCTCTACTCAGTGAACCGGACGGATCTGGACATCGCCACGCTGGCAGGCATTGAGTCCGCCGAGGCCATTTTGTCCGGTGACCGGAAAACGTTCGAGTTGCACTTTGATCCCAGAGAGTTGGGCATCCGCAGCGAGTCCAAACCTTTCGAGTTCCGCAATCCACCGGGCGTGCAGCTTTGAAGCGGCGGCGTCCCGCGTCTAAAGGGGCTTGAAAACGGCCAGCCGGACGTTTCAATCGCAGTCATGCGCCTTTGCCTCAATTACTCCTTAACGCTGATATTTGCGACGGCCACGTTCGCCGCTGATTCCACCGGGACGACCAATCGATACGAGTTCCGCAAGGAGCACAGCCGCGACGGCATCGGGAAATTCTACCTGGGGCGCGAGATTGCCCATGTGATGGGGCATCAGGCGGCAGACTGGCTGGAGCGCCCGGAGCGTAACCAGGAGGAACACACGGAGAAACTGGTCGAGCAACTTAAGGTCAAACCCGGTGACGTCATCGCTGACATTGGAGCTGGCACGGGCTATTTCACACGGCGGCTGGCGAAAAAGACCGGCCCCAAAGGCACCGTGCTGGCCGTGGACATCCAAACCGAAATGCTCGAACTGCTCACGAACCAGATGGCCGAAGCCGGGATCACCAATGTTCGGCCCATCCTCGGCACGATTACAGATCCGAAGCTGCCTGCGGATTCAGTCGATCTCGCGCTGATGGTCGATGTCTATCATGAGTTCGATCATCCCTGGGAGATGATGCATGCCATCACGCGATCCTTGAAACCAGGTGGCCGTGTGGTGTTCGTGGAATTCCGTGGCGAAGATCCCGATGTGCCCATCAAGCCGCTGCACAAAATGACCGAGGCGCAGGTGAAGAAGGAGATGTCGGCTCTGCCGCTCGAATGGGTGGAAACTATTGGCGTGCTCCCGCGCCAGCACATCATCGTCTTTCGGAAAAAGCATTAGCGGCCCCTTTTAAAGTAGCCGCCGACGTGAGGAGGCGGAAGTCTTGCTGCGATTCACATGCAAGTCCGCCTCGTTACCTCGACGGCTCCCGCCCTTCGTGATCCAATCAGTGGAGAGCGGGATCAGCGCCGGCAGTAAAAACTGCCACCATGCCGAAAACCTCCATGGCGAAATCCTCCACCCCAAGCTGAGTAACGCCCGCCCCCAAAACCGACGCTAAAACCGAATCTTGGAGAGCCGCCCCATCCATAGCTGGCGTACACGGACGGATAATACGAATGGCGGTAGTAAGGACGACAGGAGGAGTAATTGTAGTAGCTGGGCGAGGCGTAGCTGTACACGGGATAGGGGACATACGTCGGAGCGGTATAGACAGGGTAAGCCGTATTCGCGTAAACGACCGTGGGCGACGCGGTGGCTTGAGGTGGAGAAGGGTTGGCTGGCGCGGCGGGGGCGACGGGTGGGGGACCCGTGCGTCTTTCTTCACGTTGGGCTTCGGCGGCGCGCTCGCGCAGTTCACCGCCTCGGCGCAATAAAGCGGAGATGACCTCGTTGGAGATTCCTGAGTCTCGCAGATAGATGATTTCCTTCGCCGAGGGGTTATAGGCAACCGGAGAGTTTTGGATAAACGCCAGCAGCACGGTGGCGTCCACGCCGGCCTTGTGCATCTTCACCACCTCCGGCAGTCCGGCGGACAGGTAAGGCGTACGAGCCGTGGCCTGGCCTTCCGCCTTATTCGTGATGATGATTGCAGTGGCGGGCTTGGCGGCTGGGGCGGGCGCATCAGCGCCAGCCCACGAACGGGGGACTGCAGTGACGACAAATCCGACGGTCAAAATGGAGATGGCAGCGATCTTCATATCTCAGCTCCGATCTGGCGGGCCACGGTTTTAATTGTCCCGCAAATTGGCCAGCCGCTCGCACCATAGGCTCCCTTGGATGGATTTCAAGGACGTGTTTGGCCTCGTCCAGCCAGGGCTGGCCGGCGGGGTTTTACAAACCATAGACTCAAGGCAACAGCGGCAAAAAACAGCAGGTAAAGAATGGTAAACGTGCTTTCGCTGGCCTCGAAAAACATCACGCGATGCAGCCAGTGCTGGACGAAGGAGCCCTCGTAGCGCTCTCCGCCTCCAACCAGCAGGCGCAGTTGGTTTTCCCAAATCGTGAGCGGGCAAATAATCCCGGCCATAGACTCCGCCGCGACCCCTCCGATGGCAAGTAGATGAGCAAGGCGGAACCAAAAGTTGCGCACGAAACGCCAGCGGAACAGCCACCCCAGCCAGATGGCCAGCAGTCCCACGACGACGAACGCGACGAACGCGAAGTGAAGGATCAGGATAGCGTCCGCCAGCAATGAATAGACCCAAGGCATGGTACGCGTGGCCCGTGCATCCGCCGCCTACTTGCGCGCGTGCTTTTCAATCATCGCGATTACTTCTTCGACGGTGGCGGGCTTGGCCAGGCAGGGGTGTTCGCAGATGATCCCTTCGTTTTCCTCGACCTGATGTTTGCGGACCGCCGCGGTCAAAAAAACAATGGGCGTGCCTTTGAGTTGCGGGTCGGCGTCGATTTGCGCGGCCACATTGCCGCCGGGCATGCGCGGCATAATGAGATCGAGCAGCACCAGGTCGGGCTTGAACTCGCGCGCGGCCGGCAGGGCATCCTCCGGCCAGTTTTCCACGCGCACGTCGTAATTACCGGTCTCTTCAAGGTTGAGTTTGAGCAGGCTGGTCAGGCTCTTTTCGTCGTCCACCAGAAGTATTCGTTTCTTGGCCATCAGGAACTCCTGTGTTCTCTCAACAGGACCGTCACGCGCACACCACGGTCTCCGGTCTTGTTTTTAATCTCGATGGCGCCGCCGTGCAATTCGATAATCTTGCGCGAAACCGGCAGGCCAAGGCCGGTGCCAACGCCGGTCGGCTTGGTCGTGAAGAACGGATCAAAAATCTTGGTCAGCAGGTCCGTCGGAATGCCCGTGCCGGTGTCCTCCACTTCGGCCACCACGGCGGTTTCCCCCACCCAAAGGTGGTCCGACTTGCGCGAGCCTTCCGTGTGGGTTGTTTCGGTCATTTGTTTCGCGTAAGTGCGGACGCTCAACCGTCCGGCGGCCGGCATGGCATGGATGGCATTGACGAAGAGATTCACGAACACTTGCTGAATCTGGGTTTTGTCCACCGACACTTTGGGCAGCGGCTCGCTCAAGTCTTTCACCAGTTCAATTCGATTCTTGTTCAGTTCGTGCCGCACCATCTTGAGGGTATCGAGGATAATTTGGTTCAAGTCCTCCGGCTTGACGGCCAATTGCTTGGACGCGGCGAAATCCAGCAACCCGCGCGTGATCGCATCGGCGCGGGTAATCGCTTCCTTCATTTCCTGCAATACCATCGCGATGTTTTCATCGCCCGGCGGGGTTTTCTTGGTCAGGTAATTGATGCCCATTTGCAAAATGGCCAGCGGATTTTTGACCTCGTGCGCCACCCCCGCCGCCAGCGTGCCGATGGATTCCATCTTCTCGGCCTGAATCAACTGCAACTGCGCCGCCTTGAGGTCTTCGTTCGATTTACGGAGCGCCGCCTCGCTGGCGGCCAGTTCCGCGTTCTTGCGTTGCAACTGCTCCTCGAACCGCTTGCGTTCCGTGGTGTCCCAAAAGATGCATTGAGTGCCGAGAATCCGGCCGTGGGCATCGCGGATGGGCGTCTTGACGACTTGCACATACAGCTTTTCCCCGGACGGACTCACGTTCTCCTCCACCGTCTCCAGAGTTCTGCCCGTGCGGATCACTTCCCGGTCGTCGTGCTGATACTTGCGCGCCAGTTCCGGCGGATAGAAATCAAAATCCGTCTTGCCGATGATGGCCTCGAGCGGCTGGCCCAGCGACTGGCAGAAGCGTTGGTTGGCGAACGTGAAACGCTCGGAGAGGTCTTTGCGAAACATGTTTTGCGGCAGGTGCTCGACCAGCGAGTGGTAGAACGCCTCGGACGCAATCAGCTTGCGCTCCGCCGCGTGCCGTTCGATGGCGTAGCGGATGGAACGCACCAGCAGGTGCGGGTCGCTCCGGCTCTTCACCAGGTAGTCCTGCGCCCCCTCGCGCACCGCGCTGGTTGCCAGCGTCTCATCGTCCACCCCGCTCAACACAATCACCGGCACCGTCGGGGCCGCGCTGTGCAATTCCCGGAACGCTTCCAACCCATGGCTGTCGGGCAGCGAAAGGTCTGTGAGCACCACGTCGAAACTGCCACCGTGCAGCTTCGTCAACGCTTCGCTCAATCGGGCGCTTACCGTGATGTCGAACTGCGCCGTCGTGATTTCCTTGAGCAACTCCCGAAACAAACGCGCGTCGGCGGGATTGTCCTCAACCAACAGGAGTCGGATGGGCTTGGTTTCCATGTCAGACGAGAATTGGTTTGGTCGCTATGCCATCGGGGCGCCCTGGCTGGCGCCGCGGTCGGTGACACTGAACCATGCCACAAAACCGCAGACGAGCAATAAGTGTGGTTGTCCTGATCGTCCTCGAAAAAGGGTGCGACTGGCAGGTGCTTTTGGGAGCAGGGGAAGCTGTTGCTGCAAATCGACCTATGGGCTGACCGTCGGCGACAACATCCGTTTCACGTGCCGGAGCAGTTCCTGGCTGGTGAAGGGCTTGGAGAGATATGCTTCATCGTCATCCGCGCCGCGCCGTTCAAATCCGCTCGTGCAGAGAATCGGCACGCCGGGGAGCCGGAGTTGAATTTGTTCGATCAGCTCGCGCCCGCTCATCCGCGGCATCACGAGATCGGTAATCACCAGGTCGATTGGCGACTTGGTCCCGGCAATCACTTCCAACGCCTTTTCACCGCTACTGGCCGTGAGAATCTGATAGCCATAAGTGGAAAGGACCGTGTGGCAGGTCGTCAGCAACAGGTCCTCGTCATCCACCAGGAGAATCGTCTGCTTGCCGCCGGCGTCCGCGGTGAAAATGCTGGTTTCGGTGACAATTTTCTTCGAAGCCGGCAGATAGACCCGCACGGAAGCGCCCGCCTGTGGACGGGTGGAGACGGCCACACCGCCACGGTGGTTGGTGATGATCCCATACACCCACGCGAGGCCCAGGCCGCGATGTCCCGGCTTGGTGCTGAAGAACGGCTCGAAGACGCGCGACAGAAATTCCGCCTCGATGCCTTTGCCGTCATCGGTGATTTCCACGCAAACGTAAAGGCCGGGTGTGAGCTGCGCCGTCCGGTCCTGCGTCGCTTCGCTGATCTCGAGATTGCGCGACGTAATCGTGATCCGGCCGACTTCGCCCACGGCTTCGACAGCGTTTTCAAGAATCTTGACGAAAGCCTGCTGAACCTTGGCTTCGTCGAACTTCACCGCGTAGAGATGCTTTTCCAGTTGGATCTCCCATTGGATGTCCGCGGGTTTGCTCTTCCGGAACGACTCCACCACCCGGCGCAACACGGAATTCAGATTCCCCGAAGCATGGCCGGGAGCTTCCTTCTCGGCCCGGCTGAAGGTCGCCAGGTGATGCGTGATTTCCGCGGCGCGCTCTGCCGCCCGCTCCACTTCGAGGAGCGACGTGCGCCACGGGTGGTCCAGTTCCATCTTTGACAGGACGAGCGAGGTATGGCCGAGGATGCCGGTCAGCACGTTGTTGAAATCCAGTGCCACTGAACGCGTGAGTTGCAGCGCACAATCCAGCCGCTGCTTCTGGAAGGCCAGTGTGTCGTTGCCGCCCGCCCTGCTCTCCGCAACGCCCAACGCCGAAAGATCGCTGCTGTTTTCTGCCGCTGGCACGGCCCGTTCCTGCATCAATTGAAAAATGTAGCGCTTCTGCACGTCACGGGCTGAACAGATGCATGTGTCGAATGTCGCCACCTTGCCGCCCTTGCCGCAAAATCTGATCTTAGTCAATGCCGCCGGCGAACGCGCCCACCGCGCGAGGAATTGCTCGGCGGTTTCCTTCTGGTCCGCCCAGAGCGCCGAGAGGGAGAGACTCTCGCCTTCGAGCTTCGGGCCGAAGAAATCCACTGCCGATTGGTTTGCGTATCGAATGGTCCCACCCGCTTCGACCACGAAGGCCGGCCAGGCCGCGTTTTCCAACTGAAAGGTTACGTCAGACTTCATACAACCACCGGCCGCCACCACGGCGGCGACTTCGGACAACAAATTTCAATTCATTGGCGCGGCACGTTGCGGAAGGCTTCCGGCAACAGCGCCGCCATCTTGAACGTTCTCACACGCGCGGGCTTCGCCGAGTCCGCCACCCAGATCAAGGCTCTCGGCGCGTACTCAGCTAGCAATTGCCGGCAGGCCCCGCAGGGCATCGGCCCTTTGGGCGCGCGCGCCACCACGGCGATGGCCGCAAAATCCCGCTCGCCCTGCGTCAGCGCCTTGAACAACGCCACGCGCTCGGCGCAACAGGTCAACCCGTAGCTGACGCTCTCGACATTCGCGCCGGTCACGATGGCGCCCTTCACTGTCAGCAGCGCCGCGCCGACCCGGAAGCGCGAATACGGAGCGACTGCCAGCTTCCGCGCTCCCATGGCGGCGGCGACCAACTGTTTCCTAAGCTCTGGCCGCATACAGTTTCGCAAACTGTTCAATCAGCGCCGCCGTCCGCGCCTTGACCCGTTCGCCGGATGCCAATACATCGGCATGTGAGAGGAAAGCGTTACCCCTACCCGCGGCCAAATTTGTGATGCACGACAGCCCCGCCACCGCCAGCCCGCATTGCCGCGCCACGATGGCTTCCGGCACCGTGCTCATGCCCACCGCGTCCGCGCCCAGTCGGGCAAATGCGCGAATTTCCGCCGGCGTCTCGTAACTCGGCCCGCCCACCGCCAGATACACCCCGGAGCGCAGCCGGACACCGGCTTTCTTCGCCGCCACTTCGAGCAGGCGCCCCAGGCGCGCGTCGTAGGCGCGAGTCATGTCGATGAATCGCTCGCAGCCAGGAGGCAGCGGACCGCGCAACGGATTCGTCCCCATCAAATTGATGTGGTCCGTCAGGCGCATCAGGTCGCCCGGACGAAACCGCCGGTCGATGCCTCCCGCCGCATTGGTTAGCAAGAGATCGCGCACGCCGAATTCCGCCAGCACCCGGATGGGAAACGTCACCGTCTGCATTGACTGGCCTTCGTAGAAATGCGCCCGCCCGCTCAACACGCACACCGGCTCTTCTCCGAAGTGGCCAAAGAGCACCTTGCCCGAATGTCCGCCGACGCGCGGCTGCAGAAACCCCGGCAGCTTCGCGTAAGGGATTTCCACCTCCACCCGCATCCGCCTTACCGCGTGGCCGAATCCGCTCCCCAGCAGTATCGCCAGCGTGGGACGCAGCCTGGTAAACTTCTTCAGGTGTGTTGCTGCCCTTGTCGGATTCAGAGCCGCCACCGAATTCTTCCATGAACTCATCGCGGTCATTCTCGTTGCGCCAGGCGACAACTTTCAATCTCCAAGTGTCGTGTCGGCTCTCAGCCCAGTAACCGGCGGTTTGAGACGGATGTTTTCTCTCGAGAAAGAGCGGCCAGGTCGGTTCATCTCCTCGCACTCAATTTGCAGTCGCCTTCGCGCGGGTTACGTGATTACCCTCCGGCATGAACCCGAACGCCCCCTGGTTGCGCCGAGATCCGGCGGCGGTCAAGCCGTGGACGGAAACGTGCGGACAAATCCGGCCTCTGATCGAGGAGAAGGACGGCGCGGTGGCGGAAGTCCATCATCTGGAAATCACCGACGCCAAACTCCACTACCACGAGCGCACCGACGAAATCTATTATGTCATCGACGGTCAGGGCCGGATGCGCCTCGACAACGAGGAGATCGCGCTGACGCCCGGCGTGGTGGTGTATGTGCCGCGCGGAGTGAAACACAAGGCCTGGGGTCAATTGAAAGTCCTCGTGACCTGCATTCCTCGCGGAGTGCTGGCCGACGTGCATGAGTTGGAATAGCCATCTCCGCCCAAAACGGTCGCAGCGATGAAGCTCCAAGCTCACAGCCCAAAGCGCAAAATACGCTCGAACGACCAGGCCGTAATTGTCCGTGCCAGCACCTGGAACCTGGTGCTTGGGCATTGGAGCTTCTTTTGGATTTTGATCTTTGGACTTGGAGCCTGGGCCGCTTCCCGCCCTCCATGGACTTCCAATCGTGTCCTCGGCTCGCCCAATCCGCCGGCGCCGTACACGGTCGAGCGATTGTTTCCAAAGCTCCGCTTCAACAATCCGGTGGATCTCGCTGCCCTTCCCGGTTCGGATCGGCTTCTCGTACTGGAACAGGCCGGCAAACTCTTTTCGTTTCCCGCTCGCGCCGAGGTTGAGCAGGTCGATCTCGTCTTCGATTTTCGCTCCCACCACAAGCCGTTCGACAGCGCCTACACCATTGCCTTTCATCCGCGCTTCGCCGGGAACCGTTTCGTGTTCGTCTGCTACGCCGAACCCGGCGGCCGGACAAACGGTTCTTACATTTCACGTTTCACGTTTTCCTCGCTCACTCCGCCCCTCATCGATCCCGCCAGCGAGAAAGTCATCCTGCGCTGGCTTAGCGGCGGGCATAATGGTTGTACACTGGCGTTCGGCAATGACGGCTTCCTCTACATCTCGACGGGTGACGCCGCCAGCCCGGATCCGCCGGACATTCCCTACAAGACCGGCCAGGATATCAACGATCTCCTCGCCAGCATCCTGCGCATCGATGTAGATCGCGTCCAAGGTAGCAACGCCTACGCAATCCCGCCCAGCAATCCGTTCGTCAGCACGCCCGGCGCCCGCCCCGAAGTCTATGCTTTCGGCCTGCGCAATCCGTGGCGGATGAGCTTTGACCGCATGACCGGCGACCTTTGGGTTGGCGACGTGGGATGGGAACAATGGGAGATGATCTACCGCGTGAAGGCCGGCGGCAATTACGGCTGGTCACTCACTGAAGGCCCGAATACTCACGTGCGTACCGATCTGGCGTCCGGTCCCGGACCGATCCTGCCACCTGTCGTGGCGTTGCCGCACAGCGACGCCGCCAGCATTACGGGCGGGCGCGTCTATCACGGCAGCAAGCTCCCGAGATTGCGCGGCGCCTATCTCTACGGCGATTGGGAAACGGGCAAGTTCTGGGCGCTGCGCAACCAGGGAGACACCCTGATGGCAAACGACGAGCTTTGCGACACGACACTCAAACCGGTTTCATTTGCCGACGACCACGATAACGAATTACTCATCCTTGACTATGGCGGTGGCCTCTATCGGTTCGTGCCCAACAATGCGCCGCCCGCCAACCTCGCCTTCCCGCGCAAGCTGAGTGAAACCGGCCTGTTCGCCGACGTATCAAAGCTGGAGCCTGCCCCTGGCGTGGTTCCCTATCGCATCAATGCTGAAATGTGGAGTGATCACGCCACCGCAGAACGGTGGCTCGGCATTCCTGGCGACGATGCTATCGTCACCGCGGGTGGACGCGAGACCATCGCCGGCCGGATGTGGCATTTTCCGTCAAACAGTGTATTCAACCGCACGCTCACGCTGGAGATGCGGCACGGCCAACCCTCCAGCCGTCGGCGCATCGAGACTCAACTACTGCACTTCGACGGCCAGACCTGGAACGCCTACACCTACCGGTGGAACCCGGCGCAATCGGACGCCGAACTAGTCGCGGCGCAAGGAACGAACGATACTTTCACCGTCATCGACCCGGCGGCGCCCGGTGGCCGGCACGAAATCCCATGGCGATTCGCCAGTCGTACCGAGTGCCTTCGCTGCCACAACGCGTGGGCAGGCGAGACGCTCTCGTTTAACTGGCTTCAACTGAGAGGTGGCCGCCGACGTGAGGAGGCGGACCCAACCGGCAGCGAGACGAACCGCCTCCTCACGTCGGCGGCTACAGAACTTCATCGGCTCGAGGCGCTCGGCGTGCTTCGGATCAAGAACCCACCCAATCCTGCGCTGGCTCTCTCAAATCCCTACGATCATTCCCTGCCACTGGCCGAGCGGGCGCGCTCGTGGCTGCATGTGAATTGTTCGACCTGTCACCGCAACGGCGCCGGTGGCGACGTACCGTCCTGGTTCAACTACGATCAACGCATCGAAAGCTCGCGCGCCTATGATGCCCTGCCGGTGCGCGGTGGGTTCGACCTTCTGGGGGCGCGCGTCATCGCGCCGGGCGAACCGGATCGATCCACGCTCGTCTATCGCATCAACACTGAAGGCTCTGGCCACATGCCGCACGTTGGATCGCGGCTGGCCGATGATGCAGGAGCGCGCTTGATCCGTGACTGGATTCGTTCGCTGCCGCCCAAGGCGAGTACTGATCCCGACGTAGTCACCGCGCGAAAACTGGCCGAAGCAAATACTCTTTGGCTCGAGCGTTGCCGAGGGGAAACTAACGAAGCAGTGGCGCGGCTGCTGGGCAGCATGAGCGGCGCGCTGGCGTTGCTGGACACCGTTACCTCTATACCAGCCAACGTCAGGAGGCCCACAGATTCGGCGTCATTCAAAAAGGAAGATCAGAGCCTCCTCACGTCGGATGCTACAGAAGAGGGATTCCGCTTCCGCAGCGAAGTTGCCGCTGCTGCCGCCATTCACACCAATGCGCTGATCCGTGATCTATTTCAACGGTTGCTCCCGCCAGACCGACGCCGTCCGACGCTCGGCAGCGACTTCGATCCGAAGAACGTCCTCGCCCTCAAAGGCCTGGCGGCTCGCGGCAAGGAACTGTTTCTTGGCGTTTCGCAATGTGCGCGGTGCCATGTGTGTGAAGGCGCCGGGCGCGCCTTCGGCCCGGACATGACAGGTGTCGGCCGAAAGTTCACGCGCGAACAGTTGCTCGAACAGATTCTTCGGCCGTCGAAAGTCATCGCTCCGGAATTCAAGACCACGTTACTTACGCTTCGCGACGGGACTGAACTCAGCGGCTTTGTGCTGAGGCGAATGGAAGCGGAGCTTGTCTTGCGCGATGAGACCCTCGTCGATCGGCGAGTGAAACTGGGCGACATCCAGGAGTCCCGCGAATCGGTGCTGTCTGCCATGCCCGAAGGTTTGCTCGCACCGCTCACCGCCCAGGAGGTGGCGGATTTGCTCGAATACCTTTTCCACTCCGAACCGACTTCCCCAGCCCGCAAATGAACGGCTCGACGACGCTCATGCAACTCCACTTGCGGCGGACAAGAGTCTGGAGTGCGGTGGCACAGCGCAGCGACGACACTGCTTTTTCCACCTTCGCCGGCAGTCGAAAGCGGCGTGGCACTTCGCTTCCCGCCGCAGTCCAAATTCCATGGCTGCGTCTCCGCCGCGCCACGGTGTGTCTTATCGCATCCGCGGCCTCTCTGTGTTGCGCCGCCACACAATCTGCGGTGGCGCAGCGGCTCATTGACGTCTTCATCAACGGCCAGGAAGGGTACCCCGCCTTTCGCATTCCCGCGCTGATCACGACGAAGCGCGGGACGTTGCTGGCGTTCGCTGAAGGCCGCGCCAGCCTGCGCGATCACGCAGAGAACGACATCGTGCTCAAGCGCAGCCATGATGGCGGCAAAACCTGGGGGCCGCTGCAACTCATCCACGAGGACGGCACGAACTCGCTCGGCAATCCCACCGCTGTCATCGTGCGCGAAACGGGCCGCGTGCTCCTGATGTACCAGCGTTACGCGAAAGGCTTCGACGAACACAAGGCGGAGCCGGGACTCGAGGGGCCGCGCGTCTGTCGCACCTTCACCCAGCACAGCGACGATGACGGGGCGACCTGGTCCAGGCCCGTCGAAGTCACCGCGCAGATCAAACGCCCCACCGAAGTCACCAGCACCGCGACCGGCCCGGGCATCGGAATCCAACTCGTGCGTGGCCGACATACCGGTCGCATCCTGATGCCGTTCAACCAGGGGCCCTACGGCAAGTGGAAGGTCTATGCGGCTTTCAGTGACGATGGCGGCCGGTCGTGGCGTTACGGTGAGACAGTGCCCGAAGACGCCGCAGGTTACGCAAATGAAGTCCAATTTGTGGAATTGAACGATGGCTCGGTAATGCTCAACGCCCGCAATCAGAGCGGCGGCGAGAAGATTCGGAAGATCTCCATCAGCCGCGACGGCGGCCAAACATGGTCCACGACGTGGCAAGACGCCACGCTGATTGAACCGATCTGCCAGGCGAGCATCTTGCGCCATCCCGGCAACGGCAATCCGGCGAAGGACGTTTTTCTGTTCAGTAACCCTGCCACCCAAACCGGCCGCACCAACGGCACCGTGCGTCTGAGCCGCGATGAAGGGAAGACGTGGCCAGTGTCACGCGTATTATATCCAGGCGGCTTTGCTTACAGTTGTCTCACCTCGCTGTCGGACGGCGCGGTCGGTTGCATTTTCGAGCGCGATGGCTACAAGACCATTTCCTTCGCACGGTTCACCGTCGGCTGGCTCGAGGGCAAGGCTAACGAGTGAACCCGTCGAACCGTTCCTTGCTCCGTTACGCCTGGCTGGTCGTCGCGCTGCTGTTCCCAGTCGCGCTGCTGAACTACCTCGACCGGCAGATGATCGCCGCGATGAAGGTTTCGGTGATGAAGGACGTCGCCGACATCGGCTCGGAGGCCAACTGGGGGTTGATGCTGGGCCAGTTCAAGTGGGTGTATGCGTTCTTCAGTCCGATTGGCGGTTTCCTCGCCGACCGTTTCAGCAAACGTTACACGATTGCCGGGAGCCTCTTCGTCTGGTCGCTCGTGACCTGGTGGACAGGGCACGTCCACAGCTATCAGGAACTGCTCTGGGCACGGTCCCTGATGGGCATCAGCGAGGCCTTCTACATCCCGGCGGCGCTCGCGCTCATCGCGGATTATCACACCGCGAACACGCGCTCGCGGGCCGTGGGCCTGCACCAGATCGGCATTTATTCGGGCGTCATCACCGGCAGCTTCGCCGGCTACGTCGCCGATGCCCCCCGTCTGGGCTGGCGCTGGGCGTTCGACTTCACCGGCATTGCTGGAATCCTCTACGCGCTGCCGTTGGTCTGGCTCCTGCGCGACGCGCCAAAGACCAATAGTCATGGTGTACCCGGCGCTTCGCAGCACACTTCGGCGGGCAGAAGTTTGTTCGAACTGCTCACCAACGGATCGTTCATCCTGCTCGTGCTTTACTTCACGCTGCCCGCGATGGCCGGATGGGTCGTGCGCGACTGGATGCCCGCCATCCTCGCGAAGGAACTCAACTTGAAGCAGGGCATCGCAGGCGTGAGCGCGGTAGTGTACTGGCAGGGCGCGGCCATCTTCAGCGCCATCGGGGGCGGCTGGCTGGCCGACCGTTGGGTGCGACGAACGGAGCGAGGGCGCATCTACACCAGCGCCATGGGCATGGCCTGCATCATCCCGGCGATGCTCGGGGTGGGCATGGTGGTTAGCAACGTCAGCGCGAATTCCCTCAGCATGGCCGTCATCTTCCTGATCGTGTTCGGCATCGGCTGGGGTTTGTTCGATTGCAACAACATGCCCATTCTTTCGCAGATCGTCCGGCCGGAACTGCGCGCCACAGGCTACGGGATCATGAACCTGGTCAGCATCAGTTGCGGCGGCTTCGCCGATTGGGGCTTCGGCATCCTGCGGGATCGCCAGGTGCCGTTGAACGTCATCTTCGGCGTCTTCGCCAGTGCGGCCGTTGTCTCGATTGTGCTCGTCCTGCTGATTCGTCCCCGGCGGACTGAGGGTCAGGGGTGATCAACGGGTTCTTTTTGCCATCGTCGAAGGGATCCGATTACTCTCCACCCGTGTATGAAACTCGGCTTCGTCTCCGCCATCGTCCCTGAACTGTCCCTCGAACAGGTGCTGGCCTTCGCGCACGCCGAGGGCTTCGCGTGCATCGAGGCGATGTGCTGGCCAGTCGGCAGGGCGGAGCGGAAGTTCGCCGGCGTCACGCACGTCGACGTTACCGGCTTCACGCAGACCGGAGCTGATGAAGTGAACGCGCTCTGCGCTCGTTATGGTGTCAGCCTCACAGCACTGGGCTATTATCCGAACCCGCTCGATCCAGACCCCGCAGTCGCCAGGCACTGTACGGAGCATTTGAAGAAGGTAATTGTCGCAGCGGAAAAACTCGGCCTGAAGAACGTGAACACCTTCGTCGGTCGCGACTGGACGAAGAGTGTCGATGACAACTGGCCGCGCTTTCTCAAGACATGGCGGCCGCTGATCCGATTCGCTGAAGACCACGGCATCAAGATTGGCATCGAGAATTGCCCGATGCTCTTCACGCGTGACGAATGGCCCGGCGGCAAGAACCTGTTTACCACTCCAATCATCTGGCGGCGCGCGTTTAGCGATATCCGGTCGAAGAACTTTGGTTTGAATTATGACCCGTCGCATTTCGTGCTGCAGCACATGGATCCCGCAAGCCCGCTGCGCGAATTTCAGAACAAGCTGTTCCATCTTCACGCCAAGGACGTAAAGATTCGCCGCGATCGCATCAGCGAAGTCGGCATCTTCGCGCACCCGCTCGAATGGCATCAACCGCGCCTCCCTGGCTATGGCGAGATGGACTGGGGCAAATTCATGAGCGCGCTTATGGAGACGACCTATCGTGGCCCTGTCTGCATCGAAGTCGAGGACGACACGTTTGGCAAGACCCTTGAAGGCCGGAAGAACGCTGTGCACGTCGCGGGCAACGTGCTGCGGCCTTACTTCGCGGAGTAGCGCAATCGATTCGCAGTGGCCAATCTTGGCCGGGTTCCACTGAGCGAACGCCGGTCCCCGACTTGGTGCATTTCGACAAATGCCCTATTCGCGCCGGGTCGGAGACCGGCGTTCCGATGCTTTCTTTTCGTTCAAGGCTGCGGCCATTCCGCCGAAATACTGAGGGGAATATTGTGTCTGCCGCAGGCCTGGGGCCGGCGGCCTTTCCAGATGGGAAGCGACCAGAAAGAAACGTCTGCAGGCCGCGCGAAAATTGTCGGTTACACGACAATCTTCGTGGGGGGCGTTTTTGTCATTGGCGGCGGGATTTTTGGGGCGCCCGGCATCGCTGGCCTCGGTGGTTTGGAAGAACTGGCCCTGGAGGCCAACCGGTCGCTGGCCGCCACGGTCGGAGCGCTGCTCGGGCTTTTCCTCCTGCTGCTGGGCTTCACATTCTATTTCTTCGGAAGCATCAATCGTCTGGGGAAAGAGAAGGCCGCGCTGGGCCGGCTCGCGTTGGTGGCGGCCAAGACCGACCAAGCCGTCTTCCTGGCCAACGCCGAGGGCGGCATCGAATGGATCAACGAGGGGTTCATCCGCATGAGCGGCCACCTGCCTGGGGACGCAATCGGAAAGCAACCAGCGACACTTCTACTTGGCACGTTGCAAAACCTGAACGTGACGCAACGATTCCGTGAAGGCCTCGCCAGCCAGCGGATCTTTACCATCGAGATGCTCTGCTCCCATCGGAAGGGCCATCGCTACTGGCTTTCGGTGAACATCACACCGGTGTTCGACAAGCAACAACAGCAACCGACCGGTTTCATTGGCGTCGGCATCGACATCACGGCGCGCAAACGTGCTGAGGAGGAAGTGGCCCGAATTGGACGCCGCAGCGAATTGCTGCTCAATTCGGCGGGCGACGGCATCTTCGGTATCGACATCCAAGGCGCGATCACGTTCGTCAACAGCGCGGCGGCGCGGCTCACCGGCTGGCCAGCCGGGGAACTGATCGGAAAGCCGGTCAGCACTCTCTTGCATCAAATCCGCATCAACCGTTCGGCTCCCTCGCAGGATGATTTGTTCACCGGAGCAGCCTTCATCGACGGCACCGTGCAGATCGGCGACACGGACGAGTTCAAGGCCAGGGACGGCAAGTCGTTTCCGGTCGAATACACCAGCACGCAGGTCCACGAAGACGAAAACCTGCTGGGTTCAGTGATTGTGTTCCGTGATGTCACCGACCGGCGCGAGTCGGAATCCCTGCGCACGCGCCAGGCGCGGCAGGCGGCCTTGCGGGCGGACGTGGCTTTCGGCCTCACCAACTGTGACAGCCTCCGCGATTTTCTCCAACGCGCCATGCAGTGCATCGTCAAACACCTCGATGGCGCATTCGCCCGCGTGTGGACGATCAGTGCCGAGGGCGATACGCTCGAATTGAAGGCCAGCGCGGGCATTTACACGCATATCGACGGGCCGCACGGCCGCATTCCGATGGGCATGTTCAAGGTGGGCAAAATTGCCAAGGAACGAATGCCCGCCATGAGCCAGAACCTGGTGACGGACCCGGACATCATCGACAAGGAATGGGTCGTGCGCGAGCGGATGTCGGGCTTCATCGGCTTCCCCCTGTTTGTTGAGGGCAGGCTGGTCGGCGTGACGGCGGTGTTCACGCGCAATAAACTTCCAGTGGACGCGACCGAGTTGATGGGGTGCGTCGCGGACACGGTGGCCCAGGGCATCGTGCGCAAACAGACGGAAGAGAAGGTCGCGGACCAGGCCGCGCTGCTCGACAAGTCACAGGATGCCATCGTGGTGATCGACTTGAACCAGCGCTGCACTTACTGGAACAAGTCGGCCGAGAAACTTTATGGGTGGATCGATCTAAACATCTACGGCCAGCGGATCGAGCAGGTGATCGTGTGCGAGCATGGCTATTTCGAGCGCGCCAAGGCGCTCACCTTGCAGCACGGCGAATGGCACGACAACGATTGTCTGGTGCATCGCGGCAACGACAAGCTGACCGTGGAGAGCCGCTGGACGCTGGTCACCGGCGACGACGAAAAGCCGCGATGCATCCTGATCGTCAACACGGATGTCACCGACCAGAAGAAGATCGAAGCACAGTTCCTCCGCACGCAGAGGATGGAAAGCATCGGCACGCTGGCCGGTGGAATCGCGCACGACTTGAACAACGTTCTTTCTCCCATCATGATGTCGGTGGAAGTGCTCCGGACAAAGCTTCAAGACGAACAGGGGCAGCGCATGCTTTCGATTCTGGAGACGAGCGCGCGGCGCGGCGCGGACATGGTCAAGCAAGTCCTGACCTTTGCCCGCGGCGTCGAAGGCGAGCGCGTGCTGTTGCAACCGCGGCATCTACTCAACGACGTGGCCAAGATTATCGGCGACACGTTCCCGAAGACCATCCAGTTCAACAGCGACATTCCCTCCGTGCTATGGCCCCTTTTGGGTGACGCCACGCAGCTCCATCAGGTGCTCGTGAATCTGGCGGTCAATGCCCGTGACGCGATGCCCGATGGCGGCACGCTGACCATCAGCGCTGAAAACTACATCCTCGAATCCGACGTCGAACATCAGGGGTCACACATTATGCCGGGATTTTTCGTGCTCCTGCGGGTGTCAGACACGGGCACGGGCATCTCGCCCGACGTCCTCGACAAGATCTTCGAGCCGTTTTTCACGACCAAGGAACCCGGCAAGGGAACGGGGTTGGGGCTTTCCACCGTGCTCGGCATCGTCAAGAGCCACGGCGGCTTTGTCCAAGTGCAGACAACAGTTAACCAGGGAACCACCTTCAGCGTCTATCTGCCGGCCCAGGAAAGCACGGAAGCGCTGCCGGCCGAAGGCGCGCCGGTCGAATTACCGGAAGGCAACGGAGAAGTCATCCTGGCTGTGGACGACGAAGCAGCGGTTCTGACCATGACCAAGGAAACCCTGGAAGCTTTCGGGTATCATGTGATCACCGCACGCGATGGGGCCGAAGCGGTGGCCGCCTTTACCGCGCATCAGAGCCAGATTAGTGGCGTGCTCACGGACATGCTCATGCCGCACATGGACGGCCCCGCAACCATTCGCGTGCTCAAGAGCATTGAC
>Ga0187893_10002459_pt1 | contig 40690 bp, 35 predicted proteins | sample MA1701074metaG_FD_139574 | JGI IMG/M metagenome (GOLD analysis project Ga0187893, IMG submission 139574) | White microbial mat communities from a basaltic lava cave in the Kipuka Kanohina Cave System on the Island of Hawaii, USA - MA170107-4 metaG ...
TCCCCCGGCGGAAGCGCCGGACCAACCCCCGCCTGCCGACGGGGCCCCGGGCCTGAGCGGACAGATCACGTGTCAAAACCGAGCGGACATTTCACTTGTCAGCAACATGTCTTGGGCGCGTCAAGGTCCCGGACTTCCTCGGGGGCACTCACCGGACGGTGTAAACGGTCAGCTCTTCCTCATAGGCGCCGTCGGCGGTCCCGGTGGCGCGCTGCTTGACCCAGCCCTTCACGGCCGGGCTGTACCAGAACTCCTGAGACGCCGCGCTCTCGATCTCGCGCCGTGACACCTTGAATGCCTTGAAGGTTCCGGCCGCCGTTTTGATCTCCTCGTAGGCCTCCACGGCCCAGACACTGGTCAGCACGAACCGCCGCTCCTGCTCGCCGGTGTCCACCCACGTCACGGTGGACGACCACGACTTGCCGACCTGCAGGGGCCACTGCCAGTCCTCGGGCGGTATGGCGAGGCGCACGGTTCGCTCTCCGCTCGTGCGCGCGAGGTAGCCGAACCCCTTCGTGTACCAGTAGCGTGCGTCTCCGGCCTGGATCTCGTACGCCTCACGACCGGCGAAGACGCCCTCGCGCAGGACCGTCCGAGTGATCGTATAGGCGCCGTTCGCTCCGCGTCCGCGGTAGGTCCAGGAATCCCCGGCGGCCCACGTCGGGCGCTCCGCGAGCTGCACGCTTCGAGATTCGCCGGTCCCCGCGCATCCGCCCGACAGGAGCGCGAGTGGGAGAATCGTCAACAACGCGGCGGCCGCGCGGTCCAGGCGCATAGGGCCCTGGACGATCATAGCGCGAACCGCGCGATGTGCGGGAGATTGCGGAAGCGCTCGTCCCGGTCGAGGCCGTAGCCCACCACGAACACCTCGGGGATCTCGCGCCCCACGTAGTCGAGCGTGAGCTCCGGCGCCCGCGCGCACTGCTTGGCCAGCAGCGCGCAGACCCGGATGGACGCGGGATTCCGCGTCTGGAAATTGCGGATCAGATAGGCGAGGGTGCGGCCGCTCGCGCAGATGCCCTCCACCACCACGACGTCCCGCCCCTCGATCGGGTCGTCCATGTCCTTGCGAATCCGCACCACCCCCGAGGCGGTGATGGGCCCGTAGGGCACGACCGAGATGAAGTCCACCGTGACCGGCACCGTGAGCGCTCGCATGAGGTCCGAGAGGAAGACCGCCGAGCCCTTGAGCACGCCGATGAGGTGCACGGGTCGGTCACGGTAGTCGGCCGAGATCTGGCCGGCCAGCCGGCTGACGTCGGCCTGTATCGTCTCGCGCTCGACGAGAACCTCGCCCGGACCGTCGCTGGCCGGCGGCATCAGGCGAACCGGGTGGCCTTGAGGAACGCCCGGGACTGCCGGATCAGCTCGCTCGGCGCCAGCCCGGTCCGCTCGCCCTCGTCGAAGCACTGAGAAATGGTGAGCACGGCGTGCACCGCGTAGCCGCGCGCGGCGAGCAGCTCTCGCCCGCCCTGCTCCCGATCGACGAGGACGACCAGATCCTTGACCACCAGACCCGCCTCCTCGAGGGGCTGGATCGCCTCGAGCTTGCTCGCCCCGTCCGTGATGATGTCGTCGATGAGCACCACGAGCTCCCCGGCCTTGAACTGTCCTTCGATGCGCCGCCGGGTGCCGTAGCCCTTCTCCTCGCGCCTCGGGTAGATGAGCGGCACGCGCCCCGCCAGGCTCGCCGCGACTGCGAGCGGGAGGCCCGCGTAGGGAATGCCGCCCACGCGGGCGCCGCCGCAGCGGCTCACCACGCCCGCGATGAGCACCCCGATCTGCTCGAGCACGTCCGGAAAGGAGATGACGACCCGGAGGTCGATGTAGAACGGTGAGGCGATGCCGGACTTGAGGGTGAACTCTCCGAAGCGGATCGCACCGATCTCGAACAGGCGGCGGATGAGGGCCGAGTGCGCGTGGCCCCCGCTCACGAGGCCATCTCCCGCAACACGGCTTCGGCTGCCCTCGCCGGATCCGTGGCGCCGGTGATCGGCCGCCCGACCACCAGATAGTCGGCCCCGGCGGCTACGGCCGCCCGCGGCGTGGCGATCCGGGACTGGTCGTCGGTGACGCTGCCCGCCGGCCGCACGCCCGGTGTCACGATCACCCAGTCGCGCCCGCGATTGGTCCGGAGCGCCCCGATCTCGTTGGGCGAGGCGACGGAGCCATCGAGTCCCGCCTCCACGGCCATCCCGGCCAGGTGGAGCACGTGGCCCTCGACGGAGGCGGCCACTGCCAGCTCCTGGCTGAGCGCCCTCCGGTCGAGGCTCGTGAGCACCGTGACCGCGAGGACGAGCGGCCGCCGCCCGCCCAGCTCCTTGGCGGCCGCCGCCGCACCGTCCGCGGCCGCCCGCATCATCGCCCGGCCGCCCGAGGCGTGGACGTTGAACATGAGCACGCCCATCCGCGCCGCTTCGCGCGCGGCCCCCGCCACCGTGTTGGGGATGTCGTGGAACTTGAGGTCGAGGAAGACCTCGGCGCCGCCCTTGTGGACGCTCTCGACGGCCGCCGGCCCCGCGGCGGTGAAGAGCTGGGAGCCGATCTTGAAGCGCGTGACCAGGCCCTGCAGGCGATCGACGAGGCGCTCGGCTTCGGCGAGGGTCTCCATGTCGAGGGCGACGATCAGGCGTTCTCGAGCGTCCATGGAGCCCCTCACCCGGCCCTCTCGCCGGCGGGGAGCGAGGGAGGGTTGTAGTACTCCTGGAGCGGCTTGACGGAGATCTCGCCCTTGAGCAGGGCCTCGATGCCGCCGATGGCCGCCTGGGCTCCGTCCACCGTCGTGTAGTAGGGAATGTTCTGCGTCACCGCGGTCCGCCGGATCAGGTAGGAGTCCTTGCGAGCCCGGCCGTCCTCGGGCGTGTTGAAGACCAGCGCGATCTCCCCCCGCTTCATCAGGTCCACGATGTTCGGGCGGTAGCTCTCGTTGACCTTGTAGACGGTCTCCACCGTCATGCCCTGCCGCTGCAGGAGCTTGGCGGTGCCGACGGTGGCCACCAGGCTGAAGCCCATCTCGGCCAGCCGCTTGGAGATCTGGAGCACCGCGCGCTTGTCGCGGTTCTTGACCGAGACGAACACCTTGCCCGAGGTGGGCAGCGGAGAGCCGGCCGAGAGCTGCGACTTCACGTAGGCCTTCCGGAAGTCGTGGTCGATGCCCATGACCTCGCCGGTGGACTTCATCTCGGGGCCGAGGATGGTATCCACGCCCGGGAACTTGATGAAGGGGAAGACCGCTTCCTTCACCGCGATGTGCCGGACCTCGCGCTCCTCGCCGAAGCCGAGTCCCACCAGCGTGTCCCCCAGCATCACCCGGGTGGCGAGCTTGGCCAGGGGCACCCCGATCGCCTTCGACACGAACGGCACCGTCCGGGACGCCCGCGGGTTGACCTCGAGGACGAAGATCTGCTCGTTCTTGATCGCGAACTGGATGTTGAGCAGGCCGATGACGCCCAGCTCCGTCGCGAGTGCGCGGGCCTGCGCCTGGATGCGCTCGATCTGGTCGTCGCCCAGCGAGTAGGGCGGCAGCGCGCACGCGGAGTCGCCGGAGTGCACCCCCGCCTTCTCCACATGCTCCATGACCCCGCCCACCACCACCCGCTCGCCGTCGGCGATGGCGTCCACGTCGATCTCGAGGGCGTCCTCGAGAAACTTGTCGACGAGGATGGGATGCTCGGGGCTCACCCGCACCGCTTCCGTCATGTAGGCCTGCAGGTCGGTCTCGTCGTACACGATCTGCATGGCGCGCCCGCCCAGCACGTAGGAGGGCCGCACCAGGACCGGGTAGCCGATGGTGGCGGCGATCCGGGCCGCTTCCTCATAGGAGCGGGCGGTGGCGCCGGGGGCCTGGGCGAGCCCGAGCCGGTCGAGGAGGTCGGCGAAGCGCTGCCGGTCCTCCGCGCGGTCGATGGCGTCGGGGGGCGTGCCCAGGATCGGAACGCCCGCGCGCTCGAGGGCGACCACGAGCTTGAGCGGGGTCTGGCCGCCGAACTGCACGATCACCCCGCGCGGGCGCTCGCGCTCCACGATGTTCATCACGTCCTCGAAGGTGAGCGGCTCGAAGTAGAGGCGGTCCGAGGTGTCGTAGTCGGTGGAGACCGTCTCCGGGTTGCAGTTGACCATGATCGCTTCCACGCCCGCGTCCTTGAGGGCGAAGGCGGCGTGCACGCACGCGTAGTCGAACTCGATGCCCTGGCCGATGCGGTTGGGCCCGCTGCCGAGGATCACGACCTTCTCGCGCGGCGTCGGGAGCGCCTCGTCCTCCTCCTCGTAGGTCGAGTAGAGGTAGGGCGTGTGGGCCTCGAACTCGGCCGCGCAGGTGTCGACCATTTTGTAGACGGGGTTGATGCCGGCGCGGCGGCGAGCTTCCCGCACGTCCGCCTCGGATGTTCCGGTGAGCTGGGCGATGCGGCGGTCCGCGAAGCCCATCTGCTTGGCGCGACGCAGGACGGCGGCGTCGGCCGTCCCGGCGGCCGCGATCACCACCTCGTACTCCACGATCTGGCGGATGTTCTCGAGGAACCAGGGGTCGATGGCCGCCAGCTCGTGGAGCTCCCGCGTGCCGAGTCCGCGCCGGTAGGCCTCGCCGATCGCGAAGCAGCGGTCCGCGTTGGGGATGCGGATCTTCTGCCGGAGCTCGTCGAGATCCGCGACCGGCCGGTCGAGGGTGAGGCCCCAGCGGTCCTGCTCGAGGGAGCGCACCGCCTTCTGCAGGGCCTCCTTGAAGGTGCGCCCGATGGCCATGACCTCGCCCACCGACTTCATCTGGGTGGTCAGCGTCTGGTCCGCCTCCGGGAACTTCTCGAAGGCCCAGCGGGGGACCTTGACCACGCAGTAGTCGATGGCCGGCTCGAACGACGCGGGCGTCTCGCGGGTGATGTCGTTGCGCAGCTCGTCGAGCGTGTAGCCCACCGCGAGCTTGGCCGCGATCTTGGCGATGGGGAAGCCGGTGGCCTTGGAGGCGAGCGCGGAGGAGCGCGACACCCGCGGGTTCATCTCGATCACCACCATCCGCCCGTCCACCGGATTGATGCCGAACTGGATGTTGGAGCCGCCCGTCTCGACGCCGATCTCGCGGATGATCGCGAGGGAGGCGTCGCGCATGAGCTGGTACTCCTTGTCGGTCAGGGTCTGGGCGGGCGCCACCGTGATGGAGTCGCCGGTGTGCACGCCCATCGGGTCGAAGTTCTCGATCGAGCAGATGATGACCACGTTGTCCTTCAGGTCGCGCATCACCTCCAGCTCGAACTCCTTCCAGCCGATCACCGACTCTTCCACCAGCACCTGCTGGAGCGGGCTCTGCTGGAGCCCCCACTTGATCGCGGCTTCGAGCTCCTCCGGGTGGTAGGCGATGGAGCCCCCGGTGCCGCCGAGGGTGAAGGACGGGCGGATGATCAGGGGGAACTGCATCCGCCACCGGCGCATGCCCGCGAGCGCGTCCTCCGGGCTCGTGGCGTAGAAGCCCTTGGGCATGGCGAGCCCGATGCGCGCCATCGCGGCCCCGAAGAGGTTGCGGTCCTCGGCGGTCTTGATCGCGGGGAGCTTGGCCCCGATCAGCTCGACCCCGTAGCGATCGAGAGTGCCGTCCTCCGCGAGGGCCACCGCCAGGTTGAGGCCGGTCTGCCCGCCCACGGTGGGCAGCATGGCGTCGGGCCGCTCGCGCGCGATGACCTTGGCCACGAACTCCGGGGTGAGCGGCTCCACGTAGGTGCGGTTCGCCATCTCCGGGTCCGTCATGATGGTGGCCGGGTTGGAGTTCACCAGCACCACCTCGAACCCCTCCTCGCGCAAGGCCTTGCAGGCCTGGGTGCCCGAGTAATCGAACTCGCAGGCCTGGCCGATGACGATCGGCCCGGAGCCGATGAGGAGGATCTTCCGGAGATCGCTACGCTTCGGCACGCGGGCTCCTAGGCGTCGATCGACCCGTAGACGATGGACACCTCGGGGGCGGCTTCGTCCCGCCGGTAGAGCACGTCATCCAGACGGCCGCTGCCGATCCACGCGACCTGGCTGTTGCCCCACAGCTTCTCGCCGAGCACGCTCATGCGCTTTTCGACGCGCTCCTTGACCGCGTGCGCCTCGAGGCTCAGGTCGCTGTCGGTCGTGAAGACCGCCCACTCGGGCTTCTGGCCCGACTCCTCCGTCTTGCGGTAGGCGATGAGGTATTTGGGCATCGGCTCACCCTCCCTTCGTCATGAGGTCAACGAAGCGACGGAACAGGTAGTGCGCGTCGTGCGGACCCGGCGACGCCTCCGGGTGGTACTGCACGGAGAAGATGGGTAGCTCCCGGTGCCGCATACCCTCCGAGGTGCCGTCGTTCAGGTTGACGTGGGTCTCCTCCAGCCCGAAGCGCTCGACGGAGCGTGGATCGACCGCGAAGCCGTGATTCTGAGCGGTGATCTCGACCCGCCCGGTGGAGAGGTCCTTCACCGGATGATTGCCCCCGTGGTGACCGAACTTGAGCTTGTAGGTGCTGCCGCCGAACGCGAGGCCCAGGATCTGGTTGCCCAGGCAGATGCCGAAGATCGGCGCCTGGCCGATCAGCCCGCGCACCGTCTCGATGAGATAGGGCACCGCCTCGGGATCGCCCGGCCCGTTGGAAAGGAAGACGCCGTCGGGCTTGTGCTCGAGCACCGCGGCCGCTCCGGTATCCGCGGGCACCACCACGACTTCGCAGCCGAGGCCGGCCAGGCAGCGCAGGATGTTCCGCTTGATCCCGGAGTCGAAGGCGACGACCTTGAACCGCGGGCTCGGGGCGGTCGAGTAGCCGCGCGTCAGGTCCCACGGGCCCTGGTCCCAGCCGTGCGGCGCCTCAACGCTCACCTCGCTCACGAGGTCGAGCCCGACGAGGCCCGGCCGCGCGCGGGCCCGCGCCGCGAGGCGCCCGCCGTCCAGCTCCTCGGTGGAGATGATGCCTTCCTGGGCGCCCTGGTTTCGCAGATGGCGGGTGAGCGCGCGGGTGTCGATCCCCTGGATGCCGACGATCCCGTGCTCGCGCAGGTAGTCGTCGAGGGGCACGCGCGCCCGCCAGCTCGAGGGGAACGGGCACGCTTCCTTGACGATGAAGCCGTTCACCCAGGGCCGGCGCGACTCGACGTCCTCCGGGTTGACGCCGTAGTTGCCGATCAGGGGATAGGTCATGCAGACCATCTGCCCGCGGTAGGACGGGTCGGTGAGGATCTCCTGATAGCCGGTCATCGAGGTGTTGAAGACCACCTCCCCCTGACCTTCCCCGATCGCGCCGAGGGCCTCGCCCCGGAAGACGCGGCCGTCGGCGAGCGCGAGCACGGCCGGCCGCGTCACGGCGTGACCTTCGCGCCGCCGACCAGCGTCATCCACGGCGCTCCGGTGCCGGTGAAGCCCGCGAAGGGGGTGTTCCGGCTGCGGGAGCGGAACGCGGCCGGGTCCACCCTCCAGGGCTGCTCGAGGTCTAGGATGGTGATGTCGGCGCTCGCCCCCGGGGCCAGGCTGCCGCCGGGCAGGTTCAGGAGGCGCGCCGGCCCCATGCTGAGCCGGGTCACCAGCGTCGGCAGATCCACGACCCCGGGGCGCACGAGCCGGTCGAGCAAGAGCGCCACCGCCGTCTCGAGCCCGACGACGCCGCTGGCCGCCTCCGCGAACTCGCCCTCCTTCTCGGAGAGCGCGTGCGGGGCGTGGTCGGTGGCCACGCAGTCGATGGTGCCGTCCACGAGCGCCTCGAGGCAGGCCTCCACGTCGCGCTTGGTGCGGAGCGGCGGCGCCATCCGGCAATTCGGGTCGTAGCTCCGCACCATCTCGTCGGTGAGCAGCAGGTGATGCGGCGTCACCTCCGCGGTCAGCCGGACGCCGCGCGCCCTGGCGTCGCGCAGGAGCCGCACCGCCCCCGCGGTGGAGATGTGCGCGATGTGCAGGTGGGCCCCGGTCAGCTCGGCCAGGATGATGTCCCGCGCCACCATCACGTCCTCGGCGGCCGCGGGCTGGCCGGAGAGGCCCAGCTCGGTGGAGACCAGTCCTTCGTGCATGACGCCGCCGTGGCCGAGATGGCAGTCCTCCGCGTGGCTGATGATCGGCACGCCGAAGGGCAGCGCGTACTCCATGGCGCGGCGGTACAGCTCCGCGTTCATCACGCACTTGCCGTCGTCGGAGAAGGCCACGCAGCCGGCCTCCGCCTGCTCGGCCATGTCCGCGAGCTGCTTGCCCTCGAGGTTCCGCGTCACCGCCCCGATCGGGTACACCCGCACCACGCCTTCCACCTTCGCGCGGGCCAGGATGTAGTCGGTGACCGCGCGGTTGTCGTTGACCGGGAAGGTGTTGGCCATGCAGGCGACCGCGGTGAAGCCGCCCGCGGCGGCCGCCCGCGTCCCGCTCGCGATCGTCTCCTTGTACTCGAAGCCTGGCTCACGCAGGTGCACGTGCATGTCGATGAAGCCCGGGCACACCACCTTGCCGGCCGCGTCCACCGTCTCGGTGCCCGCGGAGGTCTTCAACCCTCGGCCCACCTTGTGGATGCGGCCGTCCACGATCCAGACGTCCTGGACGCCGTCGGTGCCCGCCGCCGGATCCACCACGCGCCCGCCCCTGATCAGCAGGCTCACGCGCTCTTGCTCCCGGCCAGCAGGTAGAGCACCGCCATGCGGACGGCCACCCCGTTGGCGACCTGATCGAGGATGACCGAGTAGGGGCTGTCCGCCACCTCGGGGGCCAGCTCGACGCCGCGGTTCACCGGGCCCGGATGCATGATCAGCACGTCGGGCCGGCAGCGCGCCAGCTTGGCCAGGGTGAGGCCCCACACGCGGGAGTATTCACGGATAGACGGGATGAATCCTCCCTGCATCCGCTCGTGCTGCAGACGCAGCATCATGATCACGTCGGCGTGGGCGATGGCCTCCTCGAGGCGATGGCTGACCTTGACGCCCAGCTCCTGGCACTGGGCCGGGATCAGCGTCGGCGGGCCCGCCACCGTCACCGTGATGCCCATCTTCCGCATCCCGAAGATGTCAGAGCGCGCCACCCGGCTATGAGTCACGTCGCCCACGATCGTCGCGTTGAGCCCCTCCAGATGCCCCTTCTTCTCCCGGATCGTCAGGAGGTCCAGCAGGGCCTGGGTCGGGTGCTCGTGGGCGCCGTCGCCCGCGTTGACCACGCCGCAGCGGAGGTGCCGGGCCAGGAGCGCGGGGGCGCCCGAGGCCTGGTGGCGCACCACCACCACGTCGGGGCTCATGGCCTCGATGTTCCGGGCGGTGTCGAGCAGGCTCTCGCCCTTCTCCGCGCTCGAGCCGGAGGCGGAGAAGTTGATCACGTCGGCGGAGAGCCACTTGCCCGCGATCTCGAAGGAGGTGCGGGTGCGGGTGGAGGACTCGTAGAACAGGTTGACGATGGTCTTGCCGCGGAGCGTCGGCACCTTCTTGATCTCGCGGGCCGCGATCTCCTTCATCGAGGCGGCGGTGTCGAGCACGTCGGTGATCTCCGCCCTTTCCAGATCTTGCATCCCGAGCAGATCCTTGCGCTTCCACCCCATGGCCTTACTCCTCTTGGATGACGACGCGGTCCACGCCGTCGTGCTCGCGGAGCAGCACGGCCACCGTCTCCCGGCGGCTCGTGGGAAGGTTCTTGCCGACGTAGTCGGGGCGGATGGGCAGCTCGCGATGGCCGCGATCCACCAGGACGGCCAGGCGGATGATCCGCGGCCGCCCCAGGTCCATGAGCGCGTCCATCGCCGCCCGGATGGTCCGGCCGGTGAACAGCACGTCGTCCACCAGGACGACCGTGCGTCCCTTGATGGGGAAGGTGATCTCGGTCCTGCGCACGACCGGCTGCTCGGCCTTGAGGCCGAGATCGTCACGGTAGAGCGTGATGTCGAGCGCGCCGACCGACGGCTTGGTGGACTCGATGGCCGTGATCTTGGCCGCGATCCGCTCCGCGAGGGTGACGCCGCGGGTCTTGATGCCGACCAGGACGAGGTCTTCGCCCCCACCGGCCTGCTCGACGATCTCGTGGGCGATCCGGGTGAGCGCGCGGTCGAGGCCGGTTTCGTCGAGGACCTGGGCTTTTTCCCGGGAGGTCACGCGGCCGCTCCCGGGCAAAAAAAACGCCCCTCACGGGGCGGCGGGCTGCCGATGTTCTTCGAGCACCGCATCTGCATCTCCTTGCCGGCCTCGCAGGGCCCGCTTAAAGGAGTGAATCGTGATGTGCCCCGTATGCTACGCCGCGGGGCGCGTCCTGTCAAGACGGAGGCGTCACGAATCGCGCGAGGTGAGCCAGCGCACGAGACCGAGGAGGAAGATCCCGACGCCGACCATGAGCGGGACCCAGTACTGAGGGATCTGCAGGTGCCGGATCAGGACGATGCACAGGCCGACGAACGCGACGATCAGGCCGGCCATCATGAGATGGCCACCGGACTTACTCGACATGATCGGTCCTCATTTCTCGGCCAGGACGATCAAGCGCCCCGTCGAGCCGGGGCGGTAGGGTCGTCCGTCGTAGCCGGAATAGGCCCGCCGCAGGTGCAGGCCGGCGCGGCGCAGCAGCCGCCGCCACTGGGGCAGGGAGTACTCCTGCAGCCGCAAGGTCCTCTGCGCGACCCGTCGCCGTCCGGTCGTGACGGTCAGCTGCGTGCTACGGGTGATCTTCGTGCGGGGATCGAACCGGCGGTCCTCCAGGACGAACCGCTTGGATCCGGACCGATACCAGAGCCGGCGCGGCAGCGTCGCGTCGTAGCTCGGGTCCCGGTGATCGACGAGGAGGCGGCCGCCCGGCCGCAGCGCGCGCGCCATCCGGCGCAGGGTCGCCTGGTTCTGCGCGGCCGTGAAGTACCCGAAGCTCGTGTACAGGTTGATCACCGCGTCGAACTCGCCCCGGAAGGCGAGCCGCCTCATGTCGCGCCGCCGGAACGAGAGCCGCGGGCCCTCCGCGAACCGGCGGCGCGCCTCCGCGATCATCGATGGTGAGAGGTCCACGCCCACCACGCGGAAGCCGCGCCGCGCGAGCTCGGAGGCGTGGCGCCCGTAGCCGCAGGGCACGTCGAGGATCCGCGCGCCGGGGGCCGGGCGGAGGCTCCGCAGGACGAAGTCCACCTCGGCGCGCGTCTGCCGGAGCGGCTTCTCGTCACGCAGGCGAGCGACGTACTCGGCGTCGAAGAAGTGCTCGAACCACTCTCGCCGCCGTCTCATACCGGGTCAAGCCCAGCTCATCGCGGCGTAGTATACTCCGGCCTGATCACCATGAGCCGGCTTCACGACGCATCACGCACCGAGGCGCGGACGATCGACGTGTCCGTCATCATGTCCGCCGCGCTCCGCCATCGGGTGCCCGGCGGCGCCGACGGACCACGGCGCCACACGCTGCCCGCCGGCGCCCGCCTGACCGACCTGCTCGAGCTGCTCGGCATCGACGCCGCGACCGATCTCACCGCGGCGGTCGACGGCGAGCTCGCCGAGCGCGACGCGGCGCTGCGCGACGGAGCCGAAGTGACCCTGCTGGTGCCGATGGAAGGAGGAGCCGCAGCCGAAGGCGAGGCGACAATGAGATAGAGGTGTCAGAAGTAAACGAAAATCGAAGGCTCCAGTAGTAAACGGTAGCAACAAATCGGTAGCAGCAAGCGGCCCCACAACCCCCAACCCAAGCGAGGACGAAATGGCTCAGCTCAGGATCCCCCTCGACGACAAGCGCTTCAGCACCGGCATGACCTGGAAGGACTACATGGCCCAGATGGGTGACACCCGGGCCCGGACCGAGCAGAACTACGCCAACTCCAAGCTGACCGACGAGGAGCGCAAGTTCTTCAGCGGGGTCAGCGGGGTCAAGTACGTGGTGATGCTCGCCGAGAACTGGTGCGGCGACGTCCATCGCAACTCGCCCCTGATCGCCCACATCGTCGAGTCCATGCCGGGCACCGAGCTGCGCGTGTTCCTCCGCGATCAGAATGCCGACCTGCGCGACACCTTCCTGAACAACGGCTACCAGTCCATCCCGGTGGTGGTCTTCTTCGACAAGGACTGGAACGAGATCGGCCGCTGGCTCGAGCGCGCCCACGGCGCGACCGCCGCGGCCACCGGGATCCGAGCCAAGACGCTGGGCGCGGTACCCCAGGGCGCGGCGAAGGAGCAGCAGGATGCGGCGATGAACGAGTTCCGCAAGCAGGTCCAGGCCGAGTACGACAAGCCGGGCGGGGCGCTCTGGCGAGCCGCCGCCGCCGAGGTGAAGCTCCTCCTGGAGAGCCGCCTCGGAGCCAAGAAGTAGCGAGTCGCTTCTCGGGCGCCCACGGAGGCCTCGATGACGGTCGAGCTCGGCATGTTCACCATGCCGTTCCACCATCCGGATCGGGACTACGCCGCCATCCTCGAAGAGGACCAGGAGGCCATCGTCCTGGCCGACCGGCTCGGCTTCACCGAGGCCTTCGTGGGCGAGCATTTCTCGTCGTGGAGCGAGCGCATCACCTCGCCCCTGACCTTCTTCGCCACCCTGATTCCCCGCACCACCCAGATCCGCTTTGGCACCGGCGTCCTCAACCTCCCGCAGCTCCACCCGGCCACGGTGGCCGCCCACGCGGCGATGTTCGACCATCTCTGCCGCGGCCGCTTCATCATGGGGATCGGGCCGGGCGGCCTCGTGAGCGACCTGGAGATGTTCGACGTAGGCCAGGCGGAGCTGCGACCCCAGATGGTCATCGAGTCGATCGAGACCGTGCTGAAGCTGTGGGCCCAGGACCCGCCCTACGAGATCGACGGGCGCTTCTGGAAGATCTCCCTGACCGACGGCATCTGGCCCGAGTTCAAGGTGGGCTACGTGCCGCGCCCCTACCAGCGGCCGCACCCGCCCATCGCGCTCTCCCTGCTCACCCCCAACTCCAGCAGCGCGATCACCGCGGGCGAGCGCGGCTGGATCCCGGTCTCCGGCCAGTTCTTCCACCGCCGCTACCTGCGCGGGCACTGGGAGAAGTACGTCGAGGGATGTGAGCGAGTGCGACGGCGGCCGGATCCGAGCGTCTGGCGCGTCTCGCGGAGCGTGCTCGTCACCGAGAGCGACGCGCAGGCGGAGGACTACCTCGCCGATCCCGACAACGGGCTCTCGTTCTACTACCGCTTCTTCCACCACAGCTTCTCCAAGGGCCGCAAGGCCCTCTTCATGCTCAAGCCGGATCTCTTGATCCCGGACGAGGACGTCACCGTCGACATGATCAAGCGGGCGCTCGTCATCGCGGGCAGTCCCCGACGCGTGCTCGAGCAGCTCGTGGCCCTCCGCGAGGAGACCGGGCACTTCGGCACCCTGCTCATGGGCGGTCACGACTGGGATCGGCCCGCTTTGTGGCGCCGCTCCATGGAGCTGCTGGCCACCGATGTGATGCCGAGGTTCTCGCGACACGCCGAGGCGCCGCGGCCGTGAAGGTCGCGACCTGGCGGGGCGGCAGCCGGTTCAGCCTCGACGAGGCGCCCGACCCCGTCGCGGGCCCGGGGCAGGTGGTGGTCGACGTGGCCGCCGCGGGCATCTGCGGCACCGACGTGCACGCCACCCAGGGCCTCTTCCCGTGGACACCCCCCATGATCCTGGGCCACGAGTACTCGGGCGTGGTGCGTGAGGTCGGCCGTGGTGTCAACCGACGACTCATTGGACGGGCGGTCGCCTGCGAGCCGAGCTTCGGGTGCGGCACGTGTCTGCACTGCCGCAACGGCCGCGTCAGCCAGTGCGCCAAGGCCACGCGGGTAGGCGGCTTCGCCGAGCGCGCGGCGCTGCCGCTGCACTGCGTGCATCCGCTGCCGCGCGGGCTCGATCCGCTCACCGCCGCCCTCGCCGAGCCGGCCTCCTGCTCTCTCTCCGGCCTCGAGATGTTCCGCATGCCGCGCGGCGCCACCGTGGTGGTGATGGGCGGCGGGATCATGGGGCTCCTCACCATGGTGCTGGCCCGTCGCCGGGGCGCCGGGCGGCTGATCCTCTCCGATCCCCTCGAGGAGCGGCGGCGGATCGCGCGCAAACTCGGCGCCCACGTGGTGGTCGATCCCGCGAGGGAGAGCCTGCACGAGCGCGTGATGGCGGTGACGAACGGGCGCGGCGCCGAGGTGGTCTGCGAGGCGGTGGGCAAGCCCGAGCTGGTCGCCGAGGCCTTGGCCCTGGTGAAGCCCACCGGCGTGCTGCAGCTCGTCGGGGTGAATCCGAAGGGCAGCCGCATGCCGATCGACCTCTTCGACGTGCACTTCCGCGAGGTCAGGATCCACGGCGCCTACGGCCGCGGCACCGCCTTCCGCCGCGCGCTGGCGGTGCTGCCGAAGCTCGGCGTCAAGCGCCTGATCGGCGCCAGGTTCGCGCTCGCGCGCATCGAGGAGGCCTTCGCCCACGCCACCGCCGGCCGCGGGGCGAAGACCATCATCATCCCCGGCGCGGCATAGCCGCCGTGTAGGCAGCGCGCCCTCGAAGCGAGGGACAAAGCGCCACAACGGACTCGAGCAAGCCTCGACCGGAGCACTCCCCTGCCGGCGTTCACTCTTGACGACGGCTCCCTTTGAGTGCGATTCTCCCATCGCTTCGGGGCGGAGGCGCACTGCATATGGCAAAACGGTCCAGGACGGCTTCGACCACGCGGCGAGCTACGCACCGACGCGGCTCCCCGCGCAGTGCCGCCCGCAGCGACAACGGGGCTGGCGGCAAGGACCGGGCTGGTCACGATACACCCAGGCGCCCCTTCGATGAGTTCGCCCAGAAGCTCCTCGATCCCTCCGCGCTGCTCGACCGGGCCCATCCACTCGGGCGAGTGAGCGCCTTGCTCCTCCTGCAGGGCCTGGAATGGCAATCCGCAGCCCTTGAGGTGTATCGGCGGGCGCTCCAGGACGGGGCCTTCGATGCGCCGGTCGAGGACCATCTGCGGAAGGTGGCCCGCAGCCTGATGAGCGCGTACCTCGAGTTCGTGAAGTCGTTACCCGAGCGTCGCGAGCGCCTAGTCGCGCAGCAATCCGAGTTGGTGAGGGCCGTCTCCGAGGCCATCGAGGACCTGCGGCAGCGGCTCGTCGAGCCACCGGCCTGACCGGGGGGCCGGCGGCTGAGTGAACACGAGTGGTTACCCGAAGGAGGGGGACTGTATGTCGCGTGACGGTCAAGGAGCGCAGGGTGCCGACGCAATGGTGCGCGACGCGCTGGAGCAAGTATTGCGGGAGTCCGGCAAGACCATGCCGGTGCTCGCCGACGATCTGCGGCTCGATGCTGACCTCGGGCTCTCGTCATTTGACGTCACCACCATGCTCACGCGCTTGACCGCGTGCCTCGACGCGGAACGCGCCGCGCAGGTGATGGCGGAGACAGACATCGCGACTGTGGGTGACCTGCGCCGCGCATTCCGCGCCGCCTTCGACGGCGGGGTGAGCGGCGAGCGCGACGAGCTGGCGGCGAGCCGGCGTCGCGCGGAGGCCCGACGAGCCGCAAGCCGATGACCCCGACGGCACCGGGCGGAGCCTTCCTCCGGAGCGGGAGGGGTGCGCGATCGGAGAACCGACCGGCGTGACCGACGTCGCCATCGTTGGCCTGGCCTGTCGGTTTCCGGGCGCTGACAATCCCACCACGTTCTGGCGAAATCTCTGCGCCGGCGTCGACTCCATTTCCTTCTTCGCGGACGATGAGCTGCGGGCCGCCGGCGTCTCCCCCGCGCTCCTGGCCCATCCTGGCTACGTCAAGGCGGCGGCGGTCCTCGCCGATGCCGACCGGTTCGACGCGGCATTCTTCGGGTTCTCGCCCCGAGAGGCCACGCTGCTCGATCCTCAGCAGCGGCTCTTCCTCGAGGTGACGTGGGAGGCGTTTGAGGACGCTGGCTATCACCCCGAGTCCTACGACGGCGTGGCGGGGGTGTTCGCGGGCGGCGGCGGCGTGGTGACCAGCTATCTCTTCGCGCACGCGGGCCACCCGTCCTTCGACGCAGCGACGGCCAGTTTGTCCCACCTCGGGAACGATAAGGACTTCTTGGCCACCCGCGTGTCCTACAAGCTCAACCTCACGGGGCCGAGCCTCACCGTCCAGACGGCGTGCTCGACGTCGCTGGTGGCGGTCCATTTGGCCTGTCAGAGCCTGCTCGCGGGCGAGTGCGACATGGCGCTGGCCGGCGCGGCCACCGTGCGGATCCCCCAGATCGCGGGCTACCTGGCCGAGAAGGGGAACGTGTACTCGCTGGACGGCCGGTGCCGCGCCTTCGACGCGTCCGGTCAGGGGACGATCTTCGGGAGCGGCGTGGCCGCGGTCCTGCTCAAGAAGGTCGAAGCCGCCGTCGCCAGCGGCGACCACATCTACGCTGTGATCAAAGGCACGGCGGTCAACAACGACGGCGGTCGCAAGGTGAGCTATCCCTCGCCGAGCGTCACGGGCCAGGCCCGCGCCATGGTCGAGGCCTTCACGCTAGCCGATTGTTCACCGGACACGGTGCGGTACGTTGAGTGCCACGCGACCGGAACGGCGGTCGGCGACCCCCAGGAAGTCCAGGCCCTGACCCGCGCGTTTCGCGCCTGGACCGCCCGTTCGGGATTCTGCGCAGTGGGCAGCGTGAAGACGAATATCGGGCACCCCGAGCAGACGGCCGGGCTCGCCGGACTCATCAAGACCGTGCTGGCCCTCCGCCACCGCCGGATCCCGCCCAGCTTGCACTTCGTCACGCCGAACCCGAAGATCGAGTTCGTGACCAGTCCGTTCTTCGTCAACACGGAGCTGCGCGAGTGGCCGGCCGATCCACATCCACGCCGGGCCGGGGTGAATTCTCTCGGCATCGGGGGCACGAATGCCTTCGTCGTTCTCGAGGAAGCGCCGGCGCGAGATGAGGACAGTCCGGACGATGTGAGGACGACAGGCACCGCGCAGACACCAGGCGGCCGCGTGCTGACGCTTTCCACGAAGACCGAGGCGGCCCTGAGCGGCTACGTCGAGCGGATCGCCGCCTTCCTCGACAGCGATCCGGCCGCCACGCTTGACGACCTCACCTATACGAGCAACATCAGTCGCAGCCAGCTTCCTTACCGATTCGCGATCACCGCGGCCACCGTCGCGGATCTTCGATCCAATCTGGCGACCGTCGTCTCTGGAGCGGCGCGGGCCCCCGTGGTGAACGCCCGCGGCACCGAGCCGAGGATCGCTATGCTCTTCAGCGGGCAGGGATCGCAGTATGCGGGGATGGGCGCGGCGCTGTATCGTCAGTACCCGGTGTTCCGCGAGGCTCTCGATCGGTGCGCGGCCGCGCTGCGGGGACATCTGGACCGGCCGCTCCTGGACATTCTATTCGCGGAGGGGGCGGGCGCCCCGTTCCTTGACGAGACGCGCTACACGCAGCCGGCTCTCGCCGCGGTCGAGCTGGCGCTCGCCGAGATGTGGCGCGCGTGGGGCGTGCAGCCCAGCGCCGTGCTCGGCCATAGCGTCGGCGAATTTGCGGCGGCATGCGTGGCGGGTGTGCTCTCTCCCGAAGACGCCCTGGCCCTCGTCGCCGAGCGGGGGCGCCTGATGCAGGAGTTGCCGGCGGACGGCGCGATGGTCGCGGTCCTGGCACCCGAGGATGCCGTGCGGGACGCCCTCGCCACCGCGTCCGGTCCGGTCGCCATCGCTGCGGTGAACGCCCCCGCCGTCACGGTGGTGTCGGGGGCGGTGGGGGCCGTGCGGGGCGTCGTGGCGCGGCTCGAGGCCGCCGGCGTTCGCACCCGGCCCCTTCGAGTCTCGCACGCCTTCCACTCCCCGCTCATGGACCCCATACTCGAGCGGCTCGAGCGCGCGACGGAGAGTGTGAAGGCGCGTTCCCCGGAGATTCCCCTCGTGTCGAACGTGACCGGGAAGGTGGTCGACGCGATCCCTGGGGGAGCGTACTGGCGCGCCCATGCCCGGGAGAGTGTCCGCTTCGCGGACGGCCTGCGCACCCTGCGGGGCCTGGGGGCGGGCATCTTCATGGAGATCGGACCAGGTGGCACCCTCGTCGCCCTGGGACGACAGGCGCTCGACGACGCGGCGGCCGCGACTTGGCTTACGACACTTCCTCGACGAGAAGGGGAGCTGGCCGCGACCACCGAGGGCCTGGCCCGCCTGTACCTCAACGGCGTGACGATCGACTGGCGCGAGGTCCAGCGTGGCACGTCCGCGCGTCGGGTCTCGATGCCGACGTACCCGTTCCAGCGAAAGCGCTACTGGCTGGACCGGGTGTCGCCGTCCAGCTCCGCGCCGTCGTCGGGACGAGATCTCGCCATTGAGCCGGCCGCGGCGCCAACGCCGGATGACACGCACCCGCTCCTCGGTCGGGCCACACTCCTTGATGGCAATCTGAGCTTCGAGACCGCGTGGGGCGTCGAGCGTCTGCCGTATCTGCGTGATCATCGTATCGGCGGCGCGCTGATCCTCCCCACCGCGATGGCCGTGGAGGCGGGGCTTGCAGCCGGCCGCGCGCACTTCGGCGCGCAGGCCATGGGCATGGAGGGCCTCGTCTATCACGAGGTCTTGCGCTTCCGAGAGGGAGACGAGTGCCGGGTACGGGTCACGCTGATGCCGGTGGCGGCGGATCGCGCGAACTTCAGTCTCGCCAGTCTCACCCGCGAGGGTAGCTGGCGCGCTCACGTGACGGGCGTCGTGGCCGTGCTGACCAGCGATCACAGCCCTGGCGCAGACCAGGTCGGCATGCCTCGTTGCGGACGCGTCATCGCCCCCGACCACTTCTATGCTGCCCTGCGATCGATCGGGCTCGACTACGGAGCGTCCTTCCGCGGGATCTGCGAGCTACGCCAGGGACAAGCGGCGGCAGTGAGTCGCGTGCGTTTGCCGGCCGTGGTGGCTCCGGACGGCTACGGGATTCACCCCGCGTTCCTCGATGCCTGCCTGCACGCATTCCCCGCGGTGCTCGACCAGAACGGTCGAGGCCGGCGAGACTCCGACACGACGTACTTGCCGGTCAGCATCGAACGGGCGCGCGTCTATCGCGACACGGCGGTCGAGGCAACAGTGAGCACGGTTCTTCGCCCGGAGACGAAACAGCAGCGCGGCCCCATCGTGGACATCCGGGTGGTGGACGAGGCGGGGCGGCCGATCGCCACGGTCGAGGGCCTGTCGCTGCGCCCCCTGCGAGCCGATCGTCTCGGCGAGGACGACTCGTCGGACGCGCCTGCGCTCTATCACGTCCAGTGGGAGGTTCGCGCGCGTTCGGCAGCCATCGAGAGAACCTCGCATGGGTCGGGAGCCTGGCTGGTATTCGCGGGCGCCGATGGCGCGGCCGCGCGATGCGCCGCCGAGCTCCGTCGGCGAGGCGAGCACTGCCACATCGTCTCGCCGGGGCGCTCGTTCACGCGCAAGAGCGGGCCGACGTGGACCATCGACCCGCGACGTCCGGAGCACTTCCGTCGGCTGCTCGGCGATGTAGCGCGATGGGAGCCGCTGCCGCTCCACGGAAGCCTGTTCCTGTGGCCCACCGAGACCGGGGCGAGCGAAACGCTGACCGTGGCGGAGCTGGAGCGGGCGGAAGCGTGTGGGGCGGGTGCCGCCCTCTTTCTCGTGCAGGCGTTGGTCAGTGCCCGCTCCGAGAATCGTGATTCCGGGAAGGTGTGGTTTGTCACGCGCAACGCGCAGCGCCCGGCGGGCGGCGCCGGGCCCCTGTCCACGCCACAGTCGTTGCTGTGGGGGCTTGGGCGCACCGTTGCCCTCGAAGCGCCTGCGATCTGGGGCGGCTTGGTAGACCTGTCTCCGGCGGGCGATGATCCCGCGAACGAGGCGGTGGCCCTGGCCGCCGAGATGTTCGAGTCGGACGGCGAGAATCAGATCGCGCTCCGCGGCGGCATGCGTTACGTGGCTCGGCTGAAGGCCCTCGTCACGGAGGAGGCTCCTGTTCGCCGTGGGCGCTTCCGGACGGACGGGACATATCTCATCACCGGCGGCCTCGGCATGCTCGGCCTTCGCACGGCCTACAACCTCGTCGAATCGCATGGGGTGCGCTCACTGGTGCTTGTCGGTCGCCGACGGCCGATGCGCCGCGGGCAGGCCACGGCGCTCGCGGCGCTCCGGGCACGTGGCGCACGCGTGCGGGTCGTTGCCGCCGACATCGCGCGCGAGGCGGACGTTCGCCGGGTCCTCCGCTCGATGCGAGGCTTGCCTCCGCTGCGGGGCGTGTTTCACGGCGCCGGCGTTCTGGACGACGCGGTCCTCGCGCGGATGACGTGGTCGCAATTCACCCGCGTGACCGCCGCGAAGGTCCGCGGTAGCTGGCTGCTGCACCGTCACACGCGGGCCCTGCCGCTGGACTTCTTCGTCCTGCATTCCTCGCTGCTGAGTATGACGGGCTCCGCGGGTCAGGCGAACTACACGGCGGCCAACGCATTCCTCGACGCGCTGGTCGATCACCGGCGCGCGCTCGGCTTGCCCGCCACGGGGTTCAACTGGGGGCCGTGGGCCGAAGCGGGCATGGCTCGATCGACCGGAGGGCGAGGCGAGGCCATGTGGAGGGCGCGCGGCGTCCGCTATCTCGCTCCGGAGACCGCCGTGGCGGCGCTGAACCTCGCCCTGCGACGCGGGCTGGCGCACGTGGCGATGGCCGCTATCGACTGGCCCACCTTCGTGGCAGAGCTTCCGGCGGGGGGCGCGCCGTTCTACGCGAACGTGCATGCCACGACCGCCGGCTCCGGCGTGACCAAGCTCGCGCGCGCGGCCGACGCCGTCACCGATCGGCTCCGCCGCGCTGGCCCCGGCGACCGCCGCGGCATCGTGCTCGAGGTCGTCCGCCGCCACGTGATGACCGAGCTCGGATTCGAGGAGCCGATCGATACTCGGCAGCCTCTCAGCGAGCTGGGGCTCGACTCGTTGATGTCGGTCAATGTCGCGAATCGCCTCGAAGCGGCCCTCGGCATGCCGGTCCCGGTGATCAAGCTGATCCGGGGTCCGAGCATCGAACATCTCGTCGACAGCCTCATGCCCGGGCTCGACGGCGCGATGCCGTCCAGCGGGACCGACGCGCGTGCCGTAAGGCCTGAGCCGACCGAGGCCTCGGTCGGTTCGGCGATCCTGGGCGACGGGTGGATCGTGGTTCCGCGTCGCCGGCCCTCGGCGCTTCTACGCCTAATCTGCTTTCCGTTCGCGGGGGCCGGCGCGGCACCATTCCGCTCCTGGGCGGACGCGCTCCATCCTTCAATCGAGCTCGTGGCCATCGAGCCTCCCGGCCGGGCCAGCCGTATTCACGAGCCGCCAGAGCGTGACCTGGAGCGATTCTTCGCGGACCTGACGCGCGCGCTCGCGCCGGTACTCGATCGTCCCGCCGCGTTCTTCGGGCACTGTCTGGGCGGGCTCATCGCGTGGGAGACGGCGCGACGCCTACGCCAGCGTGGCCACGTCGACCTCCGCGCATTCTTCGTCGCCGGCGTACGCCCCCCGCATCGACTGACCCACGAGGGAGACTTCGAGCACACCTTGCTCGAGCGCATGCTGCGCCACGAGACGTTCGATCCCCTGCGGCCCGCGCATGAGCAGCCGGACGAGGTCTTCGCGGAAATCACCCGTCACTTCAATATCGACGCCACCGACGAGTTCCTCGCGCAGCCCGAGCTGAGACGGTTGCTCTTGCCCACCGTCCGGGCGGACTTCGCGCTGACCGCGGCGTACCGGTACGAGCCGGAACCGCCCTGGGATGTGCCGGTCACGTGCTTCGCCGGTCTTGACGATCCCTACGTGTCGCGAGAGGACGCAGACGGGTGGAGCGACTACACCCGGCGCTCGTTCCGATTGCACTGGCGCCCGGGCGCGCACTTCTTGGTGGTGGACGACCGGGACTTCATCATCCAGACCCTCAACCGGGAGTTGACCGCGTAACCCAGGGGGCAGGCATGGCAGTCCAGGGCCCGTCGAGTCGCCGACGCGCAACACGAGGCAAGAACTCCGACAAGAAACGCGATTCCGTTGCGATCGCCGTGTTCGGCGCCGGCGCGCCGCACGCCGGCTTGATGGCCGGCGCCCTCGCCTACATGTACCGGCACAGCAAGAAGACCTTCGATGTCTTCTTCACCTCCGGCGGGGGTGCTCTCATCGGCCTGCTCTTCGTGGCTCCCAAGGGCAAGCGGCCGGACGAGGCGCTGCGCGAGGTGGCCGAGTTCGGGGTCGACGACCGGATCTACCGGGTCTTTCCGGTAGGCTACAAGACCTTTTTCAAGAACAGTCCATTCACTGACCTGTTTCGGGAGTGGGCACAATTCTACAAGCGCGATGTCGTGCCGCGCCCTTTTCCGGGTGAGCGCCCTCCCGCCGGCTACGACCCTCGCCAGCAGCGCCGCCGCCGTCTCTACAACGACTGGGTCGATTTCTGGTTCTCGGTGCTCACCCCGCCGACGATCAGTTCCACAAGCCCCGGGGTCTGTTCGCACCTCCCGTTCCTTGAAGCCATGGTCGACTTCGACCGCGTGAACAGCTCGCTGTCACCGAGCGGCTTTGACTTTAGGGACCCGGTCATGGTGTCGTTGAGGCCGCCCGTCGCCGTGTATCTGAACTACGGGTGGTTCTACGTGAACGCCTACAATCTCGACACGAAGAGCATCCAGCAATTCTCGAATGCGATGGCGACTGATGCGCGGCGCTCTGGCCGCCCCGATCCGTTGGAGCCGCCCCAGGGATTCGCGGGACCGCTCACCGCCGCCGCGATCAGGGCCGCGCTCTCGTTCCCGTTCGTCTATCCCCCTCAAAAGGTGAACGGAGCGCTGTACTGCGAGGGCGCCGAGGTCGAGCCATTGAACCTGCCGAACGTGGTCGGCGTCGTCAGGAGACGTGACGCCACCTTGCCGACAGGCCAGGGCGCCCTGCCGAAGGTCCGGGTATTCCTCTTCGACATTCTAGGGGCTCTCGAGAAGGAAATCATGTTCAGTCCCCGCGATCTCTGGGAGGCCTACGGACTCTCCATCGTCACGCCGGTCGTCTCGCTCGCGAAAATGAGCGAGACGATCTATCGCAAGACTCCGGGCCTGCCGGAGCTCATCCGCGTGCCTTTCGAGATTCCTAAGCAGCGTCGCGATCGCCCTCTCGACTGGAGTTACGCCAACACGACCGCGTTGTGGGATGCGGGGTGGGAGGCGGGCAAGAAGTTCTTGGAGGACCACGGGGACAAGCTGCCGGAGCGCGACGATAGCTGACGGAGCTACTGCTTAGCGCCGCCAGGACGCCGCGGGATCGGAACGTTCCGCCGCGATGGCGGCCGCATAACCCGCGGCGGGCCGAAGCTGCGCGAGCGTCCAGCGGTACTGGTCGCCGGGGCGGTCGCGGACGTCGACTAGGCGCGGAGGTAGGTCGTGATCGAGGACCACATCGAACGCGTCGAGGCGGCGGTTCAGGCCGTCACCGCAGGCCTTGAGATAGGCTTCCTTCAGAGTCCAGTAGTCGAAGAACGCCTCTAGACGGTGGGCGGCAGGCAGGGCGGCGATCGCCACGCGTTCGCCGGGCGAGAAGTACCGGGCGACGAGGGCCTCGAGATCCGGCCTCGGGCGCCGGAGTTCGATATCGACGCCAACCTCCACTTCACCGCTGACCGCGACGAGCGCTAGATCGCCGGAGTGCGACACATTGAAGCGCAGCGCGCTCCCGTGCCGCTCGGGATCGAGGCGGGGCTTTCCGAAGGGCGAAGCGCGGAACGCAATCTCGCGCGAGGCGACGCCAAGGCAGCCGGCGAGGATCCGTCGTAGGGCTACGCGGCTTCCCACGAAGCGCCGACGGTCGGCCTCGAAGCGCAGCCGGTGGGCGCGCTCTGCCTCGTCGGGTGCCAGATCAGCTGCCTCGGGCTCGCCACCCTGGACACCGTCGAGGGCGACGATCCAGACATCGACGTGGCCGGGCCGCGGGACGCCGACCCGCTCGGCGGGAAGCCATTTATGGACGCTCAGCATATGGTGGATAAGGATAGGATAGCGCAATGATTTGCCCGCAATGCCACACGGACAATCCGGCCGCCGCGAGATTCTGCAGCGTTTGCGGCGGGGCCGTTGGGCAGCGAGCCTGTGGAGAATGCGGCACCGCCCTGCCTGCCCGCGTCCGCTTTTGCCCAGGGTGTGGCGCCCGGGTCGCCGCCTCAGCGACGCCGACCCGCTTCCTGGCGCCTGACACCTATACGCCTCGCCGACTCGCTGAGAGGATCCTCACCGATCGCGGTGCCTTTGAGGGCGAGCGAAAGCAGGTCACCGTGCTCTTTGCCGATGTCAGCGATTCCCTGGAGCAGATCGCCGATCGTGATCCCGAGCAGGCACGTTTCGTCCTAGACCAGGTTGTCGAACGGATGATGGAGGCCGTCCATCGCTACGAGGGTACGGTCAACCAGGTGATGGGCGACGGCATCATGGCTCTGTTCGGCGCGCCCGTCGCGCACGAGGACCACGCGATCCGCGCCTGCTACGCCGCCCTGCGAATGCAGGAGACGCTGCAGAGCTGGGCGCAGGACGCCCGTCGGGAGCTCGGCATCGTGGTCGCCATCAGGGTTGGTCTGAATTCCGGCGACGTGATCGTGCGCGCCATTGGCAGCGATCTTTCGGTGGACTACACGGCGGTAGGGCGAACTACCCACCTCGCCGGTAGGTTCGAGCAGATGGCTCTGCCGGGCACGATACTTCTGTCCCGGGAGACGCTGGGCATGGCCGAGGGATTCATCGAGACGCGGGCTCTCGGTCCGATGATGGTGCGCGGCGTCAGCCAGCCGGTCGAACTCTACGAACTGCTCGCGGCGAACTCGGTCCGTACGCGATTCCAGCGCGCGGCGGCGCAGGGGTTCACGCGATTCGTCGGGAGAGACGTCGAGATGCAGACGCTACGACGCGCCGCTGCAGAGGCGCGGCGGGGACAAGGACGCGCCGTGGCCGTCGTGGGCGAGGCGGGTGTCGGGAAGTCGCGCCTGGTGTGGGAGTTATCACGGTCACTTGAGGCCGAGGGATGGATGGTCCTGGAGGGACGCTGCCTTTCCTACGGCCGGTCGTCCGCCTACGTGCCGGTGATCGACATGCTGCGCGCGTACTTCGATATTCAGTCCTCCGAGGACGCCGCCACAACCCGGGAGCGGATGGCTCGCCGCCTCCTTGCCCTCGAGCCGAGCCTCGCCACGTACCTGTCCGCACTGCAGGCGTTGCTCGACGTGCCGCTCGAGGACCCACGGTGGCGGCAGCTCGATCCGCTCGAGCGACGTCGGGAGACGATGGAAGCGGTCCGGCGCCTCGTGCTGTTGGAGAGTCGGGCGCATCCGGTGCTGGTGACCATCGACGACCTCCAGTGGATCGATGCGGAGAGCCAGACGCTGCTCGACGTTGTCGTGGAAGCTGGGCAAGGTGCGCCCGTGCTCGTACTACTCGGCCACCGGCCGGAGTACGATCCCCCGTGGAGTGGACGCGCACGTTGCGAAAAGCTTCGGCTGGAGCCGATGTCCAGCGAAGACGTCGGACTGCTCCTCGACGCGCTGCTCGGCGACGGCCAGGACCTCACCGGGCTCCGGCACTTGCTCGTGGAGCGCACGGAAGGCAACCCTTTCTTTCTCGAAGAGAGCGTGGTGATGCTGGCGACGGAGGGAGTACTTTCCGGCGCGCGCGGTCGATACGCTCTCTCGACGCGGCCGCAGGCCATCCGCATCCCGCCCACCGTGCGCGCGCTGCTCGCGTCGCGTATCGATCAGCTCGAGCCGACCGACAAGCGTTTGCTGGAGGCCGCGGCGGTGATCGGCAAGGACGTCCCGCTCGGGGTCCTGGAGGCCATCGCCGATGTCCCCGAAGAGGATCTGCACGCGGGCCTGGCTCGGTTGCGGGAGGCAGAGTTCCTGTACGAGGCGCGGCTATTCCCCGAGATCGAGTACGTCTTCAAGCACCCGCTGACTCACGAGATTGCCTACGGAGGGCTCGGGAGCGATCGCCGTGGCGCCATGCACGCGCGCGTGCTGCGCGCACTCGAGCAGCACCTCGATGTCGAACGGCTCGATGAGCGGGTGGGCACGCTGGCCTATCACGCCTTCCGCGGGGGTCAGTGGGAACAGGCGGTCACCTGGCTCCGGCGCGCCGGGGCCAAGGCGGCGCTGCGGTCCACCAGCGCCGAGGCGGTAGCGCGGTTCGGTCAGGCGCTGGAGGCGCTCGCCCACCTGCCAAAGACCCGTGCCAACCTTGAGCTGGCCATGGACCTGCGCTTCGAGCTGCGCAACCCACTCTTCCTGCTCGCGGACATCCCCCGGGCCCTGACGCTCCTCGAGCAAGTGAGCGAGATGGCGGAGGCGATCGACGATCCGGACCGCCTCGGCCGCGCCAGCGCGTTCATGGCCAATGCCCACTTCATGCTCGGCAACGCGGAGCGCGGTATCGCGCTCGCCGAGCGAGCGCGCCTCATCGGAGAGAAGCTGAGCAACGCCTCTCTGCTGGCCTTCGCGTGGTGCCACCTCGGCCAGCTGCACTACGTCAGGGGTGATCACGCCGTGACCATCTCGTCGATGGCCACTTGCATGGATTGGCTAGGGGCCGAAACGGTCCGGCGGCGCCGCAACATCGTCCAGCTCTACGGCGTCGTCGCGGAATGTTTCGTGGCCCTGGCCGAAGCGAGCCGGGGCCGGTTCACCGACGCTCTCGCTGCCGCAGACCGCTGCGTGACAATCGCGGGCGAGAATAGCGCCCCGTTCTACCGAGCTCTCGCGAGCTGGGCGCGGGGTGTCGTGCACCTCACGCGAGGTGACGTCAAGCCGGCGCTCACCGTACTCGAACGGGCGAGCGTGGACTGCGACGCGGTGGACATCCGCTCCATTCGCCCGTGGATCGCCGCCGACCTTGGCCTGGCCCTGGTTCTCGATGGCCGTGGTGAAGAGGCCATCGCTATCCTGGAACGCGCGGTGGCCGACGCGGCGTCTTTGCGTCTTTTCGCCGGACAATCCTTGCGTCTTGCGCGTCTCGCCCAGGCGCTCCTCGCCACGGGACGGGGCGCAGAGGAGGCGCGGGACACCGTGATCCGCGCGGTCGAGCTCGCCGAACAGCATGGCGAGCAGGGTTTCCGCGCGTCGAGCCTCAGATTGCTAGGTGAGATCGCGATGCAGATTGGTGATCTCGATGCCGCGGCGGTCCATCTCGAGGAAGCGCTCGCCGTCGGAGTGCGGAGCGAGATGGCCCCGCTCGTGGCACACTGCCATCTCGACCTCGCGGCTCTCAACGCGCGGACTGGCGACGGGCCCGCCGCCCATCGCGCCCTGGCGACCGCCATCGCGATGTTTCGCGAACTCGACATGCCGTCGTGGCGTGCCCGGGCGGAATCGCTGCGGCTACCGTTCACGGGCCCCGGCATCTAGACTAAGTCGTCTCGCGCCACGGCTCGGTAACCGAACGCACGAGCCCGATCGTGACGCGGCCGGCCTTCACCACCAGCCGACACGCCGCGAGCGCGCTCACGACCTCCTCGGCGCGCTCGGCCTGCCAGACCACGAGGTCCGCGCGGCCGCCCAGGGCCAGGCCGTAGTCGGGAAGTCCGAGGATCCGCGCCGGCTCCGTCGTGAGCATGTCGAGGATCTGGCGCAGCTCCGCCGGCGTGCCCATGTGCGCGGCCACGCTCAGCAGGTAGTCCCATCAAGGTCAGCCCGGCCGTGCCCACCGGGGTGAACGCGTTCCGCACGTTGTTGGTGGCCGCTGAGACGGTGACCCTCGCCGCCAGCAGCCGCTTGGCGGGTGCCAGCCCGCGGCGCGGGGCGCGCACGTCCTTGCGTCCCTTCAGGTAGAGATCGGTGGCGGGCAGGATGATGACAGCAACGCCGGTTTCCGCGAGCCGGCGCGAGTCGCTCCTGCTCGTCGGGCGGGAGCGCCGCCATCTCGCTCGTGTGGCCGAGCGCCACGCGATCCTGCCACCCGCGCCGCACCGTCTCCTCCGCGATGTGACGGGCGTGCAGGTGCTGCGGCTCGTCGAAGAAGTCGGTGTGGAAGTCGACGTCCACCCCGAACTCGGCGGCCAGATCGAACACGATGTCGACGTGCCGGCGCGCGTCGGTGTCGTTGTAGGGCACGCCACATACGGTTGCGCGCGACTGGGGGAGCGCGGGGGCCATTTCTGGGCCCCCGCAGCTGAAGAGAAGCTCCGGTTGCTACTCCGGCGAGCGTCGACTGCGGCGGCTACTTCGGCGCCGAGATCCCGTAGGCCTTCAGCTTGCGGTAGAGATGGCTCCGCTCGATGCCGAGCCGCTCGGCGGTCCGGGTCATGTTCCACTCGTTGGCCCGCAGCTCGCTCAGGATGAAGGCGCGCTCGAAGGTCTCTCGCGCCTCCTTGAGCGTGCGCTCGCGCTGGGCGTCGTCCGCGGGTGGCTCCGCGTGCCGCGGGCGGAGCGGGGGCGGCAGGTCCTCGGGGCCGATGACGTCGCGCGGGCTCATGATCACGAGGCGCTCCACCATGTTGCGCAGCTCGCGCACGTTGCCCGGCCAGTCGTAGGAGAGGAAGTAGGCGAGGGCTTCCACCGAGACCGTCTTGGGCCGCTTGCCGTTCTCCGCCGAGAACATCGTGACGAAGTAGGCCACCAGCAGGGGCAGGTCTTCCTTGCGCTGGCGCAGGGGCGGGACCTCGATCGGGATGACGTTGAGCCGGTAGTAAAGATCTTCACGGAAGGTTCCGGCGGTCAGTAGCTCGGGCAGGTTCTGGTTGGAGGCGGCCAGCACCCGGACGTCGACCCGGATCGTGTCCTTGCCGCCCACCCGCTCGAAGGCCTGCTCCTCCAGCACGCGCAGCACCTTGGCCTGGGTCTTGAGGCTCATGTCGCCGATCTCGTCGAGGAAGAGCGTGCCCTGGTCGGCCAGCTCGAACTTACCGCGCCGCCGGGCCACCGCCCCCGTGAAGGCCCCGCGCTCGTGGCCGAAGAGCTCCGACTCGATCAGCTCTTCCGGGATGGCCGCGCAGTTGACCTCCACGAACGGTCCCTCGCGGCGCGGGGAGAGGGCGTGGACCGCGCGGGCGACCAGCTCCTTGCCGGATCCGTTCTCGCCGTGGATCAGCACGCGGCCGCTGGAGGGCGCCGCGATGGCGATCTGCTGCCGCAGGTGCTCGATGAGGGGGCTCTTGCCCACGATCTCCTGGCCCCGCTCCAGCTGGGCGCGCAGCGTACGGTTCTCGCGCTCCAGCCGCGTGTGCTCGAGGGCCCGGGTGGCGGCGAGCAGCGTCTTCTCGAGCGAGAGCGGCTTCTCGATGAAGTCGTACGCTCCGAGCTTGGTGGCCTTCACCGCGGTCTCAATCGTGCCGTGGCCCGAGATCATCACCACCGCCGTCTCCGGGCGCAGCCGCTTCAGATCGGCTAGGGTCTCGAGCCCGTCGGCGCCCGGCATCCAGATGTCGAGGAAGATGACGTCCGGGGTCTCCTCCTGCAACCGGGCGATGGCCTCCTCGCCCGAGCCGACCGCGGTGACCCGGTAGCCCTCATCCTCGAGCACGCCTCGCAGGGTCGTCTGGATGGCGCGCTCGTCGTCGACGATCAGGATGTGTTCGCCCGGCATCGGCTTTCCCGATCAGGCCTGCACCGGCGCGGCGACCGGCCGGCCCGCGGGCAGCTCGATCACGAACCGGCTGCCGTTCGGCGAGTTGTCCTCCACGCGAATCGTCCCCCCGTGGTCTGACACGATCTGGTGGACGATCGGCAGGCCGAGCCCCATGCCGGTGGCCTTGGTGGAGAAGTAGGGGACGAAGAGGCGCTCCCGATCCTCGGCGGCGACGCCGGGCCCGTCGTCGGCGACCACGATGCGCACCCGGTGGGTCTCCGGCAGCCAGGCGGTCTGCACGACCACCTCCCCGGTGCCGCCGACCGCCTCGACCGCGTTGTCCACGAGGTTGAGGACCGCGCGCTTGATCTGGTCCGGGTCCACCTCGACGGGCGGCAGGTCCGGCGAGAACGCGGCGCGGATCCCGAGGCTCGGGTGCGACTCGCGGTAGAGCACGATGACACCCTCCAGCAGCCGGGCCAGGTCGGTCGGCTTGGGCGTGAGCGCGGGCATCCGGGCGAAGCGAGAGAACTCGTCCACGAGCTGCCGCAGGCCGTCCACCTCCTGGATGATGGTGGCGGTGGCCTCCTCGAGCAGCCGCTTCTCATCGGGGCTGCGGTCGGCCGCGAGCCGACGCCGCAGGCGCTGCGCCGACAGCTGGATCGGGGTCAGCGGATTCTTGATCTCGTGGGCGATGCGCTGGGCGACCTCGCGCCAGGCGGCCAACCGCTGCGCCTTCAGGAGCTCGGTGAGGTCGTCGAAGGCCAGCACCATGCCCACGTAGCCGCCATCCGGCCCACGCAGGGCAGTCGCGGAGGCCAGCAGCGCCACCGCCTGGCCGCCGCGGCGCAGGTGCACCTCGCGGTCGAGCATGCCCTCCCGCACCCGGCCCATCCGCTGGATCAGGGCGTCGATCTCCGCGTACTCGGGCAAGCGGAACACGCGCTCGGCCGAGCGGCCCTGAATCTGGGCCCCGGTGAGCCCGAGCAGGCGCTCGGCGGCGCCGTTGATGGTGGTGACGCGTCCCTCCGGGTCGAGCGAGACCACGCCGGTGGCCACCGCCTCCAGCACCGTCTCGGTGTACCGGCGGCGGTCTTCCATCTCGCCGTGCTTGGCCTGCAGGTCCCGGTAGGTTTCCTCCAGCTTGGACTGCGACGCGGCCAGGTCGCCGGTCATCCGGTTGAAGGAGTCCACCAGGACGCCGATCTCATCGTCGGCCCGGACCTGCACCTTGTACTGGAGGTTGCCCGCCGCGACCTCCCGCGTGCCTTCGGCCAGCATCTGGATGGGCTCGGTGATTCCGCGGGCCAGGTAGAGGCCGAACCATGTGGCCGAGAAGACGATGATCAGGGTCATGAGCAGGAAGAGCAGGATGTAGATGCCCTTGATCGGGTTCTTGAGCAGGCGGAGCTGCTTGTACTCCTGGAAGGCCTGGCTGATGTTCCGCAACCGCGCCTCCAGGCGCTGCGGGACGTGCAGCGCCACCACCATCGCCGCCACCACCGCCTGCGCGCCGTCGCGCATCGGCACCATGGCCTGGATCATGTCGCCGTTGTGCAGCTCATGGACCGTCGTGATCTCCTGGCCGCCCAGCGCCTGCTTCACGTGCTCGCTGTTGGCCTCGCGGGTCGGGACCTTGGCGAGCACCGGGTTCTTGACGTGCACCAGCTCCTGGCCGTCGCGGTTGAAGATGGTGATGGCGGCCACCCCGAGTCGCTCCTGCTGCTCCGCGAGGTAGCCGGCCAGCGCTTCGCGCTTGTTCTCCGCGAGGAGCCCGTCGCGCTCGAGCACGCGCCCCATGTACCGCCCGTGGCGCAGCGCGGTGGTCTCGAGGCTCTGGTAGTAGGTCTGCGCCACCTCCATGGCCTGGTCCAGCGGGCGCTCCACCTGCGGTTTGAACCAGCCCTCGATGGAGGTGGTGATGAAGTTGGACGCGATGAGGAAGATCAGGATGCCGGGGACGAGAGAGAGGGTCAGGAAGGCCAGGACGAGCTTGGCCTTGAACCGGGAGCCGATGATCTTGTGCCGACGCTCGAAGGAGAGCTTCACGAGGTTGCGGAAGAGCAGCACCAGCAGCAGCAGGAAGACGACCAGGTTCAGGTTGAAGAGGAAGAAGACGATGAGATTGGAGGCGAACGGGATCTTGGGAGCCCGGATGCCCACCTCGAAGACGGTGGCTACCACCAGGAGGACCAGGATCCCCGCGGTGATGAGCAGGTTGCGCTTGCGCTTCTCCTGCTCGTCCACCTTCTCCTGCCGGCGGGTGAGCGGCACTACTGACCTCGCACCGGCGTCAGCAGGCTCGACTGCACCCACGGGGTCTCCTCGGCCTCGCCGGTCATGCGCGCGAACCAGGAGTTGACGCCGCCGAGCGACACGTCGGAGCGCACCCGCACGTAGTAGAGCTCCTGTTTGTCCAGCGCGGCCACCGGGGCCAGCTGCCCGACGCGCAGCTCCGAGATCACGCGCTGGGCCTCGCGCAGGTCCTTGGTGAGGATCGCCTCCCGCTGCTCGCCCTTGAGCGGGGCGACCTTGTATTCCTTGGTGAGCACGTTGTAGCTGAGCTGGCGCTCCACCAGGCGCACCTGCAGCCGGCGGTCCACGCCCAGGCGCATGTGCTGCCAGAGCTCCACGTAGTACCGGACGTGCGTGGCGATGCCGGTGTGGATGGACTCGTGCAGGGAGGCCGGGATCGCTCCGAACAGGACCACGGTCACCGTCATGTCGAAGTCGTTGAGGAAGACGGACAGGTTGCTGATCCGGACCTCCGCGTCCACCTGGGCGAGGCCGGTCGGGAAGCCCAGGAGGAAGGCGGCGAGCAGGCTCGCGAGGAGCGTGGTCCTCATTCGCTGGCGGCGGCGGTGACTCACCATAGGGCAGCCGCACCATTATAGCGTCGCGCCAGGCGGCTGCGGCGGTTGGGTGGGGGTGGCGCGGAGGGGGCCGGCGCCCTACAGGGCGGCGACACCCGGCAGGAACCCGTCGCCGGTGCTGGCCACCGGAGCGGGGACGGCAGGGCGGGTGGCTCGCGCGAGGATCCGCCGGCGGTCCGCGGCCACCGCCTTCTGGATCGCGGCCACGAGCTGGTAGTTCAGGGCGTGGCCGGCGTTCCGTCCGACCACGTGAGCCCGCAACGGCCGGCCGAGAAGGAACAGGTCGCCGACCAGGTCGAGGACCTTGTGGCGGACGAACTCGTCGGGGTAGCGGAGGCTGTCGTTGAGGACCGCTCGCTTGCCGACGACCACCGCGTTCTCGAGGGAGCCCCCGCGGGCGAGCCCGTTCCGCCTCATGGCCGGGACATCTCGCAGAAACCCATAGGTTCGGGCGGCGGCCAGCTCGTGAGCGAAGGTCTCCTCGGTGATCCCGTAGGTGCCGACCTGCAGCCCGATGATCGGGTGGTTGTTGTCGAGCGTGTAGCTGATGCGGAGCGAGTCGGCGGGCAGCGCCTCGAGCCAGCGGCTCTCGGTGCCCACGCGGATCGGCGCGCTCAGGACGATCGGCCGGCGCGGCGCCGGAACGGTGACCCGCCCGCCCGAGCGCAGGAGATCCATGAACGGCTTGGCGCTGCCGTCGGCGGCGGGCACTTCGGGCCCGTCGAGGTCCACGATCATGTTGTCGATGCCGAGCGCCGCCGCCGCCGCCATGAGGTGCTCGATGGTGCGCACTCGCACGCCGAAGGCGCCGATGGTGGTCGCCGAGTTGCTGTCCACGACGTGGTCGGCATTGGCCGGGATCAGCGTTCCGTCGCTGGCACGGAACAGGACCCCCGTATCCGCCCCGGCCGGGGAGACCGTCATCTTGACCAGGTCTCCCGAGTGGAGACCGATCCCATCGAGGCTCACCGGGTGTCTGAGGGTCTGCTGGACGTCCATCGCCGGGACTACGGTAGGCAAACCAGATGCCACCGGGGTAGATGTCCTCTAAGTGTTCGTCAATAATGCCCTAGGGGCGCTTCTCGCAATCCTCTCGCTATGCAACAGGTTGCAAGAAAGACACACCCCAAGAGGGCGCCGTGTGTCGGATACGCGACACTAGAGCTCGGCGGTGGCCCGGACCCGGAAGCCTCCGCCCAGGGCCTCGACGGATAGCCCATCGCTCCCGATCCCTCGGATCGTGCCCTTCACCTGATGGCGCGCCGCGTCGACCGGCTCGCCTCGAAGGAACGCGTGAAGCCGGAGCGGCTCCCCGCCGCCGGTGGGCGCGCTGTCGAAGACGGCGAACTCGATCGAGCGGCAGCCGAACCCTTCAACCTCGTGCACATACAGGCACTCCTCGAGCCAGCGACGCAGGAGCGCCGGGAGGCCGGGCCCGTGCGCTCGGACCTCGCGCACCTCCCGCTCTTCCACCGAGGCCGGGTCGACCGCCGCCGCGAAGAGCGCGAGCGCGATCCGGCCAAAGGCGTCGGGCAGCGTGTCGCCCTCGGCCCAAAGCTCCATCGTCATACGCTCTCCCCCGTCAGGCGGTGCCCAGGTCGCCGAAGCGCGACTGCAGGAGCGCGACCGCCACCGGGCCCGCGGTCTCCGTCCTGAGTAGCCGCGAGCCGAGGCCGGCCACGAGGGCCCCGGCGTCGCTGAGCCCGCGCACCTCCTCCGCGGTGAGCCCGCCCTCTGGACCCACGACCACCGTGGCGCGCGGACAGGGCCCGGCCGGGAGCAGGGTGGCGAGCCCGCGACGCTCCTCCTCCCAGAAGCAGATCAGCAACCCGTCCGCCCGATCGTCCCGGCGCCAGGTTCCGATCTCACGGGGTGGCGCGATCTCCGGCACCGCGGCGCGGCCACTCTGCTGGGCGGCCTCCCGCGCCACCCGCTGCCAGCGGCCGATCCGCGATCCCCAGCGCGCGGGCTCGAGCCGCACCACCGTCCGGGCCGTCAGGAGGGGAATCACGCGGGTGACGCCGAGCTCGGTGGTCATCCGGATGATGTGCTCCATCTTGTCGCCCTTGGGAATGGCCTGGGCGAGCGTGAGCTGGAGCGGGGACTCGGTGTCGAGCGCGGCCCGCGCGACGATCAGGCCCTCCGCCCGGCGGGCCGCGATGCCGGTGAGGCGCACGGACAAGAGTTCGCCGCGCGTGTCCACCGCCTGGACGAGATCGCCCACCACGGCGCGCAGCACGCGGCCCAGATGGTGGGCGGCGGCGGCATCGAAGGTCACCCGGTCGCCGCGGACCGCTTCCGGCGCGAGATGGAAGCGCGTCACCGGGGCGGCGCGTCCAGCGCGAGCGACGCCCAGCCCTCGAGGGTGAGCCGCGAGCGCGCCGTGAAGCCGGCGCGGGCCAGGGCCAGGGTGACCCGGCCATCCTCGTCCTCGAGCATGCCACCGAGCACGAGCCGACCACCGGGCGCCACGAGCCGCGCGTAGTGCTCGGCCAGGGCGAGGTGTGCGTGCGTGAGCAGGTTTGCCAGAACGAGGGGGAAGCGCTCGGTGATGTCCTGGGGCTTGGCCAGGCGGACGGTGAGGGCTCGGCAGTCGTTCCGGGACGCGTTGACCTGCGCGGCCGCGACTGCGTCGGGATCGACGTCGATGGCGAGCACGGCCCGCGCGCCGAGTCGGAGCGCCGCGATGGCGAGGATGCCGGTGCCCGTGCCGATGTCGAGCGCGGAGGCGCCGGGCGCGGCGGCCAGCTCTTGCTCGAGGAGAACGAGGCAGCCCTCGGTGGTGCCGTGGTGTCCGGTACCGAAGGCGCGTCCGGGCTCAATCGTGACCACGATGCGGCCATCATGACGGGACCCCTCTTTCGGATCCGCTCGGCTCGCCTTCGGCTGCACCGCGCCCAGCGTCGCCTGCGCCTGCGGCTCGCCGAGCCACGGCGGAAGCACCAGGAGGCGTTGGCCGATTTCACGGGCGGGGAAGGATTGCTGCCAGGCGCTGGCCCAGGCCTCGTCGAGTAGGGGAGTGATCAGCGCCTCCTCGGCTTCCAGGGCGAAGCCGAGCGAGCGTAGCGAGGCCCGGTAGCGGTTCACCGCCGCGAGGAGCGCGGTCGACGATTTGCTCTCGGCGAAGAAGGCGCGCAGACGCGCCGCCGTGCCGGGAGACTCTTCCTCGACCACTCCCAGCGCGCCCTGCTCCCAGAGGAAGTTCGTCAGCCCGTCAGACGTCTCGACGGAGGCGGGAACGGTGAGCTGCCAGAACGCCATCAACTGCCGAACAGCTGCTTCATCCGCTCGAGAAACTTGGAGACGCGCGGGCTCGAACCGCCGTCGTTGGCGCCGCGGTACTCCTCCAGCAGCTCGCGCTGGCGCGCGGTGAGGTGGGTCGGCACCTCGACGACGATCTCATAGACGGCGTCGCCGCGACCCCGGCCCCGGAGGTACGGCATGCCCTTGCCCTTCAGGACCAGGCGCTGGCCCGGCTGGGTGCCGGCGGGGATCTTGAGCTTCGCCGCGCCGTCCAGCACCGGCACCTCCACTTCGTCGCCGAGGGCCACCTGGGGGAACGTGAGCGGCAGCTCGCAGACCAGGTGCGCGCCGTCTCGCACGAAGATCTCGTGAGGCCGGATGTGGAGCACCACGTAGAGATCGCCGGGCGAGCCGCCCAGGAGCCCGCTCTCCCCCTCCCCACTCAGGCGGAGCTGATTGCCGTCCTCGACGCCGGCGGGAATGGTGACCTTGAGCAGTCGCTCGCGCGAGAGGCGCCCCTGGCCGCGGCAGCCCGTGCACGGGTTGCGGATGATCCGCCCCTCGCCGCGGCAGGTCGGGCAGGGGCGAGCCACGGTGAGGAAGCCCTGGGAGAAGCGCACCTGGCCCTGCCCGCGGCAGGTGCCGCAGATTTCGGGCTGGCTGCCTGGAGCGACACCCGAGCCGCGGCAGACGTCGCACGTCTCGAGGCGCGGGACCTGGAGCTTGGTTTCCATGCCCTGGGCGGCCTCTTCCAGGGAGATCTCCAGGTCGTAGCGAAGATCGTCCCCCCGTCGCGCGCGCGTGCGCCCGCGCCCACGCTCGCCGCCCCCGAAGAAGCCCTCGAAGAGATCCTCGAAGATGGTGCCGAATCCCGGGTCGCCGCCCCCGCCGCCCACGGTACCGAAGCGGTCGTACTGGGCGCGCTTCTCCGGATCCGACAGCACGCCGTAGGCCTCGCTGATCTCCTTGAAGCGCTCCTCGGCCTTCCGGTCGCCGGGATTGCGGTCGGGATGGTAGGCGCGCGCGAGGTTGCGGTAGGCCTTCTTGAGCGCCGCGTCGTCGGCGTCGCGCGGGACGCCCAGGACGGCGTAGTAGTCCCTGGCGGCCACGCTACGAGTCGGCGCCCGGCTCGCGCTCTTCGGGGGCCACGGCCACCGTCACCATGGCCGGCCGCAGGACGCGACCGTGCAGGAGATAGCCCCGCGCGGTCTCCGCCGCCACCGTCATGTCCGGAAGGTCCGCGCGCTGCACGCGCGCGACCGCTTCGTGCCGCTCCGGATCGAAGGGCTGGCCCACCGAGGTGAAGGGGGTGAGCCCGAACTTCTCGAGTACGCGCAGCAGCTCCCGCTGGATCAGCTCGACCCCGGCCGTGACCGCGGCGGCCGGCTCGGATCGCGCCGCCTGCAGCGCGCGGTCGAGGTTGTCCAGCACCGGGAGCAGGTCGCGCAGGAGCGACTCGTTGGCGTAGCGGGTGTACTCCTCCCGCTCCCGGGCCGCGCGCTTCCGCACGTTGTCGAACTCGGCGACCGCGCGCAGATGGCGGTCCTGCTGGGCCTCCAGCTCGCGGGTCTTGGCCTCGAGGGCCTCGCGAAGCCGCTGGATCTCCTCGTCCCGCTCGTCGGCGACCGGCCCATTCAAAAACGAATCACTCATAGCAAAGAGTAATTATAGCAGACGGTTGCCGCCCACTCAGAGGCAACGCTGTCCCGCTCGGGATGTCCGCCAGTGCGACCGCTACGGCAGGTAGAGCTGCAGCTTCACCCGGGAGAGCGTGGAGGAGACGATTCGGGCCGTCTCGTCGACGAGGGACATGACTTCCGAGTAGGGCATGCGCCGGGGCCCCACCACCCCCAGCACGCCCAGGACCTGGTCGCGATACGTATAGGTCGAGGTGATGAGACTGCAGCCCCGCATGTCGGCCACCGGGTTCTCGCTGCCGATCATCACGTGGAGACCCCGCTCCTCGGCCATGCGGGAGAGCAGGTCGACGAGGAGCACTTTGTCCTCGAAGGCGCGCAGCATCGAGCGCAGCGTGGCCGGGTCGGACAGGTCCGGGTGATCCAGCATGTTGGTGGCGCCGCTGACGTAGAGCGTCCGGTCCCGCAGAAGGGCCACCACCTCGTCGAGCACGCCGCGGCTCTTCGTCCACAGCGGATCCAGCGGATCGGCGGGCGTGGCGAGGGCGTCCAGGATCTCCTGGAAGGTCTTGCCGCGGAAGCGCCGGGTCAGGGCCCGCCCGGTCTCGCGCAGCTCCTCGCTCCCGCCCCGCGGCGCGGTGGCCAGCGGCCGGGCGGTGACCCAGCCCGTCTCGGTCACCAGCACGGCCAGGGCCCGCTCGTCGTCGAGCGCCACCAGCTCGATCCGGTCCAGCGCGGTGTGCTTGAGCGGGGGCGCCAGCAGGACGCCCATCATGTGACTGCCCGAGGAGAGCCGCGCGGGCGTCTCCGCCATCAGCCGCTCGGCCGCGTCGGCGTGCGGCGCGACCGACGGCTGGCCGACCGCGGGCGCCTGGCCCGCCACCCACGGCACTCGCTGGAGGTGATCGACGTAGAAGCGGTAGGCGGCGTCGGTGGGCACGCGGCCGGCCGAGGTATGCGGCTGCACGAGATAGCCGAGCTCTTCGAGGTCGGCCATGGCGTTGCGGATCGTGGCGGGCGAGAGGCCGCGGATGTGCCGCCGCGCCACCGCACGCGAGCCGACCGGCTCGCCGGTCTCGACGTACTCGGCGATGACCGAGAGGAGGACCTGGCGGTTTCGTTGGTCGAGGAGCGCGGCGGCCATGGGGTGGGGGGGATCTTACCGCTAGAGCAGCTCGGTGAACAGGGCGTCGGAGAGCAGAAAGCCCTCCTCGGTGAGGCGCGCGCGGCCGTCGCGCTCGATGAGGAGGCCGCGCGCCCGCCAGGCGTCGAGCACCTCGGGCAGTCGCCCGCGCTCGAGCGCGACGCGCTCGGTGAGCCGCTCGGCGGGGATCCCATCGCTCGTGCGCAGGCCGAGGATCAGCCGCTCGGCGAGCGCCTGTCGCTCGGTCAGCACCTCGTGGGTCAGGAGGGGCGTGACCCCGGCCTCCACGACCGTGCAGTAGCGCTCCACCGGCTTGACGTTGCCGTAGCGCACGTGCCCGAGAAAGCCGCAGGCTCCGGGGCCCAACCCCAGGTACTCCTCCCACCGCCAGTAGCGCTGGTTGTGCCGCGAGCGAAAGCCCGGCCGCGCGTAGTTGGAGACTTCGTAGTGCTCGAAGCCGGCCTCCCGGGCGAGGCGGGCGAGGGCCCGGTACTGGGCGGTGACCGTCTCCTCGAGGGGCAGCTCCTTCACGCCGGCCGCGTGCCAGAGGCTGCCCTCGTCCAGGGTGAGCGCATAGGCCGACAGGTGATCCGGAGCCCAGTCGAGCACGTGCCGCACGGTACAGGTCCATGTGTCGAGGTCGAGTCCGGGCAGGCCGTAGATCAAGTCGACGCTCACGTTGTCGAAGCCGGCCGCGCGGGCCGCGTCGAAGGCGGCGCGGGCCTGGGCGGCCGAGTGCCGCCGGTCGAGGTGCGGCAGGATGGCGTCATCCAGGCTTTGGACGCCGAGGCTGATCCGGGTCACCCCGGCGCGCCGATAGCCGGCCAGGCGCGCGGCGGTGACGTCGTCGGGATTGCACTCCACGGTGACCTCGGTCCCGGGCTCGAGAGCGAAGCGGCCGCCGATCCGGGCGAGCACCGTCGCCATCTGCTCCGCGTCGAGCAGCGAGGGTGTGCCTCCCCCGAGGAAGAGGCTGTCGAGTGTGACGCCGCCGGCCCACGGCGCGGCCGCCGCGAGGTCGCACTCGCGGAGCAGGGCGGCCAGGAAGCGATCCAGGCCGCCGGGGGTGTAGGGCGCGGTGTTGAACGAGCAGTACCCGCAGCGCTCGACGCAGAAGGGCAGATGCACGTAGGCGCCGAGCCGGGCGGCCCGGGGCCTCCACTGCGCTAGGGCAGGTAGTGACCCAGCCGGCGCCAGCGCAGCCAATGCCCGTCCCCGTTCCACGACCAGTAGATCACGAAAGCCTTGCCGCGGATCTTCTCCCGGCGGACGAAGCCCCAGTAGCGGCTGTCCTGGGAATTGTCCCGGTTGTCGCCCATGACGAAGTAGGAGCCCGCCGGTACCTTCACCGGCTCACAGGCGTAGGCGTAACCGCAGGCCCCGCCGGAGGGCGGGGAGAAGGATCCGGGCCTGACGTACGGCTCGTCCAGCACCCGCCCGTTCAGGAGCACGCGGTTCTCCCGGACCTGGATCGTGTCGCCGCCCACCGCGATGATGCGCTTGATGAAGTCGCGCGCCTCGTCGTTGGGATACTTGAACACGATGACGTCGCCGCGGTAGGGGTCGCGGAGCCCGGGCAGGTGCTTCTCGGTCAGCGGGACCTCGGCCCCGTAGAGGAACTTGTTGACCAGGATGTAGTCGCCGATCAACAGGGTGTCCATCATGGAGCCGGAGGGAATCGTGAAGGCCTGCACCGCGAACTGGCGGATGAAGAGAGCCAGCAGGACCGCGATGATGATGGCTTCCGAGTACTCGCGGAAGAGCGACTTGCGACGGACCTTGACGGTGGGCGCCGCGGTTGCGGTGTCGCGCTCGGGCCGGACCTGGAGATCGTTCATACGTGCGCTCAGCTCTTGAGGACCGACAGGAAGGCCTCCTGCGGCACCTCGACCTTGCCGACCTGTTTCATCCGCTTCTTGCCTTCCTTCTGCTTCTCGAGCAGCTTGCGCTTTCGCGTGATGTCGCCGCCGTAGCACTTGGCGGTGACGTTCTTGCCCATGGCCTTGACCGTCTCCCGGGCGATGACCCGGCTGCCGATGGCGGCCTGGATCGCCACTTCGTAGAGCTGGCGCGGGATCACGGCCCGCAGCCTCTCGGTGAGCGCCTTGCCCTTCTCGTAGGCCTTCTCGCGGTGCACGATCACGGAGAGGGCGTCCACCGGCTCGCCGTTGAGGAGGATGTCGAGCTTGACCATGTCCGAGGGCCGGAACTCCAGGAACTCGTAGTCGAAGGAGGCGTAGCCCTTGGAGATCGACTTGAGGCGGTCGTAGAAGTCGACCACGATCTCGCTCAGCGGGAAGTCGAGCTGGATGTGGACGCGCTTGCCCACATACTCGAGCGACTTGTGCTCGCCCCGCTTGTCCTGGGCGAGCTTGTAGATCTCGCTCATGAACTCGGTGGGGACGAAGACGCTCCCGCGGA
>Ga0187893_10002460_pt1 | contig 40688 bp, 37 predicted proteins | sample MA1701074metaG_FD_139574 | JGI IMG/M metagenome (GOLD analysis project Ga0187893, IMG submission 139574) | White microbial mat communities from a basaltic lava cave in the Kipuka Kanohina Cave System on the Island of Hawaii, USA - MA170107-4 metaG ...
CGTGCCGCCCATGATCCGCGTGGACGGCGACGTCAAGCGCGTGAACATGCCACCGCTGACGCACAAGGAAGTGCACAGCATGGTGTACGACATCATGAACGACAAGCAGCGGAAGGTGTACGAAGAGTTCTTTGAGACGGATTTTTCGTTCGAGATACCGAATCTCGCCCGCTTCCGCGTCAACGCTTTCAACCAGAACCGCGGCGCCGGCGCCGTGTTCCGGAACATCCCGTCGGTGATCAAGACGCTCGACGACCTGAACGCGCCGAAGGTGTTCAAGGACCTGTGCATGCTGCCGCGCGGCCTCGTGCTCGTGACCGGGCCGACCGGCTCGGGCAAGTCCACGACGCTCGCAGGCATGATCGACTACGTCAACGTCAACCGGCCCGAGCACATCATCACGATCGAGGACCCGATCGAGTTCGTTCACGAGTCGAAGCGCTGCCTCATCAACCAGCGCGAGGTCCACCGCGACACGCTCGGGTTCAGCGAGGCGCTTCGTTCCGCATTGCGCGAGGACCCGGACGTGGTGCTGGTCGGTGAAATGCGCGACCTCGAGACGATCCGCCTCGCGCTCACCGCGGCCGAGACGGGCCACCTCGTGTTCGGCACGCTGCACACGAGCTCGGCGGCGAAGACGGTTGACCGAGTGGTCGACGTGTTCCCGGCTGCCGAGAAGGAGATGGTCCGGGCGATGCTCTCGGAGTCGCTGCGCGCCGTCATCTCGCAGACGCTCCTGAAGCGCCTCGGCGGCGGCCGCGTCGCGGCACACGAGATCATGATCGCGACGCCCGCGATCCGGAACCTGATCCGCGAGAACAAGATCGCGCAGATGTACTCTTCGATCCAGACCGGCCAGGCGCAGGGCATGCAGACCCTCGACCAGTGCCTCACGGATATGCTGGCCAAGGGCATGGTGTCCAAGGAAGAGGCGCGCTACAAGGCTGCCAACAAGGACGCGGTGTAAAGGGCGCGCTGCGCCCGGGAGACCAGGAATGGATCGCGAACAGTCAATCCGGCTGATGCAGGACCTGCTGCGGCGCATGGTGGATCGCAAGGGCTCCGACCTGTTCATCACCGCGGCATTTCCTCCGGCGATCAAGATCGACGGCGAAGTGCGGCCGCAGACCGACAAGGTGCTGACTCCAGAGCAGAGCGCCGTGCTCGTCCGCTCGATCATGAACGACCGCCAAACGCGCGAGTTCGACGCGAGCAAGGAGGCCAATTTCGCGATCGCCCCGCCCGGCATCGGCCGCTTCCGCGTCAGCGCCTTCGTGCAGCAGGGCATGACGGGTTGCGTGATCCGCCAGATCAACTCGACGATCCCGACGATCGAGGAGCTCGAGCTGCCGCCGATCCTGAAGGACATCGTGATGTCCAAGCGCGGCCTGGTGATCATCGTCGGCGCGACCGGCTCCGGCAAGTCCACGACGCTCGCCGCGATGGTCGGCTACCGCAACGAGAAGACCCGCGGCCACATCGTCACGATCGAGGACCCGGTCGAATACGTGCACCAGCACCGCGGCTGCGTCGTCACGCACCGCGAGGTCGGCGTGGACACCGAGAGCTGGCACACGGCGCTCAAGAACACGCTGCGCCAGGCGCCCGACGTCATCATGATCGGCGAGATACGCGACCGCGAGACGATGGAGTACGGGATCCAGTTCGCCGAGACCGGCCACCTCGTGCTCGCGACTCTGCACGCTAACAGCTCGAACCAGGCGCTCGACCGCATCATTAACTTCTTCCCGGAGGAGAAGCGCGAGCAGCTCCTCATGGACCTGTCGCTGAACATCCGCTCGATGATCTCGCAGCGGCTGGTGCCGCGCGAGAAGAGCGAGGGCCGCATCGCCGCCATGGAGATCCTGATCGGCACGCCGCTGGTGGCGGACCTGATCTTCCGCGGCGAGGTTTCTAAGATCAAGGAAGTGATGGCGCGCTCGAACCGCCTCGGCATGAAGACATTCGACCAGGCGTTGTTCGACCTCTACGAGGCTGGCACGATCTCCTACGAGGAGGGCCTGCGCAATGCCGACTCGAAGAACGAGCTGCGGCTCAGGATCAAGCTCGAGAGCAAGCGCGAGGACCGGCTGCAGGCGGAGGCGTCGAGCACGCTGAGGATCGTCGATGAGTCCAACGACGGCAAAGTCTACTAAGTCCGTGGGCGAGCAGGTGGTGGCTGCCGAGTCGGAAGACGGCCGGTTCAGCATCAAGCCGCTCCTGAAGCTGATGTCCGAGAAGAAGGCCTCGGACCTCTTCTTCACGTCGAATTCCCCGGTCAAGATCAAGATCGAGGGACTGATCTACCCGATCAACAAGCAGGTGCTGAACGCCGAGACGGTGCGCGACATCGCGTACAGCCTCATGAGCGCGGAGCAGCTCGAGCATTTCCAGAACGAGCTCGAAATCGACTTCGCGATCTCGGAACCCGGCGTCGGCCGCTTCCGCGCCGCGGTTTTCTACCAGCGCGGGTTCCCGGCGATCGTGTTGCGCTACATCAGCGTGGATACGCCGAAGCTCGAGCAGCTCGGCCTTCCCGACACGCTCCGCGAGCTCGCGATGCTGAAGCGCGGCCTCGTGCTGATGGTGGGCGCCACGGGGTCGGGCAAGTCGACGACGCTCGCGGCGATGATCAACCACCGCAACGAGAACTGCTCCGACCACATCCTCACGATCGAGGACCCGGTCGAGTTCCTGCACCAGAACCGCAAGGCGATCGTGAACCAGCGCGAAGTCGGGCTCGACACGCGTTCGTTCGGCAGGGCGCTGCGCGCCGCGATGCGCGCCGCCCCCGACGTGATCCTGATCGGCGAGATCCGCGACCGCGAGACGATGGAAGCCGCGATCACCCTCGCCGGCACGGGGCACCTGTGCATTGCGACGCTGCACGCGAACAACAGCGCCGAGACGCTCGACCGCATCATCAACCTGTTCCCGCGCGACCAGCACGCGCAGATCTTCCTCGACCTGTCGCAATACCTGCGCGCGATCGTCTCGCAGCGCCTCGTGCGCGGCCGCAACAACAAGCGCGTCGCGGCCGTCGAGGTCATGCTGAACACGCCGCACATCCAGGACCTGATCAAGAAGGGCGACGTCATCGCGGTCAAGGAAGCGATGCTGACGTCGAACGAGCGCGGCATCCAGAACTACGACTCGGCGCTGCTGCACCTCTACAAGGAGGGCCGCATCGACATCGAGGAAGCGCTCAACAACGCGGATTCCCGCACCAACCTCGAGGCGCGGATCAACTTCGGTTGAGGCGGGCGCGGGGGGATTCGAACCATCGGGTTGCGGGCGGCATCCAATGGCCGATGACCGTAGTTTTAGCGCGTGCCATGCACCGAATCGCCGCGAGCCTCTTCGGGGCGCTAACTGCCGGACTGCTGCTGCCGGTGACATCTGCGACGGCGGGCCCCTCCGGGAGCGCACGGTATGACGAGATCGAGGTCAGCTTCCGGAACGACGGCCTGAAGCTCGCGGGCTCAGTGCTGCTGCCGGCTGGCCGCGGACTGCCGGCGGCGATGATGATCCAGGGTAGCGGCGCGAGCGATCGCGGCAACCAGTGGGCGCGTTCGATCGCCGATGCGCTGGCGCGCTGCGGCGTCGCGGTGCTGATCCCGGACAAGCGCGGCAGCGGGCAGTCGCAGGGCGACTGGCAGACTGCGGACTTCGGCGATCTGGCCGCCGACGCGCGCGCCGGATGGGAGCTGCTGCGGCAGCGGCCGGAGATCGATCCCGCGCGGGTCGGCTACCTTGGCTTGAGCCAGGGCGGGCACGTTGCGCCGCTTGCGGCGGCGACCAGCGCCGGTGCCGCATTCGCCATCGACATGGCTGGATCGACGCGGACAATGGAGGAGCAGCTCTACGACGAGCTCGAATCCGCCTATCGCGAGCACGGGCTCGACCAGGCCACGATCGACTGGCTGCAGGATTTCGCGCGCATGAGCTTCGATTACATCCGCACTGGCAATGGCTTCGAGCGCTATCTCGCGCGGCATCGCGAGATCTCGGCCGGTCCGCTGGCGCGCGCCGCCGAATCTTGGCCGACCTCGCCGGATGATCCCTACTGGCGTTTCTGGCGCGGTATCCATGACTTCGACCCGATGCCCTGGTGGCGCCGCCTGGTCGAATCCCGCATACCGGCCCTCATCGTCTATGGCACGGACGACCGCAACGTGGACGTGCCAGCGGCGGTCGCGCGCATCGAGGAGCGCCTGCCGGGCGGTGGCGTCACGCTCAAGGTCTTTCCCGGCATCGGCCACAGCCTGCGCGATCCCGCCACGGATCAACTGATGCCCGGTGTCGTCGCCGACACCTGCGGCTTTATCCACGCCGCGATGCGGAAGGACTCGGAGAAGCGCTAAAAGACCGTGGCCGCGTCGAATACCGGGCCGTCGACGCAGACTCGCTTCATTGCCGGGCCATCCGGCGTCTCAACGAGCACGGTGCAGCCCGCGCAGCCGCCGACGCCGCATGCCATGTTCTCTTCGAGAGAAACCTGGCAGGGAACTCCGTGACGCCGCGCGAGCGCGGCGACGGCCACCAGCATGCCGCGCGGCCCGCAGCTGAAGATCTCGACCTCGGCGCGCTCGCTTGCGCCCTGCGCGGCAAGCCATGCGTCGGCGAGCTCGGTGACGAAGCCGCGGTGGCAGCCCGGAAAACCCGAGAGGCTTGCGAGACGGGAAGGAATGCCGAGGCGCTCGAGCAGCGGCATCGCGGCGGTCGTGCCGGCTGGCAGCGCGGGCACCGCGAACCTCGAAGTCGCAAGCTCGAAGGGGAAGGGAAGCTCGGAACCCATCAGCACGAGCGGCTTCCAGCCGCGGCGATCCCCGCCGAGCGACTCGGCCAGGAACAGCATCGGCGGGATTCCGACGCCGCCGCCGATCATGAGCAGGCGGAGCCGTTCCTGGTGCAGCGTGAAGCCGCGCCCGATCGGCCCGAGGCAGGACAACGATTCGCCCGGCTTGCGCAGCGCCAGCTCGGCGAGTCCGTGGCCGACGATCCTGTAGAGCACCTCGACCCAGCCGCCTTCGGCGCTGGCGCGCATGATCGAGAGCGGGCGCCGCATCGGCAGGTCGGGCCCGCAGGTCAGGTGGATGAAGCTTCCGGGCGTCGCCGCGGCGGCGCAGCGCGGCGCCGCGAGGCGCATCACGTATTGACCGCCGGCGAATTCCTGGTGGCCGAGGACCGCGGCGTCCTCGAGGAAGATCGTGCCGCGATGGGCCCTTGGCGCGCCGCTCACCGGGCGCGCAACCGGCGCGCCTCGGCCAGGTGGGCGAGCACCGCCATGCGCACGACGAGCCCGTTCGCCACCTGCCGCCGGATTGCGGAGCGCGGGCCGTCGGCGACCTCGGAGCTGATCTCGATGCCGCGGTTCATCGGGCCCGGGTGCATGACGATCGCGCCCGGTCGCGCGCGCTCCAACCGCGCCGGCGTCAGGCCGTAGTCACGGTGAAAGGCGGCGAGATCGATTTCGGCCACCCCCCGCGTGCGTTCGTGCTGGATGCGCAGCATCATGACGACATCGGCGCCCGCGACGCCATCGTCGAGTGAGGAAAATCTCCGGGCACCCTCGAACTCGGACGCGTCCGGCATCATGTCCTGGGGCGCGACGAGCCGGATCTCCGGCACGCCGAGCGTGGCGAGCACGCGGTACGCCGATCTCGCGACGCGCGAGCGCCGGATGTCACCGGCGATGGCGACCACGAGCTCGTCGAACCTGCCCTTGAACTGCCGGATCGTGAGCGCGTCCAGCAAGCCCTGGGTCGGGTGCGACACATGTGCCTCGCCACCCGAGATGACGCTGACGTGCGGCGCGACCTGGCGCGCGACGAGCTCGTGCAATCCCGGCTCCGCATCGCGGATGACGAAAGCGTCGACACGCAACTCCTGCAGAGTCCAGATCGTGTCGAGCGCGGACTCGCCCTTGGCGCGCGAGGAGAGCGCGATGTCGAGGTTGACGACGTGCGCACCGAGACGCAGCGCCGCCAGCTCGAACGAAGCGCGCGTGCGGGTGGATGGTTCCGTGAACAGGTTTGCGACGGTATAGCCGCGAAGAACGTCGCCGGCTGGCGCGGGCCCGCTCGCCGCCGCGACATACTGATCCGCGCGATCGAGGATTTCCTCGAGCAGGCCCCGCCCGAGGCCGTCGAGCGTGATCAAGTGTCGCAGCCGGCCGTGACCGTCCAGCTGCGAAAAGGGCAGGCTCATGTCCCGGACTGCCCGGACTGGGCCCGCAGCCATTGAAGCAGGATGAGCCGCGCGGCTTCCCGATCCACTTCGCCCCTTCGCACGCGCTTTGCCTTCGCACCGCTCCGGCGGCGCTCGCGCAGCTCATCCTCCGCCTCGCGCGACGTCAGTCTTTCGTCCACCCGGTAAACCTCGATGCCGTATCGCTGCCTGAGCTCGTCGGCGAACCGCAAGGCCGCCGTGGCGAGGCGGGCATCGCGGCCGGCCATATTATATGGAACGCCCGCGACGATCGCCGCCGGCCGCCAGTCCGCGACGCAGCGGTCGATGGCCCTCCAGTCTGGCTCGCCATCCTGTGCCGCGATCGTCGAGAGCACCTCGGCCGTTCCCGTCAGCGTGTTGCCGACCGCGACGCCGATGCGCCGGAGTCCGTAGTCGAAGGAGAGCACCGTCCTTGCGGCCGGCGCGGGCATCCCCGGGAGCCTCAGATCGAGACCAGCGTGGGCGCCCTAAGCGCGCCCCGCCTGCGAGCTGATGCGGGACAGCTCGATGCCGAGCAGGCGCGCGGCCGCGTGCCAGCGCTGCTCGAATGGCAGCTCGAATATCAGGGAGTCGTCACAGGGAACCGTGAGCCAGGCGTTCTGGAGGAGTTCCTCGTCGAGCTGGCCCGCTTCCCAGCCGGCGTATCCGAGGGCGATCACCGCCTGGCCGGGACCATCGCCCTTTGCCATCGCGGCGAGCACGTCGCGGGAGGTCGTCACGTGCAGCGAATCGGAGACCGCCATCGTGGATTCCCAGGATTGCCCGCCGGGCCGGTGGAGCACGAAACCGCGGTCGCGCTGCACGGGGCCGCCCGCGAGCACGGGCATGTCGCGAAGCCGCGCGTTCTCCGTCACGAGCGAGAGCTGGTCGAGCACCTCGGACATGCGCATCTCGAGCGGGCGGTTGATCACGAGGCCGAGCGCGCCGCGCTCGTTGTGCTCGCATACGAGCGTCACGCTGTGCGAGAAATTCGGATCGGCGAGCGACGGCATCGCGACCAGCAGATGATTGTTCAGGTAGGCGCCCGCGCTCATGGCTCTAGTATCGGCCGGAGACCAGCACGGGTCAAAGCGGAAAGTTAAAGGGGACAGTCACTTTTTAAAGGGGACGGTCACCTTTAGTGAAATCAAAGCTGGGTCGTTGGCGGAATTGCGGCTAAAGGTGACCGTCCCCTTTAAAAAGTGACTGTCCCCTCTGACTTCTTTGCGAGCGGACTTAATCCGGTCTCAGGGCTCGGAGACTGGAACCTCGACGGCGGAACCCGCCAGGCGCCCGCCGACGAACTGCCATTCGTAGGCGAATCGCAACACGTCGTGCCTCGCGGCGAGCTCCTTCGGGAAGGCGTCGAATGGGGTCGCGAGCTTCAATATGTCCATCGCGGCGCGATCGAGCTCGCCATGGCCGCTCGAGCGCCTCACGTCCGCACGCACGAGGCCCCCGCTCGAGGCGAGCACGACCTCGATCACCGGGTTGCCCGAAAGCTTGCTTCGCCGGGCGGCGTTCGGGAAGTTGACTGTGCCGACCTGCTCGATGCGGCGTTTCCAGGCGTCGAGATAGATCGCAACCTCGGAACTGCGTGTATTCGGGGTGACGACGAGCTCGCGGCGCGGCGCGCCCTTCAGCTGGAGCTCCGCGTCGGGGTCGCTCCCCGCAAATGGAAAGGTCGCGCCGGCGAAGGATTCGCGCGGCAGCATTGCGGGCGCGGCGTTTGCCTCGGCCGTCGCGGCGACGATTCTCGTGGCGTCCCCGCGGCCGGCGAGCAGCTCGCCGCCGCCGCCGGTCTGCCTCTCGGGCGAAGGCAGTTCCGCGCCGCCTTCGGGTGCGCCGGCGATGGTCTCGGCGCCGCTGCCGGCGGACGGCTGCCGGGTCTTGCTGTCGGGCGAGTTGCCGCTGCCTTGCTGCGTGCGCTCGGCCAGGTAGTCCGCGCGATCGTTCGTGGTCGTGTCCGGCAGGGAACTGTTGACGAGCAGCACCTCGAGCGTCGGAACGCTGCCGGAATCCGCGAGTGGCGGCGCGAAGCTGATGCCGAGAATCACGATCAGGTGGAAGATTCCCGCAAGAAACAGCGTGACCGTCAGGCGGTCGCGGGATACGGGTGGCTTCGGGATGCCTTTCACGCGGGGCTCAGGACCGCCCAAGCCGCGCAATCACGGCGTCGATCAGGAGTCCGCCGACGTCGTGGCCATGCATGGCCTCGATCTCGCGGATGCCCGTCGGGCTGGTGACGTTGATCTCGGTCACCAGGCCGCCGATGACGTCGAGTCCGACGAACAGCATCCCGCGCCCGCGCATCGCCGGCCCGATCCTCGATGCAAGCCAGCGGTCGCGCTCGGTCAGGGCACGGCTCTCTGCCTTCGCTCCGGCGGCCAGGTTTCCGCGATGGTCCCCGGCCGCCGGCATGCGCACGAGCGCGTGCGGGACCGGTTCGCCGTCGACGAGCAGGATCCGCGCGTCGCCGCCGGTCGCGATCTCCGGCAGGTAGCGTTGCGCGATCGCATGGCGCCGTCCGCTGTCGGTGAGCGTCTCGAATACCACGCGCGCATTCCGGTCGCCGCTTGCGACCACGAAGATCGAGCGGCCGCCCATGCCGTCGAGCGGCTTGAAAACCGCCTCGCCGTGCTCCGCGAGGAAACTCTCCATCGCCGTCATGTCGCGCGTGATCAGGGTCGGCGCGCAGCAGTCGGCAAACCAGGCGGTATAGGCCTTCTCGTTCATGTCCCGCAGGCCCTGCGGGCGGTTGACGACCAGCACGCCGTCCTGCTCGGCGCGCTCGAGCAGGTAGGTGGTATAGACGTACTCCATGTCGAAGGGCGGATCCTTGCGCATCAGCACCGCATCGACGTCCGCAAGCGCGCGCACGACGGGTTCGCCGCTGCGATACCAGGCCTTGCCTTCGCCGACGACTTCGATCGGTGCGAGACGCGCGAGGGCGCGGCCGTCCCGGACCCAAAGATCGCCCTGGCCGAATGACAGGGTTTCGCAGCCGCGCCGGGCGGCAGCCTTCAGCATGGCGATCGTCGAGTCCTTCGCGGGCTTGATGGTGTCGAGAGGGTCCATCAGCACGGCGATGCTCGGTCGGGCTGGCATCAAGGGGTCTCCGGCCGATTGGCTGGAATGTGACGCGGATACTGCACGTCAGGGGGCCTTGTCATAGTACACCTGTCACCGGTCCCTACCGCCCGCGCGATAGGTTCCCTCGGCATGGCGAGGGGTGGACCGATATGTTAAAAGGTGGTGGCTCCGGCGTCGAAACCGTGGGCGCCACCAGGCGAGTTGTGACGCGCCCGGCCGGAGCAGAGCCGGCGCCGGAGGAACCCGATGGACAGTGCAGCGGCCGTTAATGACGGGCACCGCCTGAATGGGCTGAAAGTGCTCGTCATCGACGACAGCAAGACGATCCGCCGTACGGCGGAGACGTTGCTGGCCAAGGAGGGTTGCGAGGTTTTCACGGCCGTCGACGGCTTCGACGCGCTGTCCAAGATTGCCGACCACCAGCCGGACATCGTCTTCGTGGACATCATGATGCCGCGCCTGGACGGTTACCAGACCTGCTCGCTGATCAAGCACAACAAGGTGTTCCGTTCGATCCCGGTGATCATGCTGTCCTCCAAGGACGGCCTCTTCGACCGGGCTCGCGGACGCATCGTCGGCTCCGAGCATTACCTGACGAAGCCCTTCACGCGCGACGAGCTGCTGTCGGCGATCGAGCGGCACGTCAGCAAGGAATGACGGGAGCGGACGGAGGACTGCCATGGCGCTCATCCTGATCGTCGACGACTCGCCCACTGAAGTTTTCCAGATGCGGCGCATGCTCGAGAACCACGGTTTCGAGACGGAAGGAGCCGCGGACGGCGCGGAGGGCATCCGGAAGGCCCGCGAGATCCGGCCCGACCTGATCCTGATGGACATCGTCATGCCCGGCGTCGACGGCTTCCGCGCCACGCGCGCGCTCGCGAACGATCCGGCGACCCGCGCGATTCCCATCATCATGGTTTCGAGCAAGAGCCAGGAAACCGATCGCATCTGGGGCATGCGCCAGGGCGCGGTCGATTACCTCGTGAAGCCGGTGACATCGGCGCAACTCGTGGAGAAAGCGCAGGCCGCGCTGCTCACGGGCTGACCGGATGCAGGCCGAGCCGACCCTGAGGGCCCTGCGAGACCGGCCATTCGAATTGCTGCTGGCACTGGAGACGCGCGCGCGCGACGTCGCCGCCGGTGCTCGCGATGGCGCCGCGGCACAGGAATGGATCGGCGTCGCTTTCCGGTTGGGCGGCGAGACGTTCCTGGTTGAGCGCGACGAGGCGCGCGAGGTGATGGGCGTGCCGGCGCCGATCACGCGGGTGCCCGGAGCCCGGCCGTGGATCCTCGGGCTCGCGAATGTGCGCGGGCAACTGCTGCCCGTGATCGACCTGAAACAGTATTTTGGCAGCGGCGAGCTGGCTTTCGGGCGGAACACGCGCGTGATCGTGGTCAATCACCGCGAAATTCCCGCGGGCCTGGTGGTGGACGAGGTGCTCGGCTTCCGGCGTTTCGCCGAGCGCGAGTTCACCTCGGAGGCTCCGCCGACGATAATCCGCTGTGAGCGCTATCTCGCCGGGTCATTCCGGCGCGGTAGCGAGGCCTGGCCGGTCCTGAGCCTCAGGACGCTGGTGGAGAGCCCGGCATTCCTGCACGGTTCGACCTGAGGCGTGATGCGAGAAGGATCTGAAGCGTGGTCAACATGACTGAACGCCGCTCGGTGGCCTCGTGGATGCCGGTGATGCTGGTCGGCGGGCTCGTCGCCGCGCTCGCGGCCGCGCTCCTCATCGTGCTCACGACCCGCGCCGAGAATGCGGATCGCGGCTATCGCGAACATCGTTCCGAGCTCACCGTGCTCGCAGGCAGCATGCCCGCCCAGGCGGCCGCCGCCGGCCGCGGCGATGCGGCGGCTTTCGACCGCCTTGCCGCCTCGCGCACGACGCTCGAGCGCGTCCTGGCCGAGATCGAGGAAGGCCGCTCGCCGTTTGCGGCGCTGTCCTCCGAAAGCGCCCGCAAGCTGGGCGCCGAGCCTGGCTGGGCATCGCTGCTCGAGACCTCGGAACAGGTGCTCGCCGCGCGAACGGTCGCGGGCGAGCTCAGGAAGTCCGCGGGCGAGTCGCGCGCGATCCTCGGGCGCGTGCTCGCCGCGACCGGCAACGCCGTGTCTGCGCCGGGCGGCCTGCCCGCGATGCGGGTGCTGCCGCGCTTCGAAACCGTCGCGCAGCGCACGAGCGACGACCTCGAGCAGCTCGAGGCTGCGTTGAACCCGGCCGAAGTCACGGAGCGCATCACCGAGAACACTGCGCTCCTCTCACAGTTCCTCGCTGGGCTCGCCGGCCTCGACAAGACGGCCGGCGTGCCGGCTATCGAGGGCGAGGCGGCGACGCGCCTCGGCGAGGTGCGGGACGCCTTCGCCGCCTACGAGAAGCAGCTTCAGGGGACGCTCGAGCTCGCCGGCTCGCTGGCGACGGCGCAGCGCGCCGCGGCGGACCTCGTCGTCGTCGCCGAGAGGCTGTCCAAGTCGCTCGAGACGCTGTCCGCATCCGAAGCCGGCAGCTTCTCCGGGACGACGCCGGCGCTCATCGCGATGGCAATTGCGGTGCTCGCGTTCAGCGGCGCGCTCTGGGGCTGGGCCTCGCAGGCCGGCATGCGGCGCGTCGCGAGCCTGGAGTCCGAGCGCAACCGCCGCAACCAGGACGCGATTCTGCGCCTGCTCGACGAGATGTCGAGCCTCGCCGACGGCGACCTGACCGTGCAGGCGACGGTCACCGACGACATCACGGGCGCGATCGCCGACTCAATCAACTATGCGATCGAGGCGCTGCGCGAGCTGGTCGCGACGATCAACGATACGGCGATGCAGCTGGACCAGGCGGCGCGGCAGACGCAGGCGGCGGCCGGCCACCTCGCGAAGTCGAGCGTCGCCCAGTCGCGGCAGGTTGCGGCGGCGACCGACGCGGTCGGCGCAATGGCCGCGTCCATCGAGGAGGTCTCCGGCAACGCGGAGCGCTCCGCCGACGTCGCGCGCCACGCGGTCGACGTCGCGCACAAGGGCGGCGCCGCGGTGCGGCGCACGATCGACGGCATGAACACGATCCGCGAGAACATCCAGGACACGTCGAAGCGCATCAAGCGCCTCGGCGAGAGCTCGCAGGAAATCGGCAACATCGTCGAGCTGATCAACGACATCGCCGAGCAGACGAACATCCTGGCCTTGAATGCGTCGATCCAGGCGTCGATGGCGGGCGAGTCGGGCCGCGGCTTCGCAGTCGTCGCCGACGAGGTGCAGCGCCTCGCGGAGCGCGCAGGCCACGCGACCCGCCAGATCGAAGTCCTGGTCCGCACGATCCAGTCGGACACCAACGAGGCGGTCGCCTCGATGGAGCGCACGACGACCGACGTCGTGGGGGGCGCGCTGCTGGCCGAGAACGCCGGCGCCGCGCTCGGCGAGATCGAGGACGTGTCGAACCAGATTGCGCAGCTCGTGCAGAACATCTCCGCGAGCGCGCGGCAACAGGCGGCGACTTCCGCGCACATATCGCGCACCATGCAGGTGCTGCGCGAGATCAGCCAGCAGACCGCCGACAACACGAGCGCGACGTCGACCGCGATCGGGCGGCTCGCCGATATGTCGGCGCAGCTGCGGAAGTCTGCGGCGGGATTCCGCCTGCCGCAGCTGCTGCCGGCCGCGGGCCGCAAGGTCAAGGCCGCGCCGGCGCCCGCCGGTGCGGAAAACGCGGAGACACGGCGCGCCGCGAGCGGCGTGGGCTGATCCGCGATGGCGGGCTTCCCCTCGGTCAACGAGCAGGCACTGCATCTCGTCGCGCGCGAGCTCGCCGCGACGCTGAATGACGTGCGCGTTGCGCTCGAGGCCGCGGCGGAGACGCCGGCCGACAAGACGCACGCCGCCAAGGCCGCGGAGCTCATGGGCACCGCCCGCGGCGTGCTGCGCGTGGTCGAGGTTTACGGCGCGGCGCTCCTCGCCGAGGAAATGGAGCACACCTCGCGCTGGCTCGCCGGCAACGACACCGACGCGCGCCAGTTCGTGGACGGACTCGACGCGCTGATGCGCGCGAGCGTCCAGCTGCCGACCTACCTCGAGCGCGTGCTCAGCGGCGGGCGCGACCTCGCGCTCGTGCTGCTGCCATTGCTCAACGACCTGCGCGCCGTGCGCGGCGCGTCGCTCCTTTCGGAAGGCACGCTGCTGTCGCTGAACCTGAGCTCCGAGAAAGCGCCGGCCACCCGCGAGGCCGGGGCCCCGGAGCCGAAGCTGACCGTGCCGCAATGGGCGCGACGGCTGCGGCCGAAGTTCCAGGCGGGGCTGCTCGGCCTGATCCGCGGCGATGGCGAGGACCGGGGGCTCACGGTGCTCACGGATGTCGCGAACCGCATGGAATCGCTCGCGACGACCGCGCCGCTGTACCAGCTCTGGTGGGTGACGGGCGCGCTGCTCGACGCCGTGCGCAGCGGCGGGCTCGAGGCGAGCGTCACGGTCAAGCGCCTGCTCGGCCACGCCGACCGCGAGCTGAAGCGGCTGTACGTCCAGGGCGAGGAATCCTATTCGGGCACGCCGCCGATCGAGCTCCTGAACAACCTGCTCTTCTACGTGGCGCGCGCGACCTCGCGCGGCGAGCGGCTCGATGCGGTCCGCAACTCCTTCCGCCTCGGCGAGCTGCTGCCGATCGACGAGTCGGTCGAGCAGGAGCGCGAGTCGCTGTCGGCGCCCTCGGTCCGCCTGATGCGCACGGTTGCCGCCGCGATCAAGGAGGACCTCGGCCGCGTCAAGGACGCGCTCGACCTCTATACGCGCAAAGGCGGGCCGCCGGAGGAGCTCGCACCGCAGGTCGATCCCCTCAAGAAGATCGGCGATACGCTCGCGGTCCTCGGGCTCGGCTCGGTGCGCGAGCAGGTGCAGGGCGAGCTCTCGCGCCTCTCCGACATCATCACGCGGCGCACGCCGGCAGAGCAGGACACGCTGATCGGAATTGCGGCGACCCTGATCGGGGTCGAGGACGGACTCGACGACGCGCTCGTGCGGCTCATCATGCCGCCGGGCGCGCCCGCGCCCGGCGTCGAAACCGACCCGGATTTTCGCCAGGTCACGGAGACGGTGCTGCGCGAGTGCATCGTCAACCTGGCGCGAATCAAGGAACTCCTCGGCCATGCGCTCGACCCGACGACCGACCAGGCCGGCCTCGACGCGGCGCCGGCGCTCGCGCGCGGCATCACGGCGGGCCTGCTGCTCCTCGGGCGCAACCGCGCGATGGAAGTGATGCGGCGCATCGGCGAGCACGTGTCGGCGCTTCTCGGCCCCGGGAGCCTTTCGCGAAACGACGAGTACATCGACCGGCTGGCGGATGCGATCGTCGGCATCGAGTACTACATGGAGACGCTGCAAGCAGGCCGCGGCGATCCTTGGTACATGCTCGACAACGCCGAACGCTGCCTGGTCGCGCTCGACTTGATGCGCGGCGCGATACCAAGCGCGCCGCCGCGCGCCGCCGAGCCGAAGCCGGCCGCGGCGCCACCCGCCGCGAAGCCGGAACCGGCGCGCGACGCCACCGGGCGGCGCCCGGCTGTCGACCCGGAGCTGCTCGCGCTATTCATCGAGGAAGCGGGCGAGGAGATCGCGACGATCGGCCGCCTGTTCCCGCTCTGGGCGGAGAATCCGTCGGACCGCGAGTCGCTGACACGCGTCCGCCGCGCTTTCCACACGCTCAAGGGCAGCGGCCGCGTCGTCGGCGCCCGCCGCATCGGCGATTTCGCCTGGTCCGTCGAGAACCTGCTCAATCGCGTCATCGACGGCACGCTCGAGCGCTCGAGCGCCATGCTTGCGACATTGCGCGAGGCCATCGCGTTGCTGCCGGCGCTCGTCGGCGAGCTGGGCGGCAAGGACGCCGAGGTTGCGGGGCTCGCGGAACTCGCCGCGCGCATCGAAGCGCACGCCACCGGGCAGGCGGCGGCGCCCGCCGCGAAAGCGGAAGCCGAGCCCGCATCGCGCGAGCCGACGCTTGTCCTGAAAAAGCTCGAGGAAGAGGTCGCGACCAAGCGGCTCGCGACGCTGCCGGAGCCCGGGCCGGCGCCTGAGCCTGCGGCGGCCGAGACGCCTGAAGATGCCTGGCTCGGCCGGCCCGCAGCGTATGCGGAGGGCGGCGATTCCTCGCTGCAGGAGATCTACCAGAAGGAGGTCCAGAGCCACCTCGAGGTCATCCGCGCCTATCTGCGGCATGCGTGGCTCGCAGTCGGCACGCACACGGTGACCGAGGACCTCTATCGCGCCTGCCACACCTTGCGCGGCGCCTCGCGCACGGCGGGGATCCGTCACGCCATCCGCCTCGCGGAGCCGCTGCACAAATGGCTGCGGCGCATGTTCGACAACGACGCGCCATTCGACGAAGCTGGCCTCGCCGTGCTCGCCGACAGCGTCGTCGGGTTCGAGGACGTGATCGCGGCCGTGCACGAGAACACCGGGCATTTCACGAATCTCGACCGGCTGGTGAAGCGCATCGAGCAGCAGGACGCTGCCCTCGAGAAGCGCCTCGCCGAGGAGCCCCCGCAGTTGGCGATGACGCAGGACGTCGCAGCCGCACCGCCTGCGCCGCCGCCGCCCGCGGAGCCGCCGGCGCCGGAGGCGCCGCCGCGGCTGTCGATCGAGTCGCTGATTCCCGGCCGGGGAGCGGCCGTCGCGCCGGAGCGCGACGTGCACGGCGTCCTGCCGAAGGTTCCCACCACCGGCATCGAGGGAAAGCCACCGTATCTCGAATCGACGGAGGCGCCTGCGCAGCCTGCGGCCGAGAAGGCGTCGGGGCCGGCCGCACCCGCGGAGCCGCAGGTCCGTGGCGACGATTACGACCCGGAAGTCGCGTCGATTTTCAGCGAGGAAGCGACCGAGCTGCTCGAAGCCGCCGACGCGGCGCTCGGCGCGCTGAAGTCCGAGCGCGGCAACCGCGAACGGGTGACCGAATTGCAGCGCGTGCTCCATACGCTCAAGGGCGGCGCACGCATGGCGGGCATCGGCGCCATGGGCGACCTGAGCCACGAGCTCGAGTCGCTCGTCATTCACCTCGGCGACGATTCGATCCAGCTCGACGATCGAAGCATCGAGGTCGTTCAGTCGAGCCTCGATGAGCTCGCCCACATGCGCGACTACGTCGGGGCCGGCCGCCCGGTGTCGCATGCGCGCGACCTGATCACCCGCATCCGGCTGATCGGCAAGGGCGGCGCGCGCGAGGCAGAGAAGCCCGCGCCGGCTCGCGCTACCGCGCCGAAGTCCGCGGCGCCCGCTGCGACGCCTGAAAAGGCGCCTGAAAAGACGCTTGAAAAAGCGCCAGACAAGGCGCCGAAAGCCAAGGCGCCGCCGCCGCCGCCGCCGCCCGACGCGGCAGCGCCGCCCGCTCCCGCGCGGCGGGCCGAGGTCGCGGCCGACGCGGATGAGCGTCCCGCGGCCCAGGCGGCGTCAGGACCTCCGTCGCGCGACGCAGCCGCGGATCGCGGCGAAGTCGCGCGCGTGGACGCGGACCTGCTCGACAGCATGCTGAACGTCGCGGGCGAGGTGAGCATTTACCGCGCGCGGCTCGAGCAGCAGGTGTCGTCCATCGACTTCAACCTCGCCGAGCTCGGGCGCGTGGTGCAGCGTCTCAAGGACCAGCTGCGCAAGCTCGAGATCGAGACCGAGGCGCAGATCCTGCACCGCCACGTCGACTCCGGCACGCGGCGCGACGATTTCGACCCTCTCGAGCTCGACCGCTACTCGTCGATCCAGCAGTACTCGCGCGCGCTCACGGAGACCTCGTCGGACGTCGCGAGCGTGCAGGGACTGCTGGCGACTCAGACCCGCGAGGTCCAAAACCTGCTTGCGCAGCAGGGCCGCATCGTCTCCGAGCTCCAGGGCGGGCTCATGCGCACGCGCATGGTCCCGTTCCAGCGCCAGGTCCAGCGCCTGACGCGCATCGCGCGCCAGGCCGCGTCCGAGGCCGGCAAGAAAGTCGAGGTGCGCATCAACGGCGCCGCAGGCGAGCTCGACCGGCAGGTGCTCGAGCGGATGCTCGCGCCCTTCGAGCACATGATCCGCAACGCCATCGTCCACGGCATCGAATTGCCGGCGGCGCGCGTCGCGGCCGGCAAGGACGGGACCGGAGTCATCGACGTCACGCTCAAGCGCGAGGGTTCGGAAGTCGTCATCGCGGTCGCGGACGACGGTGCGGGCGTGAACCTGAAGCTCGTGCGCGACCGTGCGGTCGCGCTCGGGCTCACGACGCCGAAGCAGGAGCTCTCCGACGAGCAGGCGCTCCAGCTCATCCTCGAGCCCGGTTTCTCGACCGCCGGCAAGGTCACGCAATCGGCGGGCCGCGGCGTCGGCATGGACGTGGTCGCGACCGAGATCAAGAAGCTCGGCGGGTCGCTATACACCGAGACGGAGGCCGGCAGGGGGACGAAGTTCACGGTGCGCCTGCCGTTCACCCTCGCGATCAGCCAGGCGCTCGTGACGCGCGTCGGCGAGGAGCTCTACGCGCTGCCGCTGCCGACCGTGGAGGGCGTCGTGCGGGTGCCGCGCTCCGAAGTCCAGCGGCACCTCGGCGAGGAGTCGGCGAGCTTCGACTATGGCGGCCAGAAATACCGGTTCCAGCACCTCGCTTCCTTCGTCGGCGGCACTCCGTCCACGATCCCGGAACACGACGCCGCCGTTCCCGTGATCCTCGTGCGCGCGGGCGAGCACTCGACGGCGATCGTGACCGACGAGCTGATCGGCAGCCGCGAGATCGTCGTCAAGACGGTCGGGCCGCAGATCTCCGGGATCCGCGGGATCTCCGGCGCGACGATCCTCGGTGACGGGCGGATCTGCATCATCCTCGACGTCGGCGCGCTCGTGCGATCCGAGTGGCGCCAGCGTCCGGCCGCGGACGCGCGCGTGCTGGCGGCCCAGGTCGACCGGCGCATCTTCGCCCTCGTCGTGGACGACTCGATCACGGTCCGACGCGTGACCCAGCGCCTGCTCGAGCGCAACGGCATGCGCGTCGTGACGGCGAAGGACGGCCTCGAAGCCGTCTCGGTGCTGCAGGACGAGGTCCCGGACGTGATCCTGCTCGACATCGAGATGCCGCGCATGGACGGATATGAAGTCGCCTCGCATGTGCGGAACGACGTCCGCCTCAAGGACGTGCCGATCGTGATGATCACCTCGCGCGTCGGCGAGAAGCACCGCGCGCGCGCCATCGAGCTCGGCGTCAACGAATACCTCGGCAAGCCCTACCAGGAAGGCCAGCTGCTGCAGGCGATCGAGCCGCTCGTGCGGCGGGCGACGACGTGAGCGAGGAGCAGGAACTCTACGGACTTCTCGTGCCGCTGCTGGACGAGCGGCTGCTCGTGCCGCGCGCCTGCGTGGCGGAGGTCACGAGCTTCCAGCCGTTGCAGGAAATGCCCGGCGCGCCGCCCTGGTACCTCGGAATCCAGGCCTGGAACGGCCGCGGCGTCCCGGTCGTGTCCTTCGAGGGAACCTGCGGCAAGCGTATCCCCGTGGTCGGCGGGCGCACGCGCATCGTCATCTTCACCTGCCTCGGCCAGAAGCTTCCGGCCGGTCATTTCGGCATCGCGACGCAGGGATTTCCGCAGCTCGTGCGCGTGAATCCGCACGTCATCGCTCCCGACAGCTCGCGCGCATTCCCGGAGCGCTCGCCGGTCCTCTGCCAGGTGCGTATGGTCAACGAGTTGCCGCTGATTCCCGACCTCGAGCGGCTCGAGGAAATGATCGCCGACGAGACGACGGTTACCGCCGCCTGAAAAGGGGACAGTCACTTTTGAAGGGGACGTTCACCTTCAATGACTGTGGCGCGTACCTTTGAAGGTGAACGTCCCCTTCAAAAGTGACTGTCCCCTTTTCGTCACCCGAGATCTCCCCGCAAGGCTTGCAGCACGGCGATCGCTGCGATCGCCGCAGTTTCGCTGCGAAGCACGCGCGGGCCGAGCCGGCACCCCCGATAGCCGGCGTCGAGCGCTGCGTGCCGCTCCGCGTCCTCGAGCCCGCCCTCCGGGCCGACCAGGAGCTCGACGTCTGCTTCGCTCCGCGCGGCCGACGCGAGCGAAGCATCGGCATCGGGCGACAGCTGCAACCGGACGCGTGAGCCGGGCGGCTCCGCGAGCCAGGACGTGAGGGTGCGCGGCTCGCCGATGGCGGGGACCCTTGCGCGTCCGCACTGCTCGCAGGCGGCGATCGCGATTGCGCGCCAGTGCGCGATCTTCCGGTCGCGGCTGCCCGCATCGAGCCGGACGACGCTGCGCGCCGTCGCGACCGGCACGATCTCCGCGACGCCGAGTTCCGTCGCCTTCTGCACGACGAGATCCATGCGCTCAGCGCGCGCGATGCCTTGCACGAGCGTGATCGCGAGGGGCGACTCCGCGCGCGCCTGGGAGCGGCCGCGCACTTCGACATCCACGGAATCGCGGCCAATACCCGCGATCCGAGCGGGATAATCCTGGCCGTCGCCATTGAATAGCGTCACGGCGTCACCGGCTTCGAGACGCAGCACGCGACGCACGTGGGCTGCGGCCGCGCCGCCCAGCGCAACGCGGGCGCCTTCGGCCAGGGTCGCGTCGATGTAGACGCGGATCAGGCGCACGCCGCGTCCACTGCGCCCCTTGCGACGCCCGCGAGCCAGTCGATCTCTTCCGCCGTGATGACGTAGGGCGGCATCAGGTACACGACGTTGCCGATGGGCCGAAGCAGCGCGCCTTCGGCGAGCGCGTGCCGATAGGCGCGCAGCCCGCGCCGCTCCTTCCAGTCATATCGCTCGCCGGTCTTGCGGTCCTTTACGAACTCGATCGCCGCGATCATGCCGGTCTGGCGGACCTCCGCGACATGCGGATGGTCGGCGAGCGACGCGACGGCCTCGCCGATGCGGCGGGCGAGCGCCCGATTGCGCGCGATCACGTCCTCATCCCGGAAAATGCCGAGCGTCGCGAGCGCGGCGGCGCAGGCAATCGGGTTGCCGGTGTAGCTGTGCGAGTGCAGGAATGCCGTGAGCTTTGTGTATTCGTCGTAGAACGCGCGGTAGACAGTCTCGGTCGTGACGACGACCGAAAGCGGCAGGTAGCCGCCGGTCAGGCCCTTCGAGAGGCACATGAAGTCCGGCCGTATCCCCGCCTGCTCGCAGGCGAACAGCGTGCCGGTGCGCCCGAAGCCGACTGCGATCTCGTCCGCGATCAGGAGCACGTCGTGACGGTCGCAGGCTTCGCGCAGCATCGCGAGCCAGGCCGGGTGGTACATGCGCATCGATCCCGCGCATTGCACGAGCGGCTCGACGATCACGGCCGCGATTTCGTCCGCCTTTTCCGCGAGCGTACGCTCCATGTCGGCGAACAGCCGCCTGCTGTGCTGCTCCCAGCTCTCGCCCGGCTCGCGCAGGTGACAGTCGGGCGAAGGCACGGTGATGACGTCCATCAGGAGCGGCTGGTACACCTTCTTGTAGAGCTCGACGTCGCCGACCGCGAGCGCGCCGAGCGTTTCGCCGTGGTAGCTGTTCGACAGCGTAACGAAGCGGCGCTTCGCCGGCCGCCCGAGGTTCTGCCAGTAGTGAAAGCTCATCTTGACGGCGACTTCGACGGCCGCCGAGCCGTTGTCGGCGTAGAAGCAGCGCGTAAGGCCCGCGGGGACGATCTTCAGCAGTTGCTCGGACAGCTCGACCACCGGCGCGTGGGTGAAGCCCGCGATCAGCACGTGCTCGAGGCGCTCGAGCTGCTCGCGGATCGCCGCGTTGATGCGCGGATTCGCGTGGCCGAACAGGTTGACCCACCAGGAACTGATGCCGTCGAGGTAGCGGCGCCCTTCGAAATCCTCGAGCCACACGCCCTGGCCGCGCGCGATCGGCACGAGCGGCAGCCACTCGTGATCCTGCATCTGTGTGCAGGGATGCCAGACGACCGCGAGATCGCGGGCTGCGATCGCGTCATTGCGGGACTGGCCTGCCATCGAAACGAGTGTATGCGATTGGAAGCGGCGAATGGCGCGGGCTAAGCTGTGGCGATGACGGCCATCTCGATCGCCACGGGCCTGCTCTCGGGCGCGCGCGCGGTTTATTCCCCGAATTGCGACGAGCGTCCGGAGGGCGTCGTGCCGGAGCTCATCGTGATCCACGGCATCAGCCTGCCGCCGGGGTGCTATGGCGGACCGTGGATCGACCGGCTGTTCACCAACGAGCTGCCGGCGGACGCGGACCCGTTCTTTGCGACGATCCAGGAACTTCGCGCTTCGTCGCACGTGCTGATCGCGCGCGACGGCGGCCTCACGCAGTACGTGCCGTTCGGAATGCGGGCCTGGCACGCAGGCCGCTCGTACTGGCGTGGACGCGATGGATGCAATGATTTCTCGATCGGAATCGAGCTCGAGGGCTCGGATTTCGAACCCTATGAAGGCCGCCAGTACGCAGCGCTCACGCGGCTGGTCGCTGACTTGCAGCTCGCGTATGCCTCGCTCGCGGAGGGCTGGATCGCCGGCCACAGCGACATCGCACCCGGCCGCAAGACCGATCCAGGACCGCATTTCGACTGGGAGCGGCTCGAGCGCGAGCTTGGCGCCCAGGGCGCCGCCTTCCGGCGCGAGGTTCTCGCCTGAGGCGGCTCGCACCATTGTTCGCGACCGTGTTCACGATCGCGGCTTGCACCGAGCCGCAGGCGCCGCCCGCGCGCGAGCGGATCGTGAGCGTCGCGCCGAATCTCACCGAAATGCTCTTCGCGGCCGGCGCCGCCGACCAGGTCGTCGGCGTCAGCGCCTACAGCGACTACCCGGAGGCGGCGCGGGCACTGCCGCAGATCGGAGACGCCTTTCGCCTCGATTATGAGCGCGTCGTGGCGCTCGCGCCGACGGTCGCCGTCATCTGGGAGACCGGCACACCGGCCGGCGTCGCGGAGCGGCTGGAGGGTCTCGGCATCCGCGTCGTCAGCATACCGACGCGGCGGCTCGAGGACGTCGCGACGGGCGTCGTCACGCTCGGTGCACTGGCTGGCACCGAGGCGGTCGCCGAAGCGGCGGCCCGGAACTTTCGCGGCCGAATCGCCGCGCTGCGGCAGCGCTATCGCGACCGGCCGAAGATCCGCGCGTTCGTGCAGATCGACGGCGCGCCGCTCTTCACGGTCGGGGGTCCGCACCTGATCACGGAAATCCTCGAGCTCTGCGGCGGCACGAACGTATTCGCGGATTCGAAGGCGCAGGCCCTGCCGGTGGATCTCGAATCGGTGCTCGCGCGCTCGCCCGAGGTCATTCTCTCGGCGGACTACGACGATCCGGTTCCGTTCTGGTCGCGCTTCGCCGGACTCGAGGCGGTCGCGCGCGGCAATGTCTATCGCGTGCCCGCGGATGCGCTCGCGCGCCCGAGCCCGCGCATCGCCGATGGCGCCGCCGATGTCTGCGCGCGCCTCGACCAGGCTCGAAACAAAGGGGACGCTAAACAAAGGGGACGCTCCCCTTTAACGTGAACTGAGTGCCAGTGAATGCAATCGTTGATTTTAAAGGGGAGCGTCCCCTTTGTTTCGAGCCGCGCCGCGGCGCGCGTGCTTCCAGAGGACTTCGCTGCCGCTCTCGTGTCGCGCGAGCACGCGCGCGAGCACGAACAGGAGATCCGACAGGCGATTGAGGTACTTGAGCGGCTCGGAGGCGACGCCCTCTGCCCGCGCGAGCGTCCATGCGCGGCGCTCCGCGCGGCGGCAGATCGCGCGCGCGAGATGGCAGGCCGCCGCCGCCGGGCCGCCACCCGGCAGGATGAACTCCTTGAGCGGCGGCAGGCGCTCGTTGAAGCGGTCGAGCGCCTGCTCGAGCGCGAGCACGTGGGAGGACTCGATCGCGCGGTGACCGGGAATGCACAGCTCGCCGCCGAGGTCAAAGAGCTCGTGCTGCACGCCGGTCAGCAGCTCGCGGATGTCCGCCGGGACACCGGGCACGGCGAGGATCACGCCGATCGCGCTGTTGCACTCGTCGACGCAGCCATAGGCCTCGACGCGCGGAGCGTCTTTCTCCACGCGGCTGCCGTCGCCGAGGCCGGTCGTGCCGTCGTCTCCGGTGCGCGTATAGATCTTCGAGAGCCGGTTTCCCACGCAATGCCCTCAGCGGAACTCGTAGCGTAGCGCTGCGAAGAAGCTTTGGCCCATCGTATTGAATCCGCTCGCCAGTTCGTAGTCCTCGTCGAACAGGTTTTCCACCCGCGCGAGCAATGCAAGGCGCTCGCCGAGAGCCAGCTTTGCCGAAACATTGGCGAGCCAGTAGGCCGGCAACTCCGTCTGCGCCGGAAAGCCGAAGTCCCGCCGCTCGCCGGCGTAGAACAAGTCGAGCGCGATCTCATGGTCCCCGATGCGGCGCAGGACTGCGGCCGTGAAGTTCTCTCGCGCGCGGCGCAGGAGGCGCGCGTCCGTCGTCCGGTCGCGGGGGTCCTGGAAAGTGGCCGAGGCGCTGGCCTCCCAGCGCTCGCCGTCGTACCGCCAGCCGGCCTCGATCCCGTCGATGCGCGCCTTCGCGACATTGCGGTTCTCGCCCTCGAAGGTGTCGGGATCGATCACGACGAACTCGATCAGCTGGTCGATGTCGTTGCGGAAGGCGGCAAGCGACACGGACTGCTGTGCACCGATCGGCTGGCGGTAGCGGAGCTCGAAGCTCTGCGACTCCTCCGCAGCGAGGTCCGGGTTCCCGCCGAAGCCGTAGAGATCGGTCGCGTCCGGCGCCCGGAAACCCGTGCCCGCCGAGGCAGCTACGAGCACTCCGCCCGCGAACTCGAATCCGTACTCCGCATTCCAGGTCTCCTGGCCGCCGAACGTCTCGTGATCGGTGTACGCGGCGCCGAGCAGCAATCGGTGCGGGCCGAACGCGGCCTGGTCCTGCACGTAGAACTGGCTGGTCGTCGTGTCAGCCGAGTAAGGCAGGCCGAAGGATGCGGCGTCGGCCTCCTCGTCCTGCCACAGCAGGCCCGCGGTGACGGTCTGGCGCTCGGACACCACGACGTCGTTCTGCCAGTCGACCGTGTTGCGCTTCGTGTCGAGGAAATCGTCCGACTGGTTCTGTTCCAGGTCGTCGATCGCATAGGCGGCCGTCAACCTCGATGTCCAGGCCGCCGCAGGCGCGAATTCCGCCGACGCCGCGAGGGTGGAGTTTTCGAAATCCTGGTCGACCGGCGTGACGAAGAAATCCGAATACTGCGAAGTACCGGAGGCGTACCAGCCACGCACGCTAATCTCGACCGGGCCCGCATCCGCGCGCGCGGATGCCGTGAACGAGGTGTTCTCGTAGCCGCGATCGGTCGTGTCGGCGCTGCGCGTCGGGAATCCGGCGCTGTCGATCCAGGATGCGCCGATCGCGGCCTCCGCCCGCTCGCCGGCGAGGCCCGCAGAAAGGCTTGCGCTCCGTGTATCGAAGCTCCCGAATCCCGCCTGGACGCTTCCGCCTTCGTCGGTGCCATGGCGCGTGATCACATTGACGACGCCGCCGATCGCGTCCGACCCGTAGAGCGTCGAGCGCGGCCCCTTGACGACCTCGACGCGCTCGACGAACTCGGGAGCGATGTTCTGGATGGCCGCGGTCCCGATCGTCCCGGGGTTGATGCGCAGCCCATCCATCAGCACGAGCACGTGATTCGATTCCGTTCCGCGGACGAAGAGCGACGTCTGCTGGCCCGGACCGCCGAGGCGCGCGACCTCGACGCCCGGCACGAAGCGGAGCGCATCGCCGAGATCCGAGGCGGGCTGGCGTATCAATTCGTCGCCGCGGATCAGCTCGACGCTTGCGAGGACTTTCCCGGCGGGATTCTCGGTGCGCGTGGCGGTGACGATGACCGGTTCGAGGGCCTGGCTGCCTGCGGCAGCGGCGAGAATTATCAGTGCGTTCATCCGTGCTCCTCCCGAGCGGCGAATCAGGATTTCACCGGTCGAGGCGGCAACGGAGAGGGAAGGGCGGAAACGCCGTACCCCCGGTCGCCCGCCGCGACTGGCGCTTGCTGACGGGCCGGTCTCCGGACTCACGGCGTATCCCGAAGGACCGGTCGCATCGCCTTCCCACCGGAGATTCCGGCAGTGGCTGCAGGCCTGGCCTGCGTGATGCGGCTTGCGCCGTTTACCGTTGCGGGGGCAGTGCCGGGATGGCGAGCGACTCGCGCACCGGCTTCCCGATTAGCCCGGGCTTGCGCCCGGGGCACCTGTCATCGCGAGCCATTCTGGGGAGGTGGTCAGGGGCGGTCAAGCCGCCGTTGACGCGGGGGTTCCCGTCCCCGCAGTCTGCCCGGATGGCGAACTCCGAACGACTCGACGCGGCGCTCGCCGCGGCCTCCGCCGCGTCGGAACTGATACGCGCGAGCTATCGCGGCGCCATCGCCGCGAGGACCAAGGCGGATGGATCGCCGGTGACGGATGTGGACATCGCCGCGGAACAGGCGATCCGCCGAATCGTCGCGGCGCGCTTTCCGGACGACGGTTTTCTCGGCGAGGAATCCGCGGCCGAGCGCATGGATGCCGAGCATCTCTGGGTCGTCGATCCCATCGACGGCACGAAGTCCTTCGTGCGCCGCTATCCGATGTTCTCGACGCAGATCGCCGTCATGCAGCGCGGCCGGCTACAGCTCGGCGTGTCCTGCGCACCTGCGTATGGCGAGACCGCCTGGGCGGAGCGGGGCGGCGGGGCATTCATGGACGGGGCGCCGCTCGCCGTCAGCCGCATTGCGACGCTCGAGGAGGCGACGCTTTCGACCGGTAACCTGCGCTCGCTGGCTTGCGGGCCGCGATGGACGTTGCTCGGCCGCCTGGTGGCGCGCCTCGACCGCATCCGCGGTTTCGGCGACTTCCTGCACTATCACCTGCTCGCGGCAGGAAAGATCGAGGCTGTCATCGAGTCGGACATCCAGATCCTGGACATCGCGGCGCTCACCGTGATCGTCGAGGAGGCGGGGGGCCGCGTCACGGATCTCGAGGGCGCGCCGATCGGCCTTGCCTCGCGCAGCATCCTCGCCTCGAACGGACTGCTGCACGACGAGATCCTCGGCGAATTGAATGGCTAGCGCTCACGCACTCACGAACACGCGCTGCCCGCGCCAGGCGAGTTCGCCGACTGGCACGTCATAGAGTTCCGACAAGTTGGTGTCGGAGAGGATCGTGGCGGCGTCGCCGAATCGCCAGCGGCCGTCGCCGAAGAGGAGCAGCGCGCGGTCGGCCGAGCGCGCCGCGAGCGTCGGGTCGTGCAGGGCCGCGATGACGAGGCCGCCCGCGTCGGCGCGGGCGCGGAACAGCGCGAGCATCTCGTTGCGATGCCGCGGGTCGAGGTGATTGGTCGGCTCGTCCAGCAGGCAGACCGCGGCGTCCTGAGTGATCAGCGTCGCGATATCGAGCCGGCGCCGCTCGCCGCCGGAAAGCGAATCGACCGGCCGCTCCACCAGCTCGCCGAGCCCGACGGCGGCCAATGCCGATCGCGCGCAAGCAAGATCGCTTGCGTCTTCCCACTGCCAAAACGGCAGGTGGGGATGGCGGCCGATCAGCGCGGTCTCGAAAACGGTGGACGGAAACGGGTCCTCGATCAGCTGCGGCAGGAGCGCGAGGCGGCGCGCGCGCTCGCGCCCCGGCCAGTCGACGAGGTCACGCCCGTCGAGCAGCACCCTGCCCCCCGCGGCGGGGCGCAGTCCCGCGAGCGTGTGGAGCGTCAGCGTCTTGCCGACGCCGTTCCTTCCCAGCACGGCGATGAACTCGCCGCTGCGCGCCTCGAGATCGAGCGCGCTCACGAGATTTCTTCCCGCGACGGCGACGTCGACCGCGCGGCAGTCGAGGCGCGCTCCGTCCACGATCAGGGCTGCAATCGCTCGTGATGCCAGGGCTCGGCCTGGAAGCGGCCGTCGCCGGCCGGTGCGATCACGCGGGTCCATCGCGCGCGATCATGCAGGCGATGCTCGCCTTCGACCCAGAGCTCGACCACCGCGGCCCACAGGCGATAGCCGCCCCAGTGGGCGGGCCGCGGCAGGCGCAGGCCGGGCTCCTGGTCGTCTTCGGGCGCGGTGAAGGGATCCGGCGTGCCAAAGCGCTCGGCTGTCTCGCGCAGGCGCGCGACCAGGACCTGGCGCGACGCCACGGGTGCGCTCTGAGTGCTCGTGATCGCCGCAAGGCGGCTTCGCCACGGGCGGCTCGCGAAGTAGTCGTCGCTTTCGCTAGCGAGCGCGTGCACGACCGGGCCTTCGAACCGCAGCTGTCGCCCGAGCGGGTCCCACAGGAACACGACCGCGGCCCAGGGAAGCGCTGCGAGCTCGCGGCCCTTGCGCGATTCGTAGTTGGTGTAGAAGACGAGATAGCCCGGGTCCGCGACGATCTCCTTGCAGAGCACGATGCGCACGGAAGGCTTGCCGTCGGTGCCCGCCGTCGCGAGGCTCATCGCATTCGGGTTGCGCTGCACCTGCTCGTCGGTAGCCTGCCGGAACCAGGTGGACGCGAGCGGCATCGGATCGGCGGGCAGCGGGTCCGGCAGCGTCTGGAATTTCGCGTGCATGCCGCGATGTTAACGCGGCCGCAGCGGGGGGTGTAACTTGGACGGGTGCGGAGAATCACCGTCAACGGCGCGCGAATCGCATACGTCGACGAGGGCCGGGGTACGACGCTACTGCTGCTGCACGGGCTCGGCGGCAGCCACGACGACTGGCGGCTGCAGCGGCCCGAATTCGCAGCGCGCCATCGCACGATCGTGCCGGACCTCAGGGGCTTCGGTGCGAGCGAGCACCGCGGTCCCTACACCATCCGGCAGCACGCGCGCGACATGCTCGCGCTGCTCGCGGCGCTGGATGCCGCGCCCGCGCATAGCGTCGGCCTCTCGATGGGCGGCGCGGTGGCGATCGAGATGGCGCTGCAGGCGCCAGGCAAGGTCGCCTCGCTCGTGCTCACGAACACCGCGCCGACCTTCGTATTGACGAACTGGCAGCGCCGCCGGATGGGCTGGGCACGATTCGTGATCGCCGCCTTCCTCGGCGTCGAGGGCGTGGCCCGGGTGTTCGGGCAGGCAATGTTTCCCGCGCGTCACCAGCGCAAGCTTCGCCGGCGCCTGATCCGGCGCTCGCGCGGAACGAGCCGCTTCGTCTACCTGGCGACGCTGCGCGCGCTCACGCGCTGGAGCGCGGCGACCCGCCTGCCGTCGATCGGGATGCCCGTGCTGGTGCTCGGCGCCGAACACGACCTCACGACGAGTGCAGAGAAGGCGCGCTGGGCTTCACGGATTCCCCGGGGCCGGTTCGTGGAGCTGCCTGGCAGCCGGCATCACAGCGAATTGGACTCGCCCGCGCGCTTCAACCGCGAAGTGCTGGATTTCGTCAAACCGCCCGTCGATTAAGCTCCGATTCAGCTTGCGGCGCCGACACTGGCCCCACGCATCCTGTGGAGGAGCCGACATGTTCAGGAACAGCCTCTTGGCCGCGTCGCTCGCCCTGCTGCTGGCGGGCCCGGCCGGCGCTGATAACGACAAGCAGCGTGGCACCTACGTCCCCGATTGGCGGAAATCGGATGACAAGCATCACGGCGATCGCGCTGGCGACCGCGATCGGGATCGACGCCGCGACCACGATCGGGGCCGGGACCGGGACCGCGATGATGATCGCGGCCACGACCGGCGCGACGACGACCGCAACGATTGGCGCGGCCACGACCGCCACGACCATGACCGCAACGACTGGCGCGGTCACGATTGGCGGCGCGACGACTGGCGGCGAAACGATGGCTGGTGGCACAACAACGGCTGGCGTCACCACCGCTGGCATGACAACCGCTGGCGCCATTTCCCGCCGTCCCGGTATCGGCTCGACTTCGGGTACCGGTCGGGCTACGAGCTCGCCTGGCGCGACTGGTTGAACCATGGTCGCTATGACCGGTACTGGCGGCGCGGCTCGTTCTACGGATACGGCGTCGAATACACGTACCGGTCCGGCTATGAAGACGGCTGGCGCGACGCCGCCCTGTACTACGGACGCGGCTACCGTCCGGACTACTGGGCCTATGACCCGAGCGACGGCTGGTTCTTCGGCTTTCGCATCGAAGGCTGATGGCTGAAAGGCCGGCCCGCTTGCGCGGCGGCAGGCGGGCCGGTACACAGGGCAGGGTCCCTTGCCGGAAATGTGCGCATGGATCTTGCCGGGCTGCGCGAGCGGCTGACGAAACTCGACGCTGAATTGCTTTCGCTCATCGCCGAGCGGCAGCGTATTTCCGAGGAGGTTGCGCGCGCCAAACGCGCGACCGGCCACCCGACGCGGGACTTCCAGCGCGAGCGGGAAGTGCTCATGAACGCGCGCACGGCTGCCGGAAAGCTCGGGCTGCCGCCGGCGCTTGCCGACAACCTGCTGCGCCTGCTGATCAGGAGCTCCCTCGCGACGCAGGAGCAGGCCCAGGTCGTCGCGCAGGGACAGGGCGCCGGCCGCCGCGCGCTCGTGATCGGCGGGTCCGGCAAGATGGGTCGCTGGTTCGTCGAGTTCCTCGATTCGCAAGGCTACGAAGTCGAGATCGCCGATCCAGCAGGCCCGAGCGGCGGCCGCGCGCACCGCGCGGACTGGCAGTCCGACGAACTGTCGCACGAGGTCATCGTCGTCGCGACGCCGCTCGGAATCACGGCATCGATCCTCGAGCAGCTCGCGCGCCATCGGCCGCCGGGGCTCGTGTTCGACATCGGCTCGCTGAAGACGCCGCTCCGCAAGGGTCTTGAATCGCTGCGCGAGGCGGGGGTCCGGGTGACATCGTTGCACCCGATGTTCGGGCCCGATACCGACCTGCTGTCGGGGCGCCACATCATCCATGTCGACGTCGGCCGTCCCGACGCCGTGGCCGACGCGCAGAATCTCTTCGCCTCGACGATGGTCGAGCAGGTCGTCACGACGCTCGACGACCACGATCGCCTGATCGCCTACGTGCTCGGCCTTTCGCACGCGATCAACATCGCCTTTTTCACCGCGCTCGCGGAGAGCGGGGAGGCCGCGCCGCGGCTCGCGCGCCTCTCCAGCACGACTTTCGACGCGCAGCTCGCCGTAGCCTCGCTGGTCGCGAGTGAAAGCCCGGCGCTTTATTTCGAGATCCAGGCCTTGAACCAGTACGGCGGGGAATCCCTTGCGGCGCTCGTCGAGGCCGTGACCCGGCTCCAGTCGCTGGTGGCGAATCAGGATGCCGCCGGTTTCGCGCGCCTCATGCGGCGTGGTCAGTCTTACCTGCAGGATCGTGCTGCCGCCCGCCAGACCTGATATGCTTAATGAGATTCATTCTCATTACCATATTGAGGCAGCTCATGAGTTTCCGCATCGCCCAGGCCCGCCTCCTGGCGGCCGCGCTGGCCCTGGCCGGGATGGCGCTCCCCGGCCCCGCCCTGGCCGCCGGCGAGCCGCTCGTGGTCTATACCGCGCGCAAGTACCAGCTCGTCGAGCAGCTGTTCCAGGAGTACGGCCGCGAGCGCGGGATCGAAGTGAAGTCCGTCACAGATGACGGCGCGCCGCTCATTCAGCGCCTGACCGCGGAAGGGGCGTCGAGCCCTGCGGACGTGTTCATCTCGGTCGATGCCGGCGACCTCTGGCGCGCGACGCAGACGGGTCTCCTCCAGCCGGTCAAGTCGCCGATGCTCGAGTCGGCGATACCGGCGCACCTGCGCGATCCCGCGGGCCATTGGTTCGGGCTCGCCGTGCGCGCACGCACGATTGCGTACTCGACCGGGCGCGTGAAGCCGTCCGATCTATCCACGTACGCGGCGCTCGGTGACATGCGATGGAAGGGCAAGCTGTGCCTCAGAAGCGGCAAGGCCGTCTACAACCAGTCGCTGGTCGCGATGATGATCGGCGACATGGGCGAGGAGGCGGCCGAAAAGCTCGTCCGCTCCTGGGTCGCGAACCTCGCGGCCGAGCCGTTTTCGAACGACACGCTGCTGTTGCAGGCAATCGCTGCGGGCCAGTGCGACGTCGGCGTCGTCAACACCTATTACCTCGGCCGCCTGCAGCATGAGCAGAAAGGCTTCCCGGTGCAGATCTTCTGGGCGGACCAGGATGGCGCGGGTACGCACGTCAACATCTCCGGCGGCGGCGTGACGAAGCACGCGAAGAATCGCGCCGAGGCGGTCCGCTTCCTCGAGTGGCTCGCCTCACCGGCGATCCAGGAGCGCTTCGCCGCGGTCAACTTCGAGTTCCCGGCGAATTCGGGCGTGGATCCGCTGCCCGAGGTGAAGGCCTGGGGCAAGTTCAAGCCGAACCTCGTCAATGTCGGCACGATCGGCAAGACCCAGCCGGCGGCCGTCATGCTGCTCGACCGCGCCGGCTGGCACTGAGGCAGGCGGTCGTGCCGGCCGCGCTCGCATCAAGGCCAAGCGCCGGGTCCGCGATCGCTGCGGTCGCGGTCGCATTGCCGATGCTCGTGGTGCTCGGCGCCATCGCACTGGGCGCGACCGGCGCCGACGCGGGATTGTGGGCGCACTTGCGCGAGCACGTGCTTGCGCGCGTCACGGCGAACACGGCGATCCTCGTCGTCGGCGTCGTCGCAATCTCCGTCGTACTCGGGACCTCGCTCGCCTGGCTCACCGCCGCCTGTGAATTCCCCGGGCGCGGATTCTTTTCCTGGGCGCTCCTCCTGCCGATGGCGATGCCGGCCTACGTGCTGGCGTTCGTCGCCGTCGCGACGCTCGACTACGCGGGGGCGGTGCCTGTCGCGCTTCGCGCCTGGTTCGGCGCGGGGCTCGCGGTTCCGCCGATCCGCTCGACCGGCGGCGTCATCGCAGTGCTCGGGCTCGCGAGCTATCCCTACGTCTACCTGATGGCGCGCGGCGCCTTCCTGACCCACGGCGCGCGCGTGCTCGAGGCAGCCCAGTCGCTCGGGCTCGGACCATGGGCGGGCCTGTTTCGCGTTGCCGTGCCGCTTGCGCGGCCCTGGCTCGCCGGCGGCGCTGCGCTCGTCGCGATGGAAACGCTTGCCGATTTCGGCGCGGTGTCCGTGTTCAATTACGACACGTTCACGACAGCGATCTACAAATCCTGGTATGGCTTGTTCTCGATCGAGACCGCGCTCGCGCTCGCGCTTCTCCTGCTCGCGTTCGTCGCGATGGCGCTCGCGGCCGAGAGGCTCGCGCGCGGCCGCGGCCGCCACACGGCGGCCGATTCCGGGGTGCACAGCGCGGTCCGCCTTGCGCTGCCGGGCGCGCGCGGCTGGCTCGCCTGTGCCTTCGCGACGACGGTGTTCGCGATGGGTTTCGCGCTGCCTGCCGTCGCGCTCGCGCGTTGGGCCGTCGACGTCGCGCCGCTCGATCTCGACTCGCGCTATTTCGACTACATCGTCCGTACCCTGGCCCTTGCGGCCATGGCGGCGACGGCCTGCCTCGCACTCGCACTCGCGCTCGGCTATGCAACGCGCGTCGCCGGCGGCGCCGTGAGCCGGATGGCGTCGCGCGTCGCGACCCTCGGCTACGCGATTCCCGGCGCAGTGCTCGCCGTGGGCGTCGTCAGCGCGCTCGGCGTCATCGACGCCGCCTGGCGGTCGTTCGCGGGCGGCGAGGGCCTCTGGCTGCAGGGCACCGTGTTCGCACTGCTCTTCGGCTATGTCGCGCGTTTTCTCGCGGTCGCGCACGGCCCGGTGCAGGGCGGATTCACGCGCATCCGGCCCGCGCTCGAGGAAGCGGCGCGCTCGCTCGGCCTCACCGCGCGGGAAGTGCTCATGCGCCTGCACCTGCCCCTGCTCGGCGCGGGGATCGGCACGGCCGTGCTGCTCGTCTTCGTGGACGTGATGAAGGAGATGCCGATCACGCTGATGACCCGGCCGTTCGGCTGGGACACGCTGGCGGTGCGCGTTTTCGAGATGACGGCGGAGGGGGAATGGCAGCGCGCCGCGTTGCCTGCGCTCGCGATCGTCGTCGCGGGCCTGCTGCCCGTGGCCCTGCTCACCTGGAGAATGGAACGTGCGGCTCGAGCTGCGTGAGGTCTCGCGATTTTTCCCCGGCGTCGCGGCGGTCGACCGGCTGTCGCTCGTCGTGGATGCGGGTCGCATCGGCTGCCTGCTCGGCCCGTCCGGCTCGGGCAAGACCACCGTGCTGCGGGCGATCGCCGGATTCGAGCGGCCCGACGCCGGCGAAGTGCTCGCGGGCGGAGAGATTCTGTCGAGTCGCGGGACCTGGGTGCCGCCGGAACGTCGCCGCATCGGCATGGTATTCCAGGATTTCGCGCTGTTTCCACACCTGTCCGCCGTCGCCAACGTCGCGTTCGGCCTGCACGACGCCGACCGAGGCAGGCGCGGGCAGCGCGCGATCGAGCTTCTTGCGCTCGTCGGGCTCGCCGCCGAGGCGAACCGATTTCCGCACGAGCTGTCCGGGGGCCAGCAGCAGCGCGTTGCGCTTGCCCGCGCGCTCGCGCCGCGGCCGCGTCTTGTGCTGCTCGACGAGCCGTTCTCGAACCTCGACGCGGACGTGCGCATGGAGCTCGCGCAGCACGTGAGGGCGGCGCTCGTGGCCGAAGGCGCGACCGCGCTCCTCGTCACCCACGACCAGCGCGAGGCCTTTGCGATCGCGGACGAGATCGGCGTGCTCCGTGCAGGCCGCCTCGAGCAATGGGACGCGCCGTGGAAGCTCTATCACTCGCCGGCGACGCGCTTCGTCGCGGATTTCGTCGGCGAGGGCACGTTCATCCAGGGTACGGTGCTGGGTCCGGGCCGCGTGTCGACCGAGCTCGGCGTCATCGAGGGCCAGCTGACGAGCGAGCAGCCGCCCGGGACGCACGTCGACTTGCTGCTGCGTCCCGACGACGTCATCCACGACGACGCGAGCGAGTTGCAGGCCGAGGTCGTCGAGCGCGCTTTTCGGGGCGCGCAGTTCCGCTACAAGCTCAAGCTGCCTTCGGGCGCCACGGCGCTGTCGTTCGTCCCGAGCCACCACGACCACGCCATCGGCGAGCGCATCGGCATCCGCCTGGACGCGCAGCATCTCGTCGGCTTTCCACGCAACTAGGTCGAAGGGGACGTTCACCTTCACCCGAAGGACCGAAGGTGAAGGTGAACGTCCCCTTCGACCTAGCCCGTCGGTCTTCGGTGCATGAGCCAGAGGAAAAGCGGCACGCCGATGAGGGCGGTCAACGCGCCGACCGGCAGCTGCCGCGGCGCCACGATCGTGCGGGCAAGCAGGTCGGCGACGACGAGCAATGCGCCGCCGGCGAGCGCCGCCGCGGGAACCACCGCGCGATGCGACGATCCCACCAGCAGCCGCACGAGGTGCGGGGTTACCAGGCCGACAAAGCCGATGCTGCCGGCGGTCGTGACTGCGGCGGCTGTTAGCACGGACGCAGCTACGTAAATCGCAATGCGGAGGCCTCGTACCGGAACGCCGAGAAGCCGCGCCTGCAGCTCGCCGCGGGCGAGCGCATCGAGGGGGCGCGCCGCGAACAGGCAGGCGGGAATGGCAACGAGCGCAAGCGCGAGGAGCCACCAGGGCGTGCGGACGTATCCGAAGTCACCGAGCAGCCAGAACAGCATGCCGCGAAGCCGCAGGTCATCGGAGAGCGAGAGCAACAAGCTCACGATCGCGCCGCAGCCCGCCGCGACCACGACGCCGGTCAGCAGGAGCCGCGTCGTCGTCCAGCCGCCGGGCCCATGGGCGACCGCAAAGACGAGCAGCATCGCGGCGAAAGCGCCGACCGCGGCACCGAAATCAATCGCGAGGCCTGCCGCGCCCAGGAGCATGAGCCCGAGCGCTCCGACCGCCGCGCCGCCCGAGACGCCGAGCACGTAGGGATCAGCAAGCGGGTTCCGCAGTAGCGCCTGCATCAATACGCCCGCAAGCGCGAGCACGGCGCCCGCGCCGAACGCGGCGAGTGCCCGCGGCAACCGGAGTTCCCAGACGATCGTGCGCATCAGCGGGTCGCCCGCCGCGAGGCGTTCCCAGGGCGCGTCGATGCCGGAACTGCCGAACGCAAGCGAAGCCGCGATCGCTGCGAGCGAAGCGGCGAACAGCAGCAGGATCAAGGGCGCTGCGCGCATCCTCCCCATCCGCGCATCTTATGGTGCCGGGTCGCACTTTCGTCATCTGCCGCTCGCAGTTGACGAAAGTACGACCCGGCACCACTAGAATCGGAGACATGGATCGGGACACCGACTACATCGACGCGGACGGATACCGGGCGAACGTCGGGATCGTCCTGATGAACGACGAGCGGCAGGTTTTCATCGGCGGCCGCGTGGGCGCGCGCGGCTGGCAGTTCCCGCAGGGCGGAATCCGCCGCGGCGAGCGCCCGGAGGAGGCGCTCTACCGCGAACTTGCGGAAGAGGTGGGGCTCAGGCGCGGCCAGGTCGAGGAAGTCGCGCGCACGAAGACATGGCTTCGGTACCGCCTGCCGCCACAGTTCGTGCGCCGCGACTCGAGCCCGCTCTGCATCGGGCAGAAGCAGCGTTGGTACCTGTTGAAGCTCGGCACCGAGGATTCGGCGCTCCGCTTCGATTCCACGGAACAGCCACCGGAGTTCGACCGCTGGCGCTGGGTGGAGTGGTGGGACGCCGTACACGACGTCATCTATTTCAAGCGGCGCGTCTATTCGCGCGCACTGCACGAGCTTGGCGAGCACGCATTTCCGGAAGGATTGCCGGCCTATCCGGCGTGGTGGCGGGAGCGGATAGGTTCCGGCAGCCCGGAACCGGAAACCTGAGTCAGAACGGCCGCGCGACGGCGAGCAGCACGATGCCGATCAGCAGGAACGAGGGCACTTCGTTGAAAATCCGATACCAGCGCTCGCTGTGCGAATTGCGGCCGGCAGCGAAGTCACGCAGGAGCCGCCAGGTCCAGGCGTGGTAGGCAATGAGGACGAGGACGAGCACGAGCTTTGCGCGCATCCAGCCGGCGTCGAGCAGCGCGGGACTCCGGGCGACGAGCCAGAGTCCAAAGGCCGCCGTCAGCACGGCGCCGATCGTCATGATCGCGAACAGCCGTTTTTCCATGACGCTGAACCGGTCGATGCTCGCGCGGTCGGTCGCCGCGGCGTGGTATACGAAGAGCCGCGGCAGGTAAAAGAGACCCGCAAACCAGGTCACCATGAATATGACGTGCCAGGCCTTGATCCAGGGCATCGGTCCGCGCTCGCCTCCCCGCGGCGATTCTAGCGACGGCGTCGCCCCTTGAGCGAGAAATACCGGCTGCGAGGCTGGCGGCTCGGCGTCGCGGTGCTGGCGATACTCGCCCTCTGCTACGGCACTTTCGAACTGGGACGGTCGAGCGCCGGTTATTTCGTGGTCGGCTCGATGCTCGAGCGCTTCGAACTCGGCAGGCGCAACCAGGCTCTCGATGACGAAATTGCGGAGCTGAGGCACCGGGTTGCGGTCGCAGAGGTTGGCCAGAAGGTCGATCGCCAGGCACAGACGGACGCGCAGCGGATGATGGGCGAGCTGCAGGCCGAGACGGCGCGCCAGAAGCAGGAGCTGCAGTTTTACCGTGGCCTCGTCGTGCGCCAGTACGGCTCCGGGACGCTGCGGGTCCAGGAGCTTCGCGTCCGCCCGGAAGAAGAGGAGCGGCGCTACCTCGTGCTCATCACGCTGGTCCAGGCGGCGACCCGCGACACCATTGCGAATGGCACGGTCACGTTCTCGGTCGAGGGAAAGCAAGGCAAGGAGCCGCTGACGCTCGCGCTGACGGAGATCGAAGTCGACAAGCGCAAGCAGTTCCCGTTTTCGCTGCGCTTCTTCCAGCAGATCGAGGTGCCCATCGAGCTGCCACTGGATTTCCAGCCCGAGCGCCTCCATGTGGAGTACCGGCTTGGGCGCAATCCCGAGCCCACGCGCCAGACGTTCGATTGGCGCGCGGAAGGCGGCGGCGACGCGCCGCCGCTTTGACCCTCCGGCGACGCAGACCTACAATCGAGTCGGCTTATTCAACGGGCTGGGAACGGAATTCGTGAGCGAAACAACGCAGACAAACGAAGGCCTCGTTTTCACGGACGCCGCCGCGCGCAAGGTGGGCGAGCTGATCCGCGAGGAGGGCAATCCGAAGCTCAAGCTTCGCGTCTTCGTCTCGGGCGGCGGCTGCTCCGGGTTCCAGTACGGCTTCACCTTCGACGAGAAGATCGAGGACGGCGACTCCGAATTCCCGAACCAGGGGGTGACGCTCTTGGTCGATCCGCTGTCTTTCCAGTACCTCGCGGGCGCAGAAATTGACTATCGCGAGGACCTCGAGGGCGCGCAGTTCGTCATCCGCAACCCGAACGCCACCACGACCTGCGGCTGCGGGTCGTCATTCTCGACCTGAGGAGGAAATTGAAGGGGACGTTCACCTTCATTCCGCCGCGGAATGAAGGTGAACGTCCCCTTCAATTTCTTTAGCGCCCGGCGGCGTCGCCGGTGCCGTGCGGCACGCGGGCGACCTGGACGGGCGGAGCCGTGGGCGGATCGAGGCGCGCGAGCAGGGGCGCGGTCTGGGACTTGAAGTCCGCCATCAAGTTCGCCGGTATCGGGTCGGCCTTCGGGACTGTCACCTTCGCCGGATTCTTGTGCACGCCGTTGATCCGGTATTCGTAGTGCACGTGCGGCCCGCTTGCGAGACCCGTCATGCCGACGTATCCGATCACCTGGCCCTGCGCCACGCGGTCGCCGACCGAAAGTCCCTTCGCGTAGCGCGACATGTGCCCATAAAGCGTCGTGATGCCCTTGTTATGGGAGAGCACGACGGCGTTTCCATAACCGCCGTTCCGGCCACGGCTGACGACGCGACCGGCCCCCGCCGCCTTGATCGGCGTGCCCGTAGGCGCCGCGAAATCGATGCCCTTGTGCGCGCGCACGCGATTGAGAACCGGATGGCGCCGCGCCAGACTGAAGTGCGAGCTGATGCGCGCGTAGTCGACCGGATAGCGCAGGAATGCTTTCCGAACCGGCCGACCGTCCGGCGAGTAGTAATCCGCGCGGCCATTCGGCGAAACGTAGCGCACGGCACGATAAGTCTTGCCGGAGTTGACGAACTCCGCGGCGAGGATGTCGCCGTCGCGCACGAACTCGCCGTCCTGGTATTCCTGCTCGTGCGCCACGATGAAGCTGTCGCCCGGGCGCACGGAATTGACGAAGTCGATGTCGTACTTGAAGACGTCGGCAAGCTCGACGGCGAGCCGGTCGGTGCCCCCCGCGTCGTTGACGGCGACGTAGAGCGAACTCTCGACCGAGCCGCGCAGCATGCGCTCCTCGGTCTCGAGCGGATTCTCGATGATATTGGCGCTGAAGATCCCGTCGGCGCGCGTCACGGAGAGCGTCGCGGTCTCGTTGATGCGCCGCGTGAGCGACTTGATCTCGCCGTTCAGGTGTGTGAGCTGGATGACGTCGCCCGGGCGGATCATGTCCAGGCTCTTGCGGACGTCGGGCAGGCTCCGGAGCTCGGCGAGGTCCGAAAGCTGCAGCTGCATGCCGCGGAATTTCTGGTCGAGCGTGTCGTTCCGGCCGATCGTGATCGCGACGAACTCGAACGGCACCGGGGGGGCCGCGGCCTCCGCGGCCGCCTGGTCTGCCGCGGCCGGCAGGATGTCGTCGCTCGACGTGTCGAGCAGCGGGTTTTCGACCTGGGCGCCGATGGCGGAAAGGATCGCGCCGGCCACGATGCAGGATGCGATGACGCCCAGACGCCGCGGTTCTGCGGCAGCGACAGCATGGGCGGCAGCCTTCGCAAACAAGGGTCGGGTCACCGGCGGGTATCCCCCGAAGTAGAAGGCGGACGGTAAATCAATGGAGGAACCTAGGTCAACCCATTGATTGGGTGGCCTTTGTACTGCGTCACAGATATCGGGCACTTAGGTGGGCACGGCGATTGCCAAGGCCCCGGCCGCCTCACAGAATTGCAGCCTTGCCGCAGGGGGCTGCCGGCAAGGGGAAACGATGCTGCCGGCCGCTGAACAACTCGATGAATTGCGCCGCGGCGCGTCCGAACTCCTGACGGAGGCCGACCTGCAGAGGAAGCTCGCCCGCGGCAAGCCGCTGCGGGTGAAGGCAGGCTTTGATCCCACGGCGCCAGACCTGCACCTCGGGCACACGGTCCTCATCAACAAGATGCGCCAGTTCCAGGTGCGGGGACACGTCGCGATCTTCCTGATCGGAGACTTCACCGGGATGATCGGGGACCCTTCCGGCAAGAACGCCACCCGCCCGCGCTTGACTCCCGAGGAGGTGCAGGCGAACGCGCGTACCTACCAGGAACAGATATTCAAGATCCTGGACCCCGACAAGACGGTCATCGACTTCAATTCACGCTGGTTCGGCGCGATGGGCGCGGCCGGAGTCATCGAGCTTGCCGCGAAATACACCGTCGCGCGGATGCTCGAGCGGGACGATTTCGCCAAGCGCTACAAGTCGAACCAGCCGATCGCCGTGCACGAATTCCTGTATCCGCTGGTGCAGGGCTACGATTCGGTCGCGCTCAAGGCGGACGTCGAGCTCGGCGGCACCGACCAGAAATTCAACTTGCTGGTCGGCCGTTCGCTGCAGGCCGACTACGGGCAGGAATCGCAGGTCGTGCTGACGATGCCGCTCCTCGAAGGCACGGATGGCGTGCAGAAAATGTCGAAGTCCCTCGACAACACCATCGGCATCCACGAGCCCGCCGGCGAGATGTTCGGCAAGCTGATGTCGATATCCGACGACCTCATGTGGCGGTACTTCGAATTGCTCTCTGCACGGCCGCTTATAGACATCCGAAAACTACGCAAGTCCGTGGAAGACGGGAGAAATCCCCGCGACGTGAAATTCGAGCTGGCGGTCGAGATCGTGGATACTTATCACGGCCGCGGCAGCGGCGAGCAGGAGCGCGAGCGATTCATCGCCCGGTTCCGCGATGGGGCGCTGCCCGAGTCGATCCCCGAGAAGACGCTGCACACCAAAGCCGGCTCGATGAAGCTCGCGAACATGCTGAAAGACGCAGGCCTCGCCGCGAGCGCGACCGCCGCCTATCGGCTCATCGAGCAGGGCGCGGTGCGGGTGAACGGGGAGCGCGTCGAGAGCCGGGATGTTGCCCTGGAGACGGGTTCCACCTATCTATTGCAGGCCGGAAAACGGGCTTTTGCCCGCGTGACTCTCAAGACGCCCTGAAGGCCTTCCGAAGTCCGTTGACTCCGCCAAAAGGGGGGCTATACTGCGCGCCCCCGACCTCGGGCGGTCCTGGAAAGGACAGCCCGGGCGGGTTCGTGCGGCATGTTTTATGTTGTACGGGACCCCAGACGCGGGGTAAACTCCGCGGTCGCCCCGGGCGCTTATGCGACTCGGGTGCTCTTTAAAAATTTGCAGGTAATTTGTGTGGGGACTCGCGTCAGGTGTCCATTCATGGGCGCCACTGCGAGTAACCAAGCGTCCAGCCGTCCGGGTAAAACCGGACATGTTTGGAGTTTGGATCTCGCTTCAGCTCAAACCATTGAACTGAAGAGTTTGATCCTGGCTCAGATTGAACGCTGGCGGCGTGCTTAACACATGCAAGTCGTGCGGTAACAGGCGTAGCAATACGTGCTGACGAG
>Ga0187893_10002461_pt1 | contig 40679 bp, 38 predicted proteins | sample MA1701074metaG_FD_139574 | JGI IMG/M metagenome (GOLD analysis project Ga0187893, IMG submission 139574) | White microbial mat communities from a basaltic lava cave in the Kipuka Kanohina Cave System on the Island of Hawaii, USA - MA170107-4 metaG ...
CCGAGTGCCTAGCTCCGAGTGCCTAGCTCCGAGTGCCTAGCTCCGAGTGCCTAGCTCCGAGTGCCTAGCTCCGAGTGCCTAGCGCCGAGTGCCTAGCGCCGAGTGCTGTTTAGCCGAAATCTTCAATCTTTGAGTACCCTTTCTAAAATAAAACCCACCCAGCTCGCGTCTACGGTCCCATGCAGCGAGCCGTGACCCTGAACGTTGCCCTGATGGAAGAGATCAAGCAGCAGACATTCCGGAAAGAACGGGGTAGGCTCCTGAGCTTTATCCGCGGCAGGGTGAAGTCTGCCGAGGAGGCGGAAGACATCCTTCAGGACGTGTTCTACCAGTTTGTTGCAGGTTTCGAGGCAATTGAGTCGATTGACCGCGTCACATCCTGGTTGTACAGCGTGGCGCGCAACAAGATCATTGATCGGTATCGCCGTGATGCTTCCCGCCCCAGGACGACCACTTTAGACGGTTCAGCCACTAGGGATGATGAAACACCGTTGTCCTTGCAGGAGATCCTTCCTGATCTGGGCAGCACACCTGAAGGGACACTCATGCGCGATGCGATATGGGAGGAAATTACTCTGGCGCTCGAAGACCTGCCGGCTGAGCAACGCGAAGTATTTATTCGAAATGAGATTGAAGAAGAGAGCTTTCGGGAGATATCGGAAGATACCGGTGTCTCGATAAATACACTGCTGTCGCGCAAGCGCTATGCCATATTGGCCATGCGCAAACGTCTGCAGCGATTTTATGACGACATCATTGAAAAGGACTAAAAACACCATGGGATATGGAAAACCCAGCTGAAGTAATTGTGACAAGCATTGTAAAGAAGATTGTAAAGGGAATTGTGATCTTCCTGATTTTCGTGATTGTCATTGGCACTGTTGTTTACGGCACGCAATGGCTCTGGAACTGGCTCGTGCCTGATCTTTTTGGCGGCCCTGTACTTACCTATTGGCAGACACTTGGGCTGCTGGTGCTTACACGTATCCTGCTTTTCCCTTTGACCAAGGGCGGTCATCGCCCATGGCATAAGGGCGGAGGTTATTGGGCGGGGCGCTGGAAGTCAATGACTCCCGAACAGCGGGAGCGGCTCAAGGCACGAATGGAGGAAAAGTGGTGCAGGCCACGCCAGGACGCACCCATTACAGGTGAAGGGACAGTTCCGCCCAGGGCAGGCTGATCTTAACAAAAAAATAACCCTAAAACAGGCAACCCGGGCCTCAATTAGGCGTTTAAGGAAACTACGGAAACTTTGGTTATAATAAAAGTTTCCATAGTTTTGCCACCACTATGGAGGAAAAGGACATCAAAGAGCGGATTTTGAAAGGTGCGATGGAGCTGTTCCTGAAGTACGGCGTACGCAGCGTGTCGATGGATGACATTGCGCGGCACCTCTCGGTGAGCAAGAAGACGCTGTACCAGTACTTCGCCGACAAGGACGAGATTGTAAGCACCGTTGCGGAATACCACCTGCGTGGCGAACAGGAGCAATACGATTCTCTGCGGGCAAGTGCCGAGAATGCCATCGATGAGTTGGTCAAGATATCAACTTGCATCAAGCGCGGCGTTGAGCGGATGAATCCTTCGCTGCTGTTTGACCTGCAGAAATACCATCCGCGGGCATGGAGCGCCTGGCTGGCTCATAAGCAGCAATACATCGGGCATTCAGTCATTCGAAACCTCAAGCAGGGAATTGCCGAAGGTTATTTCCGTTCCGAGATCAACACCGACATACTGGCGACCGCGCGCCTCGAACTCGTTCAGCTGTCGTTCGACGAGCAGGTGTTCCCAAAAGACAAATACAGCCTGGCCGAAGTCAATATGCAGCTGTTCGACCACTTCGTGTACGGAGTGCTTACAGACAAGGGCCGTAAGGCTTATGAAAAATACAAGCAACAACTCGCAGCAAATCTTGAACTAAGCACTCCAATACTATGAAAAGGAATTACACACTCATCCTTGCGCTATTCATGGCTTACACCAGTTCCGGACAATCTCCGGTGAAGAGTTCGTTCACATTGGAAGAAGCGATCCAGTACGCGCTCGAAAACAATGTTCGATCCAAAAATGCCAGGCTGGATCAGCAAATCGCCAACGCGAAGGTGAAGGAAACCATCGGAATTGGCTTGCCGCAGATTTCGGCGGATGCAGGAGTCATCAACAATACAGAACTGCCCAGGTTCTTCATGAAATATGATCCGGATGGGCTTTTCTCGGATCCTAACCAGCCGCCCCCGCCGGGTGTAAGCAAAGGTGATGTGATTGCCATGAACAACTTCTTTCAATTGCCTCGTTCGGCTAATGCGAGCCTGACCTTAAACCAACTGATCTTCAACGGTTCGTACCTGGTAGGTTTGCAAGCGGCGAATACCTTTAAAGACCTTTCTGTGAAGACTACGGAGCGTACACAGGAGGACATCATCCAGCAGGTCACTAAGGCCTATTATGCTGTGCTTATAAACCGTGAGCGGACGAAGATATTTGAAAGCAACATTGGACGTGTCGATTCACTGTTGCGCACTACGAGGGCGATGCATGAGCATGGGTTTGCAGAGAGCATCGACGTAGACCGTGTACGGGTGACCTTAAACAACCTGCGCACCGAACGAGTCAGGTTCCTGAACCTGAACGAACTGGGTCTTCAGTTGCTTAAATTCCAAATGAACTATCCTGCTGGCCAGCCTATCGAGGTGCTTGGAGACATCCAGGAAATACAAGTTGATACGACGATGGATCAGTACAGCCGCAACGGCTGGGACTACAGTCAGCGTCCCGACTACAAGGTCTTGCAGGTGAGTCAGCGCCTTCAGGAGTTGAACCTGAAGAACCAGTACGCTACAGTGGTCCCGGTCATTTCCGCATATGGAAACCTGGGTTATTCAACCCAGTCACCTACAATCAGCGGCCTGTTTTCGACCAATAGCACCATCAACGATGAGAATGGTATTGGACCAGACAAGTGGTACAGATTCTCTTCTATTGGCATAAGCCTTTCTGTGCCAATTTTCACGGGGCTTTCCCGCACGGCCCGGATTCAGCAGGAAAAACTCAAGTTGATTCAAATCGACAATGATTTTGTGAATTTGCGCAACGCGATTGACCTTGAAATCAAGCAATCATCTCTCGTTTTTGAAAATGCCCTGAACACACTGGCTTCACAGCGCGAGAACCAGGAGCTCGCCAGCAACGTAGCCAAGGTGACCAAGACCAAATATGAGCACGGTGTGGGTTCCAGCCTGGAAGTCACCCTGGCAGAGGACGACCTTCGTCAGGCACAAACAAACTATTACGGCGCACTGTTCGATGCGATGGTCGCAAAAGTAGACCTCGACAAAGCATTTGGACGGTTGTTGCCCTCCACCTATGAACAAAACTCATTAATCAAATCCGGTAAATAGCACGCAGCATGAAACGGCCATGTTAACCCTTTAATAACAGAGGAAACTTCACTTGGCCATTCTATGTGGGCCTTAATTAGGAAAACATAATTACATGAAAACCAGAACAACCCTACTCAACATCCTTTACCCGGTGATAATCGCCGGCATGTTGGCCGCGTGCAGCGCCGCATCCAGCGATTCTGACGATTCGGCCAAAACACCGGCCGACAAGATGGCGCAACTCGAGGAAATGAAGAAGAAGCGCGCTGTGCTGGACGAGGACATAAAGATGCTGGAGGCGGAGCTCGGTACTTCCGAGCCCGTCAAGGTGAAATCAAAAGAAGTCGGCGTGTTGGAAGTCCAGCCTCAGCCCTTTGACTACTTTGTTCAGACCCAGGGCTCTGTCGAGGCGGTCGACAACATTGAGGTGAGCGCCAAGACGATAGGGGTACTCCATGCGGTTTATGCGCGTGAGGGCCAGGTGGTGAAGAAAGGCGAGGTATTGGCCCAGATCGATAACGCCGTTCTCGAAAGCAATATCAATGAGGTTAAGCACTCCCTTGAGCTCGCATCTACGGTATACCAACGCCAAAAAAGCCTTTGGGAAAAGAAAATTGGGACCGAAGTTCAGTATCTGCAGGCAAAGAACGAAAAGGAAGGTCTCGAAAAAAAGCTGGAGACCCTGAATGAGCAGATGGAACAGGGCCGTATTAAGTCGCCTATCGATGGCTCTATTGATGCCGTCGAGGTGAAGATAGGCCAGGCTGTTCAACCCGGAATGCCGACTTTCCGAGTTGTGAGTTTTAACAAGCTCAAGGTAAATGCAAACGTTTCGGAGGCTTATGTCGTGGATATCAAGACAGGCAACAAGGCCACCATCACGTTCCCGGATATCGACCGTAAAGTGGATGCACGTGTGACCTTCGTTGGCAAAACCATTAACGAATTGTCGCGGACATTCCCTGTTGAAGTGAGTTTACCCTCATTTACCGACCTCCGCCCGAACATGACGGGCGCACTGAAGGTTGTCTTCAAGACAGTGCCTGACGCCCTGGCCGTTCCTGTAAATGTTGTGCTGGATATCAACAACCAGGAAGTTGTGTATGTGGCCGAGAAAGACGGCGATAAGACCGTGGCCCGTCGCAAAATTGTGAAGGTTGAAGGAATCTATGGAACACTGGCACATGTTACTGGCCTTCATGCTGGTGATAAGGTCATCACAGTTGGCTACCAGGGCCTGAATGATGGCGACCTGGTGACATTCTGACTTAGTAAAGTTTAAAGAGACTTTTATGCAAGACATAGAGAAGGAATTCAAGCCCACCAACTGGGCGATAGACAACAGGGTGAGCATTTATATCGCCACCATCTTTGTTTGCCTGGCGGGCATCATGACTTACAACAGCCTGCCGAAGGAGAACTTCCCGGAGGTGGTGTTTCCACAGATTTATGTGGCTACGATTTACCCGGGGGCTTCGCCCACAGATATAGAGAACCTGATCTCCAAGGAGATCGAAAAAGAGGTAAAGTCGATTTCGGGCGTGAAGAAGATTCTCAGCAACTCGGTTCAGAGCTTTTCAAACGTGATCGTCGAGTTTGAAACCGACATCGATGTTGACAAGGCCAAGCAGGAGGTAAGCGACGCCGTAGACCGTGCGAAACCCAACCTCCCCAACGACCTCAAAGACGATCCGCAAGTCATCGAGATTGATATTTCTGCATTCCCGATCATGAATGTGAACCTTTCGGGCGACTATGACCTGGCGACGCTGAAGAAGTACGCCGAGCAGATGCAGGATGCAATTGAAGGCATTAGGGAAATCCGCAGGGTAGACATTGTTGGCGCATTGACCCGTGAGATCCAGGTGAATGTCGACATGTTCCGGCTTGCTTCAGCCGGGGTTAGCCTTGATGATATCGAGGGATCTATTCGTGGAGAAAACGTGATCATTCCCGGTGGCCAGCTTTCTGTCGACGGGATGAAGCGGTCGTTGACGGTAAACGGCGAGTATACTTCTGCAGAACAGCTCGGCATGACGGTGGTAGGTTCCACCAAGGGCGGAAAAATCTATCTCCGGGATATAGCGGAGGTCAGGGACTCGCACAAGGAACAAGAGAGCTTTGCACGTCTTGATAAAAAAAATGTGGTAACGCTGAACGTGATCAAGCGCAGCGGCGAGAACCTGGTGGTTGCCTCGGATTTCATCAATGCTATTGTCGCAGATTTCAAGGCGAACATTTTGCCGCCCGGTGTGGAAGTGACAATCACTGCCGACCAGTCGGAGAACACGCGAACGACATTGCACGATCTGATCAATACGATCATCATCGGCTTTGTGTTGGTAACGTTTATTCTCATGTTCTTTATGGGCGCAACCAATGCGTTCTTCGTAGGTCTCTCGGTGCCGCTCTCCAGCTTCATTGCCTTCCTCGTGTTTCCCACCCTTAATTACACGCTGAACCTGATGACGCTGTTCTCCTTCTTGCTTGCACTTGGGATCGTCGTGGATGATGCGATTGTGGTGATAGAGAATACCCATCGTGTTTACAACAATGGCAAAGTCCCGATCCGCAAGGCAGCCAAGATTGCCGCAGGTGAGGTTTTTCTTCCCGTTCTGTCAGGAACGCTGGTAGTACTCGCACCTTTTGTACCGCTGGCTTTTTGGCCTGGTGTAATCGGGAAATTCATGGTATACCTGCCTGTTACCCTTATTGTGACCTTGCTGGCCTCCTTGCTGGTGGCTTACATCATGAACCCGGTGTTTGCTGCAGATTTCATGCGCCCGCATGACCACGATCACAAGAAATCCAAGTTCTCCCGCGGGTTCAAGGTAACTTCAGTCATCATGGGCTCGATGGCCCTGATGTCCTATATCACCACCCTGGTTGGCTTTGGTAATTTCGTTGTGTTCATGTACCTCATGTATGCACTGCATCACTTCTGGCTCAGCAGGATAATATCGGCGTTCCAGACCAACTTTTGGCCCAGCGTACAGCGTCGATACAAGTCCATGATTGCATCATTCCTGCTTGGATGGCGCCCGACTTTTGTCATGCTGGGGGTGGTATTCTTGTTCATTTTCTCCATTGTCTTCACAGCAATCCGTCAACCACCGGTTGTGTTCTTCCCGCAGGGTGATCCTAACTTCATCTTTGCCTACATCACCATGCCGATCGGAACGGATCAGCGGGTAACAGACTCCATTACCCAGATTGTGGAGGACAGGGTGATAAATATCGTTGGTATTGACAATCCGATTGTTGAGTCGATCATCTCGAACGTGGCGATTGGCGCAACAGAAGATCCATTTGCAGGAACACAGGCGCAACCGCACCTGGGCAAGGTGACCGTGGCGTTTGTGGGCTTCGCTAAACGCGACGGACAATCAACCAAGGAATACCTGAGCAAGATCCGTGACGGGGTGAAAGGCATCCGTGGCGCTGAGATATCAGTGAACCAGGAACAGGGCGGGCCTCCAACGGGTAAGCCGATCAACATTGAAGTTGCTGCCGAGGACTTTGACAACCTTGTCAAAACCGCTACCCGCACAAAACGGTACCTCGATTCACTCCAGATACCCGGCATTGAGGAGCTCAAGTCAGACTTCCAAAGCGACAAGCCTGAAATAACGGTGACCATCGATCGTGAGAAGGCAAACAGGGAGAGCATCTCTACTGCACAAATAGGGATGGCCCTGAATACCGCGATCAATGGAAAAGAAGTTTCCAAGTTCCGCGATGCAAATGACGATTATGAAATTACGCTCCGGGTTCGTGAAGATTACCGTAATGACATTAATACGCTGATGAACCTGCCGCTGACCTATCGTGACATGAGTGCGGGTGGACAGGTACGCGAAGTACCGCTGTCGGCCGTCGCGAAGGTTGACTATTCCAATAGCTACGCAGGTATCCGCAGGATTGACCAAAAGCGGGTTATTACTATTGCCTCGAACATCCTCGTTGGTTTTAACCCTAACGATGTTGTCGCCGAGGTGCAGGAGAACCTCGGCAACCTGTCGATTCCTGATGGCGTAACCATCAAAATGACTGGCGAACAGGAAGAGCAAGCCGAAACGGCCAACTTTCTTGCCGTTGCTTTCATGATGGCTGTTGGACTCATCGTTATGATCCTGGTGACCCAGTTCAATTCAACCAGTAAACCCTTGATCATTCTTTCGGAGATACTTTTCAGCATCATCGGTGTGCTCATCGGGTTCTCAATCTTCAAGATGGAGATCTCGATTGTAATGACCGGCATTGGTATTATGGCGCTTGCGGGGATCGTGGTGCGCAACGGGATTCTCCTTGTGGAATTCACGGACTTGCTACGCGCCCAGGGAATGGAGTTGCGCGAAGCCATTGCTGAAGCTTCCAAGACGCGAATGACTCCTGTATTGCTCACTGCCATGGCTGCGACGCTTGGACTTATTCCGTTGGCTGTGGGTCTTAACATAGATTTTGTGACGCTGTTTACAGAATTGAACCCTCATATTTTCTTCGGCGGCGATAACGTAGCTTTCTGGGGCCCGCTGTCGTGGACAATGATATTCGGGTTGATTTTCGGCACCTTTCTTACGCTCATTGTGGTGCCGGTCATGTACCTGATCGTGGCCCGGTTGAAGGAACGCATCCTGGGCACGAAGCCGAATCCTGCCCCGTTGGGAGAAACTTCAGTTGTGATGAACTAATATCCGGGGAAGGCCGTCTCTACCATTGACGGCCTTCCCTTTTTACAATGCGAGCACGAATGCTTACAGTTGCCTTCTTCGCGGTTCTTTTCATAGTAATTGACCTTTATTTTTATCAGGGGGTGCTGGCAGCTAGCAAGACATGGTCACCCGGATGGAAGAGTGCCTTTCGCATAGTTTTCTGGATTCCCTCAGTACTTTCATTTGCTGCGCTGCTTTACATCGTGTTCGGCAGCGCCTGGAGCCTTAGCGGAACCACTCGCAACTTCCTCGTTACCGGCATTTTTGCAACATATTTCTCCAAAACTCTCGGTATCGTTTTCCTGTTGGTGGGTGACTTGTACCGAGGGGTTCGCTGGGTTGTGTCATTGTTTATGCGCGAAGAGGGAGTCAAACTTCCCGGCGAGGTTATCCCGCGATCACAGTTTCTTTCACAGATTGCTATTGCCGCAGCCGCTGCACCGGTCAGTGCCATGGCATTCGGCATCATTTCTGGCGCCCACGATTACCGTATCAGGCGTTTGGCCGTGAGCTTGCCGAACCTTCCGAAGTCCTTCGACGGCATACGGATCGGGCAGATCTCAGACATTCATTCCGGTAGTTTCTGGAACAAGACAGCGGTGAATGGAGGTGTGGAAATGCTCATGAAGGAAAAAACCGACATGGTGTTCTTCACCGGCGATCTGGTGAACACGCATGCCACCGAGGTGAAGGACTACCTGCCGATTTTCGGAAAGATCAAAGCACCCCTGGGTGTTTACTCAATCACCGGAAACCACGACTATGGCGACTACTACCGGTGGTCAGGTGCTGAGGCAAAGTCATCCAACTTCAGCCTGCTGATGGATGCGCACAAGGCACTTGGCTATGACCTGCTGATGAACGAGAATCGAATCGTCGAGCTAGGTGGAGACAAGATTGCCATTCTCGGGAATGAGAATTGGGGCGTTCGGTTTTCAAAATACGGTAAGCTTGGGCAGGCTTACAAAGGAACTGAGGAGGCCGCAGTAAAACTTTTATTGTCCCATGACCCGACGCATTGGGACGCCCAGGTTCGTCCCGAGTTTCCTGATATCGATATGACTTTTTCCGGCCACACGCATGGATTCCAATTTGGTGTGGAGGTTGGTGACTTCAAGTGGAGCCCTGTGCAGTATGTGTACAGGCAGTGGGCTGATCTTCACCGTGAAGGGTCCCAATACCTTTACGTTAATCGCGGGTTTGGATACATCGGTTACCCGGGACGGGTGGGAATCCTGCCCGAGTTGACAATCTTCGAACTGAAGAGAGCATAGGTGGCTTCGAGAGCATCAGCCGTCCGGATTGCCCAGCTGCCTGAGGCTTCCGAAGGCAGCGTTAAGCATTCCCTGCGGTCTGCTGCTCGCGCAGTTTTTCCTGGCGCCGTTTTTCATCAATGGAGAATTTCCCGGCTCCGAAAACCATGAAGACGATAAGCCCAACCAGGACAACGATTGAAATCTCAAGTTCCATGTGATTTCCAACCGAGAGGAAGCCTTTTGGCGCATTGACAAGCACCACGGCACCAATGAGTATTGGCAATTGGATAGCGCACATGATGCGTGTGACCACACCAAAGACAATCAGTGGCCCGCCGAGGAGGTGTGCAAAGATGACATAGTGCGCAAGTACAATGCCCAGGTAGGCCATGTTCAGGCCCTGAACAGTCATCTCCAGGGATTCAATGTTGCTTGCGAATTCGACGCCCTTATATGTAATGAAGACACCCAGGGCGATGCGAAAGATGTCCAGAAAGCCGGGGCGATGTGAGTTGCCCCAGTCTTCAACTTTGTTGATTACACTCATGGGGAATAGCTGATGGTTTGATACAAAGTTTACGAAAAAATGGAGCGAATGACAAGGCGACTTTCGCAACCTTGCCAATGCTCCGAATTCCCGCTGTGCGAACCGTCAAGTTGTTTTTTTAGAGGTGTGGTTGAAGTATGAAATGGTGCTACATTTGAAAAAACCAGAATCCAATGTGGCAAGGCGTATACCCGGCATTAACAACGAAGTTTACAGTCGATGACAAACTTGACCTTCGCTTGTTTAAGCAAAACCTTAAGGCTCAGCTTGATGCGGGCGTGGAAGGCATAGTGCTGGGAGGAACTTTGGGCGAGTCCAGTGTGTTGTCCACCGATGAGAAATTTGAATTGGTAAAGTATGCGATCGCCCAGGTGGCAGGCAAGGTGCCTGTTATCCTGAATATTGCCGAAGGGAGCACGCGTGATGCCGTTGCTCTTGCGGTGAGTGCCGAAAAAGTCGGCGCCAAAGGCCTGATGATGCTGCCGCCAATGAGGTACAAATCGGACCACAGGGAAACGGTTGCTTTTTACAAATCGGTGGCCAGTGCGACGCCGCTTCCCATCATGGTCTATAACAACCCGGTCGACTACAAAGTGGAGGTGACGTTGGATATGTTTGCTGAATTGGCGGAATGCCCGACCATTCAGGCAGTTAAAGAGTCGACCCGTGATGTGAGCAACGTCACGCGCATGATCAATCGCTTCGGTGACCGGTTCAAGATTCTCACCGGCGTTGATCCGCTGGCGATGGAAAGCCTGGTACTGGGCGCCGTCGGCTGGGTCGCCGGGCTGGTATGCGCATTTCCGGCCGAAACGGTGGCTATCTACAAGCTGGTGAAAGCTGGTCGTATCGAAGAAGCGCGTACGATCTACCGCTGGTTCATGCCACTGCTCGACCTGGACATAAATTCCAAACTTGTGCAATACATCAAACTAGCTGAGGCAGAGGCCGGGCTGGGTTCCGAATATGTTCGTGCCCCGCGCCTTTCGCTGATCGGAGAAGAGCGGGAGCGTATCCTGTCAGTTATCAGAACAGGTCTCAAGAACCGCCCAAAACTGCCGGCCTACATGAACCTATGAAGACCATTAACCTCCGCGAGAAGTACGCGAAATTCTCTGAGCATTGGCATCCTTACATCGTTGCTGAACTTAACAACAACTTCGTAAAACTTGCCAAGCTGCAGGGTGAGTTTGTATGGCACAAGCATGATGAGGAGGATGAGTTGTTCATTGTCGTCGATGGTACGCTTATGATGGACTTTCGCGACAAACCGACGGCTCAAGTCAAGGCAGGTGAAATACTGGTTGTGCCGAAGGGCGTTGAGCACCGGCCCTGGACGAAAGGCGAGGTGAAAGTCATGCTGGTGGAGCCGAAATCAACCTTGCATACTGGTAATATCGTTGTTGAGCAGACGGTCAAGAACCCGGAATGGATATGAAGAGCGAGACTATAAACGACATTCTTCTTCAATCGCGCGAGGCCTTCCTGGTTTACCGCAATCGCACGGGTGACGAGAAAGCAGCTTTCCTTGAGGCAATCGCGAAGAGCATCGAAGATCTGGGAGATCCTTTGATAAGGACAGCGATGGGAGAAACCAACCTGCCGGAAGCACGGTTGCAAGGGGAACGAGGCAGAACAACAAACCAACTGCGCCAGTTTGCCGCAATGGTGAAGGAAGGATCGTGGGTGGAAGCTCGCATTGATACGGCAATACCGGACCGCCAGCCGCTTCCAAAGCCCGACATGCGCAAAATGATGGTGCCGCTCGGGCCCGTTGTTGTTTTCGGTGCGAGCAACTTTCCTTTTGCTTACTCCACAGCCGGGGTGGACACCGCATCGGCACTCGCTGCAGGCTGCACCGTGGTACTCAAGGCACATCCCGCACACCCCCAGACTTCGGCGCTTGTTGCAGGGGCAATTGAAAAAGCCATCAGGACATGTGGAGAACATCCAGGTGTTTTTCAGCATGTTACTGATTCATCCTTTGAGGCAGGCAGGATGCTCGTGCAGCATCCCATGACTAAAGGTGTTGGCTTCACAGGATCGTTCAGCGGCGGCAAAGCACTTTATGACTTTGCTGCGTCAAGACAAGAACCAATTCCTGTCTTCGCAGAAATGGGTTCCATCAACCCGGTGTTCATTCTCCCCGGAGCGCTTAAGGTTCGTGGCGAGAAGGTCGCTGAGATGTATGCGGCCTCCATTACACAGGGTGTCGGGCAGTTCTGCACCAATCCGGGACTTCTGCTTTCCCTCAAAGGTGCAGACCTCGATTCATTTACAAAACAACTGGCCGATCGTATTCGGGCCATAGCACCGGGGACGATGCTTCATCCGGGTATTGCCGAGAACTTTGTCCGGAATCGCGGAAAAGCGTTAAAGGAAAAAGGCGTTACACTGGTTGCTGAATCAGCAACGGCGCCGCAATCTAACCAGGCCATCCCAACAATTGCCTCAGTTGAAGCGGAAACGTTTACAAAGAACCACAACCTGCTGGAGGAAGTATTTGGCCCATATTCGCTGCTGGTCGGAGCGCGCAGCCAGGCTGAGCTACTGGCTGCCCTCGATGTGATCCCCGGTCAGCTGACCGCCACAATCATTGGTGAGGAGAACGAACTGAAGGAATACAGCGAATTCATCGCAAGGGTCACAGACCGTGTTGGCAGAGTGATCGTTAATGGTGTGCCCACCGGCGTGGAGGTTTGCCCCGCCATGCATCACGGAGGACCATTCCCGGCCACAACCGACTCGCGTTTCACTTCCGTTGGCATCGATGCGGCCAAGCGATGGGTCCGGCCTGTGAGCTTTCAGAACTTCCCGCATGACTTGTTGCCGGCTGAACTTCAAGACCAGAACCCGTTGGGTATCTGGAGGCTTGTTAACAACAATTGGACGAAGTAACCTCATGCCAAAGCCCAGCACTTTCGTCTGCATCGACGCGCATACATGTGGAAACCCCGTACGGGTAGTCGCGAGCGGCGGCCCTAACCTGGACGGAAGGAACATGAGTGAAAAAAGGCAGCATTTCCTCAAGGAATACGACTGGATCCGCAAGGGACTTATGTTTGAGCCGCGAGGTCACGACATGATGAGCGGAAGTATTCTGTACCCTCCGGTTGACGCTGCCAATGACTGCGGCGTACTTTTTATTGAAACAAGTGGTTGCCTACCGATGTGCGGGCATGGAACAATCGGGACGGTGACGGTCGCCGTTGAGCATGGGCTGATCCAGCCCAAAACCCCGGGCGTGCTTAACCTGGAAGTTCCGGCCGGGCTCGTTAGAATCGAATACAAACAAGAGGGCAGGAAAGTGAAATCGGTCAAGATCCGGAACGTCAAAGCATTCCTGGCGAAGCGTGACATTGTGGCAAGGTGCCCTGAACTGGGCGAACTAACGCTTGATGTAGCATATGGAGGAAACTTTTACGCAATCGTCGACGTCCAAAAGAATTTCAAGGGATTGGAGCACCACACGGCAGATCAATTGATCAGCTGGAGCCGTGAGTTGCGGAATGAAATCAACAAGAATCACAGTTTTGTTCACCCTGAGAATCCAACCATTACCATGTGCAGTCATATTCTCTGGACCGGTAAGACGATAGATCCAAAGGCAACGGCGCGGAATGCTGTGTTTTACGGTGACAAGGCCATTGACCGGTCGCCATGCGGCACGGGAACCTCGGCAAGATTGGCACAATGGTTCACCCTTGGGCGCATAAAACGGGGAGAAGACTTCATTCATGAGAGCATCATCGGATCGAAGTTTGTCGGTCGTGTCGAGGAAGTAACGACCATTGGCGATATCCCGGCTATTGTGCCAAGTGTGGAAGGTTGGGCGCGGGTCTACGGTTTCAATACCATCACGATCGATCCGGAGAATGATCCGTATGCGTATGGGTTCCAGGTTATCTGAACATGGAACATGTAGGTATCATTGGTGGAGGAATCATCGGGTTGAGTACGGCCTACTACCTTAGAAAAGCAGGATTCAAAGTTTCAGTTATTGATCAAAGTGGCCTTGAAGACGGCTGTTCATTTGGAAACGCCGGGATGATTGTGCCCAGTCACTTTATTCCGCTTGCCGCGCCGGGAATGGTGGCGAAAGGAGTGCGCTGGATGTTCAATTCTCAAAGTCCATTTTACGTACGGCCGCGATTGAGCGGTGATCTCATCACCTGGGGATTGAATTTTTACAAACATGCCAACCGCAAGCATGTCGAGCGCAGCATGCCGGCCTTGTCGGCGTTGAGTTTGCACAGCAGGGAGCGGTATCGAGAATGGGCATCGACGCTTCCTTTTGACTTTGGCTACGATGAACGCGGGTTGCTCATGCTCTACCAGAACGCTTCGGTTGAGAAAGAAGAACGTGAGATTGCTAACGAAGCGGGCAGGCTGGGTATCGAAGCGCGAGTTCTTGGCGCGGATGAAGTGCAGCGCCTGGAACCCGATGTTCGGGTGACTGCCAGGGGAGGCATTTACTATCCGGGTGATGCGCAGGTAATTCCAGGGATCCTGGTTCGTAAACTAATTGATCACCTGCAATCAGTTGGTGTACAGATCATTCGGAACAAACATGTGCATTCCATTTTTACAGAAGGAAAAAGCATCAAGGGTGTGCGAACTACCCTGGGTGAGTTTACGGCCGACCAATGGGTGCTCGCTGCCGGGTCATGGTCGGGCTGGTTGGCTTCACTGATTGGAATCAAGTTGCCAATGCAAGCAGGCAAGGGGTATAGCTTCACGTTGCAGAATGTTGGCAGGAATGTTCGTATTCCAACAATTTTTCTGGAAGCGCGAGTGGCTGTAACGCCGATGAGGAATGATCTTCGCTTTGGCGGCACGATGGAGATAGCGGGGATCAATCACAATGTCAACATGAACCGGGTCATTGGTATTGTAAAATCCATCACACGATATTACCCCGACATGAAGGTCGATGTGCCCGCAGCGAAGGCAGTCTGGCACGGCTTGCGCCCCTGTTCGCCTGACGGACTCCCATATATTGGCCGAAGTGCACGATGGGACAACCTGGTGGTTGCCACCGGACATGCCATGATGGGCATGAGTCTTGGTCCGGGCACGGGAAAACTCGTCAGCGACATTATCGAGAAAAAACAGCCTGAGGTTGACCTGACATTGTTTACCCCGGATCGATTCAGGTAAAAGAAAAATGCCCCGACCAGGGAGCCGGGGCATTGAATATGCTGAGTTAGTTCAGTCAGTTATCCTTCGCGGTCGCGTCGGAATCCGCCGCCGTTGTTGGGGCGGAAGCTGGGCCTATCCTCGCGGGGACGGGCCTCATTGACCACCAGGTTCTTCCCAAGGAAGTCGGCACCGTTGAGGGTGGCGATTGCCTGGCGTGCAGAACCATCATCGGCCATCTCAACGAAACCGAAACCACGGCTGCGCTGTGTGACCTTGTCCATGATGATCTTCGCGGACGTTACCTCCCCGAAAGCGGCAAAGTGGGCTCTCAATTGATCTTCCGTGGCCTTCCAGGGAATGTTGGCTACATAAATGTTCATCGTACTACTGTTGAAATTGTTAATAATTAAAGTTCCGTTAATCCAATAATCTCAACTGAAGTACCAGGAAACCTATGTGCCTGCAGAGCTGATTATCAATTAACCCGGCAAATATATGTAAAAAAAGATTTTGACATTTCCCGCGGCCGGCGCGAGGGCATTGGAAACGCAATAAAAGGCGCTTTTCAGGCTAGGGAGGCCGATTTTCACCGACGCTTGTACTCCGGGTGTGTATCAATAAACCGGGCTAACCCAGCGGATGCGGTGGCCCTGATTTTTTGCTTCATCCACGGTGTCCAACCGAGCAATTTCCCCGGCAGGCCAAGCGCCATGCCTGCCCACCTCGTAAGATCAAAAGTGTCACCATGGCGGATGATCATGCCGTTCGCAAACTCGAACTCCGCGTGGATGCGGTTATGAACCGCCCGGCCGGTTTTTGAGAAACTGTAGCGGGCTTCCCAGTCGCATGAACCGCGAGTGCCTCCTGCACGCACGTTTGAAAACGTAATTGTCAAGTCCTCTGCAGCAGACAGTAGCATGTGCCACATGGCCCTTGCTTGCTGGCCGTCAAGATTGGGAAATACCGGGTCTGAGAACACAACCGATTTATCGTAGCAATCCTGCATCGTATTCCAATCGCGTTGCTGAAAGGCTCTGTAAAATTTCTCGATGATGTCCTTTTCGTTCACTGCTTCTTTGACCAGGTAAAACTGAAAACATCCGGACGGGCGTAGTGTCCTATTACATCGAAGTCCATTTTGGATTTAATGATTTCGCGCAGGTCTATTGCAGCGGTGAGGATGGCCTCCTTTCCGAAAACAGGACCCGCCAAGACTCTTCCCAATGGTCCGATGATTACGCTGCCACCGGAACTGGGGAGGGACGGATGATCAGCCATTAATTTCTTCCTCAGATCGGCAGGGTAGTGATCTCGTGTCAGGTATTGGTTGCAGCCAAGAACAAAGCACCTTCCTTCGCATGCGATGTGTGTAAGTGTTGCCTGCCAGCTGTCGCGACAGTCGGCCGTTGGAGCCAGATAAACTTCCAACCCCTGCTGGTAAAGCGTCATCCGGGCGAGGGGCATGTAATTCTCCCAGCAGATGAGTCCCCCTACCTTTCCCAGCGGCGTTTCCATGACGGTAAGATCGGTTCCGTCACCCTCACCCCAGATGATGCGCTCAGCCGCCGTGGGCTTAATTTTGCGGTGACGATGCACAAGCTCCCCCTGTGGAGAAAAGTACAGCAGGGAACAGTACAAGGTGTCACTAATGGTGTCTCGTTCGGTAACGCCAACGACCACATATGCCCTGGCCTCTTTTGCCCAGCGTGCGATGAGATCGGTCTCTTTCCCGGGAACTTCAATGGCGTTTTCCCAATACCTGAGGAACATCTCACGGCCGTCTGCAGTACGCCCGCCGACCGCGGTTCCGAAGATTAGACCCCGCGGGTACCCGGGAATAACAACCTCCGGAAAGAGAATGATCCTTGATTTTTCTTTGAAGGCCTTCCGAATGAACCTGCCAATCTTGTCGACCGTCTCCTCCTTGTTGAAGAAGACGGGAGCTAATTGTACAACGGATGCGTTGAACGGTTTGATGGAATGAATCAATACGCCCGGTCGACGGACCCAGACCCGTATACCTTCTTGGCGAGTGTCTTCGTGTTGCCTTTGATCTTTACAGTGCCTGCTCCGAATACAGTGATATCGGCATTTGTAGTGGCATTGAGTTCCGAGGCACCGCTTCCTGATACTTTCAATGTAACATTGTCAAGCGGGCAATCGAAGCCTTTCAGGTTGCCGCTTCCGCTGACAACAGCATTAAGTGTAGTGGCGTAGCCGCGAAGTACAAGGGTGCCAGATCCGCTCACTTCAGAAGTTACCGCGTTCCCTTTGATGTCGACATCCAGGGTGCCGCTTCCCGCCAGGCCGATAGTAAGCATCTCTGATGAAATGGAGTTTTCTGATTGAATCTTTCCACCTCCATTCACGCGCAGCTCATTGACACGCTTCATGCTAACATAAACCTTCATAGCCGGGTTAAGCTTGATGTCGTCGATCTTGGCCCAAATGCTCTTGTTGGCCGGCTCGGGTTTCCTTTCCATGTTGATCATAAGAACCCCGTTCTCCACTTTGAACTCTGACGCCTCATAGATTTCCGTCAGCGCTTCCACAATCACCTCCTGTTTGTTGGTTTGCTTTAGCATCACCGTGTAATTCGAATTCACATAAATACTTGTGAACTCAGGGAGTTCAAGCGGTTTCTTGGTGTTTTGGGCAAAGGCCAGAGAGCTGGCAAATAGAAGGATGAGGGACAAGAGGAGTAGTGTGAAAAGTAAGGTGATCTTTCTCATCGAGTATTTCCTTTAGGTTAAGGCCGGCAGCTTAAGCTAATAACTATCAGTACGTTAATTACGTTGCGAAATTGCTAAAAAGCAACAGTTAGGTGGGGTTTGTAAAGCTACCTCCCCGGTTTTCTAAAGATCCAGCGATAGACGATCAAAAAAATCGCCAGCCCGATGGCGATGACGATTCCCACCTCGGGCGTGAAATGTGACGCGGCGTGCATGAAACTATTTGGGACCTGAAATGAGATTCAAGGCCGTATTCTAACCTGAAATTTAACATCATTCCGGGTATTTCCGGCGATTTCCTCGCTTCCCGAGCCGATCACTTCCCGATCTGCATAGGAGGTTCGGGCCCACCGGAACCACACATCCAGATGGCGGGAAACCGAATAATGAACCAACAGGTAGTTTCGGACTCCAGACCCCTCAAAAGCGGGAAGCGATGTGGCCAGCCAGACATCCTTTTCGTGCAAGTATTGCCGGTTCTCGTAGCCTTCGGTATCGAAAAGCGCGTACCTGATTGCAAGGGACAAGCGACCCAGTTGCAAAGAGGCTTCCTGAACGAAGGCCATACCGCTTGCTGAGATGTTTTCTAACCCATAGTAACTGCCTTGTATTCGAGACTTCAAGGTCAGCCGCGGTGAAACAACGAACTCGCTGCCGGCCCAGACGTTTTTTCGTGTGCCCTGGCCGATTGAGTATTGGGTACCACGTGAGGGAAGATTTCTACATTTTAACTCCTCCCTTGCCTGGAAAAAGAACCTCATCTCGCGGCTTGGACTGTAGTCAAGTCGAATGAGGCTTTCGTTGCCATTGGAAGGGCTGTAAATCCGGTAGCGCAGCCACGGAAACCGGAAGTAGTCGAGGTAACCCTGGAAGGCCAGTCTCCTGTTGAACGTATATCTCAATCCCCAATAGAATCCTTGTTCGTTTTGCGGAGCAGAGCTTTCACTGATGGCGTTGGAATACGATGCGTGGTAGTCGCGGCTAAAGTTCCGGTAAAGCCACGCCATCTCCATCTTTCCTGTGATGTTGCCCATTGCCCCCGCTGAGAGTGCCTGACCAAATCCAAGTGTTTGTGCGAATTCGGCAAAACATGTCATCCCCCAAATGTTGATGTTCGTGTATGCGCCCACGTTTGAATGGCCATAGCCCTGCAGCCGGAACTGGTTGTACGGAGTGTCTTTGGACTTAATTGCATGTGAACGTTGCTTCTGGTGCGCAATGAGACCTGCCTCGAAGGAGCCTTTGTGAAATTGAAGTACTGCTCCAAGGTCCCTGTCAGCGATTGTGCCTTTTGTCATACGCTCGAGCGATGTCCGGTGGAGCCCTGAACTTTGTATTGCGGTTACAACCGGTTCTTCTGCGTCCACCATTCCGTCAGACTGCTTTTGCGATCCAAAGAGGTTCAGACGAATGGTGTTTGACACCCGCAAAGCAAGGGCAGCACCGCGTAGGTGAGCTGACTCACCTGCAGAGACGTATGGAAGAAATCCCAGGTTGCTGCGCCTTATACCCGTTATCGTCTGGGCCGTCTTACCCAAGCCAAAAACACTTCCCAACTGGAGCCCCTGACCGAACTGGCATTGAAAATCCCCGATGATGAAGTTTTCAAGTCGCCCTTTTTTCATTAGCTGAATATGACCGCTGTAATAGTCAAAGCCGTACATGGTGGAAGCTGGAGACCATTGAAAGGCCTCTCCCGGGTCCTTCTCTGCCGTAATCCCGATGCTGAAGTCATTTTGACGCAAAATCCGGTAACGGAAGTAGTACCGGTCAGGGTTTCCTGCAAAGCGATGCGAAGAGTCTGCATCCGCGCGATAAGCTGAACTGCGCTCGAGGGTGCGTTCGTAGCGAAGCACAGCGTATTGATTTTCCTCCTTTAGGATTCGCAAAAGCAAACTTTTGTCAACTGCGGCGTTTGGATCCCGAACCATTACAAAGGGAATAACCCTTCGGACGGATTCTACCGACCAATCAGGAACGGCTTGTAATTCAACGACGTCAAGGATGCGACCATGTCGTTTACGATGTTCAAGAAGGGAATTTATCTCTTGTTCGGTGAGGAGCATCGCAGCACGAAGCTGTTCCCTCGAAACGGTGTTCAGGTCCAATGGGTTTGCAAGCAAATGGGTAAGCGTTTCGTAGAGTTCTTCATAGCTGACATTTCCGTCTGCGGTGTTCAACAATTGATCTGCAATTCTGTCGAGCATTTCCTCTGGATCTTTTGTCCCTTGACCAATGCAACAGAAAGGAACAAGTATCAGCGCCAGCCACTTCATAACCCGGACGGTTTTCCGATGATATAACTGGCGGATGCCTGGCAGGTGAATCCAAATATCTCGTGATAAGCGGTGGCGAAGTCCATGAAACCTATGGGGAATTTGAATCCGACTCCGCCCGTGATCATCAGGGGATGCAGGTTGAAACCGGTGCGGACTAGAGCTCTCCTGCTCAGATCTACCTCCATGCCCCCGCGGATTCGCAGAGGCGATTCCAGGCGTTTTTCCAGTTCAGCTGTCAAGAGGGGCCCGTCTGGCGCTTTCCAGCCCAGGCCACCTACAAGGATTATTGGCAGGTCTTCGCCTGCAGCAATGCTGGCCTGGTTGACATTAAAAATACCGGCACCGACGGTCCATTCGGGAGTAATCCTGGTGAGTCCTCCGACATCTACCGTGAACGCCGTGCGTATGCCGAAGCCGTCGGCCCGGTATTGAATCACGTTTGCCTTCAGGCCAAGTGATGTATCGCCGATGCGATTGCTGTAAGCACCAGCCAGGATTTGTTCGCTGTAGATGTCGTCTCCAAAACGAAAAGTTCCTGCGGCGAACGTCCCAAGCTGACTTTGCCAGGTGACGGCAGCGGCTGTTCGATTGGCGCCGGGGAGCGAGGGGGTGAGTTCATATGCAAAGAATACAGAAGAGGATTCGCAGAAAGCAAGCGCCCCTGCATTTTGGAACATTGCAGACGCATCTGCGGAGGCCGCGAAAAACGCCTGGCCCATGGCTGCCGCCCGCCCACCCATCCGGGTGTTGACGCTCTGTGCGGAGACATTGAAGAAAGCAACAAAAAGTATCAGCAATACCAGGTGCACGCGTTTAGAATTCAGGCTAAGTTTACACCGGTATGAGGCAGCGAGCTACTTGTGTGCCGGCGGTTTTCCTGGTTTTGTTTGTCCTGCTTTCCGTGCAGGCGTTGGGGCAGCAGAGAGACACGGTGGAACTATATGGTGATGGATCGCTAAAGGCGAAGGGCCCTGTTGTGAAAGGTGTGAAGCATGGGGATTGGACATTCTACTACCCGGGCGGTATGCTCAGCGCAACCGAACACTATTCCACTGGAGTGCTTGATGGGCTGGCGCAAACATACTATCCCGACGGAAAACTGCAGAGCCGTGAAACCTGGCGCGCAGGTACGATCCAGGATTCAGCATGGTACTACTACCAGGGTGGCATTCTCGAACGCAAGGGCACCTACACGGGCGGTGTTTACTCGGGAACCTGGCAGTACTTTCATCCCAACGGAAAGCCCGACCGGGTCATTAGTTATAAAGATGGTATGCCGGAAGGAGCCGTGAAAGTATTTGCTGAAAACGGTGTGTTGATCCAGGAAGGCCAATACAGGAAAGGGCTCGAAGACGGTCTGTGGAAGTTTTATGATGAGCAAGGAAGGCAGCGCTTTGAAGGAAGCTATACGATGGGCAAGCGTACAGGCACATGGTATGAGATCAATAAGCGGGGGCAGTATAAAGTCTGGAAGTACGAACCTGACTAGAATTCCTTTCGTGCGTTGAGGAAGAACCCCCATCGGGCATCCTGGGTGTACGTATATTCCAGGCGCAATACCAGGTCATAAACGGTAACAACGTCAAGTCCAGCTCCCGCTCCCAGCAGAAACCGGTTCGAAAGCCTTGTGTTGAGGTTCTTCTCCTGGTAGTAGTCGTAGTTGTGCACATAGCCGAAGTCGACGAAAGTTTTGAAGTAGATGGCCAGGGGAAAGTAGTTGAATTGTTCGACGGGCATTTTATCGATTCTCCAACTTTTGCCAAACAACTTTCGTTTGAAAGTCATCTTGTTCAGGGCAAATGCCGGTCCCTCTACCACATAGTTCTCAAATCCCCTGATGATCAGGTTTCTATAACCCAGCGCATCAAACAGCGTGTACGGTTGATTCATCGGCGTACTCCAAAAGACGGAACTGAAATTGGAGAAGAAGTAATTGGTAGCGATCGGTTTGTGGTAAGCATACGTCACATTCACTTCAAGCTGGTCCACATCTTCCTGCGGGAGAAGTCCGCTCTTGGCTACATAAGCCGTGAACTGATAGCCCCTGAGAGGATACATGACCACATCGCGGTGCTCCGAAACGAAGTGGTATGACAGCTGGGAGTAGCGCTGAGTCGTTTTGCTGAGGTTGTTATAGTTCGGATTGAGGTAGAGAATCGTATCAATAACATCAGACGCCCGGTAGTTATAGGTGAAGGAGTGCGTTTCAAAAAAGGTCTTCCTGTAAGAATAAGTGATGCCTCCCCCAATTGATTCCTTCACAACGTTTTCTTTCCTTAGGAATTCAAGTTTGTGGTCAACCGTCTGGTAGGCAAGGTTCCTGGGTGCGGCAAAATCGAAGCTGAAGGTCAGTCCGTGCTTTTGGCTCCGGTCAAGGTTTGGAATCTTGTACTGCAGATCGAATTTCCTGTAGAAACCGAACTGTGCCGTGAGCCGCAGCGTTTCATTCCTTCCCCTGAAATTGTACTTGTAAACACGCACTCCATAGTTGATCCTCGTCAGGTCGTGGTTGTAGTTGTTCCACCATTCATTAAAATTACGGTCGGAGAGCTCAAATATGGGAACTGGAAAAATGTACCATCGTTCGGTCAGGTCAACGAGAATATCAATTTGATTGTTGCCGGCGTCCAGCGCCCGAACCGAGACCGTATTGAACAGGCGCAGGTTGTAGAGTTTATTCTTGTCCCATTCAAGTTCAGAATGAAGGCGACGAGCACGAATTGTGTCACCGGGTTTTAACGTCAGCTCGCGCTCAATAATCCTGCGTTTGGTGACTTTGTTGCCTGTGATGATCACACGGGCTACGGAAAAAGTCCGGTCTGTCAGTGTGTCAACACCAGCGGAGTCAACAGCGACGACCGCCTGACGGACAACGGTGTCTGCCGGCTGCGGATCTTCAAAGCCCGCACCGGTCAGCAGAAATAAACCCATCATCCAGCCCACCATGGTCCTTCATCTTGCGGTTGCGGTTCCCCTCGCGTACACTATCCCAGCGTGGCACCCGCCGCCGGCTGCTTGTAGGACCGGAGCAGGATATAAATGCCGACTAGGATCAATGGTATGCTCAGGATCTGTCCCATGTTAATGGGCAGTCGATCTTCAAAGGAAACCTGGTTCTCTTTCAAGAATTCGTAAAGGAAACGCAATGTCCAAAGTATAACGAGGAACAACCCGAAAATCCTGCCCTCAGGCAGGGAATTCTTGTGTTTTTTCCAGATAAAGAAGAGCAGGATGAATAACAGAAAGGAGGAAATGGACTCATACAATTGTGCCGGGTGTCTCTGGATTCCGAGAATGCTGATTTTCGCCATTGCCTGGTTTGCTTGTTCATCAAATATCTTTTGGTAGCGAAGACCAAAACCAGTGGGCACCACTACAGATTCTGATGCGTAGAAAAGACGCTCCTGAAGTTCACTGTTGATATAGTGTTGCAAGTTTTGTTCCTGGAACCCGGGACGGAAGAGAACGAGGTATTGGATGGGACGTTTACCGGGTATGGTGTCTATCGCTTCCGGGTCTGCCTTGACGCTCACGGCCTGTATCGGGTTGGAGGGTCGGCTTCTGTCGCCCTTCAGCAGCGCTTCTCCTTGTGCTGCGAAGATGATCCCTGTGGGGAAAGTTGTAGGCTTGCCAAGAATTTCCGAATTGAAGAAGTTTCCCAGGCGGATCAACGCGCCCGTCAATGCAACGAGAATAACAATCCGATCAAGCACCTGGAGGTAGTTCTGCCCAACACGGCGCTCTATCCTCAGTACCGTCTTGCCGTCCTCGCTCTTTACTTTAACTTTCTGACGTGAATAGAACCAAAGAACAAGCAAGATGCCGATGGCGGCACCGTGGCTGGCCAAACCCTGCAAACCGGTGAAGCGAAACTCGGGCGAAAACTCGAAGGGCAGGAGAATGCCTAGCGGATCCTCCCAAATGATTTCAGGTTGATAAAAGATTACGTGTCCAAGTCTCGCGCCCAGTATAGTAGCTACGATCAAGTAAATGGTCAGTGTCTCGACATCAGCTTGTGGCTTGCCTTCTTTCCTATGTATATAATACAGGATCTGCTGGCTGATCAGGAATCCCAGTGCGAAGAGAATTCCATACCACCGAAGTGAGATTTCACCAATAGGAGAATTGAAGGAAAAAAGTTCCGGGCTTCCGCCCCAAACAATATAATTCAGTGTGTTCATTCGTTATTAAATCTCTAACAAGCCGCAAATATAGACTGAATTCAAACTTGGACAAGCCTTCGACTTGGCTTAAGTCCCTACAGTGATTCGAGTTCCTCGCGAAATCCCCCGGACAGGATGGGGAACCTGCACCAGCTTCGCGGATCGATATTGTGATCGTCAAGGTGAAACGATGGCGCCAGCCTTTCACGCTTCCATTGGTTGGCTGCCCACAACCGGTAGAATGTCCTGATCCAGGATCTTAGTTCTTCCGCATTGAAGTCTCCCTTCAACTGTTCAAAAACTTCCTTTGGAGATTGCCTTTTGTGGATCGCCAACCGTTCAATAGCAACCAGTACCGAATATGGCATCAAATCCTTTTCATCCGATTGACCGTGGTCAGGGGGACGCAACTCAGCGGTAGGCGTGAGGGCATTCACTTCACTAAGTCCCTTGTAGTCAAGCGATTTCTCTGCCCATCGAAGCCATTCCCTGATGAAGGACTTATCTACTCCGGCAAGGGGCGCAAGGCTGCCGCTGGTATCACCATCCATGGTGGCATAGCCCACGTTTCCTTCGCTGCGGTTTGAGGTTGTCAGCAGCACAGCCTGCTTGATGTTCGCCAGCAGCCAGATGATTGGTGATCTCGCTCGTGCCTGGATATTCTGAAGCGGTATGTCATCATTGCTCCAATCCAGTTTTCTGCCCAACGCCTCCTCTGCCTTGCGTGTATAGCTACCTGTTTCTTCATCCACAGACCAGGCATGAAACTTTGCACCAATTGATTCGGCCAGTTGCCTTGCTGCTTGTTTTGTTTCGTTGGAGGAATTGGATGTGGACTGGTAAGCGCATGTGAGCAGCGCATGCACGGCTTCGGCAACCGTTGTGGGGGACTGGTCCTGATCAAGACCAAGTGTCATCCAAAAGTCCTTCCATCCGAGCTCACCGGAGGCTCGTTTCACCATTTCGGAAACCAGGATCGCGCAGGCCGACGAGTCAGCGCCGCCGCTGAGACTGAGCACAAATCCTTTGGCCCTGCTTTTGCGCAGGTAGTCGAATAAGGCGAGTGAAGCCGCGCGCGCAAATTCATCGTTACGCTCTCGCCCGTCTGTGATGGGAATGCGCTCAGATCGTTCTTTGTTTTCTGAATCGACAGTGAGTGCAAGTACCTTCCACGGACGGAAGGAGAGACGGGTGTTAAGTGCCAGCAACTCACCTTGCTGCCCAAAGACAATGTCACCGTCGTAGATCATTCTTCCGGCTTCATTCCCGAGATGATTGACAAACAGGTAAATGCAGTCAAAGTTCGCGGAGCCGTCTGCAACAACCTCCTTTTCACGCGCGGAACTCTTTCCCATGGCGAAGTGACTTGCGCTGGGGTTGAGGATGAGTTGGACTCCTCTCTTGCGGAGCGCGTGTCCCGGCCTGTTGGGACTCCAGGCGTCCTCGCAAATCTCAAATCCGAATTTCAGTCCATTGGTTTCATAAATGAGATCACCAGCGCGAAAGCCCTCCTTAAGTGTAACTACCTTCCCTGGTGGCCATGCCACAAACCAGCGCGGTTCATAATGCACACCTTCGTTGGCGAGGTTTTGCTTCAGGGTGATGCCGAGAATCTTGCCGTTTCGCACGACGCATACGCCATTGTATGTCTTCCCGTCGATCCGGAGCGGCAACCCGAGGCACACCACGATATCTTGACAAAGCGAAAGCAGGGTCTCCAGTTTTTCCCAGGCCTTTTCACTGAGCCAGTCGCTGAGAAATACATCTTCGCATCCATACCCAGTGATGCACAATTCAGGAAGTAACAGGATATCGACTGCTTGCCGGCGAGCCTCCTCAATGGCTTCGCGGATATTGCGCAGGTTGTTTTCCCAATCAAAAGGGATCTGGTTAAGTGTGGCTCCTGCTAACTTGATGCGGCTCATGTGCTACTCGATTTGAAGCTGCTGACAGGTCTTCATGGCAGCGTCCTGCTCAGCGCGCTTCTTGGTAAAACCGAATCCTACACCCATCGGTTCCTCAGCGATAAATACCTGTACAGCGAACTCTTTTTGGTTTCGTTCCTTCCGGATTTCCATGAGCTCAAACCGGACCGCCTTTCCGTTCCGCTGTGTCCACTCTATGATCTTGCTCTTATAGTTCAGGTTGGTTTGGACCACCAACTCCAGGTTGAAATAAGGTTGAACAAGCTTATCGATTACAAATTTCTTGCAGCGCAGGTAGCCTTTGTCGAGATAAACTGCGCCGACAATGGCTTCCAGCGTATTTCCAAGCACAACACGCTGTAGCTGCGCGTTTTTGTTATCGTATTGAACAATGTGGTTGATCCCGATCTTTCTTGCCAGTACATTGAGCGAATCCCTGTTCACAATTCGCGATCGGATCTCGGTCAGGAAGCCTTCATCTTTAAAAGGGTACTTCTTGAAGAGGTAGTCAGCTACCGCAGCGCCGAGAATGGCGTCGCCAAGATATTCAAGGCGTTCGTTTGATTCGCGGAAGCCGTTGGACTCTCTGCCCTTGCTGGTGTGGAGAATGGCCAGTTTGTACAGCGAGAGATTCGACGGTGTAAAGCCGGTAATCGTCTCAATGGCCGTAATCAGTTTCCGCTCCTCCTTTTTTGAATTACCCCCCGGGAATTTCAGTAAGTTCCACACACGGTGTCTTACGAATGTTTCTTGACGATTATCGAGGCATTATGCCCTCCGAAGCCGAACGTGTTGCTTAGCGCATAGTTGACGGCTCGTTTTTGGACTTTGTTAAAGGTCAGGTTCAGGGCCGGGTCCAGACCTTCATCATCGGTGAAGTGGTTGATGGTGGGTGGGATCACTCCTTCATTCAGCGCGAGGAGACAGGCGATTACTTCGATGGCTCCCGCAGCGCCCAGCAGGTGACCAGTCATTGATTTAGTTGAGCTGATATTCAGTTTTGTGGCATGCGCTCCAAACACTTGCTGGATCGCTTTGATTTCCCCGATGTCTCCAAGAGGGGTTGAGGTGCCATGCGTATTGACGTAGTCGACGTCGGTTGCTTTGATGCCCGCGTCATCGAGCGCGTACTGCATTACCTTGGTTATACCGGCTCCTTCCGGATGCGGTGCGGTGATGTGATAGGCGTCCGCCGACATTCCGCCCCCAATGATTTCTCCGTAGATCTTTGCTCCGCGCGCTTTGGCATGCTCATACTCTTCGAGGATCAGGGCGCCGGCGCCTTCACCGAGTACAAAGCCATCGCGGTCCTTGTCATACGGACGCGAGGCGGTTTCAGGAGAGTCATTTCTTTCGGAAAGTGCCTTCATCGCATTGAACCCGCCGACGCCCGCTTCGCAAACGGCGGCTTCTGACCCGCCGGTAATAAACACATCCGCCTTTCCAAGGCGCAGGTGAGTGAACGCGTCGTAAATGGCGTGGGTGGATGTGGCGCAGGCTGAAACAACTGCATAGTTGGGTCCACGGAATCCGTATTTGATAGAAATATGACCGGCGCTGATGTCAGGGATCATTTTCGGTATGAAGAACGGGTTAAACCTTGGTGTGCCGTCGCCCTTTGCAAACGCCTTGACTTCTTCCTGGAAGGTGAGCAGCCCACCGATGCCGGATCCCCAGATGACTCCTACGCGGTCATGATTAACCTTCTCGACGTCGAGACCTGAGTGTTGAATGGCTTCGTCGGATGCGACCAGGGCATATTGTGTTGAGGGATCGAGTTTGCGCGACTCTTTGCGGTCCATGAATTTGTTCGGGTCGAACCCTTTCACTTCGCAGGCGAAGCGGGTTTTGAACAGGCTTGCGTCGAAGCGGCTAATCGGCGCAGCGCCGCTCTTACCGGCCTTCAATCCTTCCCAGTATTCGGAAAGGGTATTGCCGATCGGCGTGAGTGCACCAATCCCCGTGATAACAACCCGTCTGAAAACCATAAGATGTCAAATCAGGAGAGGTCCTGATTATTTCTTCGCATTTTGCTCAAGGTACGCAATGGCCTGGCCCACAGTAGCGATGTTTTCGGCCTGGTCGTCCGGAATCGATATGTTAAACTCTTTCTCGAACTCCATGATCAGCTCGACGGTATCCAGAGAGTCAGCACCGAGGTCGTTGGTGAAGCTTGCCTCTGGAGTAACTTCCGACTCTTCCACGCCCAGCTTGTCGATGATGATTTGCTTAACTTTTTGTGCGATGTCCGACATGTTTGTAAGGTTTAAGGATTTCAAAAATCTGCGCAAAGTAAGAGATTTGGGCGCATAAAATCAAACTTTTTACCTTTCCAGCCAACCAGCACATGCCTGCCAAAATCAGGAAAAACAAGCTCGAAATTGAATACACCTATGATTTTGAATTGGTAGGCATTCGTACTTCGCTGAAGGGTTACAAACTGGCCTGGCAACTGAATCAGGATTTTCACACGCGGCTCATAAAAAAGAAGGGCCTGGAGATTCAGGGAAAGAAAGACTCCGCACATTTCGATCACTACGCCCACCAGACGCCGCTCAGCGCGATCCATCTGTTTCGCAACCGTCCAACGGGCGAGGAAACCTCACAAACAGCGCTGGTTCCTGAGTTTCCTCACTTCGACTTCATTCTGATGACGCAGAGCGAGGAGAATCTCAAGGGCAATCGATTGCAGGAATACTTGCGAAATCTCCCTTCCGTAGAATTGGCAGCTTTGATACCTTTGTCGGCTCTGAAATCAAAGGAGAACTTCATCTTTTGACTCCATCATCAGATCTTATGCACCACCCCATCCACGAAGTAACTTCATATAACAAAACAAAGATTGTTGCCACAGTCGGCCCTGCATCCAACTCCAGGGAAATGCTGCGTGCGCTTGCCAAGGAAGGTGTCGATGTATTTCGCCTCAACTTCTCCCATGGCTCTCACGCCGATCACCAGAAAGTGATCAACCACGTGCGGGAGATCAATGCCGAGTTGGGAACAAATGTTGCCTTGCTCCAGGATCTGCAGGGTCCAAAGATCCGCGTCAATGAAGTAAAGGACGGAACGGTGCTTGAGCCGAAAGCAACCCTGATCATCACAACGCGTGAACTAGTTGGCGATAACAGGATTGTAAGCACAAGCTACCAGGGACTGCCACGCGACGTGAAAGCCGGCGACATGGTGCTCATCGACGACGGCAAGATTGAGCTTAAAGTGAAGGAAGTGCGGGACGTCGAGGTAGTATGTGAAGTGGTGTATGGCGGCCCCCTGAAGTCGCGAAAAGGGATCAACCTGCCTTATTCGAAAGTTACCGCACCGTCGCTCACCGACAAAGACATGGAAGACCTGTTGTTCGGACTCAGTAACCGTGTCGACTGGGTGGCCCTTAGTTTTGTACGTAAGGCAAAAGACATCGATATCCTGCGTGGTATCATCGAGGAAAACAATGCGCCGACCAGGATCATAGCGAAGATTGAGAAGCCTGAAGCACTGGAGAATATTGACGCGATTCTGAACGCAACTGATGGCGTGATGGTGGCCCGCGGCGATTTGGGTGTGGAGATCTGGCTGGAGGAGGTGCCGATGGTTCAGAAGATGCTGGTTGAGAAGTGCAACAAGCTATCCAAACCGGTGATTGTTGCCACACAAATGATGGAAAGCATGATCGACAACCCGCGACCCACCCGTGCGGAAACCAATGATGTGGCAAACGCGGTGATGGATGGCGCCGATGCACTGATGCTTTCTGCCGAGACTGCCGCCGGGAAGTATCCGATCGAAGTCATTAGAAGCATGGTGCGTACAATTGGTTCGGTGGAGAAACAGGCACCTGTCTTTTTCCGTTTCCGCGAAGTCGATCCTCACTCGCCAATTTTCATGAGCGACAGCCTGATCCTCTCTGCCTGCAAACTGGCCAAAGAGATCAATGCCAAGGCGATCGTAGGAATGTCGAAGACCGGGTACTCAGCCATGAAGTCTTCATCTCATCGTCCTAACAGCAACATATTCGTCTTTACAAGCAACCGGGAAATACTGAACGCGATGAACCTTGTCTGGGGAACACGCGCCTACTACTACGAAAAGCAAACCTCGACTGACGAAACCATCTCCGATGTGGAGGAAATACTGAAGAACGACGGGCACGTGAAGAGCGGCGATTTGTTCATCATACTTGCCTCCATGCCCATCCACGAACGCAATCGCACCAATACGATTAAGGTGCATCTGGTGAAGTAGTCTCTTTCTGCTGCTTCTGGCTACACGCTCAAAGCGATGCCATAAACTTTTTCACGCGGTTCGTGAACGTGTCAGATTTGAATGTTATAATTGTTTCTCTGTTCTTCGCAATGAAACCTCGGATTTTGATCATCTTGTTATTCCTGGCGTTCAACGCCGGGGCACAACCCGTCAAGATCAAGTTTGTCATTGGGTCCGAAGTTGCCACCGAGTTGACATCTGTAACCGATATTCATGCCATTACCGAACATGGACCTTATAATTTCCATGAAATTAAGACAATGAGCTTTTGGGGAACGCCGCCAGACTCGATAACCATTAACCACCTGCGAACCAATGGTATCGGCGTATACCTGAAAAACAGGTACCTGAAGCCCAACATGGTGAAGTCCGAAAAGGCATTTGAGGCAAAAATCAAAACCACATCGCCCCGTGGAGACTCTATCCTGATAAAGGGGAGTCGTTTTTACCAGGGATCCGTACGTCTTGGTCATTGGGATGTACTATCTGTGCTTGAAAACAACCCCGCGTCTCACGCTGAAGCCAAGACAGCAAGATCAAACTTCAATGCGGAACTAGTCGTGAGTTTCATTGCTGGTGCGCTGATCGGTTATCCCCTTGGCCAGGAGATTGCTGGCAAAGTGGAACCGCAATGGGGATATGCCGCAGGTGGTGTAGCGCTGCTGATCGGCTCTATCCCCTTACACAATGCGTACAAAAGACACGTGAAGAATGCCATAGAGATTTACAATGCAAACCCGAGGTCGGCGCTAGGAACATCGATCATGCTCGCTCCAGCCCTCAACGGCGCGACGCTCTACGTACGCTTCTGACCTGAAATCGGTTCTGCCATCACCACTTTTTCGCGCTGTACGACGACCGCTCCAGGCGGATCGCCCTTTCTTTTCCGCACGTGCTTGACCAGGGTAACGGCAACAGGACAAAGCGAGTCGTTCCTCCGTTTCGAGTGCCACGCGGCCAGGGATGCGGCATAGTCAATAACGGCTTTTGGAAATGGCTTCCCCGGTCGGTGTTTTACAACAACGTGGGAGCCTGCGACGTCGCGCGCGTGCAGCCAGAGATCCTCTTTGTGAGAATGGTGCAGGGTAAGTTCATCATTGCCGGCAGCATGTTTTCCGATCCTGATGGTGTAACCACCATGAACATGCTCCCGGTAAGGCATCGACCGGGCCTCTTGTCCCTTTTCATGGCGGTTTACAAGAGGTGCAACAGATTGCAGGTCATCAATATTCCTAGAATGCAGGAGATCACCTTCCTGATCAACCCAGGTAGCAAGTTCCTTCCCCTTGATTTGAAGTGCTTCGTGGAGTTTCTGCTTCTCGATCGCCTGGTTCTTTGCTTTCCTGTAGAAAACCTCCGCATTTTTCTGCGGCGACATTTCTTTTTTCAGTTTCACCGTGATCATCCTCCCCGGTTGGCGGAAGTCCTCCAGTTCCGCCTCAGACAATCCAGGCGTCAACCTGTGGAGATTGACCATTACCAGGTCGGCCCATTGCGTGTAATGCTGATCAGTTTCCAGTTGCGCCAACCTCAGGCGGGTATGGTGCAGGTAGTTCGAACACTGCCTGATACGTGCCCTTACCGCCGAAAGAAGCGCAGCCTTTTCGCGATTGAAGGCGGATGAAGATTTGTATTGTTGAAAGAAAACGGTAAGTGCTTCCAATGGATCCTGAAATGAATGCCCTTCTCCAGGGTTAAGCAGGGATAGGTGTAGGGTTCCGGCATCCTCTACAATTGTATAGCGCGGTTTTTCGAGTCTGTGTTTTGTTTCCTGGAGCATGTCCCATTGAGCCCCGGGGGATGCCATATCAAACCCTCTTTTAGTGAGGTGATTCCACACCTGTTTTCCAAAAGTGACGAACCTCGTGCGTGCACGAGCGGGGTCAGTCATAAAGGCCTCGCGCGTCCAGTCGATTTCGCGTTCCAGGTCTTCAGGCCTTAGTTTCTTGTCGGCTAGAAGGTGGTTGCGAAATACAGAATGAACAGCATCCTTCCTGAAGAGGATTACATTTGCCTGCTTCCCATGCATTTTGAAAACGAGCGTCCAGTCACTTCCAAACTTCAGTCCCAGACTTCGTTCATTTGCAAACTGGTGAACGCCCGTAACGGTTTTCATTGACAGTTCCGGAAAAAGGTCGATGCTGTTCTTTCGAGCGCGGCGAAAGGTCGCCGGGAACGAGAGGCATTGCAAGTCCGGTTGCAGACTGCATCTGATGAACATTGTTCTCTCGCTGTTGCTGAGTCCGACCAACAACTCGTCCTTTTCCTGGCTGAAGCAGGAGGTAAAGGTGGACCCCGGGAGAGCCTCTTCCAGCCGGATGGATAGCTGGCGAAGCAGGTAGAAGTTGTTGTGCACGACGCGTTCGGCTAAATGTTGACAGAAAGTCCGTCGTAGGCCAGCGCGACTCCGTCGGGCAGCTTGGCGGCAATTGCCTTGTGCCGGCCCATCTTATGGCTTAGATGAGTCAGGTACGTTTGCCCCGCCCCGATCTTGGCGGCCATGGCCACAGCCTCCTCCAGGTTGAAGTGAGACACGTGTTTCTCCTGTTGCAGGGCATTCAATACAAGGACACTCGTACCCCGGAGTTTTTCGAGCGTTGCAGGCGGGATATCGTTGGCATCGGTGATGTAACTGAAGTCGCCGATGCGGAAACCATATACGGGAAGGTGGAGATGCAACACGGGCAAGGGCACTATCCGGGTGTTGAAAATCATGAACGGCCCTTCAGTGATTCCAATCAGGTTTAGTCTTGGAATTCCCGGGTAGGTCTGCGCATCAAAGGCATAGGCGTACTCTGATCTCAGTTGCTGAAGAACTTCTTGGTGAGCGTATACCGGCATTTCCATACGCTGGAGAAAATTGTACGCCCGAACATCATCAAGGCCGGCCGTATGGTCCTTGTGACCATGGGTGAAAATAATGGCATCGAGCCGGGTGATGTCTTCGCGCAGCATCTGCTGCCTGAAGTCCGGCCCCGTGTCGATGACGAGACTCAATTCATCAACGGCCAGGTGCACTGACGTGCGAAGGCGTTTGTCGCGGAAGTCTAGTGATCGGCAAACTTCACACTTGCACCCGATGACAGGTACGCCCTGGGAGGTGCCGGTGCCTAAGAAAGTAACTTTCAAGAATTCGAACCCACTTCTTCCTGCTGAAGTTCATCGTACAGCTTCCGGCTCTTTTCGCTGAACCGGGCGGTATCGAGGGACACATTCTTGAGGATTTCCAGCAGGATGTTTATTTTCCCTTCCGTGGCGAAGAATTTATTCACAATCATGATTTTCTGGTCGCGCAGCAGACAGTAGCCGGATTTGAAGCTTCCTTTTTCATAACGCAGAAAGTAGTCGGATTCGGCGATCATTTCTTCCAGCTTCGCCAGGTATTGATGAGTGTACTTGACCATCAGGAGGCAGTGAATTTCGGTCTGCAATCTATGAAAATATACGCTTGCAGTCATGCGGTGTTGTAAATTCGCGAACAAATGAAACGCGGGAGGCTGGTTGCAGTGGTAGGTCCCACCGCGGTGGGGAAAACGTCAATGGCCATTGGCCTGGCCGAACACTTTTCCACTGAGGTGGTGTCAGCGGATTCCCGGCAAGTCTTCCGGGAAATGGAGATTGGCACGGCAAAACCCACGGCCCGCCAGCTGGCCCGCGTACGTCACCATTTTGTAAATACACGCTCGATTGCAGAAGGCTATGACGCCGGCACATACGCCGATGAAGCACTTGATGTATTGCAGGACCTCTTCAGGAAGCGCGACTACGTGATACTTTGCGGCGGTTCAGGACTCTATATAAAAGCACTGCTGGAGGGCTTTGATGACTTTCCGGATGTTCCGGCTGTTGTGCGCGAGCAGGTTATTGCCGATTACAATCGCAGCGGGCTGGAAGGCCTGCAGGAAGAACTCCGTGGGGAGGATCCTGATTATTACGAAGCCGTGGATCAAAAAAATCCACAACGACTCATGCGCGCCATTGAGGTGATCAGGCACACTGCACGTCCGTTTTCAGCTTTTCATTCAAAGGCAAAGCGTGAGCTGCCATTTGATGTTGTCAAAATAGGGCTTGATCTTGACCGTAAGGAGCTCTATCGTCGTATCGAATCGCGAATGGCCGATATGATAAGATGCGGCTTGTTCGAGGAGGCAAAGTGCCTGTTCCCGCAGCGCAAGCATGCCGCTCTGCAGACAGTGGGCTACCAGGAGATATTCGGCTTTATACTAGGTGAGTATGACCGGAACCAGGCAATACACCTTTTGAACCGGAATTCCAGGCGCTACGCTAAACGACAGCTCACCTGGTTTCGAAGAGACAAAGACATCAGGTGGTTTCTTCCGGATGATTGGCAGGGCATAATCAAGTACTGCACGGCAGGGCCATCATGAAGCGCAGGACCTTCATAAAAAAATCACTTGCCTGTGCAGTGCTCGCACCGCTTGTCAGTGTTGGACAGTCCGCACTCAAAACGGTTCTTCGAGGTGGCAAGTGCTTCGCCGGCGGTGGATGGAAGATAATGGATGTCGGCATTGATAGCGCCGGCCGGATTGTGTTGGGTGATCAGGATACGTTGCAAGCCGCGGACATTGTCCAGATAAATGATCGCGTCGTCTCTCCCGGGTTTATCGACATCCTCACCGACAATACTATCAATCCTGAGCGAACCTATTCCATTGTTGAAGAATACAAAGTGACGGATGGGGTCACCACGGCGCTGCAGATGCACGGCGGTTCGGCCAAGGTTGCTGAGCACTACAGGGTGTTTGATGCGAAACCGCACTATGTTAATTATGGAGTGTCGACCGCAGTGATGCGGGTACGGTACGCCAGTTCCAGCCTCGCTGAACGAAAGCGCCGGGTCGAGCAATGCCTCGAGGAAGGCGGATTGGGTGTTTCCCATAGCATCGAATATCAACCGACTCCCTATGAGGAGGTGCTTACGTATGCACGCCTGGCAAAGAAGTACGACCGTCCGCTTTTTCTCCATTTAAGGTATTCATCAGCCGAACAAGAGCTGACTGGAGTGGACGAAGCGATCCGTTTGGCTGCTGACAGCGGGGCGCGTGTTCACATATCACACCTTCATTCCACCGGGGGAACGTTCCACATGGAGGAGGCGCTGACGCGGATTCGGGATGCACGGACAAATGGAATGGAGATCACGTGCTGCGTCTATCCTTATTCCTTTTGGGCAACCTACCTTCATTCCACGCGATTCGATGATGGCTGGCAACAACGCTACAAACTGACGTACAACGACCTGCAGCTCGTTGGGACTGGCGAACGACTGACCGCAGCGACATTTCAGAAGTATCGCGCCATGAAGAAGCTTGCGGCGGTTCCTGAAGGAACACTCCCACTGGAAAAGACTGTCGACCTGGCGCTGCGCGAACCTTTCTGCGTGATCGGCTCCGACGGTGGAATCGAATACGCAACAAAAGCTAACTCCCATCCGCGCGGTGCAGGCTGTTTTTCAACCTCCATCCGGCGTGGCCTTGATATCGGCCTGAAACTCGAAACGATCGTTGAAAAAATGACAACAGGACCTCGCAACCTGCTTCGCCCATTGATAAAGGATCGCGGTGTGTTGGAGCGGGGCGCCTGGGCGGACCTTGTTATTTTTGATCCGGCTACGATTAATGGAACTGCACAAATCAGTAATCCCAACCAATATTCTCGTGGAATCGATCATGTTTGGGTGAACGGAAAGGCAGCTTATCAAAAGGGCAAACTTGCCGGACATCCGGGGAAGCCAATCCGTTTCGGTCTTACGAAGTAGTTCCGTGCAATGATTAACTTCGCGATGTCGTCCCCACTTTCAAATTTTCAAATCTTCAAATTCTCAAATTGACAAGCAGAAGATCAGAGGAGACGGGTCAAAGCGTGCAGAAAGTTCTGATCGTAACATACTACTGGCCTCCATCCGGGGGAAGTGGTGTGCAGCGGTGGCTCAAGTTTGTAAAATATCTACCGTCATTCGGATGGCAGCCGTTTGTATTAACCCCGGAGAACCCATCGTTTGAAATTCGCGACGATAGCCTGGTGAAAGATGTTCCCGCAGAGGCCGAGGTGCTAAAACTTCCCATTTGGGAGCCATACGGAGTGTTTCGCAAGCTCGCAGGATCGAAGGCTCCCCGCCAGACGGACATGATTGCCGCAGGAAAGAAATCCCTCTTTCAGGCAGTGTCCTCCTGGATCAGGGGCAATTTCTTTATCCCGGACGCGCGCGTGTTTTGGGTAAAGCCGTCGGTGATTTTCCTGACCGACTTTCTCAAGTCGAATAACATCAGGACACTCGTGACTACCGGCCCGCCGCACAGCATGCACCTGATCGGTTTGAAACTGAAGAGAAAGCTACCTTCCCTGCATTGGGTAGCGGATATGCGTGATCCCTGGAGCGAATGGGACTTGCTCGACACTTTGTCCATGAGTGGAATTGCACGGCGCCGACACCAACGGCTTGAGCGAGAGGTGCTGCAAACAGCAGATCGTGTTGTAACCATTGCCCCTTATCATGTTGATCGATTTGAAAGACTATCAGGCAGAAAGGTGATGTTGATTACCAACGGGTTCGACGAGGATGACTTCAAGGGGATCAAGCGGACCAGGACCCAGATCTTTACTATGAGGCATATCGGCATGGTGGATGAACTTCGAGATCCCAGACCATTCATGGAAACACTGAAGGAATTGATTGATGAAGATCCATGGATTGGACAAAGACTGATCGTGGAGTTTATTGGATCCGTCAATACGTCATTTCGCAACTTTGTTTATGCAGACCCCCGGCTTCGCAAGGTCACGCGTTTTCGCGATCCGATGCCGCACGCCGAGCTGGTCAGGTTGTATGCTGAAACGGATATGCAGTTGCTCGTTCTTGCGCACACGGCCCTGGCTCCGGGTAACCTCCCCGGAAAGTTCTTCGAATACCTTGCAAGCGGAAACTTCATCTTTGGTGTGGGACCGACCAAAGGTGATGCTGCCGACATTCTTCGGCAGACTGGCGCTGGCAACATTTTTGAACACAGTGATAGGGACGGGATGAGACTGCTTTTGCGTGAACGGGTAGCGCTGTGGGAGCGTGGCGCGGCGGAATCTGGTCGCCAGGTGGAGAAGTTCAGCAGGAGAAGGCTTACCCAACAGATGAGCGACTTGCTCGGTGATCGGACACAACCTTCATGAGTGCAGCAACCTGTCCTAATTGCAGAGTTGCCCTGGCGGGCGAATTCTGTTCTTAATGCAGAATGAAGCAGATCGGTCACGAAGACCATACCTATGAATTCAGGAAGCCATTTATGCAACCTGACGACCGAAGGAGCTAATCTCAATAAGATCTGTGCGTCGAGAAATTCCTGTGTAGTTTTGCAGATTGTAAACCTTTAATGGCAACAGGCAATCTATATTAAGCGTTAACCGCGCAATTGTCGATTATGAATAGAATTGTTGGGTTTTGTGTCATGGCCATGATCTGGACTTCATGCAGCACCGATGAGGCCCGAAGCAGCCTTGAAGTTCGGTTAACGGATTCTCCTGGAGATTACGAGGAACTCAACATTGATATCCAGGGGGTTGAGATCCACAGGGCAGAAGGCAAGCAGACTTCCGGGTGGGTGTCGCTTGATGTAAATGAAGGAGTCTACAACATCCTTAGGCTTTCGAATGGCCTGGATACTTTACTGGGGTCAGCCAATCTCCCCTCGGGACGCGTATCACAAATCCGGCTGGTCCTTGGTTCCAACAACACAATAAAAATCAACGGCGAGATCAAACCTCTTGATACACCTAGTTCACAGCAGTCTGGTCTTAAAGTGAATGTGCAGACCCAGATGTCACCCGGTGTCAGGTATATCATCAAATTGGACTTTGATGCTGCACGCTCAATCGTGGATAAAGGCAACGGCGAATACAGTCTCAAGCCTGTTATTCGTGCGATTACGGAGGAAACCAGCGGAGCCATCGAGGGTAATGTTGTGCCCGTCGAATCCATGCCCGCGGTCTTCGCTCTGAACGGGACCGACACGGTTTCAACCGCTTACACCGATTCGCTTGGTTTGTTCCTGCTGCATGCCATTCCTCCGGGCACCTACAAGGTGACTTTTGATCCAAAGAGCGGTTTCAACCCGACGCAGGTCAGCGATGTGATTGTGACAACCGGGAGCAAAACGAACATCGGACAAGTAACAATCAACTAGCTCCTGGATGTCTGGTCTCTGGTCTCTGGTTTCTGGTTTCTGGTTTCTGGGACTAGAGACTCTTCACCCATTCCACCATTTTAGCGCGCTGGCTCTCGTCAGGCAGTTTCCCCATTCCCGCCCCAAGATTGTCTGCGAGGTGCTTGACTTTTGAAGTGCCTGGTATCACGCAGGTAACAGCGGGATGGGAGAGAATGTACTTGAGAAAGAACTGACCCCAGCTCGCACAGTCAAATTCTCCTGCCCATTCCGGCAAGGACTTTCCGTTTACCCGGCTGAAGAGGGCGCCCTCTTCGAAAGGTCTGTTGACTAGTACGCCTACACCCAGGTCGCGCGCAGCAGGAAGCAGTCGCTTTTCGGCATTGCGGTCGAGCAGGTTGTAGTTGATCTGGATGAAATCAACCTTGTTGTTCCGCATGATCTCCTCAACTGTTTCATGTGAGGAGACGGTATAGTGTGTGAGCCCGATGTAGCGCACCCTGCCCTGTGCTTTCCACTCTGTGAGCGTCTTCATGTGATTTGCCCAGTCCACCAGGTTGTGGATTTGCATGAGATCGATCTTTCCGCGTTTTAGCTTGGCAAAAGATTCGTTCATCTGCCCGATGCCCTGCTTTTGTCCCCGGATCCACACCTTGGTGGCGATGAAGAGCTTGGCGTTGAGGTTAAGTTCGGTAGACAATGTGCCGACCACTTCCTCGGATTTACCATACATCGGCGAGCTGTCAATGACTGATCCTCCTTGCTCAACCAGGGTCGAGAGTACTTCGCGAATAGGGGCATAGCTGTCGGGCCCTGCGTCAAAGGTCTGCCAGGTGCCTAGCCCTACAACGGGCAGGGTCTCTGATTTGCCGGGAATAGTGCGCCGCATAAGTTTCGTGTCTGCCGTCGTTAACCCAAGCAGCGGGAGTATGGCGAGTGACGAAAGCTGCCTGAGATGTTCGCGGCGATTCATGAGAGTGAAAAACTAAAAGTTAAAAGTGAAAAATGAAAGCCCCTTCATTTACTATCCACTACTCGTTCCTCAACGTTGTTGCCGGGTTCACAAGTGCTACCCGCAGCGTTTGCGTGCCGATGGCCACCAAGGCGAGGCTTAGGACCACGAGCGATCCGCCCGTCAGGTCCAGAAAGCCGACCGGGGCGCGGTACGCTATACTTGAGAAAACCAGCATGTCGAACAGGAACCACGTTCCTGGAATTGCGATCATACCGGCCACCAACAACAGGATCATGAAGCCACGGCTCATCAGGATGGCGAGGTTGCCCTCTGACGCCCCCATTACTTTCCGAATGGAAATCTCCTTCAATCGCGTCTCGGTTGTGAACACGACCATGCCGAGTAACCCGAGCGAGGCGATGCAAATGGCCAGGAAGGCCAGAAACCCAATTATCTTCATCATCCCGGCAAGCTCGTCGTATGCGTTCCTGATCTTTTCTTCAAAGAACATAGCCTGGAGCGGGTGCACGGTGTCAATCTTCTTCCATGCTGATTCAAGTTCAGCCAGCAGCAGTTGCGGCTGGTTGGTTTGGACCTTCAAGTTTACTATTCCCCCCCAACTGGCAGGAAGCTTCGGATCGTAATACCTGAAAGCAAAGTTGTTTATGGGGTTGTTCAGTGTATTGTAATGAAAGTCTTTAACGACGCCTATAACGTTAATCGTCTCGCCGTCGATGCGCACTTCTTCGCCGACCGCATCACGCGGGTCGGTCAGCCCCATGAAGCGGAGCGCCTTTTCGTTGATAATGACGCCTGCCTCACGGCGGTTCTCCGTGGGACCTGGCCGAAAGTTTCGTCCGGCCAATAGCTGCAACGCATGGACACGCAAGTAGGAAGTATCGATGTAGTTATAATAGAGTGTTGCAGAATCGTTCGGGTCCTTGTACCGGATATTTCCAGACCATTGCATGCCCGTACTGGGTACGTACATCGAGTGCGACATGTCAGAAACGCCGGCAACACCTGAGAACGCCTGCATGACAATGGCCGCATTGTTTCCATGGAGATCGACATTCAGGATGTTCTCTGTGGTGAACCCGAGGTCAAAGGCAATCGAGTAGCTGTACTGACGATAGCCCATTGAAACTGCAACCATC